>Ga0134128_10007315_pt1 | contig 13337 bp, 14 predicted proteins | sample KB31754_FD_96462 | JGI IMG/M metagenome (GOLD analysis project Ga0134128, IMG submission 96462) | Terrestrial soil microbial communities with excess Nitrogen fertilizer from Kellogg Biological Station, Michigan, USA - KB3-175-4 | ecosystem: Environmental > Terrestrial > Soil > Unclassified ... | reverse complement strand
TCTCGAGATTCTCAGGTGCGCAATTGCGCACCATAGTTCGATGCGGAGCCTGTCATCGGGCCGCGCGTTCGCGCGGACCCGTTGGCATTGCCGCGGAATGGCGATCATACGTGATCGTAGTCCACCACGATCTTTTCCGAAACCGGCTTGGCCTGGCAGGTCAGGATAAAGCCCGCCTTCAGCTCCCACGGCTCCAGCGAATAGTTCACCTCCATCGGCGCTTCGCCCTCGACGAGCTTGGCGCGGCAGGTCGAGCACATGCCGCCCTTGCAGGCGAACGGCAGGTCGACGCCGGCGCGCAGCGCCGCATCGAGGATGGCCTCGCCTTCGGCGACCGGCACCTCGCGGCGCTTGCCGTCGATGATCAGCGAAGCGAACGCCTTTGGCGGCGCGCTCGGCGCAATCACCTTCTTCGGTCGCGGCTTGCCGCCGAGGCCGGAGACGAAGCGCTCGACATGGATGCGGTCCTCGGCGATGCCGATGTCGCGGCAGGTCGCCTCGATGTCATCGCTCATGCCGGTCGGTCCACAGATGAAGACGTGATCGATGCTGGCGGCAGGAACCAGCGAGCGCAGCAGCACCCTCACCTTCTCGCCATCGAGCCGGCCATGGAGGATCGGGATGTCCTGCTCCTCGCCCGAGATGACATAGAACAGCGAGAAGCGCTGCAGGAAGCGGTCCTTCAATTCCTCCAGCGCCTCGAGGAACATCACGCCTTCGCTGGTGCGGTTGCCGTAGAACAGGAAGAAGCGGCTTTTCGGCTCGCGCGCCAGCACACCCTTCACGATCGAGAGGATCGGCGTGATGCCGGAGCCTGCGGCAAAGCCGACATAGATGCGCGCCTGGTCCGGTGCGGCTTTCACGCCGAAGCGGCCGGTCGGCGTCATCACGTCGAGCTGGTCGCCTTGCTTCAATTCGTCCGCCGCCCAGGATGAGAATGCGCCGCCATCGACCTTCTTGACGGCGATACGGAGCTCGCCGTCGTCCGGACCGGAGCAGATCGAATAGGAGCGGCGCACTTCCTCACCGCCCATCATCGTGCGCAAGGTCAGGTACTGGCCCGGCGCGAAGGCGTAATCCGCCGCGAGTTCCCCGGGGATATCGAAGGTCAGCGATACCGCGTCCGCGGTTTCGCGGCGCAGATCGCTGATGGCCAGGCGGTGGAAACGGGGTGCTGCGGCGGACATCGCTAGTGACATTTGAAATAGTCAAAGGGTTCGCGGCAGGACTTGCAGCGCCACAGCGCCTTGCAGGAGGTCGAGCCGAATTCGGAAAGGAGTTCCGTATTGGTTGAGCCGCATTGCGGACAGGCGACTTCCTGCACGCCGAACAGCGCGCGGCGCGAGCTTGCCGCTTGCGGCGGCGCGATGCCGTATTCCTTTAGCTTGCGGCGGCCGTCCTCGCTCATCCAGTCGGTGGTCCAGGCCGGCGACAGCACGGTGCGGATTGTCGGCCTGCCAAAGCCTTCCCGTTCCAGCGCCAGCTCGATCTCGAGCGCGATCATGTTCATTGCCGGGCAGCCCGAATAGGTCGGCGTGATCGCGACCTCGATCCCCCCCTCGGTCACATTGACCTCGCGCAGCACGCCAAGATCGGCAATCGTCAGCACCGGGATTTCGGGATCGACCACGCGCGCCGCCACGTCCCAAACGCGCTGGCGTAAATCCGGATCGCGCTGGATAGCGGTCACCATGTCGCCCCCGGGAACGATCGCTGCAGCGACTGCAATTCTGAGAGGAGATGGCCGAGATGCTCGCTGTGGCGACCGGCGCGGCCCCCCTGCTGCATCCACTCGTTCTTCGGCAGCGCCAGCGTCGCTTCGTTGATAACGCCGGTCACGGTCTTGAGCCATTGCAGTTTGAGGCTTGCTGGATCGATTGCGACGCCGGCCTCGATCAAAGCGCGCTCGCTGTCATCGACCGCGAACATTTCGCCGGTGAAGGCCCAGAGATCGTCGATCGCACTTTGCGCACGGGCGTGGCTCTCGTCGGTGCCGTCGCCGAGCCGTACCATCCATTCGGAGGAGTGGCGCAGGTGATAGGCGCTCTCCTTCTCCGACTTCGCCGCGATGGCAGCCAAGGTCGCATCGGATGATCTCATCATCGCGCGCCAGTAGGGATCGGCGAAAGCGGAATAGAAGAACTGCCGCACCATGGTGCGGGCGAAATCGCCGTTCGGCTGCTCCATCAGGAGCAGGTTCCGGTACTGCCTGACATCGCGGAGATAGGCGAACTTGTCCTCGTCATTGCCGTTCTCTTCGACCCGGGCGGCATAGGTGTAGAGCTCGCGCGCCTGGCCGAGCAGGTCGAGCGCCATATTGGCGAGCGCCATGTCCTCCTCCAGAACAGGCGCGTGACCGCACCATTCGGACAGCCGATGGCCGAGGACCAGCGCATCGCCGGCGCGGCGGAGCGTGTAAAGCACCAGCGGGGTCTCGGAGACCTGGATTGACTCTGTTGCCATCATTCATTTCCACTACGGTGCATTCCGCCGTCATTGCGAGGAGCCAACGGGTCCGCGCGAATGCGCGGCCCGATGACAGGCTCCGCGACGAAGCAATCCATACTTTCATTGCTTCGACATGGATTGCTTCGCTTCGCTCGCAATGACGGAGAGCCGTCACATATGCCCGACTTCCTCGGGAACGTCGTAAAAGGTCGGATGCCGGTAGATCTTCGACTCCGCCGGCTCGAACATCATGCCCTTCTCGGACGGGTCGGAGGCGGTGATCGCATTCGACGGCACCACCCAGATCGACAGGCCCTCGCCGCGGCGGGTATAGATGTCGCGCGCGGCCTGCAGCGCCAGCGTGGCATCGGCCGCATGCAGCGAGCCGCAATGCTTGTGCGCGAGCCCGTTACGGCTGCGGATGAAGACTTCCCATAGAGGCGTGTTCGGCGTTGCCATCGATAACTCCCTATTCGGCGGCTTGCGCGAGCTGGCGACGCTGACGCTTCTCGGCATAGGCGGCAGCCCCCTCGCGCACCCAGGCGCCCTCCTCGTGCGCTTTCCGGCGCGCCGCGAGGCGATCGCGATTGCAAGGGCCGTTGCCGGCCAGCACCTGTCGAAACTCGTCCCAATCGATCTCGCTGTAGCGCCAGTGACCTTCCGCATCCTGCGTCATGCCGGGATCGGGAATGGTCAGCCCGAGGAATTGCGCCTGCGGCACGGTGGCGTCGACGAATTTCTGGCGCAGCTCATCATTGGAGAAGCGCTTGATCTTCCATCTGGTGGAGGTGTCGCTGTGCTGGCTGGCCTGGTCGGGCGGCCCGAACATCATCAGCACCGGCCACCACCAGCGATCGAGCGCGCTCTGCGCCATCGCCTTCTGATCCTCGCTGCCGCGGCACAGCGTGAGCATGATCTCAAAACCCTGGCGCTGGTGGAATGACTCCTCCTTGCAGACGCGGATCATCGCGCGCGCATAGGGGCCGTAGGAGCAACGGCACAGCGGGATCTGGTTCATGATCGCCGCGCCGTCGACCAGCCAGCCGATCGCGCCGATGTCGGCCCAGGTCAGCGTCGGATAGTTGAAGATCGAGGAGTATTTGGCCTTGCCCGCGAGCATGGCGTCGACCAGCTCCTCGCGCGAGGAGCCGAGCGTCTCCGCCGCCGCATAGAGATAGAGCCCGTGGCCGCATTCGTCCTGCACCTTGGCGAGCAGCGCGGCCTTGCGGCGCAAGGTCGGCGCGCGGGTGATCCAGTTGCCTTCGGGCAGCATGCCGACGATTTCGGAATGGGCGTGCTGGGAGATTTGCCGCGTCAGCGTCTTGCGATAGGCCGCCGGCATCCAGTCATTCGGCTCAATGCGCTCGTCTGCGTCGATGCGCGCCTGAAACGCTTGCCCGCGGGCAGCGTCTTCGATGCCGGTGGTATCAGCGTCGGACGTATTGAGCGCCTGTGTGTACATGCCGACCTCCTTGCCGACCTCCCTGAACTGTTCCCGGCAATATATAACAAAAATATTGATTTACAAGATATTTCTGTAACGTATCGATCTAATCGCCAAAGCGTTGGCCAAGCTCACCTATTGCCTTCGGCAGCGGCCCGTTTTCGTTGGTTCCGTGGGCGCCAAGCCATCGTTCCGACGGACCTAACAGCGCGCGGTAGATTTTGCCGCAAAGCGAGCGCGCGCGACGACCCGGCCAATCCTTCGGCAGCAGGGCCATCGGCAACAGCGGATCGCGCAACACCACGCGGCGGTAATGATGGATCAGGAGGATTCGCGCGGTGAAGGCGTCGGCATCGGAGAGGCCGTCGCGATCGAGAAAGGCGCGCAGTGGGTCGAACGTCTTCATGAATTTCAGATAGGCGTCCGCGGTGCGATCGAGCGGCCAGCTTTCGCTGAGCAGCCTGCGGCCGCTGTCATCCTCGGCCGAAACTTCGAGCCGGATCGCGGTTGAGGCTTCCTCCGGAACAGGAACGCCTGACGGCGCGACCCAGACCCCCGGCAGCGGGCTGCCGAAGCCGGCATTCTTCAGCGCATCGCGCGCAGCGTCACGGTCCTCGCCGTTGCCGATCAGCAGCAGCTCGAAGCGGCCGGTCCAATCCGACGGCGGAGGGTCGTAGATATGTTTGGTAGCGATATCAAAGGTGAGCCGCCCTTTCTTCACCAGGCGGTAGAAGCTGTTGCGGCCAACTTTCTCCCGCTCGAACCAACCATCGGCGGTCAGGCGCGACATCGCGGTGCGCACCACGCCGGCATCGATATCGAGCGCTTCGAAGAACTCCAGGAGCGTGCCCAGCCACACCGAGCCGCCGCGCGGCACGATGGCATCGCCGAACACGGTGATGATGATCGAGCCGGTACGCGAAGGCTCGCGCTTGAGTTGGTCGATGATGCGGGCAAGCGGATGCGGCATGCGCTCACGCATAGCGCAGTTCGCGTCCTGCGAACAATCCGGAGGGCTTACCGGTTCGGATCAGGATAGATGATCGCGCGCCAGCCGGTACGGTCGAACGGCTTCCACTGCCCTTCCGGCTGCGCCAGGCGATCGGCGACGGCATAGACCACGGCGGGGTGATGACCCATGCCGCAGTGGCTGCTTTCGACCTCGATGCTCTCCGACTTCGCCGACGTCTTCTCCTTGCAGCCCTGCCAGGCGCAGATGCCGTCGGTGCGGCTGAAGATCGCGGTGGTCGGCACCGGCGGCGCGGCGGAGAGCGATCCGCCGAAACGGGGATCGGCGTCCTCCGCCGAACGGCCGCTGGCGAACTCATAGACGCGCCAGGCGTTGGTCGAGCGCGGCGGGCCGGCGAACGGACTGCCGAGCGTGATCACGCTGCGCACGCGCTCCGGCATCATCTTGGCAAGCTGGCGCGCATAGAGGCCGCCGAGGCTCCAGCCGACGATGCTGACCTTGCGGCCGTGCAGGTCATTCATCGCTTCCAGAACATCGACCATGGCCTCGCGCACGCCGGGACGCAGGCCCAAATTGCGGCCCTGATTCCAGCCGCTCACCGTGTAGCGCTTGGCGCTGAGGAAAGTGCGAAGCGGCCGCGTCGAGACGTCGGAGGCGATCAGCCCTGGCAGCACCAGCACGGGATGGCCATCGCCGCGCGGCGCAAGTGACAGCAGCGGAAGCGCGCCGACAAAGGCGCCGAGTTCATGGATGGCGCGCCCTTCCAAAAGCATCAGGGTTCGGGACGGCGGACGAAGCGTCTCAGCGGCAACTGACATCGTAGCTCCTGTTCAAGGCGCGGCCCCTGAAGTCGCGGCAGCCGGCCAACGGATCGATGAAGGAAAACCACCCTGGGATCATTTCGCTACGCAATAACTCCCATGAAAAGCTAGGGAACCATTTTGGGGCTTTCAAGCCAACCAGATCACACTGGCCACAAGTAAACGCCTCGGCGTGGCTGATTGGTCACAACATCCTGAACAGGAATTCGGCGGAGTCGCCGGGCCAGACGGAGAAGGTGCTCGTAGTGGTCATAGCTTGCAAAAAAATAAGGCCCGCGCAGAGCGGGCCTTTGAGACATGAATCCGTCGATCGACATCCGATCAGGCCGTCTTGGTATAGACCTTGGCGAAGTTGTCCTGGGCCGTCTTCGCACCGTTGGCAACGAGCTTGCCGAGATATTCGGCGGTCGACCTGGCCCGCGAGACGAACACTTCACCGCGCGCACGGGCGAGATCCGACTGGATCTGGACCGCTTCGTTGATCGACTTGGCGGACGCCAGCCTGTCGAGGCCGTTGAAGAATGCTTCCGCGTCCTGATACATCGCCTGCTGGATGTTGCGGCTGATCTTGGCGGCCTCGCTGACGGAATCAGCAACGGCGGTCTCGATCGCAGCCGTCACCTTCTCCGAGCCGGCGTAAGCGTCGGCGGCGCGCTCCTTCGCGGTATTGGCGGTCTTCCTGACGAACTCGCGGGCAGCCTCGGGGACTTCCGCGTTCTGGAAATTCTTGATCGCCTCGGTGACAGGGGCGAAGGCTTCCTTGACGGTGTCAAACACTGTGCTGGTTTCGGTGGTCATCGGGTTCTCTCCATCCTCAGGTTCGAGCTATGGGCTCACCCCGTCCGGATTTGGCCCGGGGCAGAGCTGATATGGCACAGTTAATGGTGCGACGCAATATATATGTTGCATCGCGACATCACGAGTATGTGATATCGATGCTTCCAATGAGCGCCGGATTCAAGGCTGAACCGCCTCTGGCAACCCAAAAGCCTCCAATTGAGCCTGAAACTGCGCGATATTGTGCCCGAGGACGACAATATCGTGCTTTTTGCCGTCCACGTCCCGGACCTGGTCGCGGAGCAGCGCTTCGGCCTTGAAACCAAGGCTCTCGAACAGGGCAATGGCCGCCCGCTGATCGACGGTCATCTGGACTGACAACTTTTCCAGGCCCGCGCCCAGCGCGAGCGCAAAGGTCTCCTGCGATAGCGCCCGTCCCACCCCCTGCCCGCGCACCTCGAGCGAGACCACCATCCTGATCTCGCCGACATGCGGCGACCAGGAATGCGGGTCGCGGACCAGGGTGCCGCAGCCGACCACCTTGCCGTCCTTGACCGCGAGCAGGCTCGTGATGGCGCCGTGCTCGATCTCGTTGATCCAGGCCGACAGCACTTTTGGCTCGCTGATGTTGCGCGGCAGGAACAGCAGGTCATGCGTCGGCAGCCCTTTCGCAAACGCAAATACGGCGGCTTCGTCCGCACGTAACATCGGGCGGAATTCGATCTCGCCGGCATCGGTGCTGGCGTGACGCGGATAGGAACGGGTTTCACTCATATCGATCGTCCAGCTAACCAGGAGTCCAGTTTCGGCCACAGCCGCTTGATTGCATTGGCGCCGGCGACAAGCGAGACGTGACCGCCCTTGAGCATCACCTCTTCCTTGTCCTCGGATCCCACCTTCGCGATCAGGTGTTTGGCCGCTTCATAGGGCACGATGTGGTCGTGCTCGGCGACCGCATGCAGGATCGGCAGCTTGATGTCGGCAAGCTGGGCCTTTCGGCCGCCGACCGTCATGGTATCGTTGTAGAGCTTGTTGTCCCACATCAGATCCTTGGTGATGGCGCGGAAATACTCGCCGGCGAGCGGCAGCGTGTCGGTCGCCCAGCGGTCGAACATCCGGTATGACTTCACAAACTCGTCGTTCCAGATGTTCTCCCAGAGTTGAATCTGGCTCACCGCGCGCGAGGCGGGGCGCAGCATCTCGAAGGATGACAGGATCATCTCCGGCGGCACATTGCCGACGCTGTCGATCAGGCGGTCGACGTCGAAATAGCGGCGGTCGGAAAAATTGGAGAACAGCTTCAGCTCGCGGAAGTCGATCGGCGTGGTGAAGCAGATCAGGTTCTTCATCGGCCCGTCGCTGAAGATCGAGCCGTAGAGCAGCGACAATACGCCACCGAAACAATAGCCGATCACGGAGATATCCGGCTCGCCGGAATCCGCTTGCACGCGACGGACGCAATCCGGGATGAAGTCGAGGACATAGTCCTCCATCCGCAAGGATCTTTCTTCCGGCCGCGGCGCCGTCCAATCGAGCATGTACACGTCGTAGCCGCACTTGAGCAAGAACTCGATAAAGCTCTGGCCGGGCACCATGTCGAGGATGTAGCCCCGATTGGTGGTCGCCATCACGATCAGGACCGGCACGCGGTACACCTCGTCCGCGAGTGCGCGGTAGTGATAGAGGTTCATCGTCCCGCGGGCGTGCAAAATATCCTTCGGCGTCGAGCCGAGCGTCGGCCCGGAGGTCGAGAAATATTCGACGCCCTTGATCGAGCGCTGGATCGTGCGCTGCACCTCGGCCTCAATCCGCTCCGGGATCGACGCGAGGTCAAGACCCGCGGGCGCGTTCATTTCTGCTCCCCGGACGGCGGCGGCGCCGACCCAGGCACGGCCGGTGGACGCTTGGTGCGCGGCGGCCGTGGCGCGCCCGCATAGCCGGACGGCGAGTTGCCCGCATTCATCTGCTGCAGCATCGCCTTGATCTCGTTGAGCTGGCTTTCGATGGTCTGCAGCCGCTCGGCCATGCCGATCATCTGCGCGCGGCTCGGCAGGTTCATGTTGAGGAGATATTTCTCCATGAGATCGCCGAACTGTTTTTGCGCGCCCGCGGTGGCACCTCCGGCCTGGTTCATGGCCTTGGAGAATTCGGGCGACGACATGGCCTGGTTGGCGAAGGCATTGAACCCCTTCTCCATCTCACCGATCATTTTTTGCCACAACGCGACCGGATCGCTGCCTTTGTCAGCCATCGGTATCCTCCTCATCCCTCGAGAGCTTTCCTGCCCTTCTTTTCGGCCATACCACACCGTTGCGACGGGACGGTCAACACCACGGACGCCGGGCAGCGGACGCCGGAAGACGGCAAAGTCCTTCTGCGCCACGGCAAAGCGTGCGATAGAGTTCCTCGATCCGCACAAGGAAGCGCCCCGTTGACCTCTCTCGCCCACCAGCCGCCGCAACTCGCCCGCGCCAATGGCATCGACATCTGCTACGAGATCTTCGGCGAGGCTGGCGCCGAGCCGATGCTCCTGATCATGGGGCTCGGCGCGCAGATGGTGCTGTGGGATGATGCATTCTGCGAGCAGCTCGCCGCGCGCGGCTTGCGCGTGATCCGCTTCGACAACCGCGACATTGGTCAGTCCTCGAAACTGTCCGGCGGCAAGCGCCTGACTGCGCTCGAGCTGTTGAAACTGCGCTTGCTGAAGATTCCCGTCGCAGCCCCCTACAGGCTGCGCGACATGGCCCAGGATACAGTCGCGCTGATGGATGCGCTGAGCATCCGCTCCGCGCACCTGGTCGGCGCCTCCATGGGCGGGATGATTGCACAGGAGATCGCGATCTCGTTTCCCGAGCGCGTGCGCTCGCTGACCTCGATCATGTCGACGACCGGGAACCCGCGGGTGCCCCCGCCGACCAAGGAAGCCTCCGCGATGCTGATGGCGCCCCCGCCACAGACCCGCGACGAATACATCGCCCGCTTCGCACAAAACTGGAAAATCCTGCGCGCCGGCTCTTTTCCCGAGGACGAAGCGCTCGACCGCTCGCGCGCCGAACGCACCTATGATCGGGGCCTCAATGCGGCCGGCGTCGGCCGCCAGCTCCGCGCGATCCTCGCCTCCGGCAACCGCAAGGCGCGCTTGCGCAGCGTCGAGGCGCCGACGCTCGTCATCCACGGCACCGCCGATCCCCTGGTGCATCCGATGGGCGGCCAGGACACCGCCGCCTCGATCCCCGGCGCGAAGCTCATGATGGTTCAGGGCATGGGGCACGCGCTTCCCCTGCCGATGTGGCCGCAGATCATCGAAGCGATCGACAGGCACGCGCATGGGGCGAGTGCGAAGGCGGCGTAGAAAACCTTGAGCTACGGCGGACACGTCGCCTCGATCGCAATGGCGTTCGATCAAGGTTGGTCCTCATAGCAGATCAGCTCCGCTCATGCCTTCTACCGGCATGTCGGGAAATGAGGCACACCCAAATCCGAGTGCCGTTCAATGCAAAATCTCACCGACACGCCGAGCCACCATCACACCGCGCCACATGAGCCGGATTCCGGCGCAGGCTGGCTTGTCGTACTGTCAGCCTTCATTGCCGGATTTGTCGTCTTCGGCGTGATGTACAGCTTCGGGGTATTTTTTACTCCAATGGCGGCGGAGTTTCACGCCAGCCGCGCCGGAACCTCGGTCTTTTTCGCGATCACGGGCACGCTCTTCTATTTCTCCGGTTCGATCACCGGCCGGCTCAGCGATCGCTTCGGTCCGCGGCGCATCATCGCTGCGGGCGCACTCATCATGGGAGCCGGGCTGACATTTACGGCGGCCGCGCCGCGGATGTGGATCGGCTACCTGACGTATGGCGCCGGCGCCGGCATCGGGGCTTCCTGCGCCTATGTGCCAACCCTTGCGCTTGTTGGCGGATGGTTCACCCGCCACCGCACGACGGCGCTCGGTCTGGCCGCGGCCGGCACCGGATGCGGGACATTGCTGATTCCGCCCGTGGGCGCGCTTCTGATCGAGGGGTATGGCTGGCGAACCACCTATGCACTGTTCGGCGCCGGTTCGTTCGTGTTGCTTCTGCTCTGCGCCGGATTTGCGCGCCGGCCGCCGCTCGTCCGGGTCGAGCACGCAACGAGCCTGCGGCGCGTGGTATGGTCGCGCCCGTTCGTGCTGCTCTACGCCTCCTGGGTGCTGGCCACGACGGGCCTCGTCACATCGCTGGTGTTTCTGCCGCCGTTCGCGCTCGCCACCGGCGCAAGCCCGATTGCCGCCTCCGCGCTGATTTCCATCATCGGCGGCATGAGTGTTCTGGGGCGGGGTGGAATCGGCTTCATCAGCCGGAAGATAGGCTCGGTGCGACTCTACAAGCTGTCGGTGCTGGTGATGGCAGCAAGCTATCTGCTGTGGCTGCCGTTTACCGGCTATGGCTGGCTGGTGGCGTTTGCCGCCACACTGGGGTTCGGCTATGGCCTGCGGATTGCACTGACGCCCGTCGTATTGATCGAATTCTTCGGTTTCGGGAGTCTCGGCGCGGTGCTGGGCGCGTTCCTCACAGCATCCAGCATTTCGGCCCTGTGCGGCCCGTTGCTGGCCGCGCTGATCATCGACCAGACCGGCAGCTATCGATTGGGCGTTGCATTCGCGTTGGTAATGGGGGTGCTGGGATTCATCGCGGTGGCGCCGCTGCGGCAGAAGATGCTGCCGGCGCCTTTTGATGAGGCCTCTCATCATCGCCAAACTGAAACTATCCCCGTCAATCCAGCCGAGCCGACGACGGCCAACTAGGCGGCAAAACTGCGCACCCGAAATTCCCGGCGGTGCACTTGAGAGTGTGCGCGGACGCCGGGCTGCCTCGCAACGCGATAAACGCTCCGAGTCCAGGTCGTTGTGTTGCACAACCGCATCGGTTGACTCGAAACTGCATTGCCGGCGGCGCATGTCGCCGATCGGTCTCGTTTTCGCCCCGGCGCCGACAAACGTCTTGGCAAAGTGGTTAACAGGGGATGGTAACAGGAAAACGGCACTAACATGTTGAGCGATCGAACTGCTGTCTACGATCCGGAAGAGCTTTCCCTCCTGGGACGTGTCTATGAACAATCGGTAGCGACGTTGCCACCCACGATGCGGACTGCAGCCAACCGAACGGAGATCGCGAAGATCATCCTGGAACGTGCAGCCGCCGGTGAGCCCCTGGCGCCCTTGATGACGTTCGCGCTTGGCGCGGCCTCTTTGACCAGGGAGCCGTCCGCTCCTCATCCGGACTTGCGCAGCCAGGAAGCGCGGTCTCCCAGCCCGATCGCTTGCGGAAGCTGACTGCGTAGGGTCCAGGCGATGATAGCGAAGATGACCGCCGGCATGGTGGAATGGACGACGTCGTGGCGCAGGATGAAACGATCGGCGATGGTGGCACCAGCCATGACACCAAGGCCCGGCAGTGCGCCGATCTCGATCGTGCCGGGGAACAGCAAGAGGATGGCGGCCACTTCACAGCGCCCCGTGAAGATACGGAACCACTGGCCGACGCCGATCGTCTCGAATAATTAAGCCGTCTACGGGGTGCCAGCGAGTTTTCACGCCTGGGCGGCACTTCACGGCGCATGCCGGCGCTCGCGCAGCGCACGCCTGCTCCCCTGAAAATTGAGCATTCTCCATTGTGCGGCCATGCTTTGGTCTAAACTCTATTGAGTGTTTAGCGGGGTCGTCGACGTACTGCATCGCAACCGCCCCCTTTTTTGAGGACATTGGAGGGCAGGTCAGGTCTCCCACCGTATCTTTTGGCGTGCCACCGCAAAGGCTTGTGATGGAAAGCGCAAGGTTTGGTAAGGCCAAGTTCCTGGCGTTTGGCAGCCCTCGGAGCGCTGCAACCTACCTGCTCGAACTTCTGCTGGTTGCCGCGATTTACATTGGTCTTGCCGAGTCCGCGCAGGTCCTACCGGCAATCAATCCAGCCGCCACGCCGTTGTGGCCACCGACCGGGGTTGCGCTCGCGCTGGTCCTGCTGCGCGGCTACCGGATTTGGCCGGCCATCCTGGCAGGGGCCGTGTCCTCTTATCTCATCGCCGACCAATCGATCCTGGAGCAATCGATCCTGGAGTCTGGCTCCCTCGGGGTCGGCGCGCTCCTCGCTGCGTTGGCCGGGACATGGCTGATTGGTCGCTGGTCGAACGGTGACCGGATGTTTGCAACTCCCTCGGATGTCGCAAAGTTTGCAATCATTTGCTTTGCGCCGGCCACGATGATCCGCTCAACCATCGCCATGGCGGGATTTATTGTCTCCAGCGAACCTGGTTTTCCCGATCCTGTCGCCACCTGGCTGACCTGGTGGCTTGCGGACGCGGCCGGCACCTTGCTGATTGCTCCGGCCATCCTGCTTTGGGCGATGACGCCGTTGCGCAAATCTCCCAAATGGGTCCTTGTGGAATCGATCGCCGTATCTGCTCTTGCAGGCATCATCGGGATCGTTGCTTACAGCCCACTCATCGGCAGCGACTTCGTCAGCAACGACCTCAACCTGCCGCTGCCGTATCGAAGCCTCCTCGGCTTTCTGGTTTTTCTTCCCCTGATGTGGGCCGGCTTGCGCGGAAACCGGCGCTGCGCCGCCACAGCCGCGCTGATTTTCGCGGGAATGGCCGTATTGGGCTTTTCGCTGGGCAACGATCCGTTTCCGAAAGCGGATCCGAACGGAGCCCTGCTGTCGTTGTTCGTGCTTTCGATCAGCATATCCGTGCCGCCACTTGTCCTGGCTGCGGCAACGGCGACGCGCCAGGACAGCGAAGCCCATCTGCTTGCCGTTCAGGGCCAACTGAACCATCAGATCGAACGGAAAACCCTGGCGCTCGAAAGCGTTCGGCGCCATTTCCAGAGTCTGATCGAAGGCGTCGT
>Ga0134128_10007314_pt1 | contig 13337 bp, 11 predicted proteins | sample KB31754_FD_96462 | JGI IMG/M metagenome (GOLD analysis project Ga0134128, IMG submission 96462) | Terrestrial soil microbial communities with excess Nitrogen fertilizer from Kellogg Biological Station, Michigan, USA - KB3-175-4 | ecosystem: Environmental > Terrestrial > Soil > Unclassified ... | reverse complement strand
TCGGCGGGGCCGCCGTGGCACTGCTCATCTTCAATCTGCAGCTCGGACTGTCATCGGTGATCGGCTTTCTGATGCTGATGGGCATCGTCGCGAAGAACTCCATCCTGCTCGTCGATTTCGCTATCGAGGAGATGCGCGCCGGAAAGGATCGCGTGACCGCGCTCATCGAGGCGGGCCACAAGCGCGCGCGCCCCATCGTCATGACGACGGTCGCGATGGTCGCCGGCATGACCCCCGTCGCTTTGCAGATCTTCAGCGGGAACTACTTCCGCTCATCGATGGCGATCGCGGTGTCGGGAGGTCTCCTCACCTCCACCGCCCTCACGCTCGTCATCGTGCCGGCCGTCTTTACGCTCGTCGACGATCTCGAGCGCTGGCTCGGACCGCGGGTCGCGCGTGCCGTGATGGCCGAGCAGAGGGAGCCGGGTGCGAAGGCGCACCCGGCGGCCTGAGGCTCAGACTCGATTCACATGGGCGAGGGCGAGGCGGGCCGTTCGGCGTGGTGGGTCCGGCTCGCCGCGGCCCAGCCTTGGTGGCTGCTCTACGGTCTCGCCGACTGCCTCGCCTGGGCGGCCTGGCGCATGGTTCCGTACCGCTCGGATGTGGTGCGGCAGAACCTGTCGATCGCATTTCCGGAGTTCGGCGCGCACGAACTCCACGAAGTCGTACGACGCTACTACCGCGGCTTCGGCGAGGTGCTCGTCGAGGTCGTGAAGGCCGCACGGCTCCCGCCCGTCGAGATTCAGCGGCGCGTCGCCATCGAGGGCCTCGCGAACGTGCGCGAGCCGATCGCGGGCGGCACGCCGGTGCTGCTCGTCGCGGCTCATCAATGCAACTGGGAGTGGATGCTGCTCGCGCTCTCGCTCGAGCTCGGGGCGCCGCTCGATGCCGCGTACAAGCCGCTCGTCGATCCGTGGGCGGAGCGTGAGATGCTCAAGCTCCGCACCCGCTTCGGCAGCCGGCTCGTGCCCGCGCAGCAGTTGCTCGGCGATATTCTCCGACGCGGCCGCACGCCGCGCGCGATCGCCATGGTGGCCGACCAGGAGCCGCGCACGAGCGAACACAAGCACTGGACGCGCTTTCTGAACCGGGACACGGCGTTCTATGTCGGCGCGGAGGAGATCGCGCGCGCGACGAAGTTTCCGGTATTTTTCGTCGCGATGCGGCGGCTCCGCCGGGGTCACTATGAGGTCGCCATCGAACCCCTGGCGGAGGGGGGCGAGGCGCTCGCGCCCGGAGAGCTCACCGAGCGGTATGCCCGGCGCGTCGAGGCGCAGATCCGCGCCGCGCCGCCCGACTGGCCCTGGTCGCACAAGCGCTGGAAGCTCAAGAAGTCTCTGTATCAGCGCGGCTGATTCGAGGCGCAGTCCTGCTAATCGAGCCTGCCGGAGGGCCCGGCGTTACACTGCGTTCATGCGTACGGGGAGCCGACATGGGTGACGTGAGCGTCCGGGGGACCCGCCATTATCGGGTTCCGCACGGGGTGCTCGGCGAGCTCGTCGAGCTGCTCTGGCTCTACGACGGACAGGTTCTGCCGCACGCCCGCGAGCGGCTGCTTCCGATGCCGACCGCGGAGCTGGTGATAGATTTGCGAGCCGGCTCGACCGGCTCGCGCGCGACGCTCGTCGGGCCGCATTCGCAGTATTGGGTGCTCGACACTTCCGAGGAACGATCGGTCTTAGGCGTGCACTTCAAGATCGGCGGCGCATTCCCTTTCTTCGGCGTGCCCGCCGGCGAGTTGCACAATGTGCGGACCTCGCTCGAGGCGCTCTGGGGCCGGGCGGCGGAATGGCTCCTCGAGCAGGTTTCTTCCGCAAGCACGCCGGAGGCGAAGTTCGACACCCTCGAAGCTGCGCTGCTGCTTCGCATGGCGGGTACTCTCGAGCGGCATCCTGCAGTCGACTTCGCCGTGCATCGGCTCTCTCAATTCCCGCCGCCCGGTGCCGTCGGCGCGGTGACGAGCGCCGTGGGCATGTGCGAACGCCGTTTCCGCGCGCGCTTCCAGAGCGAGGTGGGTATGGCACCGAAGCTCTTTGCCCGCGTGCAGCGCTTCCAGGCGGTGATCGGCCTCGTGCATACCCTTCGCGATGTCGATTGGGCAGAGGTCGCTGCCGATTGCGGCTACTTCGACCAGGCCCATTTCATTCACGACTTCCGGGCTTTTTCGGGCTTTACGCCGGTCGAGTATTTCGCGATCAAAAGCGAGCATCGCAATCACGTCCCGCTCGCCGACTGAGACGCGTGCCCGCTCATGGCGCGACGTCCGTTTTTTCCAATCCTCGGCGACGGTGATCGCGTCTCATTGCGTCGAGCCTCAATCAAACCACGGAGCCGATCGTCGTGACATCCAAAGTGCAGCCGGTGCCCGCCGGGTACCAGACATTGATTCCCTATTTCGCCGTGGCGGATGCCGCGGGGCTTCTCGGGTTCGTGAAGGCAGCGTTCGATGCTGCGCCGGGGGAGATGATGCGCGGACCGGGGGGTGCGATTCGCCACGCCGAGGCTCGCATCGGCAACTGCGTGCTGATGATCGGACAGAGCTCACTGTCGCGTCCGAACACCACGTACATGTATGTCCCGGACGTGGACGCCGCGTATCGGCGCGCCATGTCGGCTCCCGGCGCCGCGAGGTCGCTCCGCGAGCCGGCGAGCGAGTGGTACGGCGATCGCAGCGCCGGGCTGGAGGATGCGTGGGGGAACCAATGGTGGCTGGCGACTCACATCGAGGACGTCTCGTCCGAGGAGCTCGAGCGACGCATGGCCGCGGTCAGTCAGCGTGACCCGCGAGACAGTCGATGAGGGCGGTCTGATCGCTTCGCACGGCAAGGTAGTTCGAGCCCTGGAAGTTTTCCATGCTGAAGTGATAATCGGCGAATGCGACCCGGCGCGGGAAGATCTTGCCGACGACGAAGCCTCGCGGCTGCAAATGCCTGTAGAAGTCGCCGAGCAGGTCGTGCGATGCGATGTTGAAGATGCCGTATTCGAACTGGACGGCGCGCACATCTCGCAGCCGCTCTCCGAAACCTCGGATCACCTCGAGGTCCATCCCCTCCACATCGATCTTAACGAAATCCACTTCGTCGATCGCGAGCGCGCGCATGTAATCGGCCGCGGTGATGACCTGGCAGCGCACGTCGGAGGTGTAGTACTCCTCGTGGAATCTCATGCCTTCGATCCGGCAGGCCGTGGCGGTGTCGGATGTCGGCCCGAGATGGATCAGTACCTGCTCGGGGCGGCTCGATAGACCGCGATCGTTGAGACGAACGTTCGCGAGGCGGCCGACGCGCTCCTCGAGCTCTTTGAAGGTCCGCGGCACGATCTCGAACGCATGAATCCTGCTTTGCGGCATCAAGCCCGCGGCCGCGGCCGTCCAATCGCCCCGGTTCGCGCCGACATCGAACAGGTGACGCGGCGGCAACCGCGCCATGATCTCGAGAACGCGCCGCTCCCCATTGCGGCCCATCTCGAAATCGACGTTGTTCAGTCGCTGGTGAAGGCGACGGACGATGCGCTCTAAACCATCGAGCGGCTGTCGTCCTCGATAGCGACAGGCGAGCATGCCGACGGCCGAGGCAGCCCTCGTGATGAATCTCTCTATCGGCCCGACCGCCAGACCGTCATTGCTAGCAAGGCCGCGATCGCCAGCCGACCGCGGCGCGGCTTCCTGCTCCCGGGCGACCATATGCCGGATAACGGCCCCGTTCGCGCGAGGTTTCCGGGTGCGGGTATCGTCGAAAGTGTCCCGCTTCAGCTCATGTCCCCTCGATGACCCGGTTCTGCGTCGCTTTGCGGTGCGCCACTTCCTGCAAATAGATCGTCGTTCGGTAGTGATTCTGGCGCGTCAGCTCCTCGGGCAGAGGCTTGAACGGAATCATCGATTGCAGCAGCGCGTTGCAGCGTGCCTCGACGCCCTCGCGGTACTCGGGCTCGGCAACGACGTAAAGGTCGTTGTGCAGAATGCCGTCGAGAACGAAGCGGCCCGCGACGACGGGGTCCATTGGCCGCGCCGCGGCCGGGCTGCCCCCCGTGAACGCGGGGAATCGGGGAGGACGGCCGCGTCGCGTGTTCGGGCCGCGCGCCGTCCTCGGGCGCGCGCCGGGCGCGAGAGCGGGGGGCCCCTCATTCTTGAGCGATGCGGGCCTGTATTGCTCGCTCTGGCCGATGTTCGTGCGAGTGAGGCCCGGGACGAATGCGGTCGTGCCGATGTTGGTGTGCTGCAGCTCGAGCCGCAGCTCCTCCATGAGGCCGACCTGAGCGATCTTCGTGACCGTGTAGACGCCCGCGCCGCTTCCCGGAAGTATGCCGCTCGTCGAGGTCGTGGTGACGATCTGCGATCCTTGCTTGCTCGCGAGCATGCGCGGGACGTACGTGTGGATGCCGTAAATCGGTCCCCACAGATGCAGCCCGAGCGCCCACTCCCAATCCTTGTAGGTTCCCGTGCTCGCCGGGGCTTGCATCCCCGCACCGGCATTGTTGACCAGCACATGGAGCGTCCCGAATCTCTTCTCGATGTCGTCGGCGACCCGATCCCAGCTGTCGCGATCCATCACGTCGTGTTTGATGGGGTACACGCGCGAGTCGTTGGCCGGGAACTGCTTGAGCGCATCCGCGATGTGCAGGTCATTCAGGTATCCGATCGCCACCTTCATACCGGCCTCGTGTAACACGCGTGCGATGCCGAGGCCGATACCGCTCGATCCGCCGGTCACGTAGGCGACCTTGCCCTTCACATCCGTGATGGTGGGTGCCTGGGAGGGACCGACGTTCGGGGCGGCGGCCGCGGCAGCCTTGCCGGCGGCGACGCCGCCGACGACCCCGGCCGCACCGTAAGCCGTCAAGCCACCGAGAATCTGCCGCCGGTTCAGTGTCTGCTCGTCCATCTCAGCCCCCAGTCTGCGTCGTGGTGATGCCGCGATCGGCGACCGCATGATAGGCGAGCGGGGCGGCCGCGCAAAAGCCGGGTGGAGCGATCACCCGCCACGCGCGACACCCCGGATGCGGCAATCCGCTGCGCTCGGTTTGTCGTTCTACTACCAGGCGGCGGGCTGGCGGCACGCCGGTTGAAGGTAGGGCGAATGATCGACGAGAAAGCATTGCGCGTAAGAGCACGCGAGGCCGTGAAGGCCGGGAAACTCCCGAAGGTGCGGCCTGAGCGTATCTGGGGTGGCCCGGGAATCGGTGCTCGCTGTGCCGTCTGCGATGAGCCGATCGAGCGGACCGAGAGCGAGTTCGAGCTTCAATTCGCTGAGAGCTCCGGGTGTGAGCCAGCGCCTCCCGGCGATGAGCGCCCGGTCGGGGTATCGGCGGATGGGAGTTATCACCTGCACGTCAGATGCTTCGCCGCCTGGGAGTTCGAGCGCAAGTCGGGGCATGAATTGCAGAGAAGGGGTCTTGACGGCATCATTCGCCCCGATGAACGCGACGCCGCACGAGAGACGAGCGACCGATGACCGCACGCAGGGAACGCTCGGCGACGTGCTCTATAAGCAGAGCACGAGGAAGAGGAATCTTCCACCGGAGAAGGACTGGGTTGCGCTCGCTCGCTCCATGGGTAAGGGCGATCAGCTCGCGCTGCGCGAGCTGTACGGGCGCACGTACCGGCTCGTTTTCACGTTGACCATGCGCATTGCCGGCGATCGCGCGACGGCCGAGGAGTTGACCGTGGATGTGTTCCACGAGGCTTGGCGGCGCGCTCCGGCCTACGACCCCGCGGACGGCACGGTCATCGGCTGGCTCATGAACATCGCTCGCTCTCGCGCCATCGACCGAGTGCGTTTCGAGCAGCGCAAGAAGCGCATCGATCCTCGAGCGGATGAGCCGGCGGTTTCCACCCGCAAAGACGGAGCCGATGAGCCGCTGGTCGCCGCGGAGCGTGGGCGGCAGCTGCTAGCCGCGCTCGCGACTTTATCGTCCGGCGAGCGGCTCGCGATCGAGACCGCCTACTTTCAGGATTTGACGCATGTCGAGACGGCTTCGCGGCTCGGGGAGCCGCTCGGGACAGTCAAGACGCGTATTCGTTCGGGGCTTGCGAAGCTGCGCACGGCGCTCGAGCCCGAGATGGGTGCGTCATGAGTTCCTCATCGGAGAAGCGCCGCTGCGCCGAGACGGAGCGCGTAGCGCTCTACGCGCTCGATGCACTGGATGCGCACGAGGCAACGACTATGCAGGCGCACCTGGCCGATTGCGCCCAATGCCGCGGTGAGCTCGCAGCGCTCCGCCGCGTCGTGGACAATTTCGCGAATTGGCCGACCGAGGTGCTGCGGCCGTCGCACTCGCCCTGGGAACGGCTGGCGAAACGCCTCGCGGAGGAAACCGGTCAGCCGCCCTTGGCGGTGCCTGAACGTTGGGCGGAGCCGGAGTGGGAAGAAGTGGCGCCCGGCATCCGCTGCAAGCTGCTCGCGACCGATGCGGACAACCGGCGCGTCAGCATGCTGGTGCAGCTCGCGCCGGGTATCCAATATCCGCCGCACCGTCATGCGGGCGTCGAGGAGCTGCACTTGCTCGATGGGGAGTTGTGGATCGGCGACCGGAAATTGCGTCCGGGCGACTACAATCGCGGCGAGCCCGGCGCCGTGGACAGGCGCGTGTGGAGCGAGACCGGCTGCACGTGCATTCTCGTCACCTCGACTGCCGACGAGATCCTCTGATCGAGCTCGCCGAGCCGGTCGGGCCGCGGAGCCGCTACCCGCAAGCGCTCACGCCGGCACTGGGGCGAGCTTGCTCTCGACATGGCTCGCGAGCTCGGCGATCGTCGGAAACTCGAACAGCTCGGTGAGGTCGATGGCTCCCGGGTACTCGCGGTCGATTTGCTCGTGGATCTCGATGAGCTTCAGCGAGCTCGCGCCGATCTCGAACAGGTTCTCGTCGCGGTCGAGTTTTTTCCCCTCGAGCGCGGCATCGCAGATCGCACGCAGCTTCTCCTCGATGTCGCTCCGCGAGGCGCTCACCGGACCGCGCCGCTCCTCGCGCAGGCGAGCGAGGTCGGCGAGCTCGGCGGCGAACTCGCCATCCTCATAGGCTTTCTCGAGCGTGTGGCGCTGGATCTTGCCGCTCGTCGTCTTCGGGATGCGCTTCACCGGAACGACCTCGGCGACCTCGAGGCCCGTGTGCTCGTTGATCAGCTTCGTCACCTCGGCGGCGATCGGCAGCAGCTCCGCGAGCGCGCCGCGGTGCAGGACGAACACGATCAGCCGATCGACCTCGGCACCGGGCGGGCGTGCGCCGCCCACGACGACCTTGCCGAGATCGAGGCCCTGCGCACGCTGCGCGATGCTCTCGAGGTCGTGCGGGTAATAGTTCTGCCCGTTGACGAACACGATCTCCTTCGCTCGGCCGGTGACGAAGAGCTCGCCCGCATCGCTCACGCCGAGATCGCCGGTGCGCAGCCAGCCGTCCGGGGTGAATGCCGCCGCATTCGCCTCAGGATCGTGGAAGTAGCCCTGCGTGACATTCTCGCCGGCGATCTGGATGTGGCCGACGACGCCCTCGGGGACGGGTCGGTCGTCATCGGCGGTGAGGCGCACGCGGCAATACGGAATCGCGCGTCCCACGGAGATCAGCTGGAGCGACTCGCTCGAGCCGTGCAGGCTCGAGCGCGCCTGCTCCCCGACATTCAAATGATGGCGATCGAAAGTGAGGCTCCGGTACGCCGCGTGGACCGCTGGGAAGGTCGCGGCAAGGGAAGCCTCTGCGAGTCCGTACACCGGAAACATCGCCGTGCGATCGAGGCGCGCCGGCGCCATGCGGCGCAGGAACTGCTCGGTGAGCTCGACCGAGATCGGCTCGGCGCCGTTGAAGATGAGCCGCACGGCCGACAGATCGAGTCCCTCGATGGGGCGGTCGCCGAGCACCTTGAGGTAGTGGCGGTAGCCGAAATTGGGCGAGCAGAGAATCGTCGCGCGCTTGCGCGCCGCGAGCGTCATCCATAGCAGCGGGCGGCGCACGAACAGCTCCGTCGGCATCAGGTTCACGTCCATCCGGTTCGCGAACATGTAGATGAAGAACCCGATGAGCCCCATGTCGTGCGTGAGCGGCATCCACGACAGGCTCACGTCCTCATCGGTAAAGCCGGCGAGCTCGGTCACGCCGCGGCCGTTCGCGAGGATATTGCGATGCGTGAGCACGACCCCCTTGGGCTCGCTCGTCGAGCCGGAGGAGAACTGGATGAATGCGACATCGTCGGGGGCTGCCCGGTGCGGCTTGCCGGCGCGCGAGACATCATCGAGCTGATCGACGAGAAAGACGCGCGCGGCGAGCTCATCGAAGACCTTCTGCTCGCCCACCTCGGCGGCAAGTGCACCGACACGCTCGAGTGAGCGTCGGTCGGTGTACAGGAACGGCGCACCGGAGGGTGAGCCGCCGGAGGAGAGCTTGCGTGCGATCCGCAGCAGCTTGTGGCGGTGCTCGTCGCTGATGCCGAGGGCGACGGGAACCGGCACGATGCCGCCGAGGATCGCGGCCCAGTACGCATCGATGAAGGGCTCGTTATCGCCCAGAAACAGGATCAGCTGGTCGCCTCGCTGAATGCCGAGGCGCTGCAGGTGGTGCAGAATGCCGAGCGCACGCTCGTAGAGCTCTCCGTACGAGATGCTGCGCTCGCTCTGCTCGCCGTCGATGTAGTGGATGCGGCGTGAGGTCTTGCGATTGCCTTCGATGAGCTCGGTCAGCGTGCTTGCATTGAACATCAGGGGTCGCCTTCAGCGCCGCTCGAGCCTCATGTAAAGCGGCTTGCGGGTGCGCAGGTTGATCTGCGCCTCGAGCGAGATGGGCTCGTCCGTGGCGCGCGTGAGCCGATAGCGGCGCGCGACCTTGTACAGGTGCACGAGCATTTCGTAAAGGGCGAAGGTCTCGCCGATACAATGCCGCGGACCCGCTGCGAAGGGCATGTAGGCGAAGCGCGGCCGCTCGGCCTCGTGCTCCGGCGCGAAGCGCTCGGGCTCGAAGGTGTCCGGGTGCTTCCAGTAGCGTGGGTGCCGGTGCAGCAGGTACAGGCAAAGGAGCACGTCGCTGCCGGCCGGAATCGAGTAGCCGGAAAGCACATCCGGTGCGATGCTCCGCCGGGAGAGCAGCCACCCGGGCGGATAGAGCCGCAGCGCCTCGTTGACCACCTGCTGCGTGTAGGCGAGCGACTCCATCTCGGCAAGGCTCGGCGCGGCGAGCTCCGGTGCGGCGCTCAACTCCCGGTACAGCCGCTCCTCCGCCTGTGGATGCTGCGACAGCAGGTACCAGGTCCAGTTGAGACCGCTGGCCGTCGTCTCGTGCCCTGCGACGACGAGCGTCATCAGCTCATCGATCAGCTGCCGATCGGGCATGGCATCGCCCGTCTCTTTGTCACGCGCGCTCATCAGCATCGCAACGTAGTCGAAGTGCTCTTGAGGCTCGGCGCGGCGGCGCTCGATGAGAGCGCGAATGACCTTGGCGAGCGAGCGGAATTTGTAGGCGAATTTCAGGTCGCGCGCCGGCTCGCGGGTGACCACCTCGAAGGGATTCTCGCCGAGCTCGCGCGACAGACGCTCGAGATCGCGCCCGAAGATCGCAGCGAGCACGATGCCGAGCGTGAGCTCGCTCATCTCCTCGGTGAGGTTCACGGCCTCGCCGCGCCGAGCGAAGCCGTCCCAGCGCTCGATCAGCCGCTCGTTCGCCTCGGCGAGCAGGCGCGCGAACTCGGTGATCACGCGCCGGTGGAAGAACGGCTGCATCATGTAGCGCTGCCGCTTCCACAGCTCCCCCTCGCTCGTCATCAAGCCCATGCCGAGCAGGATCTTCACGCGGTCGAGCCCGATTCCCTTGGTATAGTTGCGGTGATTCGCGACGAGCACCCGCTTCACGTCGTCCGGATGGTTGATGACGTACGTCTGGGACTTCCGCCCCGGGGCGTAGACGCGATAGATGTCGCCGAGGCGGGCGAAGAGCTCCGTCATCCGCTCCAGGGAATCTTCCGTGGAGCCGACGTCGAAGGGCGTCTCGGCCTCGGGGGGCTGACGTTGAGCGGGCTCGGTGGCGCTCATGGGGTAGGCAAGTCTACCGGAAGATGCACGAGGACCAACGCCCGCAAGAGAGCCGTAACACGCTGTATCGCAGAGCACCGGGCTTCGGGCGTCGCATGACGCCGACGCGCCGCACGCTCTATGCGGTCGCGGCTCCGCTTGGAATCGGACTCATCAAACTCTGGTGGCGTCTGTGCCGTGTCGTGCACGTCGACGGCGCGCAGCATCTCGATGCGGCGCTCGCCGAATGCCCGTCGCTCATCCCGTGCTACTGGCATCAGCATCAGCTCTTCTGCGCGAAATGGCTGCTCGAGCAGCGCTCGCGCGGGCTCACCGTCGGCTGGCTGGTGAGCCCCTCGCTCGACGGGGAGCTCGGCGCGATGCTCGTGCGCCGGCTCGCAGGCGTCGCGATCCGCGGCTCCTCGACGCACACTGGCGCCCGCGCGTTGCGCGACTACTATCAGGCGCTCGTGAAGGATTGCGTCTCCCCGATCATCACGCCCGACGGTCCGCGCGGCCCGAGATTCCGCTGTAAGCCCGGCGTCATTCTGCTCGCGCAGATGTCCGGCCGTCCGATCCTCCCCATGGCGTATGCAGCCTCGAGCGCCTGGCTCATCCAATGGGACAAGTTCGTCCTGCCGAAGCCCCTCTCGCGCCTGGCCGTCGCGATCGGAGCGCCGCGACGCATTCCGCGCACGATCGATGGCGCCGAGCTCGAGCGCCAGCAGCGCGCGCTGGAGGATGACCTGCATCGGCTCTACCATGTGGCCCGACAAGCACTCGGGTGAGCACTCGATTTAAATTCAGCGTCTTAGCTTGCATTCCTTAACCGACGTGAGAGAATCGGGCCGTATCCTGCGGCCCGGCCCACGCCTTGGGCAGCCCCAATCGCCGCGCTGCGAGAGCGGTCCTTGACGGACGTCTCCGCGGCCGTCCGGGGAATTGGTCACACTGTAGCCCGAAAGGTCAAGCAGAAGAGGAGAGACGAGCCGCGATGTCGAGTCCGCCGATCGAGGTGCCGGAGCTCACGGCTTCGGACGTGCTGTCGTCGGACGCGTGGCTCGGCGGACCCGAGACGCCGCCGATCGGACTCGACGTGGCGTGCACCAAGGTCGCGGTCGATCTGCAGAACCTCGAGCGTGCTCAGGTCGACGAGGTCCTGCAGAGAAGCCTGCAGACGCTCACGGAGCTCACCGGGAGCGATTGCGCGTTCATCGCGCTCCTCGACGAACGGCGTTGCTTCGGTAAGATTCACGCCGCCCGCCGCGGTCTTGCGCCCTCCCAACCCGAGGGGCTGAAAGGGCTCGCCCTCGCCGAGCTGCCGTGGCTCGAATCGCGCGTCGGACATCTGCGCCTGACCGAGCTGCGCGACACCGCAAAGCCGCGCCGCGGCGAGCTTGCCGAGGCCCATCGCTTCGCGAAGCTGCAGATCGGATCGATGCTCGCCGCCGCGTTCCACGTGCTCGGCGAGCCCCAGGGAGTGCTTGCGCTCGCGCGCGTGCAGCCCCGAGGCCCCTGGGACGTGAATCTGCAGCTGCTGCTCAAGCTCGCGGGCTCGAGCCTCGCCGCGGGGCTCGGCAGGTTGAAGCTCGCCGATCGGTTCGCCCGGCTCGAGGAGCGAGTCGTCCTCTCGCATGCCGCGGGGAACGACGGCGTGTGGGATTTCGATGTCGAGCGCAACGAGGTGTACTTCTCGCCGCGCTGGAAGACGATGCTCGGCTACTCCGAGGACGACCGCCTCGACTCCCCCGATTGGCGCAATCTCGTGCACCCGGACGACATGTCGCGCGTGCAGGCGGCGATCCGCGACCACGTCGCTGGCAAGACCCCCGTCTTTGAAAGCGTGCATCGCATGCGCCACCGGAGCGGGGAGTGGCGCTGGGTCTTGAGCCGCGCGCGAGCCCGCGTAGATGGGCAGGGAAGGCTTGCGCGACTGGTCGGCGTCGAGCTCGATATCACCGAGCGCAAGCTGTACGAGGAGGCGCTGTTCCGCGAGAAGGAAAGCGCCCAGATCACGCTGCAGTCTATCGGCGATGGCGTGATCACGACGGACGCCGAGTCGGTCATCGACTACATCAATCCCGTCGCGGAGGAGCTCACGGGGTGGCGGCTCGAGGATGCGATGGGCCGCCCGGTCGAGGAAGTCTTTCGGGCATTTCACGAGGAGACCTGCGAGCCGCTCGAGAATCCGCTCGCCGTCTCCATACGGCGGGCGCGACCGACTAAATCGGTGCGTCCGATGCTGCTCATCCGCCGCGACGGCAACGAGCTCTACGTGGAGAGCACCGCGGCGCCGATCCGCGACGGGCAGGCGAAGATCGCAGGCGGTGTGCTCGTATTCCACGACGTGAGCGAATCGCGCGAGCTCAATCGCCGGCTCTCCTATCACGCGAGCCACGATCTGCTCACCGGGCTCGTCAACCGGCGCGAGTTCGAGAGCCGCCTCGAGCGGGCGTTGAAGAGCGCGAAGGCGCGCGAGGCCTCCTACGCGCTCTGCTATCTCGACATCGATCAGTTCAAGATCATCAACGACACGTGCGGGCACAGCGCAGGCGATGCGTTGCTCGGTCAGGTCGGGGCGCTCCTGAAGAGCAAAGTCCGCTGGCGCGACACGCTCTCGCGGCTCGGCGGCGATGAATTCGGCATCCTGCTCGAGAGCTGCTCGCTCGATGAAGCGATGCGCACGGCGGAGCTGCTGCGCGAGGCGGTGCGCAATTTCCGCTTCACCTGGGAGGATCGCGTCTTTCGCCTCGGCGCGAGCGTCGGTGTCGTGCCGATCACGGCGGACAACGAGGACGTGGCCTCGGTGCTCTCGGCGGCGGACAGCGCCTGCGCGGCGGCGAAGGAGGGCGGGCGCAACCGCGTGCACAGCTTCGCCGAGAACGACGTGGAGCTCATGCGCCGCAGGCGCGAAATGCAGTGGGCGGCGCGCATCAACGCCGCCCTCGAGGAGGGCCGCTTCGAGCTCTTCCGGATGCAGATTCAGCCTCTGCAGCGGGTCGAGCCGGGCTCGCACTACGAGCTGCTCCTGCGGCTGCGGGACGAGAACGGCCGCATCGTCTCGCCCGACAACTTCATCGCCGCGGCGGAGCGCTACGGCATCACCCCGGCGATCGATCGCTGGGTGATCGAGAACGCGTTCCGCTGGCTCGTGTGCGAGGCGGACGAGCGCGAGAAGCTCGCGCTCTGCTCGATCAATCTATCCGGACAGAGCCTCGGGGACGACAAGTTCCTGCCCTTCGTCATCGATCAGTTCCACAGGAGCGGGCTCGACGCCTCGAAGATTTGCTTCGAGATCACGGAGACCGCCGCGGTCGCCTCCTTCTCGCAGGCGAACCGCTTCATCCAGGC
>Ga0134128_10007312_pt1 | contig 13340 bp, 9 predicted proteins | sample KB31754_FD_96462 | JGI IMG/M metagenome (GOLD analysis project Ga0134128, IMG submission 96462) | Terrestrial soil microbial communities with excess Nitrogen fertilizer from Kellogg Biological Station, Michigan, USA - KB3-175-4 | ecosystem: Environmental > Terrestrial > Soil > Unclassified ... | reverse complement strand
GAGGAAACTTTGTAAATGTATATTCTGATTACAATTTGAATCCTCATTTTCCAAAAGGATTTTTTGATCGTGTGATGATAAAATATGATACTTCGGTAAATAAAAAACCTCATGCTTACTGGGATTCAATAAGGCCAGTTCCTCTTGAGCCACAGGAAATAAAAGATTACCGGACAAAGGACAGTGCCTTTGCATCCAAACAGGATTCTACAAAAGAAAATCTTGATTCATTGAGAAAAAAACAAGGACCGGTAAAACTTTCGCAGGTATTTTGGTCTGGCGTAAATCGTACTCATTACAGTTATTCTAATCCTTACCAGGTACAATTTGATCCATTGTTGAAAACCCTGCAATATAATACGGTAGAAGGTTTGGCAATAAATCCATCTTTAGTGATTTCAAAATTTTCGAAAAAATTAAAAGCGAAAATAAGTTTCATTGCTGATGCACGATATGGATTTAATAACAATCATCTCAATCCGTGGGCTGGTTCAAAATTCACCAGTGCAGATGTTTTTGATCCTGATAAAAAAATGAAGAATGAATCTTTTTTTGTGGCCGGCGGCAAACGTGTCAGCCAGTTTTTCAAAGAAAGCCAGATCACTGGTTTGACCAACAGCATAGGCACGCTTCTTTATGGAACGAACGATATGAAGATCTATGAGAATTATTTTGCAAAAACCGGTTTTGCAAAAAAGTGGGAGAGTGGCGTCAATTTTTTAATTGAAGGTGAATATGAAGATCGGTTGCCAATTGATAACACCACTGATTTTATTTTAAATAAGAAATGGCAATATCGTTTTACTCCAAATTACCCTGTTGAAATTTTGTCATCACAATTTCCAAGACACCAGGCAGTTTTAGGGCGGTTATCGCTCAGTATCCAGCCCGGACAACATTACATTCAATTTCCAACTTACAGAATGGCTATAGGATCTACGTATCCAACGTTTACTTTTGATTACACCAAAGGATTTAAGAATATTTTTGGAAGTGATGTTGATTACGATAAATGGTCATTGAATGTTGCTGATAACAATAATTTAAAGCTGGCGGGTGTTATAGAATATAGTTTAACCGTTGGAGGTTTTTTAAATAATAAATCTGTATTTGCGCAGGATTACACACATTTTTATTCAAGCTATTCTCACATTGCCGGTGAGTATGTAAAATCTTTGCAACTGGCTTCTACTTACCAGTTTAGTAATATTTCCAATTTCTATTTTGAATTTCTTTTTGAACATCATTCGAATGGATTAATAACGAATAAAATTCCGGGATTCAAAAAATTGAAATGGAATTTGGTTGAAGGAGCCAATGCCCTTTATATCAATCCAAACACGCGGTATTCAGAAGTGTTTGTTGGCCTTGAGAATATTTTTAAACTCTTTAGAATTGACGCGGTTGCCGGTTTTCAGAATGGTTTTAAACCTGTCTATACTTACCGGATAGGCTTCGGTGGATTGTTAGGCGATGCATTTAACGCACAACGATTTAAGAGAACAGAAAAAATTATCGATGTATGGTAAAATTAATTACAGTTAAGAAAGAACAAGGTTGGTTTATTATTATTATTTTTTCGTGATTACAATTTTCTCCGTGTATTCCTGGATGACCTTGTTGAAGAATTTTCTTGCATCTTCAAACTTTTCTGCGGGGATAACATTGGTAGAAAGTTGGAGAAAAGCTACAGAAGTAACCGTATTGCTTTTTTCATCATAAGAATATTTTGTCAGGAATTTCCCATATTCAAACTGTTCATTCCATGGCTGTGGAAGATTGGCGACCATGTAATTTTCAGGAAGCTGATAAATTGTTGTATCAGTTTTTATGAAAGGAGAATGAAAATAATAAGGCTTCGTTCTTTTCTTAGTGTCAGGCAAAGTGGCATTCATTATTTTATAAATTCTCGGGTTCAAAAACATTTTACTTCCGGCTGAAAATTCAGGAACTTTTTCAAAGTCTAATTTGAATGAAGTTTCTGCACAATCATTTTTTTTGTTGGTATTCATTTCAAATGCATCAGGCTGAAGAAAGCCCAGCCTTCTAATAAGATATTCTTTCTGATCATCTTTTTTTTCATTCATTACATAATTAATAATTTCCTGCTTGTATTCTCCCGTTGTCTTCATCACGCTTTCACTTTCTCCTGAACCATCTTCTTTAAGAATTACTTTTGTATGAAGGCACAATGTATTTTCGGATGCTTTACTTTTTGGTGTCGGAACCAAAACTCCGCCATTTGGTGTGATCAGTAACGCATTTCTATTTTCCGTAAAACTTCCCAATATGCCCGGGTCAGCTGTGTTGTCTGTGCATTCGAGCCATGTGGTATCGTGATTTTCAGGCACACAAACTATGACATGATTAAATGCTTCTTCAGGAAAATCGGGATCAACAGGTTGCTGATTATATTCTGCATTAATAAGCGCCGGATAACTTACAATTCCAACAGCATCAAGCATTGCCTCCATATAATTTGCAAGCGCTTTACAATCGCCATATTTTTTCTTATCAACAAAATCGGCATCAAAAGGTTTCAACCCGCCAATTCCTAATTGAATACTCACATACCTGAAATTCTTTTGTAAATAATTATAAAGTATGTCGATTTTTTCGCGATTGCTTTTTGCATCCTTCACTAAATTTTTCAAAGACATTTTTGTTTCTTCTGATAAATTCAAAGAGCCTTTTGTGAGCTGTGTATACCAGTCTCCCAGGTTTTTCCAACTTGTAAGATCACCATCATTTCCATCCATTGAAAATTTATTGGGAGAAATTAAAATTGCCGGATAACTATTTCTATAACTACCCGAACCATCTTCTTCGGGAACAGCAGCAAGATTTTTTACTTCCCATGAATAAATTTTATTCTTGCTGTCAGAAGAAATCGCAGGCGCTATTGAAACATGTTGCGCTTTAAATTTCAAATCCAAATCTGCCGGAACAGAAGCAGTGTATTGAGACTGTTCTACAGATTGTTCCGGATCTTCAATAGAGTAATCCGGATAACGGATAGTCCCTTTTAATTTTATTACATAATCATATTGAATCGTTAACGGGTAAGTAGCAGTGGCAACTTTGAGATAATATACTTTTCCGTCAATGACAAGCCCCTCGCCAATTCCCTGCGATTTCATGTCCTTCATTTTGTATTTATTCAACTGTTTTCCGTTCGCATCAAAAACTCTTATTTCTGCATCATCAAGCTTTGTGAACTCGTCAGTGGTTTGTTTAAAGAAAAGAACATCATCTGCTTCAGGATCGAGAACAGTGAACACCTGGTGAATAGAAATCTTTGCATTACTAATATCCTTTACTTCAAAATTAATTTTCTCTTCACGCTTCACACTGTGCGCCTTTTCTTTTAAAGCGGCAGGGATGGTGGAGGCATCATAAATATTTACCTGCGAAAAAATTTGTGTAGTGCAGAAAGAAAATATAAGGATCAGCAAAAAGTTTTTCATCAGGTAGTTTTTTTCTTTTTGATTACAATTTGTTCATTCAAAGTGCTGAATAATTTTTTATAAAATTCCTGGAAGTCACCATAAGAGCTTGCGGGATAATAGGAGCGTGTAAAATCGAGAGAGATCCTGAAATTTATTTCATTATTATCGCGCTGGATAAGGCGTTCGAGCGTAATGGATGAATCCGGCATGATCATTTTTATGCTCTTTGGAAGATCGTCAAATTCATAATCAGCCGGAAGATCTACTTTGCCAATCAGCATGTATGATTGAGGATAATTGAAATCAATATCTGTTTTTCTTTCATCGGCAATGAATGGATTTTTTTCAAGCCCCTGGAAAAGATTCAATGTAAAATATTTGAAGTCTCCGGATGCATTTACAGGCATTGTAAAATCCAGTTTCTGTTGCAGGGGCATTGTATCAACATCTTCATATTTCAATTCAATATTTTTTACTTTAAGTCCGGTAAGGTCTTTGGTAAAATAATCATCAAAAGAGCTCTTCTCTTCTTTCCATTTTTTTACCCGTGGATTTTTCGAATAGCCATAACTGTAGATAGTTGCTTTTCCTTCCATTTGAGCATCAGCAGTAATTTCTGCAGAATATGAAACAATATTTTTCCAGCGGTCTTTTGCATCTGAAAGTCTTACCCAGCCCCCATATTCTTTGTCAACAATAAATCCTTCATTGTCTAAAACATCATACGGAATAAGGTTAGCAGGATTGTATTTATCAGCAGCATTCAAAAAATATTTGTTGTCACCGATGAGAACACAAGTCATGGCACAATTGAATTGCTCCAGGAAAGGATAAACGGTATTTACCGTTCCATTGTCTTTTGTGCTGACCAATAGTGGGAAAGCTTTGATCCCTGCATCTCTCAAAAGGCTGATGAGGATAAAATTGATCTCTGCATTGCTGCCAATTTTTTTCTCCCATGCAGTTTTCACTCCCTGTGAAGAATAAATATGTTCGGAATTATTCCAGTTCATATTTTCCCGAACGTAATTGTAGATCACCACCATTTTGTTATAGTCCCCCTGCACATTTTTTAATGAATCATCCAAAGATTTTGTATGAGGAACGTTCTTCTTTAATTGTAATCCAAAATCTTCATCGTCCAATAATTGTTGTGTAAGTTTCTCCCAGCTGGACATTACTTCTTCTTCCTGGCCGTCGTTGTAAACAATCCGTTGCAATTGACAAACAACACGCTGCAGATAATCTTTCTCTGCACCCATAAAAGGTTCTTCTCTCAATGCAGGAACATTTTTTAAAGAAAAAGTTCTTTCCTCAGCATGATCAGAAACAAGACCTCCGTGATAATATATATTGCTGTTAATCACTTCACTTTTGTGATCTACATTCTGATAGGACAGAACCTGTGTTACAAATCGAAAAATATTGGGAATTAAGATTCTGTACATGCTGAATCTTGTGGGAATATCATCCTGGAAGTACCAGTCATCAACATTTCCTAACGATTTCTTTGTATCAGTAAATTTATATTCAAACACGCTTCCAACTTTTACATCAGGCATGGTAAAAGTGACTTCCGAATACTGGTTGTTTATTTTTTTAATATAGATCGAAGAGTTATCAAGCCTGGTGGTAACAACATTTCCTGCATCATCAAGATTGTAAGTGACGCCGGAGATATTATTAATGTTTTCATATCTCTCCCTACTGTAAAAACGAACTTTGATGTTCGCTTCGTCAAGTCCTTTGTCTTTTAGAATTTTAATGCGTGTTCTTGAATCTGTGATGATTTCAATGTCGTCTCCAACAATATCATAATGAACATCTGAGAAGGAGAGAAGCTTGTATGCTTCTGCGTCTTTGTCAAATTCACATTCTTTTAATTGAAGATCTGCTTTGTCAATTTTTCCGTAGCCGGGAATTTCTTTTTCTTTTTGAGCAAAAATGAGGGATGTGCTCAGTACGAGCAGGTACGTTAGTGTTAGTTTTCTCATGGAGGTGTTAGTTAATTGTGGCTACGAAAGTAGAAAAAAATTATTAACAAAACATTTTATTTCCCATTAAGAAAGTAGAAAATGAAGTATGATTGTTTTTGAAAATAAAAAGTAACCGAAGGGAAAAATAGAAATTTAAATTTCTCTTTTTACTGAGATTTCAAGGAAAGCATTTCCCAGGGTTTGAATAATATCATCAGCGATCAAAGCTTCCTTTGAAATATTTTTTGCCGCAATGTCGCCTGCAAGTCCATGAAGATAAACTCCAAGAATACAAGCATTCAAAGAGGAATATTTTTGCGCAAGCAAGCCTGTGATAATTCCTGTAAGAACGTCTCCGGCGCCGGCGGTAGCCATTCCAGCGTTTCCTGTCGAATTAAAAAATCCTTTTCCCTGTGGCGAGGCGATAAAAGTATAATGGCCTTTCAACACTATAAAGATGTTCAGCTCTTTTGCTTTTTGCAAACACAGATTGATCCGGTCAAAATCAGAATTACTTTTTCCAAACAACCTTTCAAATTCTTTGGGATGCGGCGTCATAATGCTGCCTGCAGGAATCAATTGATATAATTCCTGGTTCTCACTTAATACATTGAGCGCATCAGCATCTATAACAACCGCTTTTTTAGTTTGAAATAATTCTTCTAATAGATTTTTATGAGAAGGATGTTTTCCGATGCCGGGGCCGATGCCAACTACATCGTAATCAGAAAAATCTTTTACATCTTTAATAAATTGCTCTCCTGAAACTTTACACATTGCTTCCGGTACTGCAGTTTGAAAAACAGTATATCCTGCTTCGCAAATAATAGCGGTAAGTTTTCCAACGCCGCTTCTCAAACAGGCGCGTGAAGCCAGAACCGCGGCGCCCATCATTCCATAACTGCCAGCTACCAGTGATGCATAACCGTAATTTCCTTTGTTGGAGAATTTCTTTCTTGGGAGGTATATTCCTGAAATTATTTTTTCATCTACAAATTCAAACTCACTTTTTTCTTTTACTTCAAATTCACTTGAAAGCCTGATGTCAAGCAAAACGATATTTCCAACAAAACCAGAGTTCTCCGGCATTAAAAAAGCAAGCTTCTGATTTTGGAAAGTAAGCGTATAGCTGGCTTTAATGATGCTATTGTCAGCGGAGCTTTTATCAATGTATAATCCGCTGGGAACATCGATCGATACTATATTTGAAGGGTTCCGGTTAATATAATCAATAAGCGTTGAAACCAATCCGGCTGGTTTTTTATTTAATCCGGTTCCAAAGATGGCATCAATAATTAAATCTCTTTTTGTCAGGTCAGGAAAAGAATTTTCATTTTCCAGGTAGAAGATTTTAGCAGATGTTTTCTTCAATCGTTGAAGATTCTTTTCAAAATCAGGAGAGCCTTCTTTTTTATCCTGTAAAATAAAAACAGAAACTTTGTATTCGGCTGATAAATGCCTTGCAATAGCAAGACCATCACCGCCGTTATTTCCTCTTCCGCAAAATATTTTTATTGCGCCGGGCTTTAAAAGATTCCCGCTGATCCAATGGGAACAGGCCGTAGCAGCGCGTTCCATTAACTCAATGGATTTTGCAGGCTCATGCTGGATCGTAAAAGAATCCCATGCTTTTATTTGTGAAGCAGAAAATATTTTCATCGTGCGTATTACTGAAGATATCTTTCTTTAAGAATAGTGACATGGTGTTGAAAATGGCCAGCAGTGATATATCCTAACGCTTTTACACTTATTTCGTAATCGCTTGCTTTTCCAACAGACTGTAGTTGTTCTTCTGAAAAACTATTAAAAAGATCGATGGTCGATTTTCTCACTGCCGTAAATTCTTCAATTAATTGTTCCCATTTTCTATTGTCGGCATTTGAATTTTTAGTGTATGCATTTTCATCAAAGGAAGGAAATATATTGGGATCTTTCCGGGAAAAGGCAAGTGCGCGAAAGCTGAAAACCCGCTCTGCGTCTGTAATATGTTGCAACACTTCTTTAATGCTCCATTTCCCCTCTGTATATCGATACAGGTATTTTTCTTCAGGAATGGAGTTAAAAAATGCTTCAGATTCCCGAAGCTGCTTTTCTAAAACTGTTTTTAAATCCTCATTTGCAACCAGCCTGATATAATTTTCAAAATAATTTGGATAAGTGCCAATTGAAGTTTTGGAAGACATTTTTTTTAAAATTTAATGATTTGAAAAAATAGGAAACAAAAATACTAATATTAAAAATTGAATAAGTGCAAAATAAAGATCAGCTATACTTTTGTTTACGGCACCAGATAAAAAAACCGACAATGATGATTGCCGGCTTTTAAAAAGAATTCTCAATAATTAATCTCTGTCTTTTTTCTTATGTCTCTTGTGTTTCTTTTCTTTTTTCATCGAGCCATCAGCGCCATTCGCATCTTTTTTTCTTTCTCCTTTCAATGTTGATGCAAGCTGTAAAGCATTATAAGCATTCAATTCTCCGCCGGAAGTGGAAATATCAGAAAGATAAACACTATCAGTTGAGCCAGGCAGTTTTACTTTTTCTGTGATCGGTGTAGCTGATTTGGTGATCACATATTTAACCTGTTCTGCACTCAGATCAGGATAATATTCAAGGATCAAAGCAGCAACGCCTGCAACAACAGGGGTGGCCATACTGGTTCCCGAAAAGTTGCCAAATTTATCATTGGGCAAAGTGGAATAGATATTTACACCAGGTGCAAATACATCAACAGACTTCTTTCCATAATTGCTAAAGCTGGCTGTAAACCCGCCATTGGTAGAATCGCCGCTGGCGCCAACCGTAATGAAATTAGGCGCTTCTCCGGATTTGTCCAGAAAATAAGGGTTTGGAAAATTAGCGGCAGAGTCAATATTTTTTGCATCGTTTCCTGCTGCATGAACCAAAAGAACTCCTTTGCTTTCTGCATATTTCACTGCGCTGTCAACCCATGCTTTCTGGGGAGAATAGCTTTTCCCGAAACTCATGCTGATCACCTCAGCACCGTTATCAACAGCATAACGAATCGCGTTGGCGATATCTTTATCATGTTCGTCTCCGTCAGGAACCGCACGAACCATCATGACCTTTACATTGTTGGCAATTCCATTCATACCAATTCCATTATCCCTCACAGCGCCAATAATCCCTGTTACGTGAGTACCATGAGAAGGAGTGCCGGCCATCACATCAGGGTTTCCATAATAACGATCGTTGAAATCATTTGGATTGTCTTTTACGATGTCGTTTCTGAAATTCTGAGGTGGAGTAGTAGCAGCTTCCCCTTTGCGGATTTCTCCTTTCAGGTAATCAAGAATATCTGTATTGCTGATGTCGTAATTATTATTGGCTCTTGCCATATTCAGATAAATGGCAGCGGCAATTTTTGCGTCAGGATCTGCGGAAGTATAACCTTTCAGATCATTGCCGGTAAACTCTGTTTTGCCCAGGTCTTTTGCAATAACAGAATCACCTCTTTCCAGGATGGGCAATATCTTTTCCATCTGCAGAAGTTCTGCAGGCGGTACTGCTGTAGTAACCTCCTCTTTTGCTCTCAGATAGCTTTTGTATTCTTCCTTCTGTGCATCTGTCATTGTGGTAGTGTCTACATTTTTGCCTTCATATTTTTCTTTCAGACTCCAGTAAACCCTTGCACCCTCATAAGAATCCTGGTGAACATTTTTTCCGTCTTTGCCTCCAAGAAAATTCCATCCGTACACATCATCTACATAACCATTATGGTCATCATCAATTCCGTTTCCGGGTATTTCGCCGGGGTTGTGCCAGAGAATCGGCTTCAGGTCGGGCTGTAATGTGTCGACACCGCTATCGATCACAGCTACCAAAACGGTTTTACTTTTTTTATTATCCAAAAACTGGTAAGCTTTGTCAAGGCTGATCCCATAATATCCTGTGGTGCCCCTGTCTAACTGGTACCAATTATTTGGTGCCACTTTTATTGTTGAATCCGTGGTAGAATTCGTCTGAGCAAAACTCCATAATGGCAATGAAGCCATCAGCGCGATTCCAGCAAAGATTCTTTTACTTTTTGTCATACTGTTATTAATTTTTTTAAGATCACAAATATTCAAAATTTATTTTAAGATAACCTGCCTTTCAAATAAATTAAATAATATTTATGGGTTTACTGAATGCATGCTTCATGCCAGGATTGTTGGTGAATAATTTTGGAAGGGAAAATTATGGGCCTTTGTTTATTTGAAATATCTATAAAGCGCGCGCAAATAACTCCCATTTTTGTTTGTCGATATACATATTTAAAGCAATCCATGTTTGTCCATTTACTTTACGTTCTGCTCTTTTGCTTAAATTGAAAACAAAACCTGCTTTTTCATAGCATTTAATGGCACTGACATTCCAATCAAAAACATTTAGTTCCACGATCTGCTGCTTCAGGTCTTTAAATGCAAAATCCAGAAGATGATACACAATTTGCTGTCCAATGCCCATTCCTCTTAATTCTTTATCACCAATTAATATTCTGCCTAAAAAGGCACTTTGCTCTGATAAATAAATTTCTGCATGTCCTATTGTTGTCTGCCTTCTTGTATCAATCACCTGAAAAGCAAATCTATTGTTATCACTCAAAGAATTGTTCAGTTGCTCATGTGTCAAAGGAAAAGTGAATGCAGGCCCGGCAAATTGCATTAGCGCTTCTGTCGAGTCTGCCCAGGAAATTAATTGATCATAGCAGTTATGATCAAATTTTTCCAGTCGTATCATTTGCAGTGGTTTTAATTTGCACCTATCAAAATTAAAAGATTTTAAAGGTGGTTAAAAAAGTCTTTAGTTGACACAAATAGGCTAAGCTAAAAGATGTTAATTTTCTTCTTCTTTCGCGTCGTCTCCCCAGGTGACTATTCATTACTTTGAGGCGTTTGTCAGGAAGAATAGTAACTAATCCTTAAGCACAAATCACTGGGTCTGCACTCGAAAGGTTTACTGGAACAGGGCACGCTTGCTCCAACAACTCGTTGCCAAACTTTTGAACGTCATTCAATTATCCCATCAAAATAAGAAATCATTTTTCCTGTTATTGCATTAACAAAGCATATAGGATACTGGTTGTTTTGAGGAGTTACCTGCCATACAAGACCATACTTTGCTTCATTACTGTGTGGCTCTTTGCCGTTTACAACGGAAAGCCCAAGCGTTGCTGCAAAACAACTATCTTTCCAGTTAGCCTGCCAGGTTACCCTTTGAAGGTCTTTGGATATTTGCTGGTATAAAATATTGGCAGCGTGGTTGGGTGAAACTTTATATGCAGAATCAATATGCGGCGAGTGCACAAAGTCCTCTTCAGGAGGCATTCCCAAAGAATCAATTGTATAATTACCATTTAAAGTATGAAAATGAAAGCCAACTTCCCCATCAAAAACAAGCAATCCATTTACAAACTGGTTCATAAAAAGATGAATAAGGCCATATTTTGCATCGTTCATATAACGGATCACCTGCAGATTATTGAGCGAAAGATTAGTTGCGCGGAATAAATTATACACCGTATCCATCTGCGCATCCGTGATTCCCGCTCCCTTCGCAGATTGAGAATAATACTGCCTTTGAACACATAATGGGATGTCTGCTGGTTCTGGTTCGGCAGAATTTTTTTTACATGATTGAAAGCCAAAAGCGGTAATTAAAAGAATACTGAAAAAAAATAACCGGTGCATGTTGATGTTTTTTACACGACAATCCAAATGTACAAAACGTTGCATATAATACTTATGTCTCTGGCAACTTATAAAGGCTTATAGAAGAGTGTTACTTAATTTCCAATAACTGCGGGGGAGCACGGTAAGCAATTTATTTATTTTTATCTCCGTGCAACAAAGCAAACAACTTTCATGTCAACAACCGGATGAAACATTTTAAATTCATTTTCATACTATGAAACAATTTTTTCAAACGGTTTGTATCCTTACGCTCACAGTTTTTTGCATGACAGCCTGCAAAAAAAATATTGTTGATTCTCTCCGGGGATTAAACCATAATAATACTCCCAATTTCTACCTGGCCGGACAAAGCGATGGAAAACCATGTTTATGGATCAATGGTACCAAAAATATTTTATCTTCTTCTGATGGCAATACGAATCAAATTTTAATGAATGGAAATGATATTTACGTAACCGGATACTATTGGGTACAAACGACCAATATGAATTATGACGCTATACCTTTACAATATGTTTATTGGAAAAATGGTATAGAAAATAAAATCGGGAATGTTACCGATAGAATAATTCCAATTGAACCAACTATTTCGATTGTGAATAATAATATTTTTTATGCCAATGGCGAGGCATGGAAAAACGGTTTCTTGTTAAATTCTGATTTACCAAACATATTTTGGGTTCAAAAGACCACATCTTATGGTTCAAATATTTATTTTCTTGGCATAGATGCTTCGAACAAAGCAGCATACTGGGAAAACGGTTTGCAGAAGAATATAATACCAAATGAAACACAAGCCATTAGTGCTTATTGCCTGGCTGTTTCATCCAATAATGTATATATTGGTGGCACTGATTCCAATTCAGTAGCAACTATTTGGACAAATGGAAGTCCTGAAAATCTGCATTCTTCTATTCCAGGCTCTTACGTTACCTATGTTACTTCCCTTTTTGCAAGCGGAAACGATATTTATGCCGTTGCATCATTACAAGCTCCTGCTTCTAACATTAATGGCAATTATAGCTATTTTCAAAGTACACCTGCATATTGGAAAAACGGCATTGAACACGATTTGCCATTAAATGGTGATTCATATGGATCTGCGAATACTGTTTTTGTAAACGGTTCTGATATTTATGTTTGTGGAAATACACTTTCAGGAGCTGTTTATTGGAAAAACGGTGTTGAAACAAAACTTGGTCCAGATTATGGTTCAGTTTCTTTTATATTAATAAAGTAAAAACTTTTCCATCTCAGGTACATACATAGGTGAACTAAAGTTGAACATGAGCCCGAACCATTACTGATGCTTGCACATAGCTGAAATGTGAATATAACTCTCTAGTTGAAAACTACACACGGCGGCTCTTTTAATTTTTAAACATTCTAAGAATAACTTGGACTTGCTAATTGCAATATCTGTCCAATAACCATTTTTCTGTGCCATTTTTTTTGGCTCTTTTAGCAACCATTCGAATAATTGGCGAAAGTAGTGACATCAATCCCGGAGCATTTGAATCTGAATTTACCAAAACCACTGCAAGATGTGCAAAATTTTTAGGCTTCCCGTTCTTATCGGAAAGTCCATCTGCTGAAAGCCCGTAAAGAATTCTTATAAAATTTTCCATACCCATATGTCCGGGTTTGAGGGTTATATTGAATTTCACAGTATCATTTGTTTCATTATAAAACCGATGTGGTGTTCCTGGAGGAACATTTACTGATTCTCCGGTTTTTAAAACTTTTTTATCTTTTCCAACCTGTAAATATAAAACCCCTTCCTGCACTTGAAAACTTTCTGAAAAGGCGTTGTGATAATGCAATGGAGGACCATCGCTTTTGCCTAATTCTATTTCTAAAAGCGTATACTCTCCATTTGTCTCTTTTGAAGTTTTTATAAATGTAGCAGTATCGTTAATGGCTGGATTAACAAAAGTTCTCTTTTCCATAATTGAGGTTTTAAAATGTCAAATTGTTCACTTTAAAGATATATCTCAAACAAGGTAGGCTTAAAATTCAGCAAGTTTAAATTAATCTTTGGATACTGCAGAAAGGGCATTGATATTTACTCAATAGTCCGGCATTTTGACAATGTTATGATGCTGCAGACTTTTAAAATATCGATTTAAATACCCGGAAATTAATATTTGAATATGAAATAGCAAATATGATAAATCAGAAATAACGATAACGCGACTATATAAGGTTTATAAAACCGG
>Ga0134128_10007311_pt1 | contig 13340 bp, 14 predicted proteins | sample KB31754_FD_96462 | JGI IMG/M metagenome (GOLD analysis project Ga0134128, IMG submission 96462) | Terrestrial soil microbial communities with excess Nitrogen fertilizer from Kellogg Biological Station, Michigan, USA - KB3-175-4 | ecosystem: Environmental > Terrestrial > Soil > Unclassified ... | reverse complement strand
GGCGCAACGAACGTCGACTACGTCGAGGCCGACCTGTTCGCGTTCGATCCGCCGGCACGCTACGACTGCGTCTTCATGAGCTTCTGGCTGTCGCACGTCCCGCGGTCGCGCTTCGATGCATTCTGGACGATGGTGCGACGCGCGCTCGCACCGGGCGGATTCGCCTGGATCATCGATTCCGCGCACGATCCGACGTCGCGCGCGGTCGATCACCCGCGTCCGGACGCGCAAGCCGGCATGGCGACGCGCAGGCTCGACGACGGACGCGAGTTCAGGATCGTCAAGCTGTTCTACGAGGCGCCGGAGCTCGAAGCGAGAATCGCGAAGTGCGGGTTCGATGCATCGATCGCGCGTACCACGCGCTACTTTCTGCACGGCGAGGCTCGGCCGAGCAATGCCGCGGACGCTCCCGCCGAGCCTCAGTCCGCGTCGAGCGAATAGTAGACGTAGGACTTCTGCCGCACCCGCCCGCGGTCCATGTCGCGCTCTTCGGCGAGCTCGGTCGGGAGCTTGTCCCACCAGATCGCGCGCCCGGTTCGCTGCTCGTTCTCGAGTTGCGGCTTGGCTGCCAGAAGCTCACGAATGAACTGGGTGTGCGGCGACACGTAGTGGCGCGCGGGCAGCATCGGCATGGCGGAGTGGAGCGGAAGGCGTGCTCGGCTTTGTGACCGGCCAATCTTATCATCCGCCGCCGCGCACGCGCATCGGTCCCTCGACGATGCGGAACGTGTAGAGCCGGCATTCGAGCGCACCGTTCCAGAGCGGCGTGCGCCGCTCGGGCTTCAAGCCGATCAGCCGGGGAAGGCGCAGGTCGCCGGTGAAGAGGCACACGCGCCATCCGGCGAAGCGCGCCTTCAGCGCATCGCCGAGGCGCGGGTAGAACGCAGCAAGGCGCTCGGCGTCGTCGAGTCGCACGCCGTACGGCGGGTTCGCCAGCAGCAAGCCTGCCGGTGCGGGCGCCGCGCGGCTCAGCACGTCGGAGCGCTCGACGCTGACGAATGGCGCGATCTCGGCCGCGGCGAGGTTCGCGTGCGTTCGCTCGAGCGCGGCGGCGGATGTGTCGCTCGCGAAGATCGATACCTCGCCTGCGGGTGCCGCAGCGGCGCGATCGCGCGCAGCCTGGCGGATGCGCTGCCATGTGGGCCCGTCATACCATGCGAGCTTCTGGAAGCCGAAGCTTCGCGCGAGGCCCGGCGCCCGGCCCGCGGCGATCAGCGCCGCTTCGATCGCGATCGTGCCGCTGCCGCACATCGGATCGAGCAGCGGATCGCCCGGCTTCCACTGCGCGAGGGCGAGCAGCCCCGCTGCGAGGTTCTCGCGCAGCGGCGCGATCTCGTGGCCCTTGCGCCAGCCGCGCTTGAACAGCGCTTCGCCCGACGTGTCGAGGTAGAACGTCGCCTCGCGTCCGGCGAGGTGCGCGTGGACGCGAACGTCGGGCTGGCGCTTGTCGACGGACGGGCGCACGCCACAGGCGTCGCGAAAGCGGTCACACACCGCATCCTTGATCGTCAGTGTCGCGAAGCCGAGGCTCGCGAGCGGCGATTGCGTCGCTGCGACGTCGACGCGCAGCGTCCGGTCGGGGCGAAACAGCTGTGGCCAGTCGATTGAGCGCGCCGCGGCGTGGAGGTCGCGCTCGTCGCGGTACGGGGCCGCGCCGACGCGCCAGAGGATGCGGCTCGCGATCCTCGACTCGAGGTTCGCACGCAAGGCGAGCGTGAGCTCGCCCGCGAAGCCCACGCCGCCTTCGGCCGCAACGACGTCGGAAGCGTCGAGCGCCGCGAGCTCGCGCGCGAGCGCGGCTTCGAGCCCGCGCGGGCACGATGCGAAGAAGCGCTCGGTCATCCGCAAGCGCGATTCAGAACGGCTTCGCGACTGCGAGCCAGACGATCGCGACGAGGAGGGGCAGCGCCGGGATCTCGTTCAGCCAGCGGTAGAACACGTGGCCGTGCCGGTTGCGGTCGCCGGCGAAGTCGCGCAGCAGCCTGCCGAGGTAGACGTGGAGCACGACGAGCACCCCGACCAGCACGAGCTTGACGTGCAGCCAGCCGCCGTCGATACCGAAGCCCCACATCAGCCACAGGCCGAAGACGAGCGTCAGCACGGCCGCCGGCGTCATGATGCCGACATAGAGCTTGCGCTCCATGATCTTGAAGCGCGCGATGCCCGGGAGATCGTCCGGTGGCGTGAGCGCGTGGTAGACGAACAGGCGCGGCAGGTAGAAGAGCCCCGCGAACCAGCTCACCATGAAGACGATGTGCAGCGTCAGGACGATCGCCAATCCCGGCTACTCCAGCTTGATCGCACCGTCGAAGCTGGCGTTGACCCCGAGGCCGGCGACTTCGAGCGTGACTCGTGCCGGGAATGTCTCGTTGCCGGCGATCGCGCCGCTTGCCAGCGCCTTTGCAACGGCCTGCTCGATCTCGCGCTGCGAGCTCACGCCGACGAGCTTGAGGAACTTGCGGATGCTGAGGTTGAAAGTCTCTTCGTTCATCGTCGACTCCATCCGGGGGCGAAAGGGCGGGGCGATGATTGACACGGCACGCCCCGGCCGGGCATTGTCCCATCAACCGCCATGAACGATCCCGTCACGACGCTTGCCGATGTCGCGCTCGCGCTGGCCCGCCTCGACGGCGATGCCGCGCCCGATCGACGCGACGCATGGATCGAAAGGTTGCGCGTCAACCTTCCGGAGATCGAGGCGCTGCTAGCACTTCCCTCCGCGGAGTCGCCCCGGCCTTCGCGCGCAACCTCCCCGGCCCGCGGCACGCCGGGCATTCCGGCCGCGCACAACCTCGCCGCGCGCGCCCTCGCCGAACCTGCTCTCGCGGCACGCGCGCTCGCCGCCGCGCGCGAGGATCTGTGCGCGTTCACGGCGCTCGCGTCGGAGGCTGCGATCGAACGGCAGGCACGCGAGCTCTGCGGACGGGGTACCGCGCCGGCGGAGTTGCCGTTCGCAGGCATGCCGGTCGCCGTCAAGGACCTGATGCCGGTCGCGGGCTTCGTGCAGACGAACGGCTCGACCGGCACACCTCCGGCCGCGGCGGCGCGCGACGCGCTCGCCGTGGCACGATTGCGCGACGCCGGTGCGATCGTCGTCGGTGTCACCAACCTGCATGAATACGCCTACGGAATCACCAGCGAGAATCCGCACTTCGGTGCGGTGAAGAACCCGCGTGCGGCCGGGAGGATCCCCGGCGGGTCGAGCGGCGGCTCGGCGGCGGCGGTCGCCGCGGGCATCGTGCCGGTCGCCGTCGGAACCGACACGGCGGGATCTATCCGTATCCCGGCGGCGTGCTGCGGTGTCGTCGGCTTCAAGCCGAGCTTCGACGCCATTCCGCGCGAGGGCGTTCAGCCACTGTCGGCGAGCCTCGACCACGTCGGGCCGATCGCCGCGACGGTCGCCGACGCTGCGCGCGCATTCGCAGTCATGTCCGGCGAGCCGCCACGGCCCCTTGCGGTGAACGATCTGGCCGGACTGCGGATCGGCATCCCGCGCCGCCACTTCTTTGCGCCTCTCGCCGCCGAAGTCGCAGCGGCGATTGGGACTGTATTGGAAAGGATGCGAGCCGATGGCGCGCAACTCGTCGACGTCGAGGTCGACGGCATCGAAAACGCTGCGGCGATCCAGTTCGTCACGCTGTGCTCCGAGGCGACCGACGCGCTCGGGCATCTGCTCGCGACTCCGGCGGCCCTCGGGCCCGACGTGCGCGTGCGCATCGAGATCGGCCGCTGCTTCCCGGCGACGTGGTACCTGCGGGCGCAGCGCGCGCGTGCCGAACTCGCCGCCGGATTCGCCCGCGCCCTGCGAGGTGTCGACGTCCTGGTGACCCCGACCTTGCGCGTGCTGCCGCCCGAACGCGGGGCTCGGGAGGCTGCCGCGGGCGATCGAACGCTCCCGCTGCACACCGCGATGACCGCGCTGACGATGCCGTTCAATCTCTGCGGAATGCCGGCGTTGACCGTTCCCGCGTTGCCCGCGCATGGTGGACTGCCGGTCGGCGTGCAGATCGCGGGCCGCCGCGGCGACGACAGGCGCGTGCTCGAGACCGGGGCGCGCGTGGAAGAGCTTCTCGCCCGCTGATCGCGCAAGTCCTCAGCCCGCGGGCGGCCACATCCTGGTGACGACCTCGGCGAGCTGGACGATGCGGCCGTGGAAGAAATGACCGCAGCCCGGGAACACGACGATCGGGAGCTGCTGCGGCCGTGCCCAGTCGAACACGTCGGCGAGAAGCACCACTTCGTCGGCTTCGCCGTGGATCACGATCGTTCCCTTCGGAACCGGTACGAGCGCGAAGCGCTTAACGGCCGGACCGACGAGCACCATTCCTTCGGGAACCACGCGCTGCGCGACACGGGTCTGCACGAAGGTGCCGAACGAGAATCCCGCCAGCGCGATCGGAAGCGTCGCGCCGAAGCGCGCACGCACGTGCCCGAGCACCGTGAGCGCGTCGTCGGTCTCGCCGGCGCCTTCGTCGAACGCGCCGGCCGACGCTCCGACGCCGCGGAAATTGAAGCGGACTGCCACGTAGCCGAGCGCGAAGAACGTCCTCGCAAGCGTGACCGCGACCTTGTTGTCGAGCGTTCCGCCCTGCAGCGGGTGGGGATGGGTGATGAGCGCGATCCCTCGCGGGGGGGTCTGCGGAGTCTCGATCACCGTTTCGATCGCGCCTGCCGCGCCGTCGATCAGTACTCGCTCCTGGTTGCGCGCATTCATCGTCGTGATCGGCAGCGTACGTTGCGGAAAGGGAATGTCGGGTTCAGCGCGAGTCGTCGGGCCGACCCCAGTGAGGTCGTCCGGCGAGAACGAACAGCCATGCGGCCGCGAGGACCGGCCACGCGAGCAGCACCGCGCGCGTGAGCCCGTTGTAGTTCGTCAGTTGCCCGTAGTGCCAGTCGAACATGCCGAGCGGCGCGCGGGCCTCGACGAGATCGGGAACGAGCGCCGGTGCGAGCAGCGACGACAGCAGCGCAACCGCGCACAGCGCGACGCGCACGGCGCGCGGCCACCCGATCGCGACAGGAAGGATCAATGCGCCCGCGGCGATACCCGCGAGTACGCCCGGCTTCACCCATGTCCGCCACGCGGCCGGCTTCAGCAGCCACGCCGCGGTGGCGAGCTTCAGCAGCAGCGCCGTCGAGATCAGCGACAGCACGGCGAGCCCGATCGCGGCCGGTTTGCGCAGGAGCAGCGACACGAAGAGCCCGATGCCGAGCACGTGGAACGCGCTCGCCGCAGCCTGGATCAGCAGGCTCGCGCCATCGAGCCTGGGCGGAGTCGCCATCATGCCGGTCAGCGAGCCGGGATCGAACGTCAGGCCGAACAGCGGAATGCCTGGGTTCATCTGGGCGATCAGCCAGAACAGCAACAACGCTGCACCGATGTCGCCGAGGCGGTCGCCGAGGATCGTGCGCGCACGCAGCTCGTACAGACGGTCGCGCATCATGCCCTTGCGCGCGAGCCAGGCGGCGATGACCGCGCCGACGAAGGTCCCGGCGCTGTTCATCACGAGGTCGAAGACGCTCGAGTCGCGCGGCGGGATGTACGCCTGCAGTGTCTCCATCGCGAAGGAGAGCACAGCGCCTCCGGCGACCCCGGTCGCGATGCGTCGCCATGCCGGTGCGCCGCGCGGAAGGAGCGCGAGGAACAGCCCGAACGGCGCGTAGGCGACGACGTTGAACGCGGCGTCGTAGCGCGTCCAGTACCGCGGCCAGCCTCCGAAGAGGAAGAACGGCGTTCCCGGTGTCGGCGCGAGCCAGGGCGCGAACGGCGCCAGCGATGCGTAGACGATGGCGGCGCCGTAGAGGATCGCGAGGACGAGCGGCAGGCGCGAGCGCGGAGGGGCCGGCGTGCTCATCCGCGCATCATCGCACGTGCACCGCACGCCGGCCGCACGTTCCGAACGCGCGTATTGTGCCGCGCGGCGGGGTGCCGCCCATTCCGCTTCGGTGGCGCAAGGCGGGTCCCCGCCGGCAGGCGTTTGCGGACTCCGAGCGTAGCCGGCCCGGCCCGACCGCACCCGACAACGATCGCGCCTTACCCGCGGCGATGGCGCTACTTCGCCGCCTTGATCTCGGTCCAGAGCTTGTTGCGCAGGCGCCGCTGCGCGACCGTCAGGTCCTTCAACTGCTCGAGCTTCGCCTGAATGTCCTTCGGCGGAAATACCGCGGGGAGTTTCAGGATCTCGGGTTTGATGTACTTCATCGCGTCGAGGTTCGGGTTGCCCGAGCCGATCAGGTTCGTGAGGTCGGCGGAATTGCGCCCGACGAGCACGAAGTTGATGAACTTCAGCGCGAGGTCGGGCCGCGGAGCTCCCTTCTGGATCACCATGTTGTCGACGGCGAGCACGGCGCCTTCCTTCGGCATGCCCTGCAGGATGTGGAAGGGGCGGTGCGCGGCCTCGGCGTCCTGGTTGGCCTGGAAGATGTCATTCGAGTAGCCGTGCACGAGCCAGATGTTGCCGACGGTGAGCTCCTTGATGTACGACGACGCGTTGAACGCCGCCCAGTAGGGCTTCGCCTTCCTGATCACCGCGGCGGCTTCGTTCCAGTGCTTCGGGTCGACGTCGTTGGCCGAATAGCCGAGATACTTGAGCGCCGCGGCGAAGAGTTCGTTGGCGCTGTCGAGAACGGTGACGCGCCCCTTTACCTTTACCAGGTATTTCGGATCGAAGATCACTGCCCACGTGTCGGTCGGCAGGCCGAGCTCCTTCATCTTGACGTCGTTGTAACCGATGATCGTCGTCGACATCGCGTAGGGCACCGAGTACCGGTTGCCGGGATCGAACGCGGTGTTGAGGTACGCCGGGTCGATGTTCTTCAGGTTGGGGATCGCAGTCTTGTCGATCGCCATCAGCTGCCCGCCGCGGATCAGCGTCTGCACGGCGTTGCTCGTCGGGACCATCACGTCGTAGCCCTTCGCGCCAGCGGCAACCTTGGCGAGAAGCTCATCGTTGTCCGAATAGTAGGTCTGGATCACCTCGCAGTGGCAGGTGTCCTCGAAGCGCTTGATCGTCTCGGGAGCGATGTAGTTGTTCCAGTTGTAGAGGTGCAGCTCGTCCTTGGCGTACGCCGGCGCGGCGAGCGCGAACGACGCGGCGACGAGCAATGCGAATGTCTTTCCATTCATGACGTTGACTCCTGGGTTGAGCGCAACAGCGTGGGGGAAATGCGGGCCGCGGTGACGATCAGCACAAGCGTGAGCAGCATCAGGAGCGTCGACACCGCGTTCACCTCGGGTGTCACCGAGATCTTGATCATCGAGTAGATCTGCAGCGGGAGAGTGATCGTCCCGGCCCCGGCGGTGAAGAACGTGATGACGAAATCGTCGATCGAAAGCGTGAAGGCCATCAGCGCGCCGGCGATGACGCCCGGCGTGATCAGCGGCAGCGTAACGTAGCGAAACGCGTTCCACGGCGATGCGCCGCAGTCGCGCGCCGCCTCGGTGAGCGTCTCGTCCATGCCGGCGAGGCGCGCACGCACGACGATCGCCACGAAGCCGATGCAGAACGTAATGTGCGCGATGGCGACCGAGACGAGCCCGAGCGTCACGTTCAGCATCACGAAGAAGATCAGGAGGCTCACTCCGGTCAGGATCTCGGGAATCGCGATCGGCGCGAGGATCAGGAGCGGCAGCACGCGCAGCCGGTAGCGGTGCATCGCCACGCCCGCCATCGTGCCGAGCACCGTCGACACGACGCTCGCGCTGATGCCGATGACGAGCGAGTTTCCGGCCGCCGCGATCATGGCGCCATCGCCGGCGAGCTTGCGGTACCAGTCGAGGGTGAACCCGACCCACTCGGCGTTGAGGCGCGAATCGTTGAACGAGTAGACGACGACGATCGCGAGCGGGACGTACAGGAACGCGTAGGCGACGAGCGCCGACGCCCACAGCCACGGGCCGGACTTACGCACGCGACGCGCCCCCGCTGCGACGCGCGACCCATGCGGCGCCACCGGCGAGCGCGAGGGCAGCCGCCGTCAGCACGATCGACAGCACGCTGCCGAATGGCCAGTCGCGCGTTTCGAGGAACTGCTGCTTGATGAGGTTGCCGATCAGCGTGTCGTCGGGACCGCCAAGGATGTCGGGAATGGCGAAGACGCCGAGTGCCGGGATGAACACCAGCGCGGCTCCCGCGTAGACGCCGGGAAGCGACAGCGGAAAGGTGATCCGCCAGAAGCGCTGCCACGCGTTCGCGCCGAGGTCCTGCGCCGCATCGAGCAGCGTGCGGTCGTGCTTCTCCAGGTTCGCGTAGAGCGGCAGCACCATGAACGGCAGGCTCACGTAGACGAGACAGACGAGCACGGCGAACGCGCTGAACAGAAGCGGCACCGGGTCCGCACCGAAGGCGGCCAGCGCGCGATTGACGAGGCGGGCGAGTGCGGCGTTGGGCCCGAGGATGATCATCCACGCGTAGATCCGGATCAGGAAGTTGCTCCAGAACGGCAGGATGACGAGCAGGAGCAGCAGGTCCCGGTGCTTCTTCGCGCTCCTCGCGATCAGCGTCGCCAGAGGGTAGGCGAGGAGAAGGCAGACGAGCGTCGTCAGCGCCGCGTACCCGGCCGATTTCACGAACACCTGCGCGAATACCGGCTCGGTGACGAGCCGCGCGTAGCCGTCGACGTTGAGGTCGATCCTGCCGGAGGCGTCGACGAGGGGCGCGAGCCCGCCGAATTCACCGGGCGAGCGAAACGACGCCAGCACCATGATCAGCGTCGGCGCGGCGAAGAACACGAGCAGGAAGGCAAGCGGCGGACCGCTGACCATCGAGCGACCGATGCGTGCCGCGCTCACGTGACCGATCGACGCTGCGCCAACGTCATTCGGCGATGAAGTGCCCGGCGTCGACCGGCCAGCTCATCTCGACCTGGTCGCCGACCTCGAAAAACTTCGCGCCGCTCCCCTGCGAATTGGCGAGCAGGGCCTCGATCCGCGATCCGCCGCTGGTCTCGACCTTGTAGACGGTCACGTCACCCATGTAGAGGAGATCGGCGACCGTGCCGCGGTAGTGGTTGCCCGGCGCGTCGGCGGGCGCGCCGGCGGCGATGCGGATCTGCTCCGGGCGCAGCGCGATGGTCCCGGACGACCCGAGCGCAGGCTCCGAGCGGGTCGCAACGCGCACAGGACCGAGACTTGGGACGTCGATCGCGACGATCGTCCCGTCGCGCGCGACGACCTGGCCCGAATAGAGGTTGCACTGACCGATGAAATCGGCGACGAAACGGCTGTTCGGGAACCCGTAGATCCGCGACGGGACGTCGAGTTGCTCGACGCGTCCGTGGTTCATCACCGCGATCCGGTGCGACAGCGCGAGCGCCTCGGTCTGGTCGTGCGTCACGTAGACGAACGCGATGCCGACTTCCTTCTGCAGATTGATGAGTTCGATCTGCAGTTCCTCGCGAAGCTTCGCATCGAGCGCCGCGAGCGGTTCGTCGAGGAGCAGCACGGCGGGATGCGTGACGAGCGCGCGCGCGACGGCGACGCGCTGCTTCTGGCCCCCAGAGAGCTCGTGCGGGAAGCGCTTGTCGTATCCCGTGAGACGCACGTCCTCGAGCGCCGCCGCGATCCGTTGCGGGCGATCGCGCGGCGGAACCTTCGCCATCTGCAGCGGGAAGGCGACGTTGCCCTCGACCGTCATGTGCGGGAACAACGCGTAGCTCTGGAACACGGTGCGCACCGGCCGCGCCTCCGGAGGCCGGTGGGCGAGGTCCTCGCCGTCGAGCAGGACGCTTCCGGCATCCGGCAGATCGAAGCCGGCGATCATCCGCAGCAGCGTCGTCTTGCCGCAGCCCGACGGTCCGAGCAAGGTGAAGAATTCGCCCGCCTCGACCGAGAGGCTCACGTTGTCGACCGCCGTGAATTCGCCGAAGCGCCGCGTGACCCCCTTGATGTCGAGGAGCGCCAAGGGCGTGCATCTCCTTCAGGATAGTGCCGGATGGCGCGCGCGATTGTAGCGGATTCTCAGCGGCCCGCCTGGCGCAGCAGCAGCACGATCACGAGCGTGAGCAGCACGGCGATCACCGCGAGCCAGCGGTTGCGCGACGTCTGCGCGGCCGCGAGCTCCTTCAGCGCGAGATCCGATGCGGCGGGCGGCGCCAACAGGCGCTGGTGGAGAAGGCGCGGAAGCTCGGGCAGCGCGGCAACGAGGTACGGTGCCTCGGCGGCGAACCTGCGCCCGAGCGCGCCTAGGCCCACCTGGTCTTCCATCCAGCGTTCGAGGAAGGGCTTCGCGGTGACCCACAGGTCGAGGTCGGGATCGAGCTGGCGGCCAAGGCCCTCGACGTTGAGGAGCGTCTTCTGCAGCAGCACGAGCTGGGGCTGGATCTCGACGTTGAAGCGTCGCGATGCGCGAAAGAGCTGCACGAGCACGCGGCCGAGCGAGATCTCCTTCAGCGGACGGTCGAAGATCGGCTCGCAGACCGCGCGAATCTCGCTCTCGAGCTCGTCGACGCGCGTGTCGGGCGGCACCCACCCGGACTCGAGGTGCGCGGTCGCGACGCGGTGGTAGTCGCGGCGGAAGAAGGCGAGGAAGTTCTGCGCGAGGTAGCCCTTGTCGCGCTGCGACAGGGTGCCCATGATGCCGAAGTCGAGCGCGACGTACTTCCCGAAATCCGCCCGGTCGACGGCGACGAAGATGTTGCCCGGATGCATGTCGGCGTGAAAGAAGCCGTCGCGAAACACCTGCGTGAAGAAGATCTCGACCCCGGCGCGCGCGAGCCGCTTCAGGTCGACGCCCGCTGCGACGAGCTCGTCGATGTGCCCGATCGGGATGCCCGCCATGCGCTCCATCACGAGGATCCCGGTCGACGTGAAGTCCCAGTGGACGACCGGAATGCGCAGCAGCGGCGAGCGCTCGAAGTTGCGGCGAAGCTGCGAGCAGTTTGCCGCCTCGCGCATCAGGTCGAGCTCGTCGTGGATCGTCTTGTCGAACTCGGAGACGACGTCGCGCGGGCGCAGGCGCCGCCCTTCGCTCCACAGCCGCTCGACGAGGGTTGCGCCGGTCTGCATCAGCGCGAGGTCGTGGTCGATCACCTCGGCGACGCGCGGGCGCAGCACCTTCACCGCGACCGGCGTGCCGTCGGGGAGCTCGGCGAAGTGGACCTGCGCGACCGATGCGCTCGCCACCGGAACGAGGTCGAACGATCGGAACACCTCGCTGATCGGCTTGCCGTGCACGCGTTCGATCGCCGCCTCGACTTCGCTCGATGCGAACGGCGGGACACGGTCCTGCAGAAGTGCCAACTCGTCGGCGATCGCGGGCGGCAGGATGTCGCGGCGCGTCGACAGCATCTGTCCGAACTTGATGAAGATCGGGCCGAGGTCTTCGAGCGCACGGCGAAGCCGCATCGCGCGCGGCGCCGAGAGGTCGCGCCAGAACAGGACTCCGTGGACGACCGGACGCAGCGGCTTCAGGCGCGGATGGTCGAATGCGAAATCGTCGAGGCCGTGCTTCAGCGCGACGACCACGATCCTGACGAGGCGGGCGAGGCGCATGCGCTACTTGCGCGGGGTCCCGCGGTCTCGCGTTCCTTCCAGCCCGGCGATGCGAGAATCGAGCGACGCCACCCGCCCCGACAGCGCGTCGACCTCGGAGACGAGCTCGCGCAACCGCGTCGGATGGGCGAGGAGCCCTGTTTCGTCGCGCGCGAAGCTGCCGGCGCCGGCGACCAGCCGCTCCGCGACGTGTCCCGGCATGCCGAGCGCCACCTTCCCCGCGTCGGCGAGGCGCTTGCCGACGATTGGACCGAGCGCGTGGGCGAAGGCCGCCTCGACCACCCAGGGCAGCGTCGTTGCGAGCTCGCGCAGCGTTGCGGCAAGAGTGAGGTCGCCTTCGGCACCGATGAGCTCGTCCCAGCGCGACGGGTCGGCGAGGAGCGCCGGGGTCGCGAGCGGCGACAGCGTCAGCACCAGGTTGGGAGAGCCTTCTTCCGATCCATCTTCGACCGTTCCGTCCGCAGCGATCGTGAAGCGAGTCTGCGACGGACCGACGTCGATCGCGAAGCTGCGCCCCTTGTGTGCGGCGAGGCGCTCGCGCGCCCAGTGCTCGCGCTCGAGCCACCGATTCAGCGTGCGAATGGCGATGCTCATCGGGGGCGCGGGCGCCGGTTCAGTGCACGCGTCCGACGTGCAGCGCGACCACGCCCGCGGCGAGGTTGTGGTAGTCGACGCGGTCGAAGCCGCATTGCTCCATCATCGCCTTCAGCGCCTCCTGGTCCGGATGCATGCGGATCGATTCGGCGAGATAGCGGTAGCTCGCCTCGTCGTGCGCGACGAGGCGCCCGAGTCGCGGCAGTACGTTGAAGCTGTACCAGTCGTAGGCGCGCGTGAGCGGCGGTGCGACGCGCGAGAACTCGAGCACGAGCGCGACTCCGCCGGGAACGAGGACGCGCCTCATTTCGGCAAGCGCGGTCTCCTTGCGGGTCACGTTGCGAAGCCCGAATCCGATCGCGACGCAGTCGAAGCTTCGATCGCGAAACGGCAGCGCCTCGGCGTTGCACTGCACGGTCGGCAGAAACAGACCGGTGTCGATCAGGCGGTCGCGGCCGATGCGCAGCATCTCGTTGTTGACGTCGGTGTGCACGACCAGCCCCGACGGGCCGACGCGCTGCGCGAAGCGGCGCGCGAGATCGCCGGTGCCCCCGGCGAGGTCGAGCACGTGCTGGCCTGCGCGGACCCCGGACACCTCGACCGCGAAGCGCTTCCACGCCCGATGCAGGCCCGCCGACATCAGGTCGTTCATCAGGTCGTAGCGGTTCGCGACCGAGTCGAACACGCCGCGCACGCGGCGAGTCTTCTCGTCGGGGCTCACCTGCTCGTAGCCGAAGTGCGTCGGGTCGGTCATTTCAGGAGCGAGGATGGAGGGTGGAGGACCAGGGCGTGAGGATCCTGACGCCTGGATCCGAGCTCCTGATTTCCGGGTCCTGCCTCCTATCCTTCCCGGCTCGCGCCGGCCTTCGCCATCCGGTCGAGGTAGCGTTGCCACAGCGCGTCCTGCTCTTCGCCGAGCGCGTAGAGGTAATCCCACGAATAGATGCCGGTGTCGTGGCCGTCGGAGAAGCTCGGCCGCAGCGCGTAGTGGCCAACTGCCTCGACGGTCGAGATCGTGACGTCGCGCTTGCCGATCTGCAGCACCTCCTGGCCGGGCCCATGGCCGCGCACCTCGGCCGACGGCGAGTAGACGCGCAGGAATTCGTACGGAAAGCGGAAGTTTCGCCCGTTGTCGAACGCGATCTCCAGCACGCGCGACGCCTGGTGCAGCTTGATCTCGGTCGGCCGCGGAGTGGTGGAGTCGAGGCCCGTCATGGCAATGCCCTCATCGCCGCCCAAGCGTAGCACGGTGGCG
>Ga0134128_10007310_pt1 | contig 13341 bp, 13 predicted proteins | sample KB31754_FD_96462 | JGI IMG/M metagenome (GOLD analysis project Ga0134128, IMG submission 96462) | Terrestrial soil microbial communities with excess Nitrogen fertilizer from Kellogg Biological Station, Michigan, USA - KB3-175-4 | ecosystem: Environmental > Terrestrial > Soil > Unclassified ... | reverse complement strand
TGATCCCCCTCGACACATCAGGCATCAAGGTCGAGCGCATGCTGCCGGTGTTCGGCTTCGACGACGCGCCGCACGGTCATGCGCAGGTGCTGCTCGAGAACGTCCGCGTGCCGAAGGAGAACATCCTGCTCGGCGAGGGCCGCGGTTTCGAGATCGCGCAGGGCCGTCTCGGTCCGGGCCGCATCCATCACTGCATGCGCACCATCGGCAAGGCGGAAGAAGCGCTGGAGAAGATGGTGAAGCGGCTGATGTCGCGTACCGCCTTCGGCAAGAAGATCATCGAATATTCGGTCTGGGAGCAGCGCATTGCGGAAGCCCGCACCGATATCGAGATGAACCGGCTGCTCTGCCTCAAGGCCGCCGACATGATGGACAAGGTCGGCAACAAGACCGCACAGCTCGAGATCGCCATGATCAAGGTGGCGGCGCCGAACATGGCGCTGAAGATCATCGACCAGGCGATCCAGGCCTTTGGCGGCGCCGGCGTGACCGAGGATGCGGGCCTTGCGAAGGACTACGCCTCGATGCGCACCATGCGCCTGGCGGATGGTCCCGACGAGGTCCATAACCGCGCCATTGCCAGACTTGAGCTTCGGAAGTATGCAAACTCTCCGACGAAGCACTGAGCGATAACGGGAGCGCGCACGCAGCGCTCCCACGCCGTCATTCCGGGGCGATGCGAAGCATCGAACCCGGAATCTCGAGATTCCGGGTCTGGTCCTTCGGACCATCCCGGAATGACGGGCAAGACGAATAAAAGTTGAGGGAGCGCCAAAGTGGCCGACGGCGTCAGGAAAGACGAGGAATTTTCCGGCACCAAGCCGGTCGAGGAACGGCATCGGATCGACGAGATCAGCCTCGACCGCTGGCTGACCGGCAATGTCGAGGGCTACAAGGGACCCCTTACCGTCCTGCAGTTCAAGGGCGGCCAGTCCAACCCGACCTACCGGCTCGACACGCCCGGCCGCTCCTATGTGATGCGGCGCAAGCCGTTCGGTAAATTGCTGCCGTCGGCGCATGCGGTGGACCGCGAGTTCCGCGTCATCGACGCACTCTCCAAACAGAAATTCCCGGTTGCGCACGCCTACGCGCTCTGCACCGATGACAGCGTGATCGGCTCCGCCTTCTACATCATGTCGATGGAGGAGGGACGCGTGTTCTGGGACCCCACGCTGCCGAGCCAGACGCCCGGCGATCGGCGGAAAATCTTCATCAGCAAGATCGAGACGCTCGCGCATCTGCACAATTTCGATCCGGAGCAGATCGGACTTGCCGATTTCGGCCGTCCCGGAAATTATTTCGCGCGCCAGGTCGACCGCTGGACCAAGCAATATCGCGCCTCCGAGACCCAGCACATTCCGGAGTTCGAGAAGCTGGCCGAGTGGCTGCCCAAGACCCTGCCTCCGCAGGAGCGCGTCTCGATCGTGCACGGCGACTACCGTCTCGACAACATGATCTTTCATCCGACCGAGCCGCGGGTGAAGGCGGTGCTCGACTGGGAATTATCGACGCTCGGCGATCCCATGGCCGACTTCACCTATCTCCTGATGCAATGGACCATGCCGGGGCTGGCCGGCGCCGATCTCAAGGCGCTCAACATTCCAAGCATGGAAGAGGCCGCGCAAATCTATTGCAACGTGGCCGGCACCGCGGTCCCCGACCTCAACTGGTATTTTGCCTACAACCTTTTCCGCCTCGCCGGCATCACGCAAGGGATCGCCGGTCGTGTCCGCGACGGCACCGCGGCGAACGCCAAGGCCATGGAATCCGCCAAGCGTACCGTGCCGCTGTCGAAGGCCTCCTGGGAATACGCGCAGAAGGCCGGCGCGGTCTGAGAGACCCAGTCTAAGAGATGGGGGCGTGTCGAAAGGCGCGCCCTTTGTCATTCCGGGACGCGCCGCCCGCACTCGGGTTTACCCGAGTTCGGCCTTCTTGGTTGTCCAAGTCGGCAGCAGCCGACCTGGATGGCGCGGGCCCGGAATCCATACCCCCGATCGTAATGACGGATTCCGGGCTCTCGCTTCGCGAGCCCCGGAATGACGACGGAGAGAGTCGCCGCCCATCGCTGCACAAGACGTAAGCGCGGCCTGATGCCGCAAGCGCGACGACGGGGCCATGAATGAAAGAGACGCCTCGTGCAATAGTAGCAGGCGGGGCGGGGCGGCGTGTGTTGACTTTCGCTGATAGCCTCTCGATACTTCCCAAAAAGAGAAGCAAAACAGTCGCAAAAGACGACTTTCAGTCTCGGAGGGAGAACGCCATGCCGACGTCACGCAGAACGCTGCTGAAGGGTACCGCGGCCACTGCGGCCTTAATGAGCCTCGATTGGACGCGCGCGCAGGCGCAAGGGGAAACCGTCCGCATCGGCACGATCTACGACCTGTCCGGTCCGTTCGCGGCCGGAGGCTCGGTGGCGTCATCGGTCGGCACCGACATCGCGATCGATCTCGTCAACGAGAAGGGCGGCGTCGGCGGCAAGTACAAGGTGGTGCCGGTCAAGGCGGATTCGCAGAGCAAGGCGGATGCCGCGATCAATGAGGTCGAACGACTGATCGGCCAGGAGAAGGTCGACATCATTGACGGCGTGTTCGCCAGCGCCCATGCGGTACCGCTCGCGGCCAAGATCGAGCAGCAGAAGAAGATCCTCTGGATCACGACGGCGGTTTCCACCGCGGTGTTCAAGGACAAGAACCTGCAATATGTCTTCCGCGCCCAGATCCACTCCGATCAGTATGGCCAGGCCTTTGGCGGCTTCCTCGCCGAGCATGCCAAGGCCAAGCTCGGCATGGAGCCGAAGGACGTCAAAGTCGCGCTGATCCATGAGGACGGACCTTACGGCGTCGGCGTTGCCGCCGCCGACGAGGTCTACGCCAAGGAAGCCGGCGTCCAGGTCGTGCTGAAGGAAGGCTATTCGGCCGCCGCGCCCGATCTCTCCTCGCTGGTCACCAAGATCAAGCGTTCCGGCGCCGACGTGATCTCGCATGCCGGATACAATCCGGACATCACGCTGTTCCTGAGGCAGGCGCGCGAGAACGGGCTGCGCTTCAAGATGCTGTTCGGCGCGGGAGCCGGCTACAGCCAGCTCGACAAGCTGCGGCAGACCTTCGGCAAGGACATCGACAATTTCTGCAACATCGATCCGGTGCCGGCGCAATTGCTCGATCCGGCCAAGCTCGCGCCGGGGCTCGGCGATCTCACCAAGGTCATGGTCGAGCGCTTCAAGGCCAAGACCGGCGCCACCGAAGTGCCGCCGCATTGCTCGATGGGGTTCAACCAGACCTGGATACTGCTCAACAGCGTGTTGCCGATCGCCAAGGACAAGTATGGCGGCTTCGATCCCGAGGCGGTTCGCAAGGCAGCGCTCTACGTCGACATTCCGCCGGGTGGCACCATCCAGGGCTATGGCGTGAAGTTCTTCAAGCCGGGCACGCCGATGTCCGGACAGAACGAGCGCTCGACGCCGGTCGTGATGCAGAACGCCGGCGAGCGCATCACGGTGGTGTGGCCGACCAACATCCGCACGCAAGATCCCGTCTTCCCGCTGCCGAAATCGTCGATCTACGCAGCCTGAGGCATGATCCGGAAAAGTGTAAAGCGGTTTTCCCACGCGACAAACGCGGAACGCGTTTGCGCGGAGATCATGCCCAAACAAGGAGCTCAAGCGCGATGACGATCCATCCTGAAGTCATCGCGCCTTGGTAGATCGGGATGCTGGAGGTCAACGGCCTTTGCAAGCGCTTTGGAGGATTCCTGGCCGTCAACCAGGTGTCCTTTGAGCTGCGCGCGGGCGAAATCCTGGGCCTGATCGGGCCGAACGGCTCGGGCAAGAGCACGACCTTCAACCTGATCGCGGGCACGCTGCGCCCGAGCTCGGGCTCGATCCGTCTCGACGGCAAGGAGATCGGCGGGTTGCCGGCGCACGCGATCTGCCATCAGGGGATCGGGCGCACCTTCCAGATTCCGCGGCCGTTCCGGAAATTGTCGCTGCTCGAGAACGTCACGCTCGCCGCCTATTACGGCGAGGCCGGAAAGATTGCCAGGAGCGAGGCCGAGCGCCGGGCCGCCGAGGCACTCGACATGGTCGGCCTGCCGTCCGATCCGTCGGCGTCGACCAATGGATTGGGCGCGGCTGCGCTGAAGAAACTCGAGCTCGCACGCGCGCTCGCGACCAAGCCGCGGCTGTTGCTCGCCGACGAAAGCCTCGGCGGGCTTGACCGCGCCGAGATGGAGCGGGCCGCCGATCTGCTCGGCGATATCAGGAGCCGCATCGGCATCACCATCATCTGGGTGGAGCACATCATGGGCGTCCTGATGCGGGTGGTGGACCGCGTCATCGTGCTCGATCACGGCGAGAAGATATTCGAGGGCAAGCCCTCGGAGGCTGCGATCGATCCGCGCGTGACCGAGGTCTATCTCGGCAAGACACACGCGTGAACAGCATGCTCTCGCTCGCTTCCGTCTCCGCCGGCTACGGATCGTTCCAGGCGCTGTTCGGCGTGTCGCTCGACGTGGCGCGCGGCGAGGCGGTCGGCGTCATCGGCCCGAACGGCGCCGGCAAGACCACCCTGATGCGGGTGATCTCCGGCATGCTGCCGATGAACGAAGGCAGCATGACGATCGAAGGGCAGGCGATCGGCGGCCTGCCGGCGCACCACATCATCGAGCGGGGCATTGCGCATGTGCCAGAGAACCGGCGACTGTTTCCGCGCCTCACGGTCGAGGAGAACCTGCGCGTCGGCGCCTACATCCCCACGGCGCGGGCGCGTTTTGCCGAGCAGCTCGACTGGGTCTACAGCCTGTTTCCGCGCCTGAAAGACCGCCGCGCGCAGGCGGCCGGCACCATGTCGGGCGGCGAGCAGCAGATGTGCGCGATCGGGCGCGCGCTGATGTCGAAGCCGAAGGTCCTGCTGATGGACGAGCCGTCGGCGGGGCTGGCGCCGCTGGTGGTGCAGCAGGTATTCGACCTCGTCGGCAAGATCCGCGCCGAGGGGCTGACCGTGCTGATCGTCGAGCAGAACGTGCAGCAGGTGCTCGAAGTCGTCGACCGCGCCTATCTGCTCGAAGTCGGCGCCATCAAGCTTACCGGCACCGCCGCCGAGCTGCAAGACAACAGCTTCATCCGCGAATCCTATCTGGGTCTTTAGAGAATGGACATCTATCTCCTCGAGGCCATCATCAACGGCATCCTGCTCGGCGGCGTGCTCGCGCTGCTGGCGCTCGGGCTGAACCTGATCTTCGGCGTCGTCGACGTGGTCTGGATTTCCTATGCCGACATCGTCATGTGCGGCATGTACGGAATCTACTTCCTCTATGCCCAATATAACCTGCCGCTGCCGTTCGCCTGCCTGATCGCGATCCTGGGCTCCGCCTGTCTCGGCGTCCTCGTCCACAAACTCATCATCTCGCCGGTGCTGGACTCCCCGCCGCTCAACCAGTTGCTCGCGACCGGCGGATTGCTGTTCTTCCTGCAGAGCTTTGCGACGTTGCTGTTCGGCACTGATTTCCGCAACATCGGCGTGCGGCTGCCGGTGCTCGAATTCGCGACCATGTATGTCAGCTTCGCCCGGTTGATCGCCTTCGGCGTCGCGCTGGTCGGCGCGTTCGCGCTCTATTTCTTCCTGAAGAAGACCTATACCGGCACCGCGATCCGTGCCATCGCGCAGGACCGCGAGATCGTCGGCCTGATGGGGATCGACCAGCGCCGCGTCTATCTCGTGGTGTCGGCGATCGGCGGCGCGCTCGCCGGCCTCGCCGCCTGCCTCCTTGCACTCCAGTACGATGTCCATCCCTTCATCGGCAACACCTTCGGCCCCGTAATCTTCATGATCTGCGTGCTCGGCGGGCTCGGCAACATGCTCGGCGGCTTCTTCGCCTCCTTCATCATCAGCCTGATCATCGCGATCGGCGGCTATTATTCGTCGACCGAACTCTCTTACGTGTTCGCCTTCTCCTTCTTCATCGTGCTGATGTTCATCCGGCCGAGGGGGTTGTTCACGCCATGAGCGCCAACCGTGTCCTCATGTTGATCGGCGCTGCGATCCTGATCGCGCTGCCGGCGTTCACGCCGACCTATTTCCTGCATCTCCTGATCCAGATACTGATCTGGGCCTTCATCTACACCGCGTGGTCGCTGATGGGCCGCTTCGGCTTCGTCTCCTTCGGCCATGGCGCCTTCATGGGGCTCGGGGCCTATATCCCCGCGTTGCTCTGGACGTTCTGGGGCCTGACGCCGTGGCTCGGCATCCCGATTGCCGTTGCGGCCTCGGTGCTGCTGGCCGTGATCGTCGGTTATCCCTGCTTCGCGCGCCGGGTGGTCGGGCACTATTTTGCGCTGGTGACCCTGGCCTTGAGTCAGGTCGTGCTGCTGTCGCTGGTCGCCGCGCGTGAGATCACCGGCGGTTCGCTCGGCTTCACCCAGAAAACGGTCGGGCACTCCTGGTACGCGCTGCAATTCCCGGAGAAGGGCTACTTCTATTTCATCGCGCTGGTGCTCTGGCTGGCCGGCCTGTGGGTCTGGCAGCGGATCGACCGCGGCATCGGCCGCGAGGCGCTGGAGGCGATCGGCGAGGACGAGGACGCCGCCGCTGCCGTCGGCATCGATGTGATGCACCAAAAGATGCGCGTCACCATCATCAGCGCCGCGCTCACCGCGCTTGGAGGCGCGATCTACGGGCAGTATGTGATGTATCTCAATCCAGAAACCGTCTCGGGCATCACGGTTTCCCTGCAGATCGTGTTCGCGGCGATCGCTGGCGGGGTCTACTCGATGTTCGGGCCGAGCGTCGGCGCGCTGCTCACGCTGGCGCTGACCGAAGGCCTGCGCGTCTGGTTCGGAACCGACTATATCGGCGCGGCCAACACCATCTACGGCATCCTGCTCGTGCTCTGCATCATCTTCATGCCGCAAGGCGTGGTGGGGGCGCTGCAGGGGATCAGGCTGCGACGGGCGCCGGAAGGAAAGCCGGCTGTCGCGAAGTCGTAGCTTGCCAGGGCGGATTGGGACTTCCGAGATACCAAGCTGGGAATATCGCAAGCAGCCAAAAACGCCGCGATTGACCCGAAGCCGACTTCGTCAACATCGGGACGTCAGGCCATCCACCCATGAAGGTGCGTGGCCGACTGTCGTGAACGACCGAACCGCGCCGAAATCGAGCATGCAGAAAATGCCGCTGTACGTTATCATAGCAATGTGATTCGCTCGGTACACAAGAACACTGGATAGTCAAGCGGAAGGGACTTCAAGATACGGGAGCGTGGTGATGAAACGCAACCTGTTTGGTCTGCCCCTCAGTGCGATGATTGCTTGCGTTGTTGGTACCAGCATGGCGCGCGACCTTGATGGCCGCTACACCAACTCGCCGCTCAAGTCGTGGTTCGATCACCTTGCGAGCGGCAAAGGACTTTGCTGCTCGATGGCGGATGGCGAAACCGTCGCAGACCCTGACTGGGAGTCAAGGGATGGCCACTATCGGGTTCGCGTCGAGAACAACTGGATCGATGTTCCCGATGATGCCGTGATCACCGAACCGAACCGTGCAGGACGCACAATGGTTTGGCCGATACGGTCTGGCGATCAAATCTCCATTCGGTGCTTCATACCGGGAAGCATGATTTAGAAGTTGCACACGAAGATTTTGAGTGAACGGTTCGCCTCGGTATCTGCTCGTTCTGAGTGTTTCTCGGATGGCCCGAGTGCAATGGCGCAGGCGATCTAGGATAGACCGGAAGTAACTGGCCGACTTCCCAACCGGCGCTTTTTGACCCGTAACAGACTCCGCCCGCGTGTGCCATCGGTAGGCTCACTCAAGGGCTTGCTTTTACCCCTTCCGGAAAGCTTGGTTGAGCCGTTAAGATGCCCTCTCTGGGCCAAGGAGGATCATCTTGTGAGGCGGCGGCAATTTCTCCGAGCCATAGCCGGTGGAATCGCGCCGTGGCCGCTCGCGGCTTGGGCGCAGCAGCCGGACAAGGTCTACCGGATTGCTTTCGTTTCGCCCACTCGCCCAGTCTCGGAGATGACCGAGATCAATCCCGATTACGGGGTGTTCTTCAAGGAGTTGCGTCGACTAGGCTACGTCGAAGGAAAGAACCTCGTCGCTCTGCGTTTCTCTGCTGAGGGAGATGCTGCGCGATACGACTCAACTATCCGCGATGTGGTCAGCGCCTCACCTGACGTAATCTTCACTGCAAATAACCCGCTCGTCCTTCGGTTCAAAGCGCTAGTGCACTCCATTCCAGTGGTTGCCATGATGGGTGATCCGCTTGCACATGGGATTGTTACAAGTCTTGCGAGGCCGGACGGTAACATTACTGGTGTCACTGCAGATGCGGGCGAAGAAATCTGGGGCAAACGCCTCGCCTTAGCGCTAGAGGCTGTTCCGACGGCGACCAATGTCGGATTTCTTTGCTCCGAGCCGTTCTGGGACGGGCCGCAGGGAGTTGCCGTGCGCAAAGCTGCCAGCCAGTCCTCGGTGACGCTGGTAGCACCACCTCTGAAAGGAAGAAATCAAGAGCCCGAGTATCGACGTGTTTTTAGCGAGTTCGAAAATAAGCATGTGCAAGTATTGCTCGTCAGCGACAGCCTAGAGGCCGCCATACAGAAGCACCTAATCGTCGCTCTAGCGGTACAAGCGCAACTTCCCGCACTTTATCCTTATCGTGAGTTTGTCGACATTGGCGGATTGATGGCCTATGCCGTCGACTCTTCAGAGGCGGCCCGCCGCGCCATGAGCTATGTAGACATGATCCTTAAGGGAACGAAGCCCGGCGAGTTGCCAATTTACCAGGCGGACAAATTCACAACCATTGTAAATCTCAAGACAGCCAAGGCACTAGGGATTGAGATCGCACCCGCGCTCCTTTCGCGCGCCGATGAGGTGATCGAATAGGAAGATCCGCTTGCTGCAGCGCATGAGTCCGGAATTGACCCCTTTCCGACCTCCCACAGTGTCGGCCTTGAGTCCGGGATGCTTGCTCAGGCGGAAGTCTACGGCAGGATTAGGGTGAGCTCCGCGAAACCCATCGAGTTCGCCCGTGGCATCGATGGGTTTGGCTTCCCTTGACCAATTCTCGCCTGCCCCTGCCGCAAATTACCTTGACGGCCGGGGGAGCCTTGCAAAAAAGGGCGCCGCGAACGATGCTTACGAGCTTCGCTCGTCAAGGGGAGTTTTCATGTCTGTCGACACTCAAGCCGCCGCCGACCGCCTGATGCGCTTCCTCGCTGTCGAGGGCGTGACCGGAAAGGAGGCCGCGATAGGACGCGAGCTTGCCTCGGCGCTGGAGGAAAGCGGCGTACCGGCGGATGCGATCCGTCTCGATGACGCGAATACGCGCATTCCCGTGCCGACGGAGACGGGCAACCTCATCGTCGATCTGCCGGGCCGCGGCGCGATGCACAACCAGCCGCGGATCATGTTCATGACCCACATGGACACCGTGCCGCTGTGCGCCGGCGCGAAGCCGAAGCTTTCGGGGCGCAAGATCGTCAATGAAGCAAAGACCGCGCTTGGTGGCGACAACCGCGCTGGCTGCGGCGTTCTCGTCACGCTGGCGGCCGAGCTTGCGAAGCAGCAGCTCGATCATCCGCCGATCACGCTTCTGTTCTGCGTGCGCGAGGAGAGCGGGCTATGGGGCGCGCGCCATGTCAGGACCACCGACCTCGGCTCGCCGGTCATGGCCTTCAACTACGACGGCGGTTCCGCCTCCAACGTCACCATCGGCGCCGTCGGCGCGGATCGCTGGCAGGTCGAGATTTTCGGTCGCGCCTCGCATGCCGGCGTCGCGCCGGAGCGCGGGATCTCGTCGACCATGATCCTTGCGCTCGCGCTTGCCGACGTGAAGGCCGGCGGCTGGTTCGGAAAGGTGGTGAAAGGCAAGCGGCAGGGCACGAGCAATGTTGGCCCGGTCACCGGCGGCGAGGGGCGGCCGGCCGGAGACGCCACCAATGTCGTCACCGACTATGTGCACGTGCGCGGCGAAAGCCGCAGCCACGACAGCAAGTTCGTCAGGGAGATCACCAAAGCCTATAAAATGGCATTCGAGAAGGCCGCAAAGCGCGTCAAGAACAGCGATGGCAAATCGGGCCGCGTCAAGTTCAAGGCGGAGACCGACTACCATCCGTTCCGCATGAAGGAGAGCCTTCCCGTCGTCAAGCGCGCGGTCGCGGCGGTATCCGGCATCGGTGGAAGCCCGAGCGTCCGTGCCGCGAATGGTGGGCTGGATGCGAACTGGATGGTCCGCCACAGTGTTCCGACCGTGACCTTCGGCGCAGGACAGAACGAGGTGCACACGATCGACGAGTGGATCAATCTCGATGAGTACGACCGGGCCTGTGCGCTTGCAGTACAGCTTGCAACGATGCGGTGAGCCACATGCGTTCCCGGATCGGCGATCGCTTGGTGCTGAACGCGCCCTGCGTGTTGAGCGTGCCCAGGCATGCGAGGGGCCATCTGGCATAATGGAACCGGCATCACGGGCGCCCGCTGTTAACGACCTGTTAACCATCGCAGCCTAGCTTGCAGTTACTTTTCGGTTAACAGACCGCCCGGTTCGTTCAGGAGAACAGCCGATGCCTGCTGAAACATTGACCTACGCCGCCCTGGGCGCCCGCCTGACGATCTCGCCGAAGGCCGCTCGTTCGCTTGCCAAGCGGCTCCGGTTGCCGTGCTCGCTGTCCGATGACGGCAAGGCATTGGTGAGCGTGGATGTCGCGGAGATGCGGCACAGGCCGCGACCGCCGGGTCGTCGCCGGGCAGGCAAGGCCGTGCTGGCGGCAAGGATCGCGGGATTGGAGGCGGAAATCGCGCGGCTCGAAGCAACGGCCGCGGATCACCGGGCCGATTTCGAGCATGAGCGCGAGCGCGCCGATCGGTTGATGGTTGAGCTGCTGCAGGCGACCCGGGCCGCCGAAGAGGCGACGGCGCGGCTCGAAGGGTTTCTGCGGAGCGGTGGCCGAGCTGTCAGCTCGATCGACGGCGACGGAGTAGCTGAGCGCCGACCGGGACATCTGGCCGCCGACCTGGTGGCCGCAGATCGCAAGGCCGCAGGCAGCAATCGACAGTCCTCCTATCCCCGGCTCGCTGAGAAATCGTGAGGCAAAAATGACCGACATCACCGATATTCGCGAGATGAAGGCGCGCATTATCGTGTTTGGCGTTGGCGGCGCCGGCGGCAATGCCGTCAACAACATGATCGCGTCCGGGCTGCAAGGGGTCGAATTTGTCGTCGCCAATACGGACGCCCAGGCGCTCGCCTCGTCGAGGGCCGAGCGCATCATCCAGATGGGCACCCAGGTAACCCAGGGCCTGGGCGCCGGCGCGCAGCCGGAAGTGGGGAGCGCTGCGGCCGAAGAGGCAATCGATGCGATCCGCGATCATTTGAGCGGCGCAAACATGGTGTTCGTTACGGCCGGCATGGGCGGCGGTACCGGCACCGGCGCTGCGCCGGTGATAGCCAGGACCGCGCGTGAGCTCGGCATTCTCACCATCGGTGTTGTCACCAAGCCGTTCCACTTCGAAGGCCAGCGGCGCATGCGCTTTGCCGAAGCAGGCATCGCGGAACTGCTCAAGGCCGTGGACACCCTGCTGGTCATTCCCAATCAGAACCTGTTCCGGGTGGCCAACGAGAAAACCAGCTTCGCCGATGCCTTCGCGCTGGCCGATCAAGTGCTCTATTCGGGCGTGGCCTGCATCAGCGACCTCATCGTCAAGGAAGGTCTGATCAATCTCGATTTTGCCGACGTTCTCTCCGTCATGCGCGAGAAGGGCAAGGCCATGATGGGCAGGGGCGAGGCTTCCGGCCCGAAGCGCGTGCTCGATGCCGCCGTGGCCGCGATTTCCAATCCATTGATCGAGGACCCCTCGATCAAGCGCGCCAGCGGTCTCATCATCTCCATCACCGGCGGCAAGGACCTCATGCTGTTCGAGGTCGACGAAGCCGCGACCCGCATTCGCGAGGAGGTCGATGAGGACGCCAACATCATCGTCGGCGCGACTTTCGATGAAAGCCTGGAAGGTATCGTCCGCGTCTCGGTGGTGGCGACCGGTATCGATAATCTCGGCGTGACGCGCGAGACGCAACCGTCGAACTCGCTCACGGAACTCGCCGCCAGGCTGCGCAACGACAACCTTCGCAACGCCGAGCGGATCGAGCGCGGTGCGCCGCTGCCGCAGTTACGGAGTCCGGCGCTCCGCCCGGCGGCGCGGCTCCCCGAAGCGTTGCCGGCAAAGCCTGTTTCGGAGCATGCGCGCCGCGCGACTCCGCGGAGCCTCGACCCGTACGGCCGTCTCTCCGCTGTGCGCAATTCGATCGAGCAAGCCGTGCTCGACATCCCGGCCTTCCTGGGCCGCAGGGCTAACTGAGCCCTGGCAAAACCAGAACAAACTCGGAGGTGATTGAATGAAGCCAGCTCCGGGCTACCGACGACCGATCCATCATTCACCAGTTTTCTGGATCGGCATCGCATTATGCCTGGCGGCAATCGCAATCTACCTTTGGTCCGATGACCTTTCGTGGCGACCGGCACCGGAGCGACGATGAAGAATTAAGGCCTGATCCGAAAAGTGTGAAGTGGTTTTCCCTCGCGATAAACGCGGAACGCGTTTGCGCGGAGATCATGCCCAAACAAAGAGCTAACGCGCGATGACAATTCATCCTGAACGCATCGCGCTTTAGGCGGCGATATCAGCCTTTAGCAGACCTAGTCCGGGAGCCGCGAGAATCGGAAATTGCAGTGGTTCGCGCCGCCAGCCAACGTTTGTGTCCTTTCCAGGTGGATGCCTCGCGTTGCATAGGCGTCGAAATCAAGCCCACAAATGTTCGGCAAGATTTCTTTATCTCCGTGGCGCGCCGCGAATTTGCAAAAGCCGCAAGCTTTGTAGTTGATGCCGAATTCAAAGTTGTCACCCGGGCCCGGCTCGACGAAATCGTAGACGAAATCTTCCGGAAACTCTTTCTGATGGCTTTTGGTAGTGCTTTTTGCAGCCTGCTCGCGCAGCAAAGTCTGATTCTCTGACGACATGAATTGACGCCCCGAGGCGAGACGTTCCGCTACGGGCACGGTGAGCAATTGCGCCTTGTAGGTTTCCCGCTCGATTTCGCCGATCACGGACAGCGACACGCCGTGTCGCCGGAGCACTCGGCTGATGGCCATGAAGCCCATGAGACGCATGAAGAAATCGCTCATGCGACTTGCCGCGCCTCCGACATAGGGCATTTGGGTGAGCACGATTTCGAATTCGTCCATCACCTCCTGCCTAATCCCATCAATATTGGATAGATGCGCGCGCTCGCACAACATCGCTTCGGCAAGGTCGAGGCGATGGCGCATGGCTGCCTCCATTGCAC
>Ga0134128_10007309_pt1 | contig 13341 bp, 12 predicted proteins | sample KB31754_FD_96462 | JGI IMG/M metagenome (GOLD analysis project Ga0134128, IMG submission 96462) | Terrestrial soil microbial communities with excess Nitrogen fertilizer from Kellogg Biological Station, Michigan, USA - KB3-175-4 | ecosystem: Environmental > Terrestrial > Soil > Unclassified ... | reverse complement strand
TTCCGGACACGGGAAGCGCAACTCCGGCGTGTTGAAGACCGGGGTCAAGCTTTTGCGCAGCTCGGCGACACTCCGCTCGCTGCGCGACACAATGCCGAGAAAGCGGATCGCGGCATAGATCGCATCGTCGTGGCCGTAAAAGCCATCGGCAAAGAAGAAATGCCCGCTCATCTCGCCGGCCAAGGGACCGCCGGTCTCCGCCAGCTTGCTGCGCAGAAGGGCGTGCCCCGATTTCCACATCAGCGGCTCGCCACCAGCGCGCGCGATCTCGTCATAGAGGGTCTGGCTCGCCTTCACATCGCCGATGATCACGCTGCCGGATCGGCGCGCAAGTATATCGCGCGCGAAGAGTGTGAGGATCTGATCACCCCAAATGATCGCACCCTCGCCGTCGACGACGCCAAGCCGGTCGCCATCGCCATCGAAAGCGACGCCGAAATCGCAATGCTCGTCCGCGATCGCCTGTTGCAACTGGCGCAGATTGGCGGGAATGGTGGGATCGGGGTGATGCGCCGGAAAGGAGCCGTCGATCGTCGTGTTGAGCAGGATGTGCTTGCCCGGCAGGCGCTCCACCACGGCCTCGACCGCCGCGCCGGCGGCACCGTTTCCCGGATCCCACGCCACTTTCATGGCGCGCACCCCGTCGCTCGCGCAATCGCGCACAAGGCGATCGATATAGGCATCGAAGACGGATGCCTCGCCGATCGTACCGGTGCCGGCCAGGCGCACCCCTTGCGCCGCAGCGTGGCCGAGCGCGCGGATCGCATCGCCGAAGACCGGGTAAGCGCCCAGGACCATCTTGAACCCGTTCTGATTGGGCGGATTGTGCGAGCCGGTGACCATGATCCCGGCACTCGTGCCGAGAGAATGGACCGCGAAATAAAGCATCGGCGTCGGACCAAGCCCGATACGCTCGACTTCGGCTCCGGCCTCGTGGAGACCTTTGACCAGCGCTGCTTCGAGCATCGGCGAGGAATGACGGCCGTCCCGGCCCACGGCGATGCGTTTGCCATGCGCGAGCACCATTTGACCGAAGGCGCGGCCCAGCGCGCGTGCATCGGCTTCGTAGAGGGTGGTGCCGACGATGCCGCGAATATCGTATTCGCGCAGGATGCTCGGATCGAAATGATGCGGCGAAGTGGTGCGGGCGGAGCTTTGTCGATCGCGCGTGATCGTCTCGTCTTCGATGGCCGTCATCGGCCACCTCCTTTCCTTCGTCAGCGCGCGTGAAACAGCGCGGGTCGCGGGGCGATTTTCGCGCCCGCATAGCGACGAATCATGGCCGCGCAGAACTCGGCGAATTCCTCAGGATGCTGGGGCGCGCTCGTGTGATGCGGCGCGATCCCGCGATGCTCGGGCGTGAAGCAGAAAGTGACAGTCACGTCGAAATCAGCCAGCGCTTCCATCTGTCGGTCGAACCAAGCGAGGGCGTTGGGCCGGAAGCTACCCGCCCAAGAGAGCCCGGTGCGTAGGTAGGTGACGCCCAGTCGCTTCATCCACGCGACCGCGCCATCGAGCCGATAATCTTCGAAATGAAACCACTGGCAGAGTCCAAGCTCGGGCGTGAGCTCGGCGAAACGCTCGGCCGCAGGCTTTGGCGACCCATCCTGCCGCAGCAGCCCCATGAAGAAATGGCGGTAATAGGATGAACCTTCGGCTTCGCGATGGCGCGTCGTGGCGGTCCATTCGCGCGGCAGATCGTAGAGGCTGTACCAATGAATGCGCGATGCCTGCCCCCGCAGCAATTCGGCGGTGCGCGAGAGCCCCCAGTCCTGCACCTCTTCCGCGCCGAAGCTCGATATGCCAACCTCACTGACCCACACCGGCAGATCGGTGGCGGCGCGGATTTCCGCGATCTTGGCCGGCCATGCGTCGATCTTCCAGAGATTCCAATCGAGCGGAAAGCCATGCACCGCCACGGCTTCGACGTGATTGAGCACGCCCCGGCTGGCCATTCTGTGGATGAAAGCGGCATCGATCGGCGAAATGCCGCCAAGAACCCTCGGGAGAGAGGGATTTTCCGCCGCGATCGCTTGCGCCGCCAATGTCGCCATTTGCGCGAAGCGCGACCAATCGGGGTCAATCTCCGGATCCCAATGGGATTTGTTGTTCGGCTCATTCCAGATCATCGCAGCTTCGATCATGTGCGTCTCGCACTCAAATATGTTCGAGATCGGCCGGCACCGACCCGCGGCGGCAGACATAAATTTCGCTGCCGCGCCGCTTCAGGATTTCGAAACCGGCGCTGCGCAGCATCGCCTCGGTGCAGGCGCGGTTGGGCACCCACCAATTGGTCGGATCATCGGCGTAGCGACGCTCGATGAAATGCAGCTTCGGAAAATCGGCCCTCTCGAACGGCGCAGTCTCCCAGAAGCTGTAATTCGCGGCGACAGGTCCGACCGCATCGCTGCCGCGCTGCATCGACTGAAAGATCAGCAGGTCGCGCGCAACGTGCTGACGAACGCGATCGAGCGCCAAGAGCGGATAGCGAAGATGATAGAGCACGCCCATGAAGAGGACGATGTCGAAATGCTCGCCGAGAGAACCGACGTCATAGACCGAGAGCGGACGAAATTCGATGTCGCAACCGGACACGGCGGCGGCAAAACGCGCTTGATCGAGATAACGGTCGTCGCAGTCGATGCCGAGCACACGGGCGGCCCCCCGGCGCTTCATCTCGATCGAGTAAAATCCGCCGTTGCAACCAATATCGAGGACGCTCTTGCCGGTGAGATCAAAGGGAATCTCGTCGCAAAAGCTCCGCCACATGACGGCAGGAAAATCGCCTAGAAAGTGGTCGGGCGCGGTCGCGATGCCCGCGAGATCCAGGTTATGGAACCACGGCCCAAGCCGGCCTATATCGCGCGACAATTCCTCTTTCGAGCGTGCGATCATGATTGCCGCTCGTAAACGGTCCCGCGTGCGGTTGCACCTAATTCGCGCAGCGCTGCCCCGCCATCCTCAGCCAACAGCCGCAGCGCGGCGCGATAGCCGTGCAGCGTACCAACATCGACATAGGCCGTGCCGACCGGCACTCCGATCGCCCGGGCACCTTCCGCAAGGTAAGCGTTGACAAGCGTGCCGAGATATTCGTCGCTGCGTTCGCGAGCAAGCCAAAGTCTGTGAAGCGCGCGGAAGACATGGCCCGGCATCTTGAACGCGCCCCAAATCCAATGCGAGCCGGCATTCGGTCGCTTGACTTGGATCTCGCGCACATGATTTTCCTGATCGAGCAGAACGGCATCGAAGAATTCGGGCCGCTCGACGGGAAAGAGCAGGAACGACAGCTGATCGTCAGGGAGAACGCCGATCCCATCCTCCGGGAACCAGACCGTGTCCGGAAGGCCGATCGCGACCGTTTCGTCATCGGGAATCAGCGGGATCGCGCGGAAGATCGCGTCGCAGAGGCCGGCAGGGCGCGCTTGCACCATATAAGCCGTCGGAACGGCACGATAACTCTCGCCGTAATATTCGAGTATGTCGGATTTACCCGGCCCGATGATGAAACATAGCTTGTCGGCGCCGCCGCGCACGAGCCGGTCCACGAGATATTCGCTGACCGCCCGCGGCCGCTCGCGGCCGTCATCGATACGGCTGCCGACCGGAAGAAGTTCCTTCGAGAAGGCGAGCGGCTGAATGCGGCTGCCGCGTCCGGCAGCGGGCACGATACCCCACATATCATATCTCCATCATCGGTCTTGCATCTGCGCGATCGCTTCCACGCCCAATCGACACTGCGGCAAGTAGATCGGCGGCGCGGCGTTCCGACGTGTGCTCTTCGAGGATGCGCTCGCGCCCGCGCGCACCAATGCGCGCGAGCTCGGCGTCCGAAAGCATCAGCGCGTCGAGCGTGTCACTGGCATTGCGGGCGATCAAAATCTCCTCTCCCGGAATAAAGAACTCTTCCAGCCCGGGCCACCAATCGCTCAGCATCGCCGTGCCGCAAGCGGCAGCTTCGAAGAGGCGCCCGGAAGGGCACCATCCCAGCGCCGCCATCGGCTCGCGCGTGACATTGAGCGTGAGGCGGCTCGAGGAAAAGAAAGCGGGATGCTCGTCGGGCGGCAGATGCCGAACGAAATAGATGTTCTGCGCCCAAGGAAAGCCCTCCGGATATTGCGCGCCGCCGATGACGAAGCGACGGTGCGGCGATCGGCCCGAAGGTTCGATAAAGAGAGCTTCGAGCGCCGCTTGCCGATCCTGTGAATAGGTGCCGAGATAGGAGAGGTCCGCACAATATTGCGGCACCCGCTCGATCCGACGATGCACTCGTGGATCGACGTGGCCGTAGAGCGGTACGGCGCGGCGCGCGCCGAGCCGCTGCTCGAGTTGCGTCAGCGCGTCGCCCCCCGTGAAGCTGAGAACGAGGTCGAAGTCGCGCAAGCCGGCCGGCCCGATATAGCTGAGCGTTTCGCCGGTTTGCAGCCGCGCGAGCGTCACGGGCGTATCGAGATCATAGAAGACGCGCAGCGCGTGTGGTGCCGCAAGCACCGTGTCGGTGGCTGCGATTCCGTCGGGGCAATAGGAGGTGATCATCGCGACGTCCGCATCGCTCACTTCGGCCACGGCGCGGTCCCGCGCCTCCTCCCAATGCCGATAGAAGATCAGCTTACCATCCTCGATCTCGTACAGATCGCGTGTCGCGGCGTAATACGGGACATCTTTCTCGAAAAAGACAATATGGCACCCGCGCTGGGCGAGCGCGCGAAACATGCCGCGCCACAGGGTCGCGTGACCGTTTCCCCAGGACGAGCTTACCGTAAGCCCGAAGAGCACGATCTTCATGTCAGCGCGGGGACATCATCAGTGACCTCACCGGCAATGAATTGCGAGACGCGGAGCCGCGCTTCTGCGTCGGTGAACTGCCGCGGTGGCGATTTCATGAAATAGCTCGAGGGCCCTACCAGCGCTCCGCCGACGCCGCGGTCGAGCGCAATCTTCGCACAGCGTACCGCGTCGATGACCACGCCGGCGGAGTTCGGCGAGTCCCAGACCTCGAGCTTCAGCTCGACATTGAGCGGCGTGTCGCCAAAACTCGTGCCCTCGAGGCGAATATATGCATTCTTGCGATCGGTGAGCCATGGCACGTAGTCGCTCGGCCCGACATGGATATCGCCGGCCTCGATAGGGATGTCGAGCTGGCTCGTGACGGATTGGGTCTTCGAGATCTTCTTCGATTCGAGGCGCTCACGCTCGAGCATATTCCTGAAATCGGAGTTACCGCCGAAGTTGAGTTGATATGTCCGATCGAGACGGACGCCGCGCTCGCGAAATAAGTTGGCGAGCAGGCGATGAACGATGGTGGCGCCGACTTGGCTTTTCACGTCGTCCCCAATCAGCGGAAGACGCTTGGCAGCAAATTTCGCGCGCCATTCGGGACGCGAAGCGATGAAGACGGGAATGCAGTTGACGAAAGCACAGCCGGCCTCAAGTGCCCGCTCCGCATACCATTCCGTGGCCCGTTGCGAACCGACCGGAAGGTACGAAACCATCACATCGGTGCGGGTTTTACAGAGAACACTCGCGACATCGACGGGTAGGCCTTCGGCCTCTTCTATGTCGTCGCGCAAATATTTGCCGATTCCGTCAAGTGTATTGCCGCGCTGAACGATAACGCCAAGCTTGGGCACGCGCGCAAAGCGCCGTGTGTTGTTCGGTGGAGCGAAAATGGCCTCGCCGACATCTTTTCCGACTTTTGATCGATCGACATCGAATGCCGCGGATATCTCCACGTCTCCAATATGGTACTCGCCGAGCGAGACATTCATCAGGCCCGGCACCGGCTCATTGGAGCGCGCGCGCCGGTAATACGCGAGGCCCTGGACGAAAGAAGAAGCGCAGTTTCCGACGCCGACGACGCCGACGCGAACTTTCTTACTAGTCACCGCAGCACTCCGATTATTTTGAAACGCTCAACGCGAGAACAATGGGCTGGTTCCGCCGGGCTGGCGTGTCTCCGTCGAAGAGCGAGTGAATGCAGCTTCGGTTGGAACCAACCCGTGACTCCGCACTTTTGAACGTAAGTACGTTCCGGAAGCAACGTTCCGAAAAAAAGCAACTGCGTATCAACACCACGTATCAAAGGGATTGCTTATGGCCGAAGCCAAGACCACGACCGATCATGCTGTCATCCAGCATTGGGTAGAAGAACGCGGCGGAAGGCCCGCACGCGTCAAAGGAACGGCCAAGAAAGGCGATCCGGACAGCGGCATCCTGCGCATCGATTTCGGCAAGCCCGAAGAAAGCCTCGAGCAGATCTCCTGGGAAGAATTCTTCGAAGTCTTCGATGACCGCGAGCTTGCCTTCCTTTATCAGGAAGAAAAAGGCAAAGGCGAGGAAAGCTATTTCAATAAGTTCGTGCACCGCAGCTCGGCTCACGTTTGATTGGAGAAGTACGGTGCGCGAACGAATCTTAGTGACCGGCGGCGCCGGTTTCATTGGCTGTCACGTCGTCGAGCGTCTGCTCGAGCGCGGCTATGAGGTTCGCATCCTCGATTCGCTGGTTGAGCAGGTGCATCGGGCTGGCTCGCGGCCTAATCCTGTCCTGCGAGCGGCTGAATTCCTCAACGGCGATGTGCGCGACGCCGAGGCCGTTGAGCGCGCGTTAAAGGGCGTCGATCGGGTCATCCATCTCGCCGCGGAAGTGGGTGTCGGCCAGAGCATGTACGCGATCGACCGCTATGTCACCGCGAACGACGCGGGCACGGCCGTGCTGCTGCAAGGCCTCTTGGCCCAGCCGGTAAGGCGGATTGTCGTCGCCTCCTCGATGAGCATCTACGGCGAGGGGCTCTACAGAGATGCGCGCGGAAACGCGATTGAGACCGTCGAACGGAGCACCGACCACCAGCGCAGCTGGGATCCCGTCGATGCGGATGGGCGCCCGCTCACACCGTTGCCGACGCCCGAATGGAAGCGCCCGTTCCTCGCTTCGGTCTACGCGCTGACGAAGTACGTGCAGGAACGGCTAACGATGACAGTCGCGCCGGCTTACGGCATGGAGGCCGTCGCGCTGCGGCTGTTCAATGTCTACGGCCCGGGCCAAGCGCTCTCAAATCCCTATACGGGCGTGTTGGCGATTTTCGCCTCGCGACTCCTCAATGAGCAGCCTGTCGCAATCTTCGAGGATGGCAATCAACGTCGCGATTTCGTCCATGTCGACGATGTCGCCCGGGCTTTCGTCTTGGCGATGGAACATCCGATGGCACCGGGCGGCGTTTTCAATATCGGGAGCGGCCGCGATCGCACCATTCACGAGATCGCGCGCCTGCTCGCGTCTGCGATGGGCCGAGAGCATTTGCCCGCGGAGATCGTCGGTAAGGTGCGAGCCGGCGATATTCGCCATTGCTTCGCCGACATCTCGCTCGCCGAGAACCGGCTCGGCTTCCGCCCGCAGCGCACGCTCGAACAAAGTCTCGGCGCGCTTGCGGAATGGGTGGCGCAGCAGAATGCCGTCGATCATTTCGGCGAAGCGCAACGCGAGCTGCAGGCACGGGGCCTCGTCGCATGAGCCGGCGGCGCAGCGCTGTGCCGAAGCCGGTGATAGCCGGCATTCGGCCGATCCTCGTGACCGGCGGCGCCGGCTTCATCGGCTGCAACCTCGTCGATCGGCTCGCGCGCGATGGGCATCACGTCATTGTCTACGACGTGCTGTCGCGCAGCGGCGTTGAAGCGAATCTCGCGTGGCTCAAGGAACGCCATCCCGCGAAGATCACCACGATGATCGCGGACATCCGAGACCGCGCCGCCCTCGCCGAGGCCGCCAGCCGCGCGCAAGCAGTGTTTCACTATGCGGCGCAGGTGGCAGTCACAACGAGTATGGTCGACCCGATCGATGATTTCGATGTCAACGCGCGCGGCACGTTGCTGCTGCTCGACGCGCTGCGTCGACGCGCGGAGCCGCCGCCGCTGATCTTTGCCAGCACGAACAAGGTCTATGGTGGCCTCGACGACATTGCGCTCGATTGTGTCGGGGATGCTTATCTGCCGCGCGATACCAGGCTGCGGCGCCATGGCGTGAGCGAGGAACGGCCGCTCGACTTCCACACGCCCTATGGCTGCTCGAAGGGTAGCGCCGATCAATATGTGCTCGATTGGGCCCGCAGTTTCGGCGTGCCGACCGTGGTGCTGCGGATGAGCTGCATCTACGGGCCGCATCAGCGCGGCACGGCTGACCAGGGGTGGGTCGCGCATTTCGTGCGACAGGCGATCGCCTGTCGGCCCCTCACCATTTACGGCGATGGCAAGCAAGTGCGCGATATTCTCCATGTAGGCGACGCGGTCGAAGCATATCTCGCGGCGTGGCGTCATAGTCCGAAGGCACACGGCCGTGCCTTCAATCTCGGCGGCGGCGCCGCGAATGCGGTCAGCCTCCTACAGATCATCCGCGAAATCGAGAAGCGGCTGCGGCAAAAGATCAAGATCGCCTTCGAGGATTGGCGGCCCGGTGATCAGCGTTATTTCGTGGCGGATACCCGTCGCGCCCGCGAAGAGCTCGGTCTCAGGGCGCCACTCGACTGGCGTAACGGCCTTGCCGACCTCACCGATTGGCTCCTGCAGGCGGAAAAGCCGTCGCCGCCGAGCCGCCAACCCGCCTCGGTGGAACTCGCCTCATGAAGGTGGCACTCGTCAATCCGCGCTGGGATTTTGCGCACAGCATCTATTTCGGCTGCCGCGAACCGCATTTCCCCTTGGAGCTGGCTTACGCAAAAGCACTGCTCGAGGCACAAGGTCACGAGCCGCTCCTGTTCGACGGGCATCTCTTCGAGCGCGATCCCGCCAACCTGTCCGCCGAGGTCGCCGCGTTTGGACCCGCCCTTACGGTCATCGCGACAGCGCCGAGCTATCTTTTCTGGCGCTGCGCTCCGCCGGAGTTGCGAGTCCCGCGCGCGCTGGTCGAGGCGCTCGGCGGAGGTGGCGGCATCGTTATCGCGATCGGACCGCATGGCTCGGTGACACCCGGGGCGACGTTACGCAAGCTTGGCGTCGACGCGGTGATCCGGGGCGAATGCGAGGAGGCGATCCTTGCTTGCGCCGCGTCTGGGGATTTCGCCGGCGTGCCCGGCATTGCCTATCGCGAACGCGGTGCCCTGCGCCTGAACGGGCCGAACCAGGCAACGCGCTTCGTCGACGTACCTCCACTCGCCTGGTCCGACGATTGGATCGCGCGGCATCGCCACCATCACCACCGCTTCGATACGCCGCAGCTTGGGCCGGGCGCCGAAGTCGAAGCATCGCGCGGTTGTCCCTATTCCTGCAGCTTCTGCGCCAAGCTCGACTATCGCGACAGCTACCGCCGCCGCGATCTCGACAAGCTCTTGACGGAAATCGACGCACTGATCGCGCAAGGTGTCGCCTATCTTTATTTCATCGACGAAATTTTCCTCCCGCAACGCGCACTGCTCGAAGCGCTCGTCGAGCGCAACGTGGTATTCGGCATTCAGACGCGACTCGATCTCTGGAAGCCGGAGATGATCGAGCTGCTGGGCAAGGCTGGATGCGTGTCGATCGAGGCCGGGGTCGAAAGCTTGACCGAAGAGGGCCGCGAGGCGCTCGACAAGGATTGCCGCCTCTCGACGGAAGCGCTCACCGAGCGGCTGCTCCTGGCGCGGCGCTGCGTGCCCTTCGTGCAAGCCAACCTCATCAAGACCGGCGCCGACGATCCGGAGACGGTCACACAGTGGCGCGCCCACTTGCAAAGCCACGGCATATGGGCGAACGATCCGGTGCCGCTTTATCCCTATCCCAGCTCGCCCGATTATCGCCGGCTCTGGGGCGAGCCGGACGATCGCGCCTGGGAACGGGCCCATCAACACTATCTGGCGCAGTTCGACGCTTTCAGCGACATCCAGGAGGAGCGGCCCCTGCCGCTGTCCGAGCTCGAAACCTCATGCCCCGCGAAATGAGCAGCGGCCTCTCGCGGGTGATGATGACCGCGGATAGCGTCGGCGGCGTTTGGAATTACGCGCTCGATCTCGCGCGCGGCTTCGCGTCCGGCGAGATCGAAACCATACTCGCGATTCTCGGTCCTTCGCCGAACGCAGCGCAACGCGACCAGGCGGCATCGATCGATGGTTTGCGCGTGATCGATACAAGTATGCCGCTCGAGTGGACCGCATCCGATCCGGCGGCGCTTCGCGACACGGCGGCGCTTTTGGCCGAGATCACCCGGCGGCTGCGGCCTGATGTCATTCACCTCAACACGCCCGCGCTCGCGGCCGATATGGGTCATGCCGCGCCGGTGATTGCGATGGCGCATTCCTGTCTCGGGACGTGGTGGCGCACCATGCGGGGGGACGCCCTACCGCAGGACTTCGCATGGCGCGTCGCGGCGACGAGGCGCGGCCTCGCCGCGGCGGACAGCGTCATCGCCGCGAGTCAAAGCTTTGCGACCGCACTGCGCGCGGTCTATGGGAACGGCTTGCCGGTCGAGGTCGTCCTCAACGGCTGCGCTTCGCCGGCGATCGAAACGCAAAAACACCCGCTGATTTTCACGGCCGGACGCCTCTGGGACGAAGGCAAGAATATCGAGTTGCTCGACCGAGTGGCGGCGAAGATGGAAATGCCGATTGTCGCCGCCGGTCCGCTCGCCGGACCCAACGGCGCGCGTGGCGATTTCACTCATCTGAAACTCATTGGTCCGCTGAGCGAGAGCGACATCGGGCGCTGGTATGCGACCGCGTCAATCTTCGCTTCGCCCGCGCGCTACGAGCCCTTCGGCCTCGCCGTGCTGGAGGCGGCGCGAGCCGGCGCCGCCCTTGTGCTTTCCGATATCCCAACTTTCCGCGAATTGTGGGATGGCGCCGCGCTGTTCTGCCCTGTCGACGATGCCCTCGCCTGGCGCGACACGCTCGAAGCGCTGCTGGCCGCGCCACAACGGGTACGCGCGCTTGGGCGCAAGGGCCAGCATCGCGCCGCCCGATATTCGGTCGAGACGACGGTTCGCGGCACCCTCGATGTCTATGGCCGCGCGCTGGCGCGCAAAGCACGAAGGCCTTCTTTGCTCGAGGCGACGCCGTGATGCGCATCGTCTATTTCACGCATTCGCTGATCTCGTGCTGGAATCACGGCAACGCGCATTTTTTGCGCGGCGTATTGCGTGAGTTAGCGTGCGCAGGGCACGCGATCCGCGTCTTCGAGCCGGAGAATAGCTGGAGCCGTATGAATCTGCTGCGGGCGGGCGGCGGCGCGATCGTCGAGGAATTTCGGCAGCTCTTTCCCGAATTGACGGCGGAGTTCTACGGCGAGGAGCCCGATCTCGATGCCATGCTTCACGACGCGCAGCTGGTCATCGTCCATGAATGGACGGCGCCCGCCTTAGTCGCCGCGATCGGCCGGTATCGCCTGCGCCATGGCTTCACCCTGCTGTTCCACGACACGCATCATCGGGCGGCCAGCGATCCAGAAGCGATCCGCGCTTTCGATCTTTCTTGTTACGATGGCGTGCTCGCTTTCGGCGAATCGCTCGTCGACATCTACCGGCGCTGGGGCTGGGGCAGCCGCGCCTATGCCTGGCACGAGGCCGCCGATACGCGGCTGTTCCGGCCCTTTCTGACGGACGAACCCCCGAGCGGCGGCCTGGTGTGGATCGGCAACTGGGGCGATGACGAACGCAGCGAAGAGCTCGCTGAGTTCCTGCTGCGCCCGGCCAAGGCCTCATCCATGACCTTCGATGTGTACGGCGTGCGCTATCCCGATGCCGCGCGGGGCGCCATCGCGCAGCATGGTGGCCGCTACCGGGGCTGGCTCGCGAATCCTCGAGTGCCAAGCGTATTCGCGCGCCATCGCATGACCGTGCATGTCCCGCGACGCTTCTACGCGCGCGTCCTGCCCGGCATCCCGACCATTCGCGTCTTCGAGGCGCTGGCTTGCGGCATTCCGCTGGTGAGCGCGCCCTGGGAGGATTGCGAAGCCTTGTTCCGGCCGGGCACAGATTATCTCATCGCCCGCACCGAGCCTGAAATGGCGCGGCATTTGCGCGACCTCGCGCATGACGCTCAGCTTCGCACCGCGCTCGCTGCCAGCGGCGCACATCGCATCGCCGAGCGGCATAGCTGCGCCCATCGAGCGCGCGAACTGCTCGCCATCGTCGAGCAATTCAATCAGGTCGAACGAACGGAAAGGGTAGGAGCACTCTAATGCACATTGCGTTTTACGGCTCGAGTCTTCTTTCCTCCTATTGGAACGGCGCGGCCACCTATTATCGCGGCATTCTGCGCGCGCTGGCAGCGCACGGTCACCACATCACCTTTTATGAACCGGACGCCTATGACCGTCAGCAGCATCGCGATATCGAGCCGCCGCCTTGGGCACGGGTCGAAGTCTACCCGGCGAGGGTGGAAGCGGCGCGGGCGGTGATCACGGCCGCGACGCAAGCCGATGTCGTCGTCAAGGCCAGCGGCGTTGGCCTTTTCGACGATCTCTTGCTCGAAGGTTTGGCCGAAGCACACCGCGAGGACGCGCTTTATCTTTTTTGGGATGTCGATGCGCCGGCAACCCTCGCCGAGATCAGCGCGGCACCCGATCATCCGCTGCGGCGGCTCTTGCCGCGCCTCGATCTCGTCTTCACCTACGGCGGCGGTCCCCCGGTCGTGAACGCTTATCAAAGCCTGGGCGCGCGCCTTTGTAAGCCGATCTACAACGCGCTCGATGCCGATACGCATCATCCTGCAGCCTCTGATCCGCGCTTCGCTAGCGACCTCTCCTTTCTCGGCAATCGCTTGCCCGATCGCGAGCGCCGGGTCGAGGAATTCTTCCTCGAGGTCGCCGCACGCCTGCCGGAGAAGTGCTTCGTCCTCGGCGGCTCGGGCTGGGAAACGAAAGCGTTACCGGCGAATGTCGTCGCGCTCGGCCACGTCTCGACCGAGCAACACAACGCCTTCAACGCGACACCGATAGCGGTTCTCAATATCGCACGCGACAGCATGGCGCTAACCGGCTATTCGCCGGCGACGCGAATCTTCGAGGCCGCGGGCGCCGGCGCCTGTATCGTTACCGATGCTTGGACCGGTATCGAGCTCTTCCTCGAGCCGGGGCGCGAAATTCTCGTCGCGCGCGACGGAAGCGAGGTCGCTTCGTTGCTGCAGAGCCTCACCCGCGCCGACGCGCGGCGCATCGGCGCCCGCGCTTATGCCCGCGTTCTCAACGATCACACGTATCGGCAGCGCGCGATCGAGGTGAACGCGCTCCTCGAGGCTCGTCTCGCGGAAAAGCGCGCGAGGGCCGCGGCATGAGATTCGGTGTCGATCGGCGCATCGTCGTACTCGGCCTCAGCCTCAGCTCTTCCTGGGGCAACGGCCATGCCTCCACCTATCGTGCGCTGCTGAAGGCCCTGGCAGAACGCGGGTA
>Ga0134128_10007308_pt1 | contig 13341 bp, 13 predicted proteins | sample KB31754_FD_96462 | JGI IMG/M metagenome (GOLD analysis project Ga0134128, IMG submission 96462) | Terrestrial soil microbial communities with excess Nitrogen fertilizer from Kellogg Biological Station, Michigan, USA - KB3-175-4 | ecosystem: Environmental > Terrestrial > Soil > Unclassified ... | reverse complement strand
GGTGTCTACAGGCCCAGCTCCGCCAGGGCCGGGAGGGCTGCGCGGACCAGCCCGCGGGCCTCGCCGGCGGTGGCGGCAGCCTCCGCGCGGGCGGCCAGTTCCCGGGCCTGCCCCGCCATCACGGAGCGGAGCACGGCGCTGACGGCGGGGATGGCCCGGGCCGCCATGGACAGGCTGCTGACACCCAGTCCAGCCAGCACGACGGCGAGGGCCGGGTCCGCGGCGGCCTCGCCGCACACGCCCACCGGCTTGGGCGGCGCCCCTGCCGAAAGTCCCTGGGCCGCGGCGCCGTCAACGGTCGCGCGGACCAGCGCCAGGACGGCCGGCTGCCAGGGGTCGTTGAGGGCGGCCAGAGGGCCCAGCTGCCGGTCGGCGGCCATGGCGTACTGCGTGAGGTCGTTGGTGCCCAGGCTGGCGAACTCCACCCGGTCCAGCAGGTGGCGGGAGGTGAGCGCGGCGGACGGGACCTCCACCATGACGCCGGGCGCCTGCAGCCCGGCGCCGGCGCACAGGGCGGCAAATTCGGCGGCCTCGGCGGCCGTGGCGATCATCGGCGCCATGACCCACACGATCGCGTCGGAGTCGGCTGCCGCGTCGGCGATGGCGGCCAGCTGCCGGGCCAGGACCCCGGGTGACGTGGTGTCCGTGCGGTAGCCGCGGACGCCCAGTGCGGGGTTCGGCTCGGCGGCGTCCGTCAGGAACGGCAGCGGCTTGTCGGCGCCCGCGTCCAGCGTGCGGACCACCACCTTCTTGCCGGGGAAGGCGCCAAACACGCCTTTGTACGCCGCCACCTGCTCGTCGTGCCCGGGCTCGGCGTCGTGCCCGAGGAAGCAGAACTCGGTGCGCAGCAGCCCCACGCCCTGGGCCCCCGCGGCGGCGGCGGCCCGGGCATCCCTGGCGCCGCCCACGTTGGCCAAAAGGTCAAGGGGGGTGCCGTCGCCCAGCCGTCCCACGCCGTCGAACGTGTCCAGCAGGGAGGCCTGCCCGCGCCACTTCGCGGCGGCGGCGAGCTCGGCCGGGCCCGGCCCGGTGGTGATGCGACCCTGCGCGCCGTCCACGTAAACGAGTGTGTTTTCGGCCAGCTCCTGCACCCCGGTGGCGGCCACCACGGCCGGCAGCCCCAGGGTGCGGGCAATGATTGCCGTGTGTGACTGCGGACCGCCTCCGGCCGTGACCAGGGCAAGGACCTTGGCGGGGTCCAGGGTGGCCGTGTCCGCCGGGGCCAGGTCCGCCGCCACCAGGATGAACGGGACGTCGGAGTCAGGGATCACGGGGGCGGGGACCCCGCGCAGCGCGGCGACGATGCGGGAGCGGACGTCCAGGACGTCGTGGGAGCGCTCCGCCATGTAGCCGCCGAGGCTGACGAGCATGGCCGCGACGTCGTTGCCGGCGTCCCAGATGGCCCGTTGCGCCGAGGAGCCGGCGTTGATCAGCTTGACGGCGGCCTTGAGCAGCATGGGGTCGGACGCCATCTGTGCCGTGGCCTCCAGGACCGCCTTGCCGTCGCCGGAGGCGCGGGACGCCCGGCCGGCCAGCTCGGCCCTGACCTGGGCCGCCGCCGCTTTCAGCGCCGCGGCGGCGGCCTCCTCGGGCGGGGTGCCCGTGCCGTCGGGAGCGGGAAGCCGTTCCCCGGCGGGCGGCTCGCACAGTGCGGGCGGCATGAGGCGCACGGGCCCGACCACGCGGCCGGGGGTGACGCCGACTCCGACATAGCTCTGCATGATGACTCCTTCGAGGGTTAGTAGCTGCCCTGGCTGACAAGCTCCGGTGCGCCCACGGTCTCAACGGGCTTGCGCACTGCCCAGCGCTTGAGCGCCACCACGGTGAACGCCGAGACCACCATGCCAACCAGGGTGGCCGTGATGAACATGCCGATGTTGCCGATGGCGAAGAAAACGAAGATTCCGCCGTGCGGTGCCTGCGAGGTGACGCCGGCGGCCATGCAGATTGCGCCCGTGAACGCACCGCCAAGCATCATGGACGGAATGACGCGCAGGGGGTCCGCGGCCGCAAAGGGGATGGCGCCTTCGGAGATGAACGACGCGCCGAGCAGCCACGCGGCCTTGCCGTTTTCCCGTTCGGCCAGGGAGAAGCGCTTCCTGTCGATCACGGTGGCCAGGGCCATGGCGAGCGGCGGGACCATGCCGGCGGCCATGACGGCCGCCATGATTTCCCACGGCGCGTGGTTCAGGGCGGATCCAGTTCCGAGGCCTGCGACGGCGAACGCGTAGGCCACCTTGTTGACCGGGCCGCCAAGGTCGAAGCACATCATCAGGCCCAGGACAATGCCCAGCACGACGGCGGACGCGCCCGACATGCCCGTCAACCAGTGGTTCAGGCCGCTGGAGAAGGCTGCGATGGGGCCGCCAAGGAACAGCAGCATGGCGCCGGAGGCGATGATGGAGCCGAGGAGCGGGATGATGACCACCGGCATGAGGCCGCGCAGCCAGCGGGGCACCTTCCAGCTGCCGATCCAGTAGGCGGCAAGGCCGGCCAGGAGGCCGCCCACCAGGCCGCCCAGGAAGCCGGAGCCCATGAAGACAGCCACCGCGCCAGCCGTGAACCCGGGGGCGATGCCGGGGCGGTCGGCGATGCCGAAGGCGATATAGCCCGCCAGCGCCGGGACCAGGAAGCTCATCGAGAGGCCGCCGATCTTGAACGCCACGGCACCCAGGTACAGGGCCAGGTTTCCGCCGTCGGGCAGGTTGAGCAGGGTGTTGTGGGTGAGGATGTCATCGGCATGGGTGCCCAGGGCGATGCCGTAGCCGCCCAGCAGGAAGCCGAGGGCGATCAGCAGGCCGCCGCCGGCCACGAACGGGATCATGTAGCTGACGCCGGTGAGCAGGACCTTCTTGACCTTGGTGCCCAGGTGTTCGCCCGCCACCTCGGCATTGTGCTCGGCAGCCTCCTCGGCGCCAAAGTGTGGCACGCGGTGCGCGTGGGGATCCGTGGCGGCCGCAAGGGCCTCCTGGATCATCTTCGCGGGCTCGTCGATCCCGCGCTTGACGGGCGCGTTGATGACGGGCTTGCCGGCAAAGCGTTCCTTGCCGCGGACATCGACGTCGACGGCGAAGATCACGGCGTCGGCGGCGGCGATGACGGCCGGGTCCAGCGGGGTCACGGCGCCGGAGCCCTGCGTTTCCACCTGGAGTTCGACCCCCGCCTCCTTGGCCGCCTCGACCAGCGAGTCCGCTGCCATGTAGGTGTGGGCGATGCCCGTGGGGCAGGCCGTCACGGCGACGAGGCGGCGGGGCGCGGACACGGCGGCGGCGGACGCTTCCGCGCCTGGTGCCGCCGCGCCCGCCGGAGTGCCCGCCGGAGTGTCGGCCAGGGCGCCGTCGACGAGGGCCACGATGTCGGCGGGGGTCTTCGCGGCGCGCAGTGCGGCGGTGAAGTCCTTCTTGATGAGGGAGCGGGCCAGCTTCGAGAGCAGCTTGAGGTGCTCGTTGTCCGCACCGGCGGGGGCGGCGATGAAGAAGATGATGTCCGCCGGGCCGTCCTTGGCGCCGAAATCGACGGCCGGTGCCAGGCGGGCCATGGCCAGCGTGGCTTCCAGGACCGCCTCGGAGCGGCAGTGCGGGATGGCGATGCCGCCGGGCACGCCCGTGGCGGTTTTTTGTTCGCGGGCCAGGGCGTCGGCGTACAGCCCCTCGGTCCCGGTGGCCCGGCCGGCGCCGGCAACCATGCCGGCGAGGTGGCGGATCACTGCGGAGGTGTCGGCGCCGAGGTTGGCGTCCAGCACCACCAGGTCGGTGTTGATCAGTGTGGTCATGAGAGTTCTCCAAGACGTGCATCCAGGGCCGTCACGGTGACGGCGTCGGGGTGGGTTTGGTGCAATGCGGGAACCAGGGTTCCGGGGAGGGAAGCAGCGGCCGCCCCATGGGCCACTGCCTGCTGCAGGCATGCCGCGGGGGAGTCCCCGCGCAGCGTGCCCAACAGATATCCGGCGAGGGCGGAGTCGCCCGCGCCGACGGTGCTTCTGGCGACAATGGCGGGCCCGGCGGCCAGCCAGCTGCCCTCAGCCGTGACCAGCACGGCGCCCTTGGAACCCAGCGTCGCCAGGACTGCGGCAACGCCGCGCTCCACCAGGCTGTGCGCCGCGGCGGCCGCCAGGGAGGGATCCTCCTCCAATGACGGGCCGTCGCCGATTCCGGTCAGCTCGGCGAGTTCCTCGGCGTTGGGCTTGAGGAGGTCCGGCGCTGCGTCGACGCTGGCGGCCAGCGGTCCGCCCGAGGAGTCCACGGCGATGCGGGGTGCGGCGGCACCGTACCGGGCGCGGACCGCGGCAATCACCTGGGCGTAAAAGCCCTCCGGCGTCCCCGGCGGGAGGGAACCGGCCAGCACCAGCCAGGCGGCGCCGTCGGACTTCTCCACGGCCAGCTCCAGGAGGGCCGCGAGCTGGGCGCCGGACAGCACCGGGCCGGGCTCGTTGACCTTGGTGGTGGTGCCGTCGGGCTCGGTGACCGCCACGTTGCTGCGCAGCGGCGCACCAATGGGCAGCGACAGGTGCGGGATGTCCTCGCGCGCCAAGGCAAGGACGAGGTCGTCGCTCGCGTCCCCGGGCAGCAGCGCCAGGGCGTCGGTGCCGGAGACCGTCAGGGCGCGGACAATGTTCACGCCCTTGCCGCCCGGGTGCGCCGAGGCGGCCACGGCCCGCTGGACCTCGCCGCGCTGCAGCGGGCCGGGGAGTTCGATGGTGCGGTCCAGGCTGGGGTTGGGGGTCAGGGTGAGAATCATGCCAGCACCACCTCGACACCGGCGGCTTCCAGTGCGGCGGCGAGATCGGGGGCGGGGGCGGCTGTCGTGATCAGGGTGTCGACCTCCTCAAGGGTGGCAAAGCGGACAAGGGTTTCGGCGCCGAGCTTGGATGCATCGGCGAGAATGACAATTTGGCGGGCGGCGCGGACCATCGCGGTCTTCGTGGCGGCCTCGACGGGGTCCGGCGTGCTCAGGCCGAACTCGGCGTGGACGCCGTTGGCGCCCAGGAATGCGATGTCGGGGCGGAGCGCGCCGAGCTGTTCGGTGGCGCGTGCGCCGACCACGGCGCTGGTCAGGCCGCGGACGCGGCCGCCCAGGATGTCCAGCAGCAGGTGCATGTTGCTGCCCAGCGTGGTGGCGATGGGCAGCGAGTTGGTGATGGCCAGGAGCTCGTCGCCGCTGTTGGCGGGCGTCCAGCCGGCGAGCCTGTCCGCCAGGGCGGCCGTGGTGCTGCCGGAATCCAGCAGGATGGACACGGTCTGCGCGTGCGGGATCAGCGCCAGGGCCGCCTCCGCGATGCGCTGTTTTTCATCCAGCCGCTGGCTTTGCCGTTCGCTCAGGCTCGGCTCGGAGCGGCTGAGCCGGTCCAGGGCCACGGCACCGCCGTGCACCCGCCGCAGGACGCGGCCGTCCTCAAGCGCGGCAAGGTCGCGGCGGACGGTCTCCTGGGTGATGGAAAAGAGGTCCGCCAGCTCGTTGACGCCGACGCGGCCCTGCGCGCCGACCAGTGCGGCGATGCGCTGATGACGTTCTTCTGCAAACATGGCGCTCCTTCTTCCTTCGCTTGTGGCGTGACCGGCATCACAGGATGTTGTTTCACATCACTTTATCTGCGGTTATCTTTGTTTGTCAACAAGAAACAACATAAACACAGATTTAGGTGGGCGGTGGCTGCACGGACTGTGCGGAACCCCGCTGGAAACGGCGTGTCTTGGCACCGTCTTCGCCGGGAACGGCGCCAAGCCGCGAGGCAGGCGCAGGGAAGACACGTCTCCCTGGCGGGTTGCGGCTTTGTGCTGCACAACGAACTGCCCGGCGCCCTGGAACCACTCGAGCCGCAGCTTCCGGCCGGGGCCACATGCTGCTCACGGCGGCCATGGTGTTCCTCCTCCTGGCCCTGCGCGCACGGCTGTTTGGCGCCTCCGTGAAGCACGGCGCCGGGACCGGAGGCCGGCCGTCCTGGATGGGCGGCTACGCTTGAAGCACGTCAACAGTCAGGGGAGCGCATGGCACGCAAGGATGTCGAACGGGCCGGTGCCGGACGGTCCGCCCGGAAGCCGAATCCCGCCGTCGGGGTGGCCGCGGCGGCCGCCTTCGATGACAAGGGCAGGCCGCGGCCGGCGGTGCACGGGATGCTGCTGAAGGCCGTGGAGGTCCAGCGGCCCCTGGTGCTGGCCAACCTCCGGCGGCTGCGCCGGAAGCACCCGTACGCCACGGCGTTTGAGCTGAGCCGGCGGCTGGAGCGCGACTTCCTCAACGGCGTCGGCGCGGGCGGGGCCGCAGTTGGCGCCACGGCCATCATCCCGGGTGTCGGCACCGTGGCGGCGCTGTCGATCTCCGCCGCCGCCACCGTGGTGTTCCTCGAGGCGACCGCCCTGTACGCCCAGTCCGTGGCCGAACTCCACGGCGTGCGCCTGGCCGACCCCGAACGGGCCCAGCTCACGGTCATGGCGATCATCCTCGGGGATGAAGGCACCGCGATGCTGGCGGGCCTGACCGGGCATGCCCTCGGCAACGGCAAGACGCCCATGCAGGCGTGGGGCAGGACCGTCAGCAAGTCCATGCCGATCTCGGCGGTCAAGGGCCTCATCGCCTCGATGCAGAAGAAATTCCTGAAGCGGGTGGCGGTCAGGGGTGGCGCGTCCATGGTGGGAAGGGCGCTTCCGTTCGGCATGGGTGCCGCCGTGGGCGGGGTGGGAAACTACATGATGGGCCGGGCCGTCATCGCCTCGGCCCACCGTGCCTTCGGGCCCGCGCCGCTGGAAATCCCGGCCGGGCTCAGGGCGGAACTGGACATGCCCAAAGAGCCGAAGGCCCTGAAGGTCCCACGCCGGCGGCCATGACTTCGGCCGGCCTGGGCCAACCCGCCCGCTGGCTGCTCAGTGGAAGATCAGGGTCGCCACCGTGAAGATGGCCAGGCCGGCGAGGGAGCCAACCACGGTGCCGTTGATGCGGATGAACTGCAGGTCCTTGCCCACCTGCAGCTCGATCTTCTCGCTGGTTTCCACCGCGTCCCAGCGCTCCACGGTGTCGGTGATGATGGACGCGATCTCGTGCTTGTATGTGCGCACCAGGTAGGACGCGGCGTCGGCAATCCACGTGTTGGCCTTGCCCGCCAGCTCCGGGTCGGTCGCCAGCCGGGTGCCAAAGTCCTGCACGCCGGCGGTGAACTTCAGGCGCAGTTCCGACGCCGGGTCCTCCACGGCGTCGGAAATCGCGGTCTTGATGGTCTCCCAGGCGCGCCCGGCCACCTCACGCACTTCCGGGTCCCCCAGCACCTGGGCCTTGATGTTTTCGGCGCGGGCAATCATCGCCGGATCGTGCTGCAGCTCCTGGGCCAGGTCCGCGAGGTAGTTGTCCAGCTGGATCCGGAGTTCATGATGCGGGTCGTCCTGCACCGCACGGGCGAACTTGTGGAGCTCGGTGTAGATTTTGTCGCCCACCAGCCCGTCCACGAACTGCGGCACCCAGCCGGGGGATCGTTCGGAGACCAGCCCGGCGATGGTCGCGTGGTTGGCCTGGATCCACAGGGTGGAACGGTCCACCAGCAGGTCGACGAGGGCGTGGTGGTGGCCGTCGGCAACGATCCGCCCGGCGACCTTGCCGATGGGCGGTCCCCACGGCGGGTCGACCAGGTGCTTGCGCACCATGGACTCGATGACGTCGCGGACGTCGTCGTCCTTCAGCACGGCCATGGCACCGCGGATGGCGGCCGCGCCCTCGGTGGCCACGCGCCGGGCATTGGCAGGCTTGGACAGCCAGGCGCCCACCTTCTGGGCGAGCCGTGTCTTGGCCAGCTTCTCGGCCACCACGGTTTCGGAGAGGAAGTTCGTCTCCACGAACTCGCCCAGGGACGCGCCGATGTCGTCCTTGCGGTTGGGGATGATGGCGGTGTGCGGGATCTTGATCCCCATGGGGTACTTGAACAGGGCGGTGACGGCAAACCAGTCGGCGAGGGCGCCCACCATGCCGCCCTCGGCGGCCGCGCGCACGTACAGCAGCCACGGGTATTCACGCTGGAAGGCGAAGGCCAGGCAGAAGACCACGGCCATGGCGATCAGCAGGCCCAGCGCAATGTTCTTCATCCGGCGCAGCGCGGCGGTCTTTTGCACGTCGGGGTCCGGAACCGGCAACGGAAGCCTGCGCGGCTGTTGTGTTTGCGCCATGCAGCAAGCGTAGCGTGATGCCATGACCGTGCAGATCTTCGCCCATCGCGGGGCCAGCGCCAGCTACGCCGAACACACCCGCGGCGCCTATCTGCAGGCCCTGGCCGACGGCGCCGACGGGGTGGAGTGCGACCTGCACCTCACAGCCGACGGCGCCCTGGTGCTGATCCACGACGACGAGCTGGACCGGACGTCCAACGGCACCGGCCCCGTCGCGGACCGCACGCTGCGGGAGCTGCGCGACCTGGACTTTTCCTCCTGGAAGGGCGCCCGGATCCCGCCTGAATACGGCGGCACGGCCGAACAGCTGCTCACGCTGGACGAACTGCTGGATATCCTGGCGGGCGCGGGCCGGGACGTGGCGCTGGCCCTTGAATTCAAGTACGGCACATTCTTCGACGCCGCCCTGGTGGACGCGGCCCTGGACGCCCTTGGCGCCCGCGGCTGGTCGGCCGCGGATTCCGTTGCGGGCACGGTGGACGTCTCCTTCATGAGCTTCCACCCGGAGGCCGTGAAGTACCTGGCCGAACGCGTCCCGGCGGCGAGGCTCTGCCAGCTGCTGGAAGAGGTGGGGGAGGTGCGCGGGAGGGCCGACGACGCCTCCGCGCACGCCCCCGCCCCCGCGCACGCCCCCGGCTGCAGGCCGCGCCGCTCCCAGGCGGCCGGGGAGGCCCTGCTGGACGACGGCGTGGCCCGCCTCGCCGGGCCCGGCGTCGGGTACCTGCGCGCGAACCCGGGGAAAGCCTCCCGCTGGCTGGCCGCGGGGCGCACCTTCCGCGTGTGGACAGTGGACACGGAGGAGGACCTGCAGCTGTGCCTGGACGCCGGCGTGGCCGAGGTGACCACCAACCGGCCCGCCGATATCAGGGCCATGCTGGGGCGGCCGCCCAAACCGGCCTGACCGTGCGGTCCGCCCTGTTTCAACCCAGACTCGTGTGGTTGCATGGACACATGGCCTCAAGGATAGAAGACTACGCACTGCTTTCAGATCTGCACACCGGCGCGCTCGTGGGCCGTGACGGCAGCCTGGACTGGCTCTGCTTTCCACGCTTTGATTCGCCGGCGGTTTTCGCCGCACTGCTTGGCAACGAACACAACGGCCGCTGGCTGATGGCGCCCGTGGAGGCGAAGGTGGTTTCGCGGAACTACGTGGAACACACCTTCGTGCTTGAGACACTGTGGGAAAGCGCGACCGGCACGGCCCGGGTCACCGAGTTCATGCCCATTGGCGACCGGCGCGCCTCGGTGGTGCGGCGCGTTGACGGGATCACCGGCACGGTGGAATTTCGCCAGGAAATCACCATCCGGCCCGGCCACGGCAAGGTGCTGCCCTGGGTAAGGCGCGTCCACCAGGCCGCCGGGCGCTCCGCCATCGTCGCCGTCGCGGGGCCGGATGCCCTGCTGCTGCGCGGGCACGAGCTGCCGCGCGCCGTCGACCACAGGCACGGGGGCACCTTTTCCGTGGCGGCCGGCGAACGGGTGGAACAGGAACTCGTCTGGTATCCGTCGCACAGGCCCGTCCCCCGCGACGTGAAGCTGGACTCCGCCCTGGCGGAGACGCTGGAGTACTGGAACAACTGGGCGGCCAAGTACGACCGGGACGGCAAGTATTCCCCCGCGGTGCTGCGCTCCCTGCTGGTGCTCAGGGCGCTGACCCATGAGGACACGGGAGGCATTGTGGCCGCCCCGACCACCTCGCTCCCGGAGGACTTCGGCGGCTCCCGCAACTGGGACTACCGCTATTGCTGGCTCCGGGACGCGGCGTTGACGCTGGAAGCCATGCTCACCCACGGCTATGAAGACGTGGCGCTCAAGTGGCGGGACTGGCTGCTGCGCGCCGTCGCCGGGGACCCGGAAGACCTGCAGATCATGTACGGGCTGGGCGGGGAACGTGAGCTGGCCGAAGGCGTGCTGGACCACCTTTCCGGATACGAAGGATCACAGCCGGTGCGCTTCGGCAACGGCGCGGTGGGACAGTACCAGGCCGACGTGGTGGGCGAGGTCCTCGTCGCGCTGGAGAAGCTCCGGCGGGCTGGCGGACAGGAGGACCACTTCTCCTGGCCCCTGCAGCTGGCCATGCTGAAGTTTGTGGAACGGCACCTGGAGGACAAGGACCACGGCATCTGGGAGATGCGCGGGGACCTGCAGTACTTCACGCACTCGAGGGTCATGATGTGGGCGGCGTTTGACTGTGCCGTGTGTGCCGTCCGGGACCACGGACTGAAGGGCCCGGTGGAGCGGTGGGAGGAGCTCCGTGGGCTGCTGCGCCGTGAAATCCTCGAACACGGCTTCAACAAGGAACTGAACACGTTCACGCAGACCTACGGCGGCGCCTCCACCGACGCCTCGCTGCTGGTCATCCCCCAGGTGGGGTTTGTGGCCTACGATTCGCCTGAAATGCTGGGCACGGTGGCGGCGCTGGAGAAGGAGCTGGTGGACGGCCGCGGGCTGATCCTGCGCTACGAGACCGGCACGGGCCTCGACGGCCTGGCCCCGGGGGAGCACCCGTTCCTGGCCTGTTCCTTCTGGCTGGTGGAGCAGTACGCCCACTCCGACCGGCGTGAGGACGCCGTGGCGCTCATGGACAAGCTGGTGGGGCTGGCCAATGAAGTGGGCCTGCTCAGCGAGGAATACTCCGTCAAGGACGGGCGGATGGCCGGCAACTTCCCCCAGGCCTTCTCCCACCTGGCGCTGGTGCGGGCCGCCGACGCCCTGCACGGCACCGAACAGCTGAGCATGGCGTCCGACGGCGGGCGGCGGGGACGGCGCCGGGGCGTCCGTCCGGTGGACTCGGGACGGGAATCGGCGCCCGCCCGTGCAACCATGGACTCGTGAAACCAGGAACCGTCAGCACCCTGGCCCTGGCCGCCCTGTTGGGGGCCAGCGCCTTGAACCATGTGCGCAACCCCACGTTCTACTATCCTGTGGTGCCCCCCGTGCTGTGCACCGACAGGGACGGGCGCCTGGGCGTCATGACCCGGCACGGGTGGGTGGTGGCGTCAGCCGTTCCTGAGGTCCTGGCCATGGCGGGGCTGCTCCTGCCGGGAACACGCCGGGCCGCGGCCGGGGCCACGGCACTCATGTTCACGGGATTCGCCGCGGGTCACATTTCGGCCCTCCGCCGCGCGTTCGGACCCGGCGGGACGCCTGCGCGGCGTCTCCTCCACGCGGTGCGGCTGCCGCTGCAGCTCCCGCTGGTGGCATGGGCCTGGAGCGTCCGCCGGCCATGAACCTCAGGGACTCGCCCGCGGCCAAAATTGGCGCCTCGATCGCCATCGCCACGGGCCTGTACGGCGTGTCCTTCGGGGCCCTGTCAGTGGCCTCCGGGCTGGACTTTTGGCAGACCATGGCCCTGAGCCTGCTGCTGTTCAGCGGCGGCTCGCAGTTTGCCTTCATCGGCGTCATTGCCGGCGGCGGCACCGGCCTGGCCGCCATGAGCGCCTCGGCCCTGCTGGGCATCCGCAACGGCGTCTACGGCATGCAGCTGAACGCGCTCCTGCGGCCCACCGGATGGCTGCGGTTTGCCGCCGCCCACGTCACCATCGACGAATCCACGGCCACGGCGACCGGCCAGGTGGAGCCCGGTGAGCGGAAGCGCGGCTTCTGGGTTGCCGGACTCGGCATATACCTGTTGTGGAATGTTTTCACCGCCGCGGGCGCGTTTTTGGGCAATGCCCTGGGAGACCCCAGGCAGTGGGGCCTGGACGGAGCCGCCGTGGCGGCCTTCCTCGGCCTGTTGTGGCCCCGGATCAGGGCCTTCCAGCCGGCCGCGATTGCCGTGGTGTGCGCCGTGGTGACATTGCTGGCCGTCCCCTTCGTGGCCCCCGGCGTGCCCATCCTGGTGGCCGCGCTGGTTGCGGGGCTGGTCGGCTGGTTCCGGCGGGGCGGCACGCCTGACCATGCTCCCGGCCATGTGGGCGACGGCCTGGAGCCGGACATTGAACCCTACCGGCACGATGCCGCGACGCGGCTTCCGCCGCCGGCCCGCCGCGGCCGGGGCGAGGTTTCCGGCCAGGGGGATGTCCTGGCCCGGGGGGATGCCCCTGCCCACGGGGATGCCCCTGGGCGCCACCCGGAAAGCGGGGTGGCACCATGAACTTCTGGCTGTGGGTGCTGGTGGCGGCCGCCATCGCGTACCTGACGAAGCTGCTGGGCTACCTGGTCCCGGCCAAGGTGCTGGCCAACCCGCGCATGTCCCGCGTGGCGGGGACCCTGACCATCGGGCTGCTGGCGTCGCTGACGGTGGTGAACGCGGCGGCGAGCGGGACAGCCGTGGTGCTGGACGCGCGGGTGGGGGCGCTGGTGGCGGCCGCGGTGGCGCTGTGGCTGAAGGCACCGTTTTTGGTGGTGGTGATCGTCGGCGCCCTGGCCGCGGCCGGGCTGCGCCTGCTGGGCTGGCCCTGACAGCTTCGCCCCGGGTGTACTGGGGGGCGCAACGCCGGCTGCGCATGGCGGACACCCGCATGCCGTCGGTGCGGCGCCAGGGACCATAATGGAAGAAACGCAGAAGGAGACCCCATGATTGTGGCATTTTCAGTGGCACCCAGCGGCATGCCCGCGGACGCGCCGGCCGGCACGGGCGGCGACGCGTCCGTCCACACCGCCGTGGCCGCGGCCGTCAAGGTGGTGCGCGAATCCGGCCTGCCGAACCACACCAGCTCCATGTTCACCGAGGTCGAGGGCGACTGGGACGAGGTCATGGACGTGGTCAGGCGCGCCACCGAGGCCGCGGGCCGCTACGGCAGCCGCGTGTCCCTGGTCCTGAAGGCGGACATCCGCCCCGGCCACACCGGCGAACTCACCGGCAAGGTGGACCGGCTGGAACGCGCGCTGGGGACCCTGGGGGAGTAGCCGGCGTCGTACTTCCAGCCGGGCGGAACCCTGTCCGAACGGCCCGCGGTGTCCTACGCTGGGACCATGGTTGAGCATCAGAGCCGCCCCGGTTGGGCCGAGGTTGAGGACTACCTGTCCGCCACGCTCGTGGGGGGCGGCGAAGGCATGGAGGCGGTGATTTCCAGCATCGACGCCGCGGGCATGCCCCGGATCGAGGTGGCGCCCACGGCCGGGAAGCTGCTCATGCTGCTGGCCCGGATCCAGGGCGCCCGGCGCGTGTTGGAGATCGGCACGCTGGCAGGGTTCAGCACCATCTGGCTGGCCCGAGGGCTGCCCGCTGACGGCCACGTCACCACCTGCGAGT
>Ga0134128_10007307_pt1 | contig 13341 bp, 14 predicted proteins | sample KB31754_FD_96462 | JGI IMG/M metagenome (GOLD analysis project Ga0134128, IMG submission 96462) | Terrestrial soil microbial communities with excess Nitrogen fertilizer from Kellogg Biological Station, Michigan, USA - KB3-175-4 | ecosystem: Environmental > Terrestrial > Soil > Unclassified ... | reverse complement strand
TCATGTTTTGGTTTAATCAATGTTTTTATGAAAAAAATATTTTTTATTAGTGTATTGGCCTTATTGCAGCTTATTACTTTTGGGCAGAGTTTTACCTTTAAATGTACTTATAAAAAGAATTCTGTCCTACAGCCATGTTATTTGGTGCCGCCGGATAATGTTTTCAATATGTACTATCGCATTACAACTATAAAAGATTCCGATAGCAGCTTTCATTTAACTTTAATGCCATCATCAATAGCTTTTTTTAAAATAGGCGGTGGCGCAGTATTGATAAGCCCTGATGATCACACGGAAGGTTATTTTGGTGCTTCTCATGGGGATTATGAACCTTACGATACCAATTCTATTAATTTCACATTGACAAGAATATCAAGAGGATTTTCGAATCTTGTTAATACCTACGGGATCGGAAGTGATTTTGAAAAGTTTAAATCAGTGGTTCATTTGCTCAATGAGTATATGGACAGCACCAATGCGACGCTTAATAACAAAAACAAACCCTGGCTAAATGGAATGGTAATATTTGCTTTGAAGGAATATGAATCTACCAGGTTGGCGCACTTTCTTGTTTTGCCTGTTTTGTTTAAAAATAATTACGATGAAAAAGAACTGAAAAGAATTATCCGGAAAAACATTCAGATAAGGGAGCCTCAATACTGGCTGCAATTGGAACCCGGGCGCATCTTCCTGCATACTTACTACCAAAAAATTTGTCTCCCGGATGCAAATTTTAATCTTCAAAAATCTTTAGGAGATCAATTGTTTACTTCTCCTTTAATCCATAAGCTACTCACCTACGATTACTTTACAGAGTGTATGGAGAGAGCCAATGTAAAAACGAAAAGGCAATTATCAGATGATTGGCTACAATCAAAACCGACCTTAGCTCTATCAAACGAAGAGGAGGCGGATATGGGGGAAGTTTATACCAAAATTAAAAATATCGGAGAAAATATTTCAGATGTCTTTACTACCCTTCCACTCATGAACCTGGAAGGGAAAATGCTCAGTAAGGGAGAAAAGCAAAAGCTGATTGCCGGAAAGAATATTATTTTTGATTTTTGGGCTTCATGGTGCATTCCATGCAGGGAAAAGATGAACAAACTTAATAGCGATCATGTTACACTTAACCATCAACAATACAAGATAATATATCTAAGCCTTGACCAGGATGAAGCGAAGTGGAAAGCGGCACATTTTCCTTTTCTAAATAAAACAAATAGTTTTAGAATCAGAGATGGAGACAATCAATTCGTCAAAGACTTTAATATTCAGTCTATTCCAAGATATATGCTTACAGATCAATCTGCATTAATCAGTTCAAAATTTTCATTTGAATAAAGAAGCGCCTTTAATAAAATAAACAGATTATGCTTTCTCACAAAACCATTAGGATTACGCTGTTTTTACTCAGTATTTTCTTTTTGTCTCCGTTTTATTCAAAATGCCAGGAACAGAATTTTAAAGTTAAAGTTCACTTTAGTGATTCATTGGTTAATTGCCTTGGCTTTGGGGAAGCATATTGGTATTCTTTTAAACCCCTGCATGCTGCAAAAATAAAAACGGATTCTTCTTTTAATCACAACAATGACTTTTTCATTGAAGGCACTACTTTATATCCGACAGCCATTAGAATATACCCTGAAGATCATTCTAAATATTTTAATAAACTTATTTTTATTGACACCGGCTACCAGGTAATAACTGTCGTTAAAAAAGATAGCTCTGTTATAATTCAATCAAATACTCCGATCGAAAAAGAACATAGAAAATTCCTTATGAGAATGGGAATTAAAACGATAGATGACAAAATAGATGGTGAAAAATTACTTTCTTATGTAAAACAAAATCCTAAATCTTATGTGGCTTTATTTGCTATAATTAATCAGGCATTCAATTACCCTTATCAGCCTGTTTTTAGGCAAATAAATAAGGCATTTGATAAAAGCATTACTGAAACCAAAGCATTTAGATATTACCAGGATAGGTACATTCCTAAAATTGTTAACTCTAAAGATTCCAACCTTTTAGGAACCGGTATTGATGGAAAAAAACTTACTTTATCCGCCTTTAGAGGGAAAAATTTCGTTTTGTTGGATTTTTGGGCGACATGGTGTGTTCCTTGCCGGCAAATGACTCCGCATTTAAAAGAATTATATCAAAAGTACCATTCGAAAGGGCTGGAAATTATAAGTATCGGTTCATCCTTAAATGATAATAAAGAAACGTGGAAGAAAACCCTGAAAAAAGATGGAATGCAATCCTGGAGCAATTTGTTCAGTGAAAAGCCTTATCCAAATGGAGCAGATTTGGGTTTATTATATGGCGTAACTAAACTTCCTACGACCATATTGATTGACAAACAAGGGAATGTCATTGGCCGGTATGTGGGATATTCAAAAGAGGATATACCGTCAGATTTAGATAAGAAATTAAATGAAATATTCAGATAATACTAAAGAGATTCTAAGATGTGCTTGGAAGAATTTATTAAGAGTTTTCTTCAAGATTCTGCTAATAAAGCGTTGAATCTTTTTTCAATTGGCCAGGTAGCGGATGGACAGCAGGACCAGAATCGTAATTTCAATCTTTTCAAACTTAAGCCATTCACAAACACAATTTTTTTAACATGGATAGGAAAAACAAAATAAAAGCCGGATTAATTTTTGGGATTCTTATGACCTTATTTTTTATTTTCCAAGATCTGTTGACACAAGATAATCCAACGATAAAAAGTATAATTATAACGATTGTTTCTTCCCTGTTTGGTGGTGCTTTGTCGGCAGTCCTATTTGGTTGGTTAGTTGGGCTGTTGAATTCCCAACTGGGAAAAAGCATAAACATCAACACAAATGAAAAAGAGATAGTTATATTTGAAACAGCCGCCAGTCATTTTAAAGGACTTGAAGCAGTGGGTGGAAAATTATACCTGACTAATGAACGACTCGTATTTAAATCTCATAAAATAAATATCCAAAAACATGAACTATCAATTCATTTATCAGACATAAACAAAGTGTACAGATATAAAATATTAGGAATTTTTAATAATGGCCCGGAGGTAGCTGCTAATGCCAATATGATTGAAAAATTTTCAGTTCAGAAGCCTGAGGAATGGATTAATCAATTAAGGGCAATAATGAGTTACAGCATGCATAATAGTTCCCTTATTTAATGGCAGGTTGCTGTCTGATGCTTTTTACCGCTTTAGTTGCCTGTTTTGAATTACTTGTGTTACAGCCGCTTTCTGTAATTCTAGCCCCCTAACTCTTTTCCGCATTATATTTCGCCACCACGTCATCCAGCATATTTTTAAATTTCTCTACATTAGAGTCGTAGCCGTAGCCTTCGGGCTCGAGGCGGTTTTCGCGGGCATCTAAAAAGAAATAGTAAGGCTGTACGTTGGCATTATACTGCGTTACCTGCAGGTCGGCGTTTTTATCACCAAGAGTGGTAATTTGTTTGTTGAGTGTTTTGGAATAATATTCTTCATTCGGCTGCAGGTCCACATCATGAACATCAACATATAATGAAACGATCACAAAATTGTTTTTCAACCGTTTCATTACTTCGGGGTCGCTCCAAACCTGTCCTTCCATTTTGCGGCAGTTCACACAATTAATTCCGGTGAAATCGAGCATCAACGGCTTGTGTAATTTCCTTGCAACTGCCAATGCTTCATCGTAATCAAAATAAGTGGTCATGCCATATTGGGTAACTACTTCCGGCTCGTACATCTTCATCCTGTCATAATATTTTACAGGTGGCGGCAGAGCGGTAGTTGCAGAATCATTATGATAAGAAACGGTATTGGATGCTGCGCCTACAACAAAATCCTGTGTTCCCATAGGGGGAAGAAAAGCGCTGACAGACTTTAACGGCGCACCCCACAGCCCGGGAATCATATAAACAGCAAACGAAAAAGAAGCAATGGCAAAGAACAACCGGGTAACACTGAGGTAAGGAATATCAAAATCGTTTTTGGGTAATTCATCATCGTGGCTGAATTTTATTTTTCCCAAAAGATAAATGCCGAGCAACATAAAGATCACAACCCATAAACTGATAAACACCTCACGATCCAGTATGCGCCATCCTTTCGAAAGATCGGCATTGGATAAAAATTTTAAAGCCAGGGCAAGCTCTAAAAATCCAAGCGTCACTTTCACCGCATTCAGCCACCCTCCTGCCTTTCCCAACACATTTAATTTTCCCGGGAAAAATGCAAACAAGGCAAAGGGCAATGCAAGCGCCAGTGAAAATCCAAACATGCCAACCAGCGGTCCCCAATAACTTCCTCTTGCGGCAATCACCAGCAAATTTCCGATGATGGGCCCGGTGCATGAAAAAGAAACTACTACCAGGGTGAGCGCCATAAAAAAGATGCCGAAAAAGCTTCCTGTGCCGGCTTTGCTATCGGCCTTGTTTCCCCATGAGCTGGGAAGGGAAATTTCAAAAGCGCCTAAGAACGAAATTCCAAAGATCAAAAAGATGAGAAAAAATATAAGGTTGGCGATCCAGTTGGTGGCAAGATTATTCAATGCTGTCGGGCCAAAAATAACGGTGATCAAAAAGCCCAGTAATGTAAATATGATCACAATAGAAGCAGAATAATAAAAGGCATTTTTAATTCCTTCGGTTTTGTTTTTACTTCTTTTGGTGAAGAAGCTTACCGTAACCGGGATCATAGAATAAACGCATGGAGTGATCAACGCCAGCAAGCCTCCGGCAAAGGCTGTAAAAAATATCCACGTTAGCGACCGGGTTGCCACAGAACCACCTGTGTTAGCGGCTTTCAGTTGTGCATGATCCGCAGATGTTGACTGCGATTGAGGCAACACAAAAACTTTAATTTCACTTTCGCCCGGCAAATAGTCAGTGCCTTTCTGATACATGTAACTCACCTTTCCTTTCACCAAAAAACTATCTTTTAAAGAAGCAGACATTTTTTGCTGCCATTCAACTGAATCGGCGAAAAAATGAACTTCACTATGCAGGGAAGGGTCGGTTGCATTTTGTCGATTGCCTTTAAAAGAAAAGGAATCTTTTAAAAGTTTTTTTACAGAAGGATCAAACTGAATGGTGGAATATAAAACATCTTCGGGCGAATGTTGCAGCGCAAATAATTTGATGCCCGGATTTATTTTCGCATGAATGTTGAAGATGATCTCACTGTCATTGGCTCTTTGATATTCATAAGAAAGTTTAACTGCCGAAGAGTCCTGGGAGAAAGCATTCGCACCAAAAAAAATAAACAACAATAAAGCAAAAAGCCTGGTAAAGTTCTTCATTAAAAACTTTTTATTAAAGAAATTTATTTAAGCGCCACAGAAAATTTCTTTGTTGAAGGTGGCAAACATTGTTTGTCGTTGCACACCATAAATTCTACCGCTACATCAACAGAAGTTTTTACCGGTGCCTTTAATTTTACCACCTGAACAAAATCAACGTTATTAGAAAACTGTTTTACATCGATGTTTCCAAACAAAGGCTCAGTGTGTTTTTCAAGCTTTCCTACTTCTTTCGCTTTTCCTTCCACGGTAACCAAAGGATTTTTTGTAAAGGTTAAACTGGTCGGAATCGGGCCGCCTTCAGGAGTTGTTTGCGAATAAATATGCCATCCTTTATCAATGTTGGCGGTTAAATGAATTTCATAAACTTTATCAGAAATCTTTTTTGAAGTAGCCGACCACTCTACCGGATTTTGAATCTGCGCAAAAAGAAAATTCGAGAATAAAAGTAAGATCGCTACCGGAATAATTTTTTTCATGACTTGTTTTTAGGACTAAAATATTTTGCAAATTAATTAAAATCTTCGACCAATTAAACCCACGGCAGGTTTAATAACAGAAGCGGCGGCGCAATTGACTTCTTTTCACAAAAGATTTAGAAACGGTGTGACAACGAATTTGATTTTCAAAGAAAGAAATCATTTTGTTCTGTATTCTTTAACATCCACACTTTTACTTATATGCGTAAATTTGAGAAACACAAAAAATATGAAATCCTTTATAAGCATTGTTTTTATCGCTGCAATGGTTTCGGGATTTGTTTCCTGCGCCCAAAAATCTTCCTCTGCTAAAAATGAAACCAGTTCTCAAAAAGACCTTTCCAAATACAGTCATGCAACTTTTGCTGCCGGTTGTTTCTGGCATGAAGAAGCTTTGTTTGAAAGTGTGAAAGGCATTGCAGATGCGGTTTCCGGGTATGCAGGCGGAACAGCTAAAAATCCTGATTACGAAATGGTAGAAAATGGAAATACAGGATATGCAGAAAGTGTAACGGTTTATTATGATCCTTCGCAAATTTCTTACGCTACTTTATTAAAAGTTTATTTTGCAGGGCAGGATCCGACACAAACGAACGGGCAGGCGCCGGATTTTGGAAGTCAATATCGCTCTATTGCTTTTTATGAAAATAATGCAGAGAAAACGGAGATAGAAAATTATATCAAGCAATTGAATCAATCGGGTAAATACAAAGCCCCTATTGCCGTACAGGTGATGCCCTTGACGAAGTTCTGGCCTGCAGAGAATTATCACCAGGATTATATTGCCAAAAATCCTGACAGCCGCTATGTTGAAAATGTTTCTATTCCTGAGATTAAAAAGTTTCAAAAAGAATATCCGGAACTGATTAAGCAGGGACATTTTTTTTAAAGAAAGTGAGATAATTTACTTCTCCTCCTTTACCCTTATTTTTGCCAAAACTTTTTAATATGCAGACACTGCTTGTATTACACGACTTGCTCCGCTGGCTGATTTTACTGTTTGGCTTCTGGGCTGTAATCAGCGCTATCAGCGGGATGGCATCAAAAAGAGAATATACTGCCGGCGACAGCAGGAGTAATTTTTTCTACATGCTTTCAATGGATATCCAATTATTAATTGGCCTGATCCTTTATTTTACCAATGGCTGGTTCGAAAGCTTGAAACATATTGGAGCAAGTATGAAAGATCCGATGGTTCGGTTTTTTACGATTGAACATGAGTTGATGATGATCATTGCGTGGATACTGGTGCATGCAGGAAGAGTGTCTGTAAAAAAAGCAACGACGTCGCAGGCAAAATTTAAAAAGAGCTTATTGTTTTTTGGAATTGCGTTATTGCTTATACTCATCGCTATTCCATGGCCGTTTAGAGAAGCAGTGGCAAGGCCTTGGTTCAGGTGGTTTTGATTATTGAATTATTTGATTATTGAATTATTTGATTATTGAATTATTTGATTATTGAATTATTTAATTATTGAATTATTGGATTATTGGATTATTGGATTATTAAAACAATCGGTGCTTTTAGAAGATTCTAAACCTATTTGGATAAACATAAAAAATTAAATGCTAGAAAAAAAAGAAGAAAAGCCCATAATTTTAGTTACGAATGATGATGGAATTACAGCGCCGGGAATACATGCTTTAGTAAATGCTGTAAAAGATTTGGGCGATGTGGTGGTAGTGGCTCCTGACAAGCCTCAAAGCGGAATGGGACATGCTATTACGATCGGCGTTCCATTAAGATTAGATAAAGTGAAAGATTTTTTTGATAATGCCGAGGCATGGCAAACCAATGGTACTCCGGTTGATTGTGTAAAACTTGCGGTCGATAAAATCCTTCACAGAAAACCAGACATTTGTTTAAGCGGCATCAACCATGGCGCTAATCATTCTATCAATGTAATTTATTCAGGCACCATGAGTGCCGCAATGGAAGCAAGTATTGAAAGCATTCCTTCCATTGGCTTTTCTTTGCTTGACTATAGTATTGAAGCTGATTTTACTGCCGCAGAATTTTATGTTCATAAAATTGTTGAAAGCGTTTTGAAAACAAAACTGCCGAAGCATTTTTTACTCAATGTAAATATTCCTGCTGTTCCTTTGAACCTGATGAACGGCATCAAAGTCTGCAAGCAGGCTTATGCGAAATATGAAGAAGATTTCGATGAGCGCCTCGATCCTCATGGAAGAAAATATTACTGGCTTACCGGTGAATTTAAAAATTTTGACCAGGGCGAAGACACCGACGTTTGGGCGCTTGAGCACAATTATGTAAGCGTGGTTCCTGTTCAATTTGACCTTACCAACTATACATTGAAAAAAGAACTTGATAAAAACTGGGACATTTTATGATCTTTAAAAAAGACAATTTTATATTCGGACTGGCATTAGGATTTATAGCCCCGATGATTGGATTTTTAATTTACAAACTCGTAAAATTTAAAAATCTTTCGTTCTCAGAAATGCTCCAGTGGATGAAGTTCAATCCCAACCTGATCACAGTCTCCATCAGTATTTCATTAATGGCCAATGCCATTTTATTTACGATTTACATCAATGGCTACCGCGATAAAACCGCCAAAGGCATTTTTATCATGACGATGATCTATGCAGTGATTGCATTTGCATTTAAATACTGGTAGCCGCAGGAACTATTTCTCAATCTGACTTTTCTGGTTTACTTTTTGTTTTATTTTATGAATTAAGTTTGTGGCTTAATTTAAAAATGATATCAAAACCGGTATCATCATTTACTTCACTCATCCTTTATTTTTTAATTCAAATACATAATTTATGCGTTGGAAGCTTGTATTTATTTTGGTAATAATTGGTTTTTCATGCAGGAGAAAAGATAAGATTGTCGATTCAAATAATAATAACCAGCAAGTTTCAGTTATTACCCAGCACAATGACAATTCAAGAAGCGGACTCAACAGTCATGAAACAAAACTTACCACTTCAAATGTGAATGCCAATCAATTCGGCAAATTATTCAGTTTGCCTGTTGATGACCAGGTTTATGCACAGCCATTAGTGGTATCAGATTTAGCTATTTCAAAAAATACTAAAAATGTTGTTTTTATAGCTACGGTTAACAATACTGTTTATGCCTATGATGGTGATGATGGCAGTCTTTACTGGAAGAAGAATTTTACTCAGGCAGGAATGAGACCTCCTAAAAACACGGATCTCACCGGGGCATGTGGAGGCGCCTACGAGGATATTTCGGGGAATATTGGCATCATCGGTACGCCCGTTATAGATATCAGTTCACATGAAATGTATTTTGTAGCAAGAAGCATGTCCAATGGAAACTTTGTTCAATATTTACATGCTATTGATATCACTACAGGTGGCGAAATGGCCGGAAGCCCGGTAAAAATTACTGCAACTTATCCAGGCAGTGGTGATGGCAGTTCAAATAACTTACTCACTTTTGATGGAGAGAAACAAAACCAAAGACAGGCTTTAACCCTGGTAAACGGAATTGTTTATGTTACCTTCTCATCTCATTGCGACTGGGGACCTTATCATGGCTGGATATTGGGTTATAATTCAAAAAATCTTGCGCAACAAATTGTTTACAATGATACTCCTCAAGGAGGTGACGGAGGGCTTTGGGAAAGCGGTATGGGAATGGCAGCAGATGAAAGCGGGAATCTTTATGTGGTAGTAGGAAACGGAACAGTTGGTTTAAATGGAGATCCTGCCAATCTCACCAACAGAGGCGAGAGTGCTTTAAAACTTTCTCCATCAGGGCATTCTTTAAAGGTCTTAAGTTATTTTACTCCTTATAATTATCAAACTCTTGAAGCTAACGATTTTGATTATGGTGGTATGGGTGCGTTGTTAATTCCCAATTCCAATTATTTCTTTACCGGTGGCAAAGATGGTAATTTGTATTTATTGAATAAGGATAATATGGGTGGCTATTCTCCATCTTCTAACAATGTTCAGCAAAATATCAATCTTGGCCCGCAAGCCTCCTTGCATTGCCAGGCCGCATATTATAAAGGCGATTCAGCAGAATACGTTTATGTATGGTCGGAAAATGACAACCTCCGGGCTTACCCTTTCAACAGAAGCAGCAATAAACTGGATGTGTCAAATCAAGTTGTCTCTCCTGCAGCCGAACCGGGCGGAGAAAGTGGCGCTGTATTGTCTGTATCTTCAAATGGTACTCTTTCCGGAACAGGAATTTTATGGGCTTCATATGCTTCAACAGGAGATGCAAACCAGGAAACAAGACCGGGAATTTTACGTGCTTTTGATGCATCTGACGTAAGAAAAGAACTTTGGAATAATACCCAAAACCCCTCTGATGCTGCGGGTAATTATGCCAAGTTCTCTTCTCCCACTATTGCAAATGGACATGTTTATCTGCCTACCTTTTCAAACCAGGTTGTGGTTTACGGGCTTAAATAAATTTCACAAATGGCAACATGAATTTGAAAAGACGGTGATTGTAATGAGCGTTTTATTCGTTGATAGCAGTAAAAACTTTCCTGAAGCAGTTTGATGAACTATTTTGATCGGTGGTTTTGGCAGAGTCTTCTCCATAATATTCCTTCAGAAAAAAATCATTCCTGGTCCAGATCGTTTGCATAACTCCCAGGAATCGTTCCTTCATTTCGGGTGTAGATTGTTTCCTGAATTTATACATATCAAGTACCTGCGCCCGGCCTGCGTCAGCATTTTTAAAAGGACAAGTTATCACCTGCAAACCTTTCATCGCAAAATAAACTGCTGTCTGATCGGCTCTTTCATAATGCCAGTCGCAAATGATAACATCTTTTGGAATCATGTCAATCGCCCTGTAAGTATTGTTCATGCTTGCTTCCCACTCGCCGAGGCCGGTAGTTTTGCCATCCAGAAGCCGATCGCCCCAAATCCATAATTGTTTCCCGCTTTCTGCAAGATGATTGCGGATGCCCCACACTTCATCAGCAAATAATTGGGAGGGATCATGACCAGCGCAGCGGGGACATTTGTCCATTCCTATATAAAATACTTCATCCATTCCCGCATGAAAAGCGTTGGTTTCAAAAACAGCGCAGATTTCATCAATCACGTCAAAAATTATTTTATGCAGCCCGGGAGATAAAGGACAATAACTTTTACAATATAAATTGTCTGCATTTGGCCATTCATATTTTATGGGCATCTGAACCCACGGAGTTTCGTCGAATTGCGGATAAACACTCAATAATTTATTGAGCCGGTTTGACCAAGACTGATGACCGAGTAAATTGATTTGCGGAATGATTTTTATTCCTCCTTTCTTACAAACGCGTACTATTTTTTTTACGTCTTTTTCTGAAAGGGCAAAACTGTCTGTCAACTCCGGATGGCTTTTAAATTGATACGCATAATCTACACGCAATACAAGGGTATTTACATGACGCGGAACCAGTTCTTTTTGAATAAACGTTACGAATGAATCAACACCTGTCGGCCGTGGGGCTGCAATTTCAAAGCCACGGACAGGTAATGTATCCCTGAGACTTTGTGTTTGACTACTGGCACTAACGGAGCATAAACACATTATTATTACTAAAAATAAATTCACGTCTTTTTTCATTTTTGAAATTTTTTTGGAATTATCATTTCCATATTCCGTCTATGGAACTCTGGTCTTTGGCGTTTGCAGAAAGAGGTAAATGATACATGGATTCAACTGTTGACAAAACGCTGTAATGGTTGATGAAACTGTTGTTTTTGCCCTGCTTCACATGGCTTCCCACAAAAATGGTGGCGATATGGTTCTCAACCATACTTCCTTTCTGATCTTCATCAAAAGTAAGTATCAGCATGCTGTTATGTTTTCTTGCCCATTGCACATAAGCGGAAAGATGATCTTTCAGCCATTTATCTCCACGTTTTATGGCAGAAGTATCGCCATCAATATCAATATTGTGCATGTCATTTCCTTCATTAGGAACGACAAAAGAAACAGTGGGAAGCTTATTAAAATCCCTGGGGAAATTTGAAAAAGGCTGATGAAGCGAATCAGGAAAGTTATTCGTTTTATTGCCCTGCCAATTTACCCAGGGAGCATGTTTTCGTGCATAGTCATAACCATTTGATGCTTCATAAAAACATACCTGTGATCCTACTTTTGGTAAACTTTCTGAGTATGCTTTAAAAGTATAACCATTTTGAATCAGAGATGCACCGAGATTAGGAGTAGTAAACGGTGTTTCTTTATCAAGACAACGATCATCATCGACGCCCTGAATACTCCCTGAGAAAAGAGCCAGGTAATTTGGCTGGCTGGGATGAGTGATGGCTCCTGAATTCGTAAAAAGTGTTCCTTCTCTTGCAAGCTGATTAATATAAGGGGCGTTTTCAGAATTAATGATCTCATCATATCCATGATTTTCTTCAATAACAATTACAATGTGATCAGGCTTTGGAAGATGTTTAGAGTTACAGGATAGAAACAGAAGGACAGTAAACAAACTAATAAGGACAATTTTAATTTTGTTCATGAAGGAACTTTTATTTTTAAGAGGTGAGTGATTATTCCGGTTTTAATTGCTGATCATAATAGAGAGAAGCGGCGCCAAGAATACCGGAATTTTGCAGATCTGAAATTTCGATACGGAATTGATTCAATGTATTTGAATAAATATAAGTGTGAATGCGATCCCACATTCTCTTTTCAAAAAATGAGTAGGACCTGCTGATAGAGCCACCAAGAATGACCAGCTCGGGACAATACGTGTATAAAATCATTTTAATGGCATTTCCCAGGTGGGTTCCTAATTCTTCCAAAATCATAATGGACAAAGGATCCCCTTCCAGCGCTTTTTTATAAACCACTTCACCATTGGCCTGGTAGCAGTTTTCAAAGAACTGACCACTGGCATAATATTCATAATACTGATCGAGATAATCTACACAACCAAACTCTCCGGCACCACAATTTACACCGGCATATAATTTATTATTGATGATGATGCCTGCACCCAAACCTGTACCAATAGTGAGTCCTATCATCGACTGCGCATTTTTCCCTTTGCCAAAATATTTTTCTCCGAGTGCAAAACAATTCGCATCATTATTAACAGAAACAGGAACATGATAACGCTCTTCCAGTAATCTTTTCAGATGAACTTCTTTCCAGGAAGGAATATTTTGTACATCATAAACAATCCCTTTTTCAATATCTACCACACTTGGAACACCGATTCCAACAGCGGTTATATTTTCATTTATCAAAGGGTCTATTAATTCATACATGACTTTCAAAACTTCCTGAACAGTTCCGGAAGCAGGAATGCGAACGGAAACAATATTTTCAAGATGTGCATCAGACACAACGCCGGCGCGAACATGAGTTCCACCGAGATCAATGCCGAGAATATTTGTGGACATGGTTTTAGTTGAGAATTAGGAATTAGGAATTAAGAATTAAGAATTAAGAATTAAGAATTAAGAATCATTGTTGTCCGGTAAAAATAGTTGAAAATAAAAAAAGAGAGAATTTATTCTCCCTTTATGGTTTAGTTTAGAGTTACCACACTTTAAACATCTACCATGAACAAAAGTACTTTTTTTAC
>Ga0134128_10007306_pt1 | contig 13342 bp, 10 predicted proteins | sample KB31754_FD_96462 | JGI IMG/M metagenome (GOLD analysis project Ga0134128, IMG submission 96462) | Terrestrial soil microbial communities with excess Nitrogen fertilizer from Kellogg Biological Station, Michigan, USA - KB3-175-4 | ecosystem: Environmental > Terrestrial > Soil > Unclassified ... | reverse complement strand
TCGACGTCACCCTGCTCAAGGAATCGGAGTCGGGGACGGACGACGGCGGGATCCCCGGCCGCGGGGCGCCCGTACCCGCCGCGCCGGGCCGCTATCAAGCAGGCCAGCACCCTCCAGGCCAGCACCCTCCAGGACAGCACCCTCCAGGACAGTACCCGGGACAGTACCAGGGCCAGTACCCGCCCGCCCCGACCCCTCCGGCGCCCTATCCGGGCGAACAGCCGCCCACCCGGCACCCCGGCCAGTAGACGCCCGGCGCCCCGATGATCGCATTGACCCTGGCCGCGGCAGCGCCGCGGGACGTCCCCGTCATCCCGGGGGCCGACGAGGCACGCCGCTGGGCCGCGGAGGAGCTGGCCAGAACGGTCTACCAGGACGCCAAGCCCGGACTCGGTGCGCAAGTTCTCAGCTGGCTGAAGCATGCCATTGCCGATTTCCTCAACGGCCTCGGATCGCTCGGTGGCACCACCGGGCTGCTTGTGGCCGTGTGCGTGCTGGTGCTCGCCATCATTGCGGCAGTCCTGCTCGTCCGGCCGCGGCTCAACCGCAGGGCGGCGCAGGGCCCGGCTGTCTTTGACGGCCCCGCCGCCCTCAGTGCCGGCCGGCACCGGGAACTGGCCCGGGCCGCCGTCGAACGCGGGGACCTGGCCACGGCGGTGCTGGAACAGTTCAGGGCCATCGTGCGGGCCGGGGAGGAACGCGGTGCCGCGTCGGCCGCCCCGGGTCTCACCGCGGTCGAGATGGCCGGCGGGCTGCAGCTGGCGTTCCCCCACCACGGGCCCGCCCTGGCGCGGGCCGCGGAGCTGTTCAACGCCGTGCGGTACGGGCACGCGGAACCGTCCCGGGCCATGTACAACGAACTCACGGCCACCGACGCGGCCGTGGCTGCCACCCGGCCCCTCCACCCCGACGGCGGTTTTGACGGTGCCGCCGGGAGCTTCGCCTGGACCGCGGGGGGCCAATGAGCGCGGCAGCGTGGTGGCGGAAGCACAGGTTTTGGCTTGTTGGCGGCGCCGCGCTTGTGGCCGTGACTGTGGGCGGGCTGGTGGCCTCCACCGTCGGGGGCGGGAGTGCCGATGCGCTGTCCGTCACCAACCCCGCGCCCGACGGCGGCCAGGCGGCGGCAACCGTCCTGCGGCGCCACGGCGTCCAGGTCACCGCCACCGACTCGCTCGAGGCCACGGCGCAGGCCCTGGCGGCCAACGGCCGCAACGGCAGCACGGTCCTGCTCTACGACCCGCTGTCCCTGCTCCAGCCCGGCCAGGCCGCCCGGCTGGCCGGTTCCGCCAGGGATTCCGGCGCAGCCCTCGTTGCGCTGGCCCCCGGGCCGCTCACCGTCAAAAACCTCAGCCCCGAAATCACCAGTGCCGGCACGGCGGCCGGTGCGGCGGCCACGGCCGACGTGGCGGCCGGTGCCGGCTGCGCCAATGCGGACGCCACGGCTGCCGGCAGCATCGACGCCCGCGGCGTGGACGGGATCGGCCAGGCAGGCCGGCCGTCGCTGTTCGTCTACCGCGGCGCGGCGACCTGTTTCGTCCCGTCCGGGGGAACGGCCGGATTCATGGCGGCCAACAGCTCAGGCGACGTGACGGTGCTGGGGAGTCCCGGCGTCGTCAGCAATGAACGCCTTGCCGGCCAAGGCAACGCGGCCCTCGCGTTCCGCCTGCTCGGCAGCCGTCCGCACCTGGTCTGGTACACGGCGTCGCTGAAGGACGTGGCGGTTGCCGGCCATCCGCCCACGCTGGCCGAGCTGACACCGCGGTGGATTTTTCCGGCGTCGGCCTGGCTGCTGCTGGTGGCCGTGGTCGGCATGCTGTGGCGCGGACGCCGGCACGGGCCGCTCGTGGCTGAGCCGCTGCCGGTCATCGTGAAGGCGTCGGAAACCGTGACCGGCAGGGCCCGCCTGTACCAGGACGCAAAGGCGCAGGACACCGCCGTCGAGGCACTGCAGCATGCCACGCTGACCAGGCTGGCGCAGGGGCTGCGGCTGGGGATGCACGCCCAGCCGTCCGCCGTCGTGGAGGCGGCGGCCGCCCGCACCGGCCGGCCGCGGGCCCAGCTGGAGGCGCTCCTGATCACCGGCATCCCGCTGAACGACAAGCAAATGTTATCCATGGCCGCACAATTGGCCGCCCTAGAGGAAGAAGTCGCCCCACGATGACGGCACAACACCCCGAAACACAGCTGCCACAGGCCCCCGCGGCGGCGCCGGATGCCGCCGTGCAGCAGCAGGCGGCCCGTGGGGGCCCGGCCGCTGCACTCCTGCAGGTCCGCGCCGAGGTGGCCAAGGCAGTGGTGGGCCAGGAATCCACCGTGACCGGGCTCCTGATTGCGCTGCTGGCCGGCGGGCACGTGCTGCTGGAAGGCGTGCCGGGCGTGGCCAAGACGCTCTTGGTGCGGGCCCTGTCCGCGGCCCTGAGCCTTGACACGAAGCGCGTGCAGTTCACCCCGGACCTGATGCCCGGCGATGTCACGGGATCTCTCGTATACGACGCCCGCACCTCCGAATTCACCTTCCGCGAGGGGCCCGTTTTCACCAACATCCTGCTGGCCGATGAAATCAACCGCACCCCGCCCAAGACGCAGGCGTCGCTGCTTGAGGCCATGGAGGAGCACCAGGTCTCGGTGGATGGCGTGTCCCGGAAGCTGCCCGCCCCGTTCATGGTGGCCGCCACGCAAAACCCCGTCGAATACGAGGGGACCTACCCCCTGCCGGAGGCGCAGCTGGACCGGTTCCTGCTCAAGCTCTCCATGGACCTGCCGGCGCGTGAGGAGGAAATGGAGGTGATCCGCCGCCACAGCCTGGGCTTTGACCCGCAGGACCTCCGGGCCGCCGGAGTGCGCCCGGTTGCCGGCGCCGCGGACCTGGCCCAGGCCCGCGAAGCGGTCGCCCGGGTCGGCGTCGCCGCCGAGGTCCTCGCCTACGTGGTGGACCTGGCCCGCGCCACCCGCACGGCGCCGTCGTTCCAGCTGGGCGTTTCGCCCCGCGGCGCCACCGCCCTGCTCAAGTGCGCCCGCGCCTACGCGTGGCTGTGCGGGCGCGGCTTCGTCACCCCGGACGACGTCAAGGCCCTGGCCCTGCCCGCCCTGCGCCACCGCGTCTCGCTGCGCCCCGAAGCCGAGATGGACGGCGTCACGGCCGACGGGATCCTGCACTCCATCCTCGCCACCGTCCCCGTCCCCCGCTAGGCCCGGGTCCCGGACATGGCCATTTCGGGCAGGTTCTTCCTCCTGGCGCTGCTCCTGGTGGTGCCGCTCATCGCCGCGCCGTATGCCATCACCTGGGTGGTTGCGCTTGCCGTGCTGCTGGCGGTGTCCGCCGCCGACCTGCTGCTGGCGGCCTCCCCGCGCCGCATCGCCGTCCGCCGCGAAATGCCCGCCGGCGTGCGCCTCACCGAGAGCACGACGGCGGTCCTCCGGCTGGCGAACGAGTCGCCCCGCCTGCTGCGGGGCCAGGTGCGGGACGGCTGGCAGCCCTCGGCGGGCGCTGCCAACGCGTTGCAGGCGCTGCGCATCCCGGCCGGGGAACGCGCCGTCGTCCGGGTATCCCTGCGCCCGGTCCGCCGCGGGGACCTGCGCACGGAGCACGTGACCTTCCGGTCCTTTGGGCCGCTGGGCATGGCCGCCTGGCAGAAGACCATCGCGGCGCCGGGCACGCTGCGGGTGCTGCCGCCGTTCCACTCCAAGCGCCACCTGCCGTCAAAACTGCGCAGGCTGCGCGAGCTGGACGGCCGGGCGGCCGTGCAGATCCGCGGCGCCGGCACCGAGTTCGACTCGCTGCGCGACTACGTCCGCGGCGACGACGTCCGCTCCATCGACTGGCGCGCCACCGCGCGGCGCCGGGACGTGGTGGTGCGCACCTGGCGGCCTGAGCGCGACCGCCGCGTGGTCATTGTGCTGGACACCTCACGCACCTCGGCGGCCCGGATCGGCGATGAACCAAGGCTGGACACCGGCATCGAGGCGTCGCTGCTGCTGGCGGTGCTGGCCGAGCGCGGCGGCGACCGCGTCAGCCTGATCGCCTACGACCGCCGCGTCCGGGCCCGCATTTCCTCCTCCGGCAAGGGCAACATGCTCGGCGCCATGGTCCAGGGGCTGGCGCCGCTGCAGCCGGAGCTGATCGAGCTGGACGCCGCCGGGGTGCCCGGCCAGGTCCGGGCGGTGACGGCGCACCGGGCGCTGGTGGTGCTGGTGACCTCGCTCGACGCCGGCGCCGCCGGGGAGGGGCTGATCCCGCTGGTGGCCCAGCTGGCCCGCAGGCATGTGGTGGTGGTGGCGTCCGTGCGCGACCCGGCCCTGGACGAGGCCCGGCGTGAACGGTCGACGGCGTCCCTCGCCTACCGTGCGGCCGCGGCCGAGCACGCGCTCAACCGGCGTGCCGCCGTCATGGCAGTCCTCAGGCAGATGGGCGCCGAGGTGGTGGACGCCCCGCCCCACGAACTCCCGCCGGAACTGGCAGACATGTACATCCGCCTCAAGGCCGCCGGCCGCCTCTGACGCCGCACCGCTTCCGACAGCATTTCCGCAACCGCCGCGTCACCATGGGAGGTTATCCATGAGTTCCTGTGTCCGCGACGGAGGTCTCCCAGGGGTGTGTTTTTAAACCGCGGAATCCGGTGCGGACCTGTGCGAAATGTGACGCAGCCGTGCCGGCTTGGTGGAGGCGCCGTGCGCGGTCAGCGCCCGGGATCAAGCCAGGTCGAGGCCTGCCGGGGATAAGCTCACAAGCAGCGCGGTACCTTGATATGCCTTTAGCTGGATGTAGAAGCTGTGCAGGTCATCGACGCTGCCGACGGATTCGCCCGTAAACGCATCCGTTACCTCGGCACCACAGTCCAAATGAACTGATTTCACGGTTCCGGCCAGGTCTTGAGCGGAAAAGTTCAAAACCGTGGCCTGCAGCATTCCCGACTCGAGCCGGTGCACCATCACGAGCAGGGCACGATGGGAGACCTCCGGGACGTCGATCAGAACACTGGTCGCTATGGACCAGTCCTCACGGACGGCGAGGATGCGCGAGAGCCGTCGGGCAAAGGAGCCCTCATCGGCCAACTGCTCGGGCAAGGTTCCGTAGAGGCTTCTGGCCTTGGGCATCCCGGACAATGCCTGGTCGGCGGCCGGGTCGGCGCCCATTAGATCGTGGGCGGCCCGATGGATCCACCGCGTGTCCCCGCGCGAGACGAGACGCGCGACCTGGGTTTTTTCCAAGGTGACCATGCCGCAGAGGTCCCAGCCCGAGAGTGCGAACACTCCTGGCTGCAGGGCGTTGTACATGGCCAGGAGCAGATGGACTTCGCGGATTTGTTCCGTCTGTTCGGCCGTGATGGTTGCGAGGTCCTTGATTCCCAGCACCGCACTGATCACCGTGACGGTTGTGCAAGCGATGCCGTTGGTGGTGAAAACCAGGTTGTACGGAGCGCGGTCACCGGTCAGTCCATCCCGGAGTGTTTCGCGCACCGTTTCGGCCAGCTCGAGCCCGGTAAGGTCCTGGCCGTTGAATTCAAACATGTCCTCCTTGTGCTTGGTGCTGAAGTGAACAAGCTCGTAGGTCAGTTCGTCATGGTTTTGTAGCGCATGCACCAGGGAGGCCTGGTCGACGCCAAATTCCATCGCCAGGCGCAGTGTGAGCCGAAGAAATTCGGTGTCGGCCGCCACGAGGGCGTGATGGTACGCCGGCCTGGTCACGAAGTCGTAGGAGAGGTCGGGCCCGGTTTCAGATGTTGCCTTAATGTCATCGATCGTCAGATTCAGCTCTTGGAAGCTGAACCCGCCCACCTTCCTCACCATGCTGGCGATGAGTTGGTTGGCAGCCTGGGAGAGGGGATGGCCTTCGGACCAGCCGGGCCGTTCTTCGGCGCTTTTCTCGACACCCAAAAACCCGTTCGCATCCAGGCGGAGTGCTCCCGTGCCCAGATCCACGAGGGAGTGAAGCGCATCTCCCATGACCAATCGCATGCCGGAGAATGTGGGGTCCAACCAGTTTATGGACGGCTGGCCGGCCTTGAAGTAGTGCAGGTACACCCATCGGCGGACTGTTCCGGCGGTGTCCATGACGGGGCCTGTCGCGCTCCAGTTGGTCTCCTTGATACCGGATTCGTAAAAGATGACCCGCTGCAGTTGGCCGATGATGTAGCCGGCCCGCTGCAGGCGGCGTTCGGCCGCCGCGTCGATGTTCACTGAGTCCTCGCCGGCGGGAACATCCGGAAGCAGGTCCCAATCGGACTCGGGTATGTCCACCATGTGGTAAATGCCCGGATAATCGAGATAGTTCATTTCAGCGAGCCGGAAGTCGGCACCCTTTCCGGTGTGTCCCGGAACGATGTCGTCGATAATTGTCCCGGAGTGTTCCGCGGCCACCGCGCACATGGTCCGAAATTCGTCTTCCGTCCCGAACAACGGGTCGATCGCCATGCTTATGCGGTCGAAGTGTCCGTCAATGCTGGGGGTGTAGTCCCAGCCGGACAGGCCGCCGGCGCGCTTGACAGGCCCCGTATGGATGGCCTTGATGCCCACTTGCTGGAATGCCTCCCATAGATCGGAAGAACCCAGGGCGGAGAGGAAGGTTTGACCTGGTTTGGTGATGAACGACAGGGGGTAGGCGGTAAACCAGACAGAAGCCCGCTCGACAGCCGCCCTGGGGTTGGGGTAGGCGAACGGATTTTGCCACATGCTGGCTTGCCCGGACAGCTGTCGCGCCAGCGCGTCGGCGTCTCCCAGCATTGATTGGTTCCGCAGCCATTCCACATACGCCTTGTTGCGGGCATCGGGCTCAAAGGGAGGCCGCGAGTCCGTCAAGTATTTGCGCCGCTTGGCTGTGGGCCGCAGGGCGCGCGGCCGTGCAGGAAAGAACTGTTCGTCGTAGGTAATCTCGGGAAGGTTGACCTGGTCCGTTTCCGGCTCCTGCACCCCTTGAAGCAAGGCTTCGCCTTCGCTGTCTTCCCCGTGGGCCAAATTAGGTGCCGAATTGGGCATGGGAACCCTTCCCTTTAGTGTTTCGTGTCACGCCGCCGTATGGCTTCGGACCATGGACTCTGCTCCTTACACTGCCAGAAATTGACTTCAGGTGACAGGGGGACCAAGCGCGTCCTTGGACAAGCCCCCCTGCCTGCTGGGACGAAGTGCCAAGAGGGGGCTCGTTCAGGCCAAAAGAGTACTGACAATTGGTCCTGATGAAGGATACCCCGATGTGGCACACCCCTCAGGGAATGTGCCACACCGTCTGGCCTGCCCGTCACGTGAAAAATCGGCCGCCACGACACCCATTCACAAGGCACCGGACGTCCGGGCGTTAGGCGTTGCGGAGGTCGTTCAGGGCCGCGGCAACGTCCAGCGTGCTGTTCACGATGGCCCGCGCCTCCGCCGGGGAAACGCCGGCGAGGCCTGCCTCCGGGGTGATGCGGAGTGCCTCGAGTGATGATTCAGGCAGGCCCAGCCCGCGCCAGGGCCGCATGATCCGTTCCACCAGCGCCGGGTACGACGGCGGCGCCTGGCCCGGACGTGCGGGCACCGTCCCGGCCCACACGCCCATGCCCGATTCAATGGCGCCGGCCAGCTGCTCCCAGTGGCCGGTGTCGAGCTGGTCCAGCGGAACGGCGACGGCGTCGATCCCGCATTCCAGCGCGAGTTCCAAAGCCTTGCGCCAGAATGCCGTTTCGGCCGACTTGGTCCCGCCCGGCCCGGTTTCGGCTGGCCTGGTTTCGGCTGTCCCCGCCTCAGCGGCCTCGGCGTGCGGCCGCGCCAGGTTGATGGCGATTCTCGCGAAGCCGGCGGCGCGCGCTTCGGCCACGAGGGCGGTCCACGTTTGGCGCAGCTCGGACGCGGGGACGGAGCGCAGGGTCCTGTACCCGGAGGCCGTGGGAATGGTCCCGGCCAGGGCCCTGGCCACCTCCGGCTCGTCAATTTGGAGGGTCAGCGCCGCGCCCGGCACGGCGGCCCGCACCCTTCCGGCATGCTGGGCCAGCCCCGCGGACATTGACTGGGCCACGTCGCGTCGTGCGCCATGGTCGCGCAGCGCGCGCTCGCCGTAATGCAGGTGGATGGCGGCCGCCAGCGAAACGGGCCCCACCACTTGCAACTTCAGGTCCGGAAGTTCCAGCTCCGCTGCCCCCGCGACGTCGGCCAGGACGTTGATGTCGGTGGACAGCGCCGAGACGGCCCGGCGGTGGTCGTTCCCGGGGCGGTCCGTGAACCGCCAGCCGTACGGCTGGACGTCCACGGGAAGCTCCACCAGCAGTCCCGCGGTGCGTCCCACGGCGTCGGAGCCGATGCCGCGCGCCGGAAGTTCGGGCAGGGATGGCAGGTGCGCCGGCGTGAACACGCCGAGGGAAACCTTGTCCGCCTCGGCAGGATCCGTGCCTGGCCAGGGGCCGAGCATGGTGGCGGTGACCTGGGGATCGACCACCGGCCGGTTGCTAGGGGCGCCCACTAAAGGTTCGTACCGCCGTCGTGCGTCCGGGCGGGCGCATCCGGGCCGCCAACAAAGCCCTGGCCGTCCTCGCTGACCACGGGGATCACGCCGGTCGCGGCCACCGCGGAGTGGCTTTCGGAAATGGCCTGGTGGTGGTGGATGACCTCGCTGATGATGAAGTTGAGGAACTTTTCGGCAAACGCCGGGTCCAGGTGGGCGGACTCGGCGAGGGCGCGCAGACGCTGGATCTGGGCCTTTTCGCGCGTGGGGTCGGCCGGGGGAAGCTGGTGGGCGGCCTTGAGGATGCCCACGCGCTGGGTGGCCTTGAACCGTTCGGCCAGCAGATACACCAGGGTCGCGTCAAAGTTGTCAATGCTGGAGCGGATGGAGAGCAGCTCCGCCATGACGGCGGGGTCCACGGAACCGGTGAGGGAACTGGCGGCCGGGTCAAAGTCTTCGACGGAGAGGTGGTGCGCGTGGCTCGGTTCGGTCATGAAAACAGTTTAGGTGGTGCACCGGGCGGACAAAACTTGTGTCCACGCCGGCGCACCACCCAAGGGTCGGGCGCAGGAACCTACCGCCGGGCCAGGAGGGCCTGGTGGACGGCGCGCCGCTCGGCCTGTTCGGCCGGGTTCGGCACCGGCAGCGACGCCAGCAGCCGTTTGGTGTAGTCCTCCTGCGGGTTGCCCATGATCTGGTTCCCGATCCCCTGTTCCACCATCTTGCCCTTGTAGAGCACCCCGACCCACTCGGCCAGAATGTCGACAACGGCGAGGTCGTGGCTGATGAACAGGGCGGCGAAGCCCATCTCCACCTGGATCTCGCGGAACAGCTCCAGCACCTTGGCCTGGACGGAAACATCCAGGGCCGACGTCGGCTCGTCGGCGACAAGCAGCTTCGGCTTCAGCGCCAGGCCGCGGGCCAGCGACGCGCGCTGCCGCTGCCCGCCGGAGAGCTCGTGCGGGAAGCGCTTGGCATAGGCCCGCGGCAGCTGCACGGATTCGAGCAGTTCCTCCACCTTCTTGGTGACGGCCGCGCCGGACAGGTCCGTGTGGATGAGCAGCGGCTCGGCCACGCACTCGCCGATGGTCAGATGGGGGTTGAAGGAAGCCGCCGGGTCCTGGAAGACGAAGCCGATGTCCTTGCGGTACGGGCGGAAGGTGCGTTCCTTGTAGTTGCGCATCTCGTAGCCGAGCACCTCCAGCGAGCCGCCGGTGGTCCGGTTCAGCCCGGCGATGGCCCGGCCAATGGTCGTCTTGCCGGAGCCGGACTCCCCCACCAGGCCAAACACCTCGCCGGCGCTGATGGTGAACGAAACCTTGTCCACGGCACGGAAGGCCGGGCTGCCGAGGCGCCCGGGGTACTCAATTTCAAGGTCCGTGGCGCGGACCAGCACTTCCTTGTCCTGGAAGGCTCGCTCGGTGAAGCCTTCCGAGGCGGAGTTGCGGCCCAGGTGGGGCACGGCCGCGAGCAGCTTTTGCGTGTATTCCTCCCGCGGCGCGTCAAAGAGCACCTGAGAGGGCGCCTCCTCCACCACGTCGCCTTGGAACATGACCACCACGCGGTCGGCCAGGTCCGCCACCACGCCCATGTTGTGGGTGATCAGCACGATGGAGGTGCCGAATTGGTCGCGCAGGTCCCGGAGCAGTTCCAGGATCTCGGCCTGGACCGTCACGTCCAGGGCGGTGGTGGGCTCGTCGGCCACGATCAGCCCCGGGTTCAGGGCCAACGCCGCGGCAATGACCACGCGCTGTTTCTGCCCGCCGGAGAACTGGTGGGGGTAGTAGTCCACGCGCTTCTCCGGCTCGGGGATGCCGACCTTGCGCAGCGCGTCAATGGCCAGCCTGCGGGCCTCCCTGCGGCCCACCCGCTTGCCTTCGGGCCTGTGGGCCCGCAGGCCCTCGGCGATCTGCCAGCCCACCGTGTACACCGGGTTCAGCGCCGTCGACGGCTCCTGGAACACCATGGCCACGTCCCGGCCGCGGATCTGCCGCAGCTGGTGCGGGCTGACGGTGATGATGTCGTTGCCGCTGATGACCACGGCGCCGCTGCTTTGCGCCGTCTCCGGCAGCAGGCCCAGGATGGCCTTGGCGGTGACGGTCTTGCCGGAGCCGGATTCGCCCACAATCGCCACAATCTCCCCGGGCGCCACCGTGAAGGACACGTCCTTCACGGCATGGACGTCCCCCGCGTCCGTGGCAAAGGTGACCTTGAGGTCCTCAATGTCCAGTACCGGCCGGAGCCCCTGCCCTTCGACGGGTGCCTGCTTGTCAGGGCGGCTCATGCGTCCACCAACTCCTCATCCTTGGTAGGGCCGTTCTTTTTCTTCCCAACGCGCTTGCGCCCACGCAGGCGCGGATCGTTGAGGTCATTCATGGACTCCCCCAGCAGCGTCAGTCCCAGCACCGTCAGCACGATCGCGGCGCCGGGGAACACGCCGGTCCACCAAATGCCGGACGCGGCGTCCGTCTGCGCATGGTTGAGGTCATAGCCCCACTCCGCTGCGGACGAAGGCTCGATGCCGAAACCCAGGAAGCCCAGCCCGGCCAGCGTCAGGATGGCCTCGGAGGCGTTGAGCGTGAAGATCAGCGGCAGCGTCCGGGTGGCGTTTTTGTAGATGTGCCGGGCCATGATGCGCACGCTGGAGGCTCCCACCACGATGGCGGATTCCACGAACGGCTCGGCCTTCAGCCGGATGGTCTCGGCCCGGATCACCCGGAAGTACTGCGGGATGAACACCACGGTGATGGAGATTGCGGCCGAGAAAATGCCCGACCACATGTTGGAGCGGCCCTGGCTGATGGCGATGGACATGACCATGGCGAGCAGCAGCGTGGGGAACGCGTAGATCGCGTCGGCCACCACCACCAGGATCCTGTCCAGCCAGCCGCCAATGTAACCGGAGAGCAGGCCCAGGATCACGCCGATGAAGATGGACAGCGCCACGGCCACCACAATCACAAGGACGGCGGTCTGGGTGCCCCAGATGGTGCGGGAAAAGACGTCGTAACCGCCCGCCGTCGTGCCCCAGATATGGACGGACGACGGCGGTGCCTGCGTTTCGTTGAAGCGCTGGGTTGCACCGTAAGGGGAAATCAGCGGCGCCAGGGCCGCGGTCAGCAGGAAGGCTGCGGTCATGACGATGCCGGCGATGAGCATGCCGCGCTGCAGGCCCACGCTCTTCTTCAGCTGGGACACGACGGGAAGGCGGCTGAACAGGGATTTCTTGGTCTCCATGGCCTAGTACCTCACCCTCGGGTCGATCAGTGCGGCAACGACGTCCACGATGAAGTTGGTGATGGCCACGATCACGGCGAGCAGTGCGACGATGCCCTGGACGGCCACGAAGTCGCGGGCCGTGAGGTAGTGGGCCAGCTGGAAGCCCAGGCCCTTCCACTCGAAGGTGGTCTCCGTCAGGACCGCGCCCCCCAGGAGCAGTGCGATCTGCAGGCCCATGACGGTGATGATGGGGATCAGCGCGGGCTTGTAGGCGTGCTTGGTGAGCAGCCGGTACTCGCTGACGCCGCGGGACCGGCCCGCCTCAACGTAGTCCTTGCTCAGCGTGCCGATCACGTTGGTGCGCACCAGGCGCAGGAAGATGCCGGCGGTGAGCAGGCCGAGGGCAACGGCGGGGAGCACGGAGTGCTGGGCAATGTCCCAGAAGGCGTCCATGTTGCCGCTGCGCAGCGCGTCCAGCCAGTAGATGCCGGTGGGGGCCGCCAGGGAAGCCATGGCGATTTCGGTGGAGGTCCCTGCCCGGCCGGAAACCGGGAACCAGCCCAGCCAGATGGAAAAGACCAGCTTCAGCAGCAGCCCGGCGAAGAACACCGGGGTGGCGTAGAAGGAGATGGCCAGGACGCGCAGGATGGCGTCCTGGTACTTGTCACGCTTGTAGGCGGCGAGCATGCCGAGGGGGATGCCGATGGCCAGCGCCACGATCAGGGAGTTGATGGCCAGTTCCAGCGTGGCAGTGCCGTAGGTGGCCAGCATGTCGGAGATGGCCAGGTTGTCCGAGATGGTGCGGCCAAAGTTGCCGGTGGCAATCTGGCCCAGGTACTCAAAGTATTGGATAAAGATGGGCCGGTCGTAGCCGGCCTCATGGATGCGCTGGGCAAGCTGGTCCGGTGCGAGCCGCCCGCCCAGGGCCGCCGTGATGGGGTCGCCGGTCAGGCGCATCAGGAAGAAGACCATCGTGACGAGGATGAGGATGGTGGGGAAGATCAAGAAGAAGCGGATGAGCAGATATTTGCCCAGGCTGCCTCCGGCCTTGCTTTTCCGTTCGGGTGCCTGCGCGGCGGGTTCCGCCTGCGGCAGGTCAATCATTGCGGTCATGTATGCCTGTTTCTATGGTGCAAAAAATATGGTGCGGTATGGTTCCGTGCAAGAAGGCGGGGCGCCCACGGGAGGCCCCGCCTTCTTTGTGGTTGTGCTTTGCGGAGACCGTTCGGCCTACTTGGACAGCACGCCCAAACGGAACTTGAACGATGCATCAAGGGTGTCCTTGGTGCCCTTCACCTTGACGTTGGACACGGCCACCTGGGCACCCTGCAGCAGCGGCAGCGTGGAGAGGTCCTTCGCCTCGTCCGTCTGGATCTGCTCGATGATCGAGGTGCGCTTTGCCTTGTCGTTGGTGACCAGCTGTTCGCTGATCAACTTCTGGATGGCGTCGTTGCTGTAGTGGTTCTTCAGGAAGTTGTCCTTGCTGAAGAACGGCGTCAGGTAGTTGTCCGCGTCCGAGTAGTCCGGGAACCAGCCCAGCTGGTACAGCGGATAGGCGCCGCCGTTGGCGGTGCGCTGCTTGGAGTAGGACACCCACTCGGTGGACTGCAGGTTGACCTTGAACAGGCCGGTGGCCTCCAGCTGCGACTTGATGGCTGCGTATTCGTCACCCGAGGAGGAACCGTAGTGGTCCGGGTTGTACTGCAGGTCCAGGGT
>Ga0134128_10007305_pt1 | contig 13342 bp, 11 predicted proteins | sample KB31754_FD_96462 | JGI IMG/M metagenome (GOLD analysis project Ga0134128, IMG submission 96462) | Terrestrial soil microbial communities with excess Nitrogen fertilizer from Kellogg Biological Station, Michigan, USA - KB3-175-4 | ecosystem: Environmental > Terrestrial > Soil > Unclassified ... | reverse complement strand
GCGCCAGACCGGCGCCGACATGTCGACGATCTACAAGGAGACCTCGCAGGGAGGCCTCGCGGTGAACGTTACGGAGTGTTGAGGCAGGGACCGTGATAGGCCCCTGAGCCGAAGCCGCGTGGCACCTGCAGCCTAACGCCTGCGGGCGTGCATGGAGCCCGAGCGGTGGCCGCGGCTGCCGCGTGAGCGGCCGAACGGCATGCCGGCGCCGCGCTCTTCCTCCTGCATTCCCATTCCGTCGTGGCGGCCTTCGCCGCCCTCGCCCATGAGCTCTCTCTTGCGCTCCGCGAGCCGCTCGCCGAGCGCGTCGAGGTCGAGCGAGGAGCGCTCGAGCTTCGGGAAGAGCTCGGTCTCCTCCTCGCTGACGTGATGCTTCACGTACTCGCCCATAACTTCCACTCTTGCCTCGTACTCATCGTCCACTTCCTCTCGCTGCTGGATCTGCTCGATGAGGTCCTTGACTGACGCGTGCTCGACATGGGCCTCGGACACGAGGTGCGCATCATCCGAAGAAAGAGCATCGCGGGCGGCTGGATACAGCAGCTCCTCTTCCATCTGCGCGTGGACGGTGAGCATCTTGCAGATGCGCTGCGCGATGGATTGCTTTTCCTCGTGCTCCGCCGACTCGAACTCCTCGAGCGCCTCCGCGACGGCGCGGTGATCCTGCTTCAACAGCTTCACCGCGTACGACGCAGATGAACCGGAGCGGCGCCCGCGCTTGGCACGGGCAGATCCCTGGCGTCCGTCCTGCGGCCCGCGGCGCGAGGATGCGGCGCGGCGGGTGTTGCTTGCGGCGCGCCGGCTGGCGCTCAGTGAGCGGGAATGCGAGCTGCCGCGGCCGGCACTCTTGCCACCGCGGCCGCCGCGTGCACCGCGCGAGCGGCTGGCGGAGCGGGAACCGGTCTTCGACTGTCGTGGTGACATGAACTTGCCCCTTGTTTCCAGATGGGTGAGGCAATGGAGCAATTCATGTTCCGTATCCTGGTGCATTCACACTTGCGAAGGCGTCTCTCAGACGGGGCAGGGACGCCCAGGCCCGAATGCTGTTAGGACGCAGCCGAGCTGTCGGCGGCGTTGGAAGGTGCAAGCGCTACGCGGTTGCGGCCGGCGTCCTTCGCGTCGTAGAGCGCTTCGTCGGCGCGATGGCGCAGCGACTCGAGAGTGTCATCCGGCTCACCGATCGCGACGCCGATCGACAGCGTCACGGCTCCGATGTACTGCATTCCGTCCGGACGGGTGATGACTGTGCGGTTGGCCATGACGCGAATTTTCTCCGCGAGCTCGGCAGCATAGTCCAGGGATTTGCCCGGCAGGAAGAGCGCGAACTCGTCGCCGCCCAGGCGCGCGGCCATGGCCTCGCCCGTCAGGTACTCGCGCAGGATCTCGGCGACCTTGGCCAGCACCTTGTCGCCGATGACGTGCCCGTGCGTGTCGTTGACGCGCTTGAAGTAGTCGACGTCGACGGCAAGGAATGCTACGCCGGTGAGCTCGGAGCTCTCGCGCGCCTCGACCGCGCGCCGCAGGCCATGATGGTTCTTCAGCCCGGTGAGCGGATCGCGCAACGACTCGGTCTGGGCGCGCTCGAGGCGCTCCATGACGTGGTCGACTTCCTGGCGCTGCCTGGCAAGCTGCTGGTGCAGCACGCCGAGAACGGCCTGCAGCTGGGAGGCCTCCGCCAGAACCTTGCCGATTTTCTCCAGGAAGGCGTCGGCGCCCTGCCCCTGGCTGCGCACATCCTGGATGGCCTCGTCCAGACTCACGCTGAAGCGCTTGACCGTCCGCTCCGCGTGCGCGGCCCGCTTCTCCGAATCGCCGAGCACTTCGCGCAGCTGACTCTGCGCCAGCTCGAACGCCTGCACGTCGCGCCCGGCGATATGCAGGGCGTGGAGCCGCCAGATATCTGCATCCGACAGCACGCTGTCGGCGCCGAGGAGCTTATCGAGCTCCTGGGTCAGGGCGGGGTTGAGCTCGCCGGCGTGCTCGTACCATACGGCGTAGCTCACCGGGTGGTAGCCGGCCTTGTGGGGCGACATGAGCTGCAGCGCCCGGCGCAGGATCTCGGCGCTTTCTTCCCTCGAATGCTGGTAGCGCATTGTTATTCGTAGCGCCTCTCACGCGGCGGGTTTTACATAATTGTAGCGTCCCCGAGCCGCATTGGGCGAGAAACTGGACCGGCCGCTCCCGTGAATTCAGACCCCATCGCGGCCGGGGAGACGGTCGCGGACGTTTCCCAGGATCGATGCCCCTCGAAACGCATCCGCGACGTCGCGCTCAATCCCCCCCGTCAGGCGGGCGGCGGTGATGCGAAGCCGGTCTTTTGCTTTTCGGCAGCCTCGGCGGCGTGCTCTCTCTTGATGCGCTCGTAGATTTCCTCGCGGTGCACCGCGATGCTCTTCGGCGCATTGATGCCGACCCGCACCTGATTGCCTTTGACCCCGAGAACGGTGATGGTGACGTCGTCCCCGATCATGACGGTTTCACCCACGCGTCTTGTAAGAATCAACATGCTGGTATTCCTCTGTACTTAGTGATGATCCAAGAGCCTGTTGTTGTCGAACTGACGATGCACGGAGCAACTCAGCGGGCAGGCACGCCGTCCGGCTGCGGGGCGGCGTTGCTCGCGCGGTAGCCCAGAATCACTTCACTGTTCTCGTGCGTGACGGTGATGGGCGCAATCCGGCTGAGGCGATCGAGCGTCTCGTCGATGTCGTGGATGCTGAAGGCGCCGCCCACCCTCTCAGTCGCGGCACGCGGATCGGAGATGACGATGCGCTCTGTCGTGTAACGGCTGAGGTCGCTGACGAAGTCGGACAGCGGCTCACCCTGGGTATCCAGCATGCCCTGACGCCAGCGGATGACCTTCTGCGCCACGATGGCATGCACGTCGGCCACCAGCCCTACCGGCGAGTATTCGATCTGCTGGCCGGCTATCAGGCGCCTGCTCCACGAGGGAGTGGCACCCACACCGTTATCCAACCCCTCGACAGCTACCGTACCGCTGATGACGCTGACGCGGACATCACCGTTTGCCATCTGGTAGACGTCGAAGCTGGTACCCAGCACCTGCACCTCGCTGTGAGCGAGCAGGATGCGGAAAGGCCTGCTGGGGTCGTGTACGACCTGGAAGTACGCCTCGCCGTGGATCAGGCGCACCCGGCGGTCATGCGGATTGCCTACCCACTCGAGCTCGGTCTGCGTATTGAGGCCGACGACACTGCCGTCCGGAAGGACCACACTGCGTTCTTGCCCCGTAACGGTCTGGTACGTCTGCGCCACGTACCCCTTGGTGCGCAGGACCGACCATCCCGTCGCGAGCATTACGACCGCAACGGCGATTGCGACGCCCGAGGCCCACACGGGCCCGGAAGTCAGCCGTTCGCGCAGCGTGGGAAGCCATTGGAGCGCAGGTTTTGCCTCGGCAATACTGCCCAGGACGTCCGCACGCGGGCATCCCTTGAGCTCCGTCACCACATCGAGCAGAGCCCGCTGAGCGTGGAATTCCCGTGCGTTCACCGGCTCGGCGATCCACGCCTCGAAGCCGCGGCGCTGCGCGGCAGTCAGGCCGTTGGCGATGCGGGTGTGCCAGCCGGCTGCCTTGTTGCGGAGCTGGCGCCGCGTGTACCAGTGCCAGAGTCTCAATCGACCTCCGCCAGGTCGATGCCCTGGGAGGAGAGACGCTCCCGGCAGACCTTCAATGCTTTGGTCATGCGCTTATCGACCCGCTTCTCCGAGATACCGAGTGCCACGGCGATCTCCTTGCGCGGTTTGCCTTGCACATGTGCCATCACAAAAACGTTACGAAGATTTGGGCGCAACTCTTTGATTACTTTAGCTAAATGCTGTCCGATCTGATCAGCCATCGCTTGCCGGTCAGGGCCCATGCGGTGATCCGGAACTTCCTCCATTCCTGCGGAGCCGGTGATCATGGCGTTCTCGAGACGCCGCCGCCGAAGGTGCATCAGGGCGAAATTCGTGGCCACCTTGAAAAGCATGGCTCGCGGAAACATCACCTGCTCCGGCCGGTACATCCTGTGCATCTGCTCGAAGCTGTCCTGGGCCACCTCGCGCGCGACCTCCGGCCTACCCAGCATCTGGGTAAGGTAAGACAGCAGTTGTGCCTCGTGCGCCCGGCACAGCCGCTCTACGAACTCGTCGGACCTCCCCGAGCGGGGGAAGCGTTTGACCTCACCCATGTCGATCTTTTCCAATCCCTATCCCTCTATCCAGTGAAATGCGCCGGAGGGCGAAATCCCCCCTCCCAAGGCAGGGGGAGCGGTTCGGGCCACGGCCAGATACGATAGTATCTTCGGGACTGTGGATCATATCCTACAGCAAGGTCAAATTGGAGATTCGAAGGCCATGAGCATTCCCACACGTGACGAGCTGCAGCTCGAGGTCGGTTCGCAACAGACGCCAGATCAGACGCCAAGCGAGGACGCAGCGTTGGTAGTGATGGGGGACGTGTCGGAGACGACGCGAGGAAGTATCGTCGGCAGCAAATTCGATATCGGCGCTGGCTTTCAGTACTTCTGAGACCCGGCCTCCATCACCAACTCTTGGTGATGCTGAGGCTGACGACGCGCCCCAGCGCCTGTACGTTGTTGACGTCGTAGCCGAACTCCGAGTCCACGAACGGCGGGTCGTGGTTGAGGACGTTCACCACGTTCAGGGTCACTTCAGCGCCGCTCAGCCATTCCGGGCCTTTATCCGTCCGATACCCGGCTTGCAGGTCCAGGGTCGTCCAGGCGGAGACTCGGGGGATCCGCGTGCTTGCGGCATTTCTGTACGCTCCCGTGTGGTTCACTGCCAACTCGAGCCGCGGGCCCGATTCCTGCGGGCCGCGGCGCGTCCACGCCAGCGTCCCGCGCAGCCGCAGAGCCAGCGGATTGCCCGTCGTGTTCACAATGTCGCTTGCCGGGGCCGTTGGATTGATCCCCTGATCGAAATGGAAGACGTAGTTGCCCATCACGCCGAGCGCGAAATTGCCGGTGCGGCCCCGCAGCAGCTCATGGGCCTCGAGATCCAGACCTGACGTCCTCGTCGATGCGAGATTTGCCAGCCGACCATCGATGATGGCCGCGGGGGCGCTCGCCAGACAGCTGGACGCGGACCCCTTGTACACGGGGCTGCCGCAGACGGCCGCGATCTGCGCCTGAGTGGGATCGCGCGTAATGACCGAGGCCCACTCGTTGCCGAGCGCCAGGATGTCCAAGGGATCGCCTGCGGCAGGTTGCTCGATCCGGTTGTCGTAATCGATGGAGTAGTAGGTGAGCGACAGCGTCGTCCCGGCGAGGTCGGGCGGCGCAAGGTCGAAGCCGGCCGTCCAGGTCCTGGCGGTCTCCTGCTTCAGCCGGGGGTTGGATCCCTCCTCCACGAGAACGAGCGAGCGGCCCGACGGGGACTTCGGATCGACCAGAACGGTGGTTGCCGCGGCGTTCTGCGCCGTGTCGTAGAGGTTATCGAGCGTCGGGGCGCGGAAAGACCTGCCCCAACTCGCCCGCAGCTTCAACGACTGCAGCGGTATCCAACGTATGTCCGCCATTGGGTTGAACGCATCGCCGAAGTCGCTGTAGTGCTCGAATCGGCCCGAGAGGCTCAGCTGCAGAGCCGGCGTGTCGCGGCGGCCCCGAGGGGTGCCGGCCAACGGCAGCACCAGTTGTGAAAACAGGGAGGTGACGTGCCGGGCAAAGCTCTGCGAGATCGTTTGGCCGCTCGCATCCGTCGAGTCCTGCTCGTCAAGGTCGAGTGTCTCCTGCCTGCGCTCCACCCCAACGGCCAGCTTGGCCTGGCCGGCCGGCAGCGCGAAGAGCGGTCCGTCCGCAACCAGGCTCGTCGACTCGATTCCTGAAGTGGATTGCAGCACGTAAATCGCGCCGATCGCTGCCAGGGTCGCCGCATCGGTATGGGAGCCGTCGGCGAAGGGATCAAAGGCGGTTGCGGGATTCGAGTCCGCCAAAGCAGCCGAGAGTGCCACAGGATTTGTCTGATCGTACTCGTGGTCGAGCAGTAACTGCCGGCCGTAGGATTCGCTCAGCGTCGCCTGCCAATCCGCGGCGAGCTGCATTCTGGCCCCGGCCGTTCCCATATAGACACGGGAGCGCGAAGCGAAGGTGGTCGGGCCCAGATCGCGCGCGAAGCTGTACGCCACCAGCGTGTATGGCGCGCCGGGGAAGGGGTTGACGTAGAACGGATTCGTCGGTGGGACGAGGAGGATCTGCGTGTACGGAAGGTAGTCGGACAGAGTGTTCCGCTGGGCGAAGCGGCCTTGCGCAAACAGCCGAATGCGATCGCCGACGTCCTGCGATGCGGCCGCATACAGCTCATGCGCCGTTCTTTCCGGGAACAGCTGCGCGCCCGCGAAGGAATTCGCAAGATTGATGCTCGTCGATAGCTGCCCTGCCGTCAGCGACTTCCCATCCTGGCCTGCAGGGATGCCGTATGCCGGTTGCAGCGTCGCGGGATCGATGATGTTGCCGGGATTGCTGTAGTAACTGTCGTAGTTGGCGCCGCCAAAGGGCGTCTTGTCGGCGTTGGCGGTGTACGCGCGATCGGCCGCGGCTAGCGGCGTCGCATCGGAGAACTCATAGGCCAACATGGCATGGCCGCCGTTCCAGTGGGTGCCTAACAGCTGTGAGAGCATCAGCTCCCTTCTGCCATCCACGGCCGTCCCGTATCTCGCCTGTGTCTCGGCACCCTGGAAATCATCGCGCATGATGATGTTGACGACGCCGGCGATAGCATCGGAGCCGTAGAGCGCCGACGCGCCTTCCGGCAGTACCTCGACACGCTCGACGGCGCTCAAAGGGATGGTGGATACGTCCACGAAATCGCCCGTCAGCCCGGAGAGCGGCTGGCGGTGGCCGTCGACCAGCACCAATGTCGCGCCGACGCCCAGGCCGCGAAGATCGATGCCGGCGCCGTACTGGTAGTTGTTGTCCAGCCCGAGATCCTCGCGCGGTCCGTTGAGCGAGGCGATCGGCAGGCTGTAGAGCGCGTCCTCGACCGTGGCGTAGGCGGCCGCGGAGAGCTGCTGCCGCTGCACGTATACGACCGGCGCGATCACCCCCTGAACGCCGCGGATGAGGCTGCCGGTGACATTGACCTGCTCCAGCCGGCCCTGGTCCAGCGCCGCAGGAGCGAGTGCCGACGCACCGGCAGGCCCAAGCTGCGCCGGAGCTGGCGCGGGCCCGCTGTCGGCAGTGAGCTGAGGCTCGATGAGCACCGAGTGCGGAGTGTCGAACTCGAAGGTGAGGCCGCTGCCCTGCAGCATTCGGGTGAGCGCCTCGGAGCTCGACATCGGGCCCTTCACCGGCCGGGTGACGAGCTTCTCCATCTGCGGCGTCAGTCCGTAGATCGCCGACAGGCCGGACTGGTGGGAGAAATCGAGCACCGCCTGGGTGAAAGGCTCCGGCGGGAGGCTGAAATCCACGCTCGGTCCGTCGGCCCATGCGGCCGGAACCCGAAGCGCCATTGCCATCAGGAGAGCGCCGAGACTCGCATTTGCCGGGCGCAGGGTCCCAAATCCCCGGCGCCGCTTTCGGGGCCGTCTGCTCAAGTCCATATTCCCTGCCGCCAAATCAGAGTCTGCCACTTCCGCGTGGCCGATGACGAGACACCGGTCGAAGTCCTAAGCAGCCGCGCGGCGGACGAGAGCGCCCCAGCGCCTCAGCCAGGCCTCGATCCCGGCATACTCCAGCAACTCGCCGGAGCCGGCCGCGATGCGGGTGGCCTGGCCCGAGAGCACCTCGGCGAGTCCGCCCCGATCGACTATCCCTTCCCTGACCAGGCAGCCGTCGAGCAGCAGCTCGCGCAAAAAGCCGCGGTTGTGCTCCAGGCTGCGGCGCACATGCTCTTCGATTCCCCCTTTGTGGCGACGGTTGCGAACCTCGGGCGGCAGGTCTTCGTAGAAGGCGCGGCGGGCCACCGCGCGATCCCAACCGCCGTGGGTCAGCACATAGACCGGGATCCGCAGGCACAGCTCCATCACCGGCTGCGAGAAGAGCGGCGCGATGCGCTCCGCATCGCCTGCGCGCCCGAACGGGTCGTAGAAATCGAACGGCTGACTGATTTGATGCGCGTGCCAGAGCTTGCCGCTCGGAGCACCGCGCGGATGACGCAGCAGTGGATGCACGAATTCGGCGCTTCGCCGCGCCTTTTCGATCGCGGCCGGCACGAGCAAGGGCCGCTTGCGCCCCGCCTCCTGCAGAATGCTCCAACGCTGATGGGCGAGGTAACCTGACGCCGCCTCGCGCAACACGCGCCAGACCGAGAGCTGATCCATCTGCGCCGCATCGAGCGCCACCCGCAGCACGCCCGGCCGCAGGCCGCGGCGGTGGAGGAAGTCCCCCGGCGCCCATTCCGCGCGCTCCTGATAGAAGAGCTGATCGCCGCCGTATCCGATGAATACGGCCGCGGCGCCCTGCTCGGCGGCGAGCTGCGCCTCGAGCCTGCCCTGCTCCATGAAATACGTGTAGTTGGTCGGCTCCGGCGCACGATGGATTTCGAGCAGAGGCTGCAGGCTGAACGGAGAAGCGCGCGGCCGCTCGAGCAACTCGAGGCCGGCCTTCGCGGCCGCGGCACGCGCGTAGCCGCGCTCATCGAGGTCGGCGCCGAGGGTGTAGTAGTGGAAAGCGGTGATTCGCGGGTGCGATGGGGCATCCTTCAGGCAGGCAGCCACGATGGAGGAATCCAGCCCGCCGGAGAGCGACAGCATCAGGTGGCCATAGCAGGACGCCCACGAGTGGACGACGTCGCGCACGCACTGGCGCATTGCCGCAGCCGCCGCGCCCAGATCTTCGATGACCTCGGTGTTGGCGATCTGCAGCGGGTCCCAGTAGAAGAAGCGCTTCGAGGCGCCCGCGCGCGTCTCCACACACTCTCCGGCAAGGACCTGGGTGACCTCGCGCAGCGCGGTTCCGGGCGAATGCTCCCGCAGGAAACAGACGGCCGCGAGAAGGTAGGACCAGTTGACCTCGAGCGGCGCATCGAGCAGATCGACGACATCGTCGATCAGCGAGAAGTAGACGTCGACACCGCGGCAGCGGACGAGATAGCACGGCAGCCCGCCGGAAGGATCGCGCAGCACCCAGGTCGCCTGCGCGTGCGGATCATGGAGGAAGGCGACGTAGCGCCCCCAGAAGCTCTCGATGAGGTGGCGGCCGTTGGTGTCGAGCATCGCGCGGCTGTCGTCCGCCCCGAGATCCCGCGCTGCCGCCGTCGAGACACCCTCCTGCGAGCGTGCGAAGAGATTCCCCAGCACGACGCCGCCGCTCTCGGCGAGGAGGTATGCGGTGCACGCGCCAGTATCCCTCCCGGCATAGCGCACCTCGACGCCCCTGCCCCGCAGCGCCGCGTGCCAGCCCTGCGCCGCCGCGGAATGGCGCTGCAACAGCGTACGCGCAGCCTCCCGCGCCGCAGCGTCCTGATCGTTCCAGACGAAGGCCGCGTAGCGGAACATACCGCTACACGACCAGGATCGGCGAGTACTGCCGCACTCGGTCCGGTATGTCGTTGAGGAGGACCTCACCGTACTGGACCCAACAGTGGGCATCGAAAGGCTCGGTCTTGACACCGAACACCCAGTCGGGATGTATCCCCTCGATGCTGAGGAAATGCAGCAGTGTCAGCGAGTCGAGCAGGCAGGCGGCGCGCAGTGTGTAGAAAAGCGGCCGCAGCCGCGCGAATGCGGTCGCGAGCGATCGCAGGCGCGCCGGATCGGCCGGCTGGGACTCGCGCGCGATGCGGCGCGCCTTGCGGTCGCGCACGGCCTCGACGACGGATTGGATGGGACGCAGCTTCAGGGAGAGCTGCGCCTGCAGGCAGCTTCTGCTGAATCGCCAGAGCTGCACCGCGCTCGCCTTCGGCCTCAGGTCGAGATCGAACTCGACGAGGCTGCGGGCCGGCCGGGTGGCCGCCACGGGCACCGCGGGCTTGCCGACGTGCGGGTCCGTCACGAGCATTCCGTGAGCAAGCATCTGCGAGACGAGGGTGTCCGGGCTTTCGCCCGCACCATGATCTGATTCCATCTCCGGCGCCGTGCCGACGGGCCAACCGCGCACCCAGTGAGCCAGGCGATGCGCAGGTACGACGGCGACGTACTTGTCGCGCTCGAGGTCCATCAGGACCACGTGTTGCCCGCTGACGCACGGATAAACGTGCGGCGCGAGAAGATACGGCTGCATCCGATTCCCCCCGGCTTCCCAAGGCGCCGAGTGACGCGCATTCTTGAAGTCCGTACCGTAAATGTCAATCCAAAGCGGGACATGATGAAAAGCCTGTTCGGCGCGCTTCTGTTGGCGGCAATGGCGTGCGCGGCGCCTTGCGCGCGGGCGGCGGCGCCGACCGCGCAGGTTCTGACATATCACGCTGACGCGCAGCGCCGCGGCAACTTCGTGGAGCCGGCGCTTTCCTGGCAGGCCGCAGCCCGCCTGCGCCCCGATCGCGGCTTCCGGCCGCAAATCCTCGGACATATCTACGCCCAGCCGCTCTACTGGCGCGATCCTGCCGGGCGCGCCCGGGTGCTCATCGCCACGGAAAACGACACGGTATACGTCCTGGATGCAGCGAGCGGGACGACGGAATGGCGGGTCCGGCTCGGCACGCCCATGCCGCTTCACGACCTGCCCTGCGGCGACATCGATCCGCTCGGCATCACCGGCACGCCCGTCATCGACCCCCGGCGAGGCGCGGTATATCTCGCCGCGATGGTGCGCGATCCGCGCTCCGGCAAGCCCGCGCAGAAGCTCTTCGCGCTTGCGCTCGCCGACGGGAGGGTGCTGCCGGGCTGGCCGGTGGATGTCGGCGCCGCGCTTGGATCTCACGGCTCCGGCTTTCCGGTTGCCGCGCAAAACCAGCGGGGCGCCCTCCTCGCCCTTGGCGATACCCTCTACGTGCCCTATGGCGGGCACTTCGGCGACTGCGGCCGCTATCACGGCTGGGTGGTCGGAGTGAAGCTCGACGATCCGCGCTCGCTCGAGAGCTGGCAAACGCCGGCCCGGGCCGGCGGCATCTGGGCGCCGGGCGGCATCGCGAGCGACGGGCAGGCGCTGTATGTCGCAACGGGCAACACGCGCAATGCCTGGGACTGGGGTGGCGGCGAGGCCGTGATCCGGCTGCCGCGCTCGCTCGCCTTCGCGGGCTCTGCCGCCGATTTCTTCGCGCCGCGCAATTGGCGGAGCCTCGATGAGGAGGATATCGACCTCGGCGGCGTCGCGCCCGTGCTCTTCGATGTCGGGACTTCCCACTACGCCCTCGCGCTCGGCAAGGACGGCAAGGCCTATCTTCTCGATCGGGACCGGCTGGGTGGAATCGGCGGCGAGCTGGCGCAAGTCGCAGTATCGGAGTCGACGTTGCGTACGGCGGCGGCGGAATTTCCCGCGGCGGATGGCGTCAGGATCGCCTTCGAGGGGGAAGCGCGGCAATGCCCGCCGCCCGAGCACACGGGCGATCTCACGGTCATCGACATCCGGCCCGGCAGCCCGCCGCATATCGCGACGGCCTGGTGTGGCGCTGTGCGCGGCGAGGGCGCGCCCATCGTCACGACGACTGACGGCATGCACGACCCCATCGTGTGGATGCTCGGAGCCGAAGGTGACAACCGGCTGCACGGTTATCGGGGCGACAGCGGCCGCGAGCTCTTCGTCAGCGCGCCGCTCGCCGGCCTGCGACACTTTCAAAGCCTGATCGCGGCGCCGGGACACCTCTATGTGGCCGCCGACAACAACGTCTACGCCTTCGACTACTGACAGGGCCGCCGGCGGAGCGGCGCCTCGGCAGTAGACGCCGGGTATCAGTGTTGCTACTGCGGAGGCATGCTCAGGTTAGGGCGTTGAGCGTACGTAGTAGACGGCGTGACGATCGCATGTCCCGATTGCGGAACTCTGGAAGAGATCCCGCGGCTGTTGCGGCGCGATACCGCCGTCTGCATCCGCTGCCAGAGCGACCTCGAGAAGACTAACGGGCGCAGCCTCGGCGCGGCGCTCGCCTGCTCGCTGGCGACATTCCTGCTGCTGGTGCCGGTCAACGTGGCGCCGCTGCTGCGGGTGGACATCTTCGGCATGCACTCGCAGAACATCACCGCCGCGGGCGTGGCACAGCTCTGGGGGCGTGGTTGGATCCTCCTCGCGGGCCTCAGCGCGCTCTTCGTCATCATTCTGCCGTTCCTGCGCTTCGGCCTCCTCTCGGCCGTGCTTGCGGCACTGCGGCTCGAGCGCCACCCCCGGTGGCTCGGCTCGGCGTTCCGCTGGGCGCTGTGGCTCGATCCCTGGGCCATGATCGACGTCTATCTTCTCGCCGGCTGCGTCGGGTTTTACCGCCTGATCAACATCGATCAGGCGCACGTGACCATCCAGCTGGGGGGCGCCTGCTTCATCGCCGCCGCCTTCCTCACCATGCTGTCGCGAGCGACGCTCGACAAGCGCACGGTCTGGCGGGCCATAGGCGGGGAGACGCACGCGACCAAGGGCGAGCCCATGTTGGGATGCACGACGTGCGATCTCGTCCTGCCCCTGGCGCACGAAGGGCGGCGCTGTCCGCGCTGCGACGCGCGGCTGCGCGCGCGCAAGCTCGATGCGGCAGCGTGGACCGCGGCGCTGCTGATCGCGGCATTGGTCCTCATCTTCCCCGCGAACATCTACCCCATGAACGTCTCGAATCACCTCGGCCAGCAGGTGAACTACACCATCATGACCGGAGTGCAGGACCTCTTCAAAGCGGGGCTCTATCCGCTCGGTGTGCTCATTTTCTGCACCAGCATCCTGACTCCGGGGGTGAAGATCCTCGCCCTCGGCTGGTGCGTCCTGTCCGTATACCGCGGGTCGCGGCGGCACCTCGTCACCAAGACCAAAGTACTGCGAGTCATCGCCGAGATGGGACGATGGTCGAAGACCGATCCCTTCGCCATCGTATTCTTCGTGCCTCTCGTGCATTTCGGCGCCATGGGCTCGGAGGATGCCGGCTGGGGCGCGACCGCCTTCATGATGATGACCTTCCTGACCATGGTGGCTTCGGTGACTTTCGATCCACGCCTGATGTGGGATGTCGCCGGGCGATGAGCCAGCGATCCGACGACAGGCCCGAAGATGGCGCCCGCGGCGCGCCGGGCAGCCCCGAGCGGGTTCAGGCCGGCGTGCGCCACGGCTGGTGGCCGGGTTGGATCTGGGCGATTCCGATCGCGGCGCTCCTCGTCGTCATCTGGCTGGGCGCCCGTGCGCTCCTTGCTGGCGGCACCAGCATCACCATCCGCTTCAACGACGCCCACGAGCTCAAGAAGGAAAATACCGACGTAGTCCTGCGCGGTGCGCAGGTCGGTCACGTCACGGACGTAGCGCTCAACAGCGACGGC
>Ga0134128_10007303_pt1 | contig 13343 bp, 10 predicted proteins | sample KB31754_FD_96462 | JGI IMG/M metagenome (GOLD analysis project Ga0134128, IMG submission 96462) | Terrestrial soil microbial communities with excess Nitrogen fertilizer from Kellogg Biological Station, Michigan, USA - KB3-175-4 | ecosystem: Environmental > Terrestrial > Soil > Unclassified ... | reverse complement strand
GCTCATGGGCGGTCGGATCGTCGTCGAAAGAGCCCCGCCGCGACGTCGCAAGGCGTCAACCAAGGCCTTAGCCAAGGACTCAGCCAAGGCCTCAACCAGGAACTCGACCAAAATCCCAACCAAGGCGTCAATCAAGGAGTCAACCAAGGCCTCGACCAAGGCCTCGACCAAGACCTCGACCAACACCCCATCCCAGACGTCAACCAAGGCCTCAACCAAGTCGTCAATCAAGGCCGTAACCAAGGCCGTAACCAAGGCCGTAACCAAGGCCTTAACCAAGCGCCTACCCAGCGGGTCCGGCCGCCCGAAAACACGCTAGAATATTAAGAGTTCAGGCCTTTTCTTGGGGCCTGGCGCTGCCTACATTGGTTGGCGAGTCCGACGCGAAGTCGCCACGAACGGATGCTGGGAATACGGCCGCGATGCACGCGCGGCGGGGTCAGGACGGCTGATGAACGCTAATCTCCGAAATTTCGCTCTCTGGGTGATCATTGTCCTGCTTCTTTTGGCGCTGTTCACGCTTTTTCAGAACCCGGGCCAGCGCACGACCGCGCAGGACATTTCATTTTCGCAGCTTCTGTCTGAAGTCGATCAAGGCCGCGTCCGTGACGTTGTGATCCAGGGCCCGGACATCCATGGCACTTTCGCCAACGGCACCAGCTTCCAGACCTATGCGCCCAACGATCCCGGCCTGGTACAGAAGCTTTACTCCAAGGGAGTCTCAATCACAGCGCGGCCGCCGTCGGACAACGTCCCGTGGTTTGTCTCGCTGCTGGTGTCCTGGTTGCCATTCATTGCACTGATCGGCGTCTGGATCTTCCTGTCGCGGCAGATGCAAGGCGCGGGAGGCAAGGCCCTCGGTTTCGGCAAGTCGCGCGCGAAATTGCTCGCTGAAGCGCACGGTCGCGTCACTTTTGACGATGTCGCCGGCGTCGATGAAGCCAAGCAGGACCTGCAGGAGATCGTCGAATTCCTGCGCGATCCCGGAAAATTCCAGCGCCTGGGTGGGCGTATCCCGCGCGGTGTGTTGCTGGTCGGTCCGCCGGGCACGGGCAAGACTCTGATCGCGCGCGCCGTTGCCGGCGAAGCAAATGTACCGTTCTTCACGATTTCCGGTTCGGACTTCGTCGAAATGTTTGTCGGCGTCGGCGCCTCGCGTGTGCGTGACATGTTCGAGCAGGCGAAGAAAAATGCGCCTTGCATCATCTTCATCGATGAAATTGACGCGGTCGGCCGCCATCGCGGTGCCGGTCTGGGCGGCGGCAATGACGAGCGCGAGCAGACACTCAACCAGTTGCTGGTCGAGATGGACGGTTTTGAGGCCAATGAGGGAATCATTCTCATAGCCGCAACCAACCGCCCGGACGTGCTCGATCCCGCGCTGCTTCGCCCCGGCCGCTTCGATCGTCAGGTTGTGGTGCCGAACCCCGACGTGGTCGGCCGCGAAAACATCCTGAAGGTTCACGTGCGCAAGGTCCCGCTGGCGCCCGATGTGAATCTCAAGACCATTGCGCGCGGTACGCCGGGCTTCTCCGGCGCCGATCTCATGAATTTGGTGAATGAAGCCGCGCTGATGGCGGCGCGGCGCAACAAGCGCATGGTCACGCAGGCCGAGTTCGAGGACGCCAAGGACAAGGTGATGATGGGCGCCGAGCGCAAGTCGCTCGTGATGACCGAGGAGGAGAAGCTTCTCACAGCCTACCACGAAGGCGGCCACGCCATTGTTGCCATCAACGTCAAGGCGACTGATCCGGTACACAAGGCAACGATCATTCCGCGCGGCCGTGCGCTCGGCATGGTCATGCAGTTGCCGGAACGCGACAAGTTGTCGATGAGCCGTGAGCAGATGACCTCCCGCCTCGCAATCATGATGGGTGGCCGCGTGGCCGAGGAAATGGTCTTCGGCCAGGAAAAGGTGACGTCAGGCGCGGCCTCCGACATCGAACAGGCGACGAAGCTTGCCCGCATGATGGTGACGCGTTGGGGTCTTTCCGACGAACTGGGAACCGTTGCCTACGGCGAGAACCAGGACGAGGTTTTCCTCGGTTACCAGGTATCGCGCCAGCAGAATATTTCCGAAGAGACGTCACGCAAGATCGACGGCGAGATTCGCCGCCTCGTCGAGGCCGGCTACGCCGAAGCGACGCAAATTTTGACCGATAAACGAGCCGATCTTGAAGTCCTCGCCAAGGGCTTGCTCGAATTCGAGACGCTGACCGGTGAAGAAATCACCGATCTGCTCGCGGGCAAGCGGCCCGTTCGCGAGTCGGTGATCGAGCCCAGCACGCCGCGTTCTTCCGCCGTGCCTCCGGCCGGCAAGCCGCGTCCGCGGCCGGAGCCGCCAACCGGCGAAGTCGCACCACAACCGCAGGCCTGACGTCCCCCGGCAAACTCTTGCCTCGTGCCCGGCCTTGTGCGGGCACCAACGTCTTTGAAATTGTACGAAATGGCGTGGGATCGCATCCGAAGATAAGGCTTGCCTGAATTTCGTACCAAATAACGGGTCACAAGTCGGTACAGCCCAACTGGGGTGACAGGCCCCGCGATGACGGTGACTGAATGCCGCTTCCGAACCGTGTTTCTCCGTGCGGCGAACTGTTCGCAACAACGGCGCGCGGCACGCTTATGGGCAACCGCGGCGGGAAGTTTCACACGGACGATAAAACGCTGGCGAGCCGCCGCTGGGTCTCACGCCAGTGGATCTGCTGCGTTCTCGATTTTCATGGAAGGCATCGCAACGTCTGGGGACGTTACTACACAGAATTGTTTTTTCTCGACGAAGTGACGGCGTTTGCCGCGGGCCATCGGCCCTGCTTTGAATGTCGGCGCAAAGATGCGAAGCGGTTTGCTCTGCTGTTTTCCGGCGGGAAGCCGCGTCCATCGGCCGCGGCGATGGACGAGACACTTCATGCCGAGCGGCTGAACGGCAAAGAAAAACGCACTCATTCGCGCAAATTCGCCTCGCTTCCCGACGGCGCAATGATTTTGGTGGGGGAGGGAGCTTTTGCGATCAGGGGAAACCGCGCGCTTCGGTGGACGCCGGCCGGGTATTCGCCCGCGCTTCCGCCCGCGCACGACGTGGAGGTCGAAGTGCTGACGCCGCCCTCGATACTCTCGGTGCTCGCACGCGGCTACGCGCCGCTCTGGCATCCCACCGCCGCGCAATGATTTGCGCGGCGATGTGCCGCGTTGGCTTGTGATCCATGTCAAATCGCGGCTTCGTTGATCGTGCGAAAAAGCGCCAAATGAAGGCCTGTTGATGTCGATCCCAGCCGCCTTGCAGCGCCGCCGCGATTATGCGGGTCCTGCCTTGTTCTCCTACGGCTTTCGCCCTTTCTTTCTGGCCGCCGGACTATGGGCGGCCGCAGCGATCCTTCTTTGGCTCCCGCAATACCTGGGCGCAATCGCCATACCGACCCATCTCAGCGCACTCGACTGGCATATTCATGAGATGCTCTACGGTTATGTCGCGGCGAGCGTCGCCGGTTTCCTGCTCACGGCGATACCGAACTGGACCGGACGGCTGCCGGTGAACGGATGGCCGCTCGCGGCTCTTGCGGGTCTTTGGGTTGCCGGCCGCGTGGCGCTTCTGTGTTCGGCGCAAATCGGGGGACTGTCTGCCGCGCTGATCGACGTTAGCTTCTTAATTACGCTCGCCGTAGTTGCCGCGCGCGAGATTGTCGCGGGAAAGAACTGGCGCAATCTACGCGTATTGGTCGTCCTCGGTTTGCTTATTCTCGGCAATGTCGTCTTTCATACCGAGGTCTTGCTCGCCGGCGCCGCCAATTACGGTATTCGCATTGGTATCGCCGCGGTCATTTTGCTCATATCGATCATCGGCGGCCGTGTCGTGCCGAGCTTCACCAACAACTGGCTCACGCGCAACAATCCAGGCCGTCTGCCGGTGCCATTTTCGCGCTTCGACATCGCGACCGTCGTGGCCAGTGCGCTCGCCCTCATCGCGTGGATCGCAAGCCCGGCCCATTTGGTTTCCGGCGCGCTGCTCGTGCTGGCTGGCGGCCTGCAATCAACGCGGCTGACGCGCTGGGCGGGCGACCGCGCGTTCTCCGACCGGCTCGTGCTCGTGCTGCATGTCGGCTACGCCTTCGTGCCGCTCGGGTTCCTGTTGATCGGCCTGTCGACATGGAGCCCAGCCGTCCCGGCGACGGCCGGCATCCACGCGTGGACGGCGGGCGCCATCGGATTGATGACACTTGCGATCATGACCCGGGCAAGCCTTGGCCATACCGGCCAGCCGCTGCAGGCGGGATACGCAACACAGTCCCTCTACCTGGCAGTCCTTATTTCAGCCCTGGGACGGATTGCTGCGGCCTTTACCGGCTCGATCGAGCTTGTCGAACTCTCCGGTCTTGCCTGGATCGCCGGCTTTGCAATATTCGCGCTGGTTTACGGCCCGTTGCTCGCCAGGCGTAAACCGGCCTGGGCCGGCGCGAGATGCTAGTTCACGCCGGTTCGATGGCACTTGGCGGGCCGGCTTTGCCGGTTCGGCTCCAGGCGAAAGCAACGATCATCGCCATCACAGTGAGCATGGCCGCGACAATGGCGACACAGGCCGGCCAGCCGCCGACTGTCCAGGCGATGCCTCCGGCCGCCGCGCCGAAACTCCCGCCGATATAGAATGACGTCACATAAAGGCCGACCGCCGAGGAACGTCCGGCCTTGGCGGTCGTCGTGACATAGCCGGTCGATACCGCCTGGCAGATCAGTCCGCAGCCCGCGCCGAGCGCAAGCCCGGCGATGATCAGCGGCAGCGACGGCGCGAGCGTCAGGGCGATGCCGGCGATCCACAGTGCGATCACCCCGACCATGAACGGCCGGCGCCCGAACCGTCCCACCGCCCATCCGGTCCATGGCGTGAGTACCGAGCCGACGAGATACACCACGAATATTGCGCCGAGCCAGCTGGCCGAGAGATTGTAAGGCGCGGCCGCCAAATGAAAGCTTACGAACGTGAAGGTGCAGATGAAGTTGAACAGCACCCCGAAACCGACGGCATAAGTTGCAAGCAATTGACCATTGCGGAAATGGGCCAGCATCTGCCGCCCGGAAGCAATCAGCCCTTCAGACCGCACAAATCTGCGCTCATGTGGCAGCAAGATTGCCACCGCGATTGCGCCGGCAAAGGCGATGGCAGCGAGCGCCGCAAAGCCGGCGCGCCAGCCGATAAGATCGGCCAGTAATCCGGTCACCAGCCGTCCGCTGAAGCCACCGAGACTCGATCCAGATGAATAAATGCCGGCGGCGGTCGTTGCCTCCTTGGTGCTCCACTCATCGCCGATATAAGCGACCGCGACCGCGAATATGGGCGGCAGCACGAGTCCCTGAACCGCGCGCCAGAAAATGAGCTGTGAAAGGGTTGTCGCCAGTCCGACCATCAATGTCGGTATGACGAGTACAAACATCGCAGCGACGATGACGCGCTTCCTGCCGAGCACATCGGCGACCGTCCCGGTGAATGGCGCCGTGAGCGCGACGGCAAGTGTGCTGACGGTGATGATTGTGGATATTTCCGCGGCGGTGGCGTGAAATTCCTGAGAAAGCAGGGGCAGGATCGACTGCGGCGAATAAAGATTGATGAAGGCGCAATAACCCGCAAGCCCAACCGCGAGGTGGCGCGCGGAAAATGTTCGGGCTTTAGCGGCTTTCATCGTGGGGAATCAGCTTTCAGGAGGCTGTCGTAAAGCAAACCTATGCATTGGTTCAGCAATGAACGCCACGGGGTCAGGGGCGGAACAGCGCGTCGGCCAGTGCATAGCTGAATCATTCCAGCTTGAGCATTGCGCGTGCGCGGATCAATGTTTCCTCAGCCGTGCCTGACGCGTCAACTTTCGTCCACCTGAGGCGGCCGAGCTCCAGTTGTTCCTGCAATTGCGCGATATGTGCGTCAGCATCCGAGGCATCGCCTGTTCTCGCGCCGATACGGGCGACGCGTGTCTCCAGGTCGGCGGTAAGGAAGAGTCCCGTAAAAGCCGCGGTTCCGGCGGCCTCGGCGATTTCCGCCCGCTCGGCGGGTTGCGCGAATACGGCGTCGACAATGGCTGAATGGCCGGCGGCGATGGCACGCCGGGCTTTCTCCGCAAGCGCCGCATAGACCTTGGCCGTGACCTCCGCCGTATAAGCGGATTGAGGCAGTCGTTCGGTCTCCCCAACGCGAAACAAATGCTTGCGCTCGATGTCGCTGCGCAAGACCACCGCGCCCGGCAACGGTTGAATTTCCGGTGCTAATGCGCGCGCGAGAATCGATTTGCCGGTCCCCGAGAAGCCGCCAATGGCAACCAGCTGCGGCCTGACGGGCACCAGGAGTTTTTGCGCCAGGGCAATGTAGTCGTGCGCCTTGCGGGCGAGGTCGGTGCCGTGAGTGTCCTGTCTGCGCCGGGCCGCTGTGACCTTGGCGCGGATAGCGGCGCGCATCGACATGAACAATGGGAGCGCGGAAAGCGCATCGAAATCATGAATGCGTCCCGTTTCGATCAAATAGCGATTGAGGACGATGTTTGCAGCCGGCTGATGGCGGCGTTCGGTCAAATCCATCAATAGGAAGGCGAGGTCATAGAAGACATCACAAGTGGCAATTCTGTCGTCGAATTCTATCGCATCGAACAACACCGGTCGGCCCGAAAAAAACACGATGTTGCCCAGGTGCAGATCGCCGTGGCAGCGCCGAACAAGCCCCGCGCGCTCGCGTGCCAGAAGCAACGGTTTCAGCCGCTCAAGTGCATTGCGGGTTGAACCAGCAAAGGCACGTAATTCCGGGAGCGGAATGAGATCGGGCTCCGCCGCGAGTTCAGCCTCATTCTGTGCGGCGATCTCGACGAGGCTTTCGATGAAATTTGAATTTGCGGCTGTCGGCGCCACCCGGTGCGCAGCTGCGACCGTGCGCGCGAGCGAATCGGCCAGCGCTGCATCGAGGCGGCCAGACTCGGCCAAATGGTCGAGTGTCTGGTTCTCGTCGAAGCGCTTCATCTCGACGGCCCATTCAATCGGGTGACCTTTCCCGCCGATTGCGAGCTGGCCGTTTTGCTCGCGCGTGATCGCTATGACTCCGCGGTAGATGGCTGGCGCATAGGCGCGATTGACTGCAATCTCGGCTTCGCAGGCCGCCTTGCGCCTCTCAAGGGTGGAGAAATCGAGGAAAGGAAAGCGGACCGCGCGCTTAATCTTCAGAGCCCTCGTCCCGGCAAGAAACACTACGGCGGCGTGGGTATCGACGCGCTTGACGGGTTGGCCGTCGTGAATGGCAGGATCGCTCAAGAAGGCGATCACCGGCTGTTGTGAGGTTTCTGCCATTGTCGTGCACGGCCTTCGATCGTTAATATCGTGGCAAGGGTGAAAAACGCCGGGCTGATCCAGATCAAAACAGCCCGGGCGAACCGCGGCATGATTGTCTGCGTTTCAGTAATCAAGGAGACCAAACCGTGACGACCCTGCCGCATACATTCAAGCGCATCAGGCTCAACCTCGCCCGTTCCAGGGAGTTTCCTCAAGGCTCGGCACGCCACGGCTATGAATTTGTCGCGCCGCTCGATGGCAAAAGCCATATCGACGTAACGCTTTGGAAAGCGCATCGCGATCATTGCCGTGTCCGACGCTTCTGGGAGGGCGAGGCGGACGAACTCGGCTATCTGGTCCATAAATCGGGCGGTCCCGAACACGCGCGCTGGGTATTCGACTACGATCAGACGGCCGAAGACGACGACGAAAGCGGCTATCGTTTTGGGGCGCACGCCTTCAAGCCGGGCGAATATGTCTCGATTCGGAACGAAGATGGCGAGACACACACCTATCAGGTGGCTTCCGTGGAACCCGCAACCTGACAGGCGCGTTGTGTAACATAGCGATGGGGCGGCCCTCGCAATGTTATTTCAATGCAAGCCCTGACGGTGAGTCCAGGCGAACCTCATTCCCTCCGACTTGATGAAGTGCCATCTCCGCCCCTAAGCGACGGGGCTGTGCAGGTGCGTACGCTTGCGATCGGCATTTGCGGGACCGACCACGAAATCATTGAAGGTCTGTACGGCTCGGCGCCGCCGGGCGCCGGACGATTGATCATCGGTCATGAATCGCTCGGCCGGGTCGAGGCTGCTCCGCCTCAATCCGGTTTTGAACGTGGTGATCTTGTCGTCGGAATCGTGCGCCGGCCTGATCCGGTACCGTGCCTGGCCTGCGCGGCCGGTGAGTGGGACATGTGCCTTAACGGCCGATATACCGAACGCGGCATCAAGGAACGTAACGGATATGGCTCGGAGCAATTCCGCATCGAGCCGGAATTCCTGGTGAAGCTGGACCCCGGTCTCAATGCATTGGGCGTACTTCTTGAACCCACAAGCGTCGTCGCGAAGGCATGGGAACAGACTTTTCGCATCGGCGCGCGAGGCGCATCTTGGCGACCGCGTACCGCACTGGTGACCGGCGCGGGCCCCGTCGGACTTCTTGCTGCACTCATGGGTGTACAGCGCGGTCTTGAAACGCATGTCTTCGATCGTGTCGAAGCAGGGCCCAAGCCCTCACTCGTGCGCGCACTCGGCGCAACCTATCATAGCGGCGGCCTTGGGAACCTTTGCCCCGACATTGTCATCGAATGTACAGGCGCGGCGTCAGTCGTGCTTGACGTCATCGGAAGAACGGCGGCCAACGGTATTGTATGTCTGGCCGGCGTTTCGTCTGGCGGCCACAAGATCCAATTCGACATTGGCGACCTCAATCGCACAATGGTACTGCAGAACGACATGGTCTTTGGTTCGGTCAACGCGAACCGTCGGCACTACGGCGAAGCGGCCGATGCGCTTGCGCGCGCCGATCGGCACTGGCTTGCCGGATTGATAAACCGTCGTGTGCCGCTGCCGCGATGGCGCGAAGCATTCGAGCGACACGACAACGACATCAAGGTCGTCGTCGATTTTACGGCTTAGTGTCAGGACCATGGCATCCGGAATCGAAGATTATGCGATGATCGGCGACCTCGGCACGGCCGCACTGGTCGCGCGCGATGGCTCGATCGATTGGCTTTGCTGGCCGCGTTTCGATTCCGATGCATGTTTTGCTGCCCTGCTGGGCAAGCCGGAGCATGGGCGATGGCTGATCGCGCCCAAAACCGGCGTCGCGCGGGTGACGCGGCGCTACCGGCCCAACACACTTATTCTGGAGACGCGTTTCGAAACAGATGAAGGCGCGGCCACGCTGATCGACTTCATGCCGCCGCGTAAGGAGCACTCGCAACTGATCCGCATCGTCAGGGGAGAGAAAGGCAAGGTAACTTTCCACACCGAGCTCATTTTGCGATTTGGCTATGGCGCCATTGTGCCGTGGGTGACCCGCGTGGACGACACGACTTTGCGAGCGATTGCAGGTCCCGACATGGCGGTCCTGCGCTCGCCTGCGCGCATGCGCGGCGAGAATTTCAAGACCGTCGGAGAGTTCGGCGTTACACCTGGCGAGGAAGTGCCCTTTGTCCTCTCCTTCGCCCGCTCTCATCATAGCCCGCCTGAACCGGCCGATGTCGTGGAACGCCTGGCGGCAACCGAGCAATTCTGGACCGGTTGGGCAGGTCGAAACAAAATCGAGTGCCCCTGGGGTGAGGCGGTGACGCGCTCGCTTATTGTGCTTAAGGCGCTGACCTACGCGCCGACCGGCGGCATGGCGGCGGCGCCGACGACGTCACTGCCCGAATATATCGGCGGATCACGCAACTGGGATTACCGTTTTTGCTGGCTGCGCGATGCAACCATGACGCTGCTCGCGCTGATGAACGCCGGGTACTATGACGAGGCGCGGAACTGGCGGGAGTGGCTGCAGCGCGCGGCCGCCGGCAGTCCGCGTCAGATCCAGATCATGTACGGCCTGGGCGGAGAAAGACGTTTGACCGAATGGGAAGTGCCGTGGCTTCCCGGCTACGAGAATTCGCATCCGGTTCGCATCGGCAACGCTGCGCACAACCAGCTGCAGCTCGACATATTCGGTGAAGTCATGGATGCGCTGCATCAGGCACGGCAAGGCGGCCTGGTCGCCCATGAGACGGGCTGGCCGATGCAACGCGAATTTCTGCTGCACCTGGCTCACATTTGGCAAGAGCCCGATGAGGGCCTGTGGGAGGTGCGTAGCGGGCGTGAGCATTTCACTCATTCGAAGGCAATGGCGTGGCTCGCTTTCGATCGCGCGATCCGGAGCGCGGAAGCGTTCAAGTTGCCGGGCCCTATAGATGAATGGAAAGGCATCCGGGAGCGGATCCATGCCGACGTCTGTACGCGTGGCTTCGACGCGGAGCTTGGCAGTTTTGTACGCGCCTACGGCTCGAAGGAAGTCGATGCCAGCTTGCTGTTGCTGCCGGCGATCGGATTTCTGCCGCCTCAGGATCCGCGCATTGTCTCCACGATATCGGCCATCGAGCGCCGGCTGTTGGTCAATGGCCTGGTGCTTCGGTATGACAGCGCGACGGCTGCCGACGGCTTGCCGGCCGGTGAGGGCGTGTTTCTTGCGTGCAGCTTCTGGCTGGCGGATGCCTATCTGATGCTTGGCCGTCGCGATGACGCCGTGCGGCTATTCAATTACTTGTTGTCTTTGCGCAACGATGTTGGCCTGCTGAGCGAAGAGTACGAGCCGCGTTCGAGGCGACTTGTCGGCAATTTCCCGCAAGCCTTTTCGCATTTGGCCCTGGTGAACACCGCGAGCAACCTTGCGCATTATCGAAAACCGGCTGAGCAGCGTGCCGAGCACCGCGTTGTCGACAAGCAAGCAATGCGTCCGGATCCGCTTGAAGTCTATTGACCGGCGGCCCGCTTGCCGGAAAAGTGCGCGCGTGACCCGCATCAGGCGGCGATTTTTCAAGGAGGAGCGCGTGCTCATCGATCATCGTACTTATACCGTTCGGCCCGGGACTACACCGGCGCAACTCGAGCTCTACAGCAAGCTCGGCTATCCCGTGCAACTGCGGTACATGGGTGAACCGCACTACTACCTGACGGCCGAAAGCGGCGAGCTCAACACGTTGGTGCATGGCTGGATCTACGAGAGCGCCGCCGATCGCGAGGCCAAGCGCAAAAGCATGGCGCAAGATCCTGAGTGGAAACACTACCTTGCCGAAAATGCCAAAGCCGGAAATGTCGTGCAGCAGCGCAATGTTCTCATGGTGCCGGTCGGTTTTGCGCCGAAGATTCCGCCCGCAAAAATTGTGAAGTAGTCTCGATGCGCGGCAAGGACAATGCCCGGTCAGGCGGGGAAATACTCATCGACCAGTTGTCGATCCATGGCGTGCGCCAGGCATTTTGCGTGCCCGGCGAAAGCTACCTTGCCGCGCTCGATGCCTTCTATGGAAGCGACATCGACCTGATTGTATGCCGCCACGAGAGCGCCGCCGCCATCATGGCGGAGGCGGTCGGAAAAATGACCGGGCGCCCCGGCGTTTGTTTCGTTACGCGCGGGCCGGGCGCCACGAATGCTTCCGCCGGGATCCATATTGCGCGTCAGGATTCTTCTCCGATGATCGTTTTCGTGGGGCAAGTCGGTCGCGACATGCGTGATCGTGAGGCGTTCCAGGAACTCGACTACCGGGCGGTCTTCGGCACCGTTGCGAAATGGGCCACGGAGATCGACGACCCGTCTCGCATCCCTGAATTGATATCGAGAGCTTTCCACACCGCGTGCAACGGGCGCCCGGGACCGGTCGTGATCGCGCTGCCCGAGGACATGTTGCGCGAACGCGTTTCGGTCGCGGATGCAGCCGCCTATGCGCCGGTAGAGACCTGGCCGGGCCAATCCGAGATGCAACGGCTGGAGGGCCTGTTGCGCGACGCGAAACGTCCGATCGTGCTGGCCGGCGGCAGCCGCTGGACGGAGCAGGCGAGTGCGCAGCTCCTGAATTTCGCCGAGCGATATGCGCTTCCCGTGGCCACGACGTTTCGGCGGGGGCATCTGATCGACGCAATGCATCCCTGTTATGCCGGCGATTTCGGCATCGGTCCCAATCCGAAATTGCTCGCGCGGGTCAAGGGCGCGGACCTTGTGCTGTTGATCGGCGGGCGTTTCAGCGAAATGCCTTCTCAGGGCTACAGCGTTTTCAGCATCCCCGAGCCACAAACGAAGCTGGTGCATGTGCACCCCGGGGCCGACGAACTTGGCCGCGTATACCACCCGCATCTTGCGATCAATGCGGCGCCGACCGCATTTTGTGCCGCGCTCGATGCTTTGCGGCCGCCGAAAGAAATCGCCTGGCGTGGCGAGAGCGCTGCGGCTCACGCGGATTTTCTGGCCTGGGGAGAAACAGCGACGCCGGTGCCGGGTGCGGTCAATCTCGGCGAAATCATGATTTGGCTGCGCGAGAACCTGCCCGCAGATGCGATCGTGACGCTGGGCGCCGGCAACTTTGCCGGCTGGGTTCATCGCTTCTATCGTGTACGAAAATTCGGCGGGCTCGTCGGCGCAACCTCAGGTTCGATGGGCTACGGCTTGCCCGCGGCCTTGGGGATGCAGTGCATCTATCGCAATCGAACGGTGGTCTGCGTGGCCGGCGACGGCGATTTCCTGATGACCGGACAGGATTTTGCGACAGCCGTGCAGTACGAACTGCCCGTGATCGTGGTGGTGGCGGACAACGGAATTTATGGCACAATTCGAATGCACCAGGAGCGCGAATATCCAGGCCGCGTGATCGCAACCAAGCTGCGCAATCCGGACTTTGTTGCCTACGCTCTGGCTTTTGGCGGCTATGGTGCGGTGGTTGAGAAGACCGCGGATTTCCCCGCTGCCTTCGCTGCTGCGCGCGCCTCCGGAAAACCGTCCATCATTCATCTCAAGATCGACCCCGAAGCGATCACACCGGCGACGACCCTTGCCGCCATCAGGGAAAAATCGCTGGCCGGACGGCGCTGAAGACCTCCGCCTTCCTCTTGCTTCCTCTTGCTTCCTCTTGCTTCCTCTTGCTTCCTCTTGCTTCCTCTTGCTTCCTCTTGCCTTCCTCTCCTGAATCAGCGTTCATTGATTGCATGGTTTATCGTCGCACCGAGAACGTCGTCCGCCGCCTTGCCGCGCGGGAGCAGACGATACTCGACGCGGCACAATCAATTGCCGCAGAGCGTGGGATGGGCGCGGTGCAAATCGCGCCGGTTGCGCAGCGCGCCGATATCGCCGCCGGCACCGTCTACCGATATTTTCCGTCCAAGAACAACCTCGTTGCCGAGGTGATCGCCGCTACAGCAGAGCGCGAGCTTGCGGCCATGCGTGCTGCCGCCGACGGCGCCCCCGGTCCGCTGTCGGCGCTCGCCGCCTGTCTTTCCACATTTTCTGCGCGCGCTTTGAACGATCGCCGGCTGGCATGGGCGGTATTGGCTGAG
>Ga0134128_10007299_pt1 | contig 13351 bp, 12 predicted proteins | sample KB31754_FD_96462 | JGI IMG/M metagenome (GOLD analysis project Ga0134128, IMG submission 96462) | Terrestrial soil microbial communities with excess Nitrogen fertilizer from Kellogg Biological Station, Michigan, USA - KB3-175-4 | ecosystem: Environmental > Terrestrial > Soil > Unclassified ... | reverse complement strand
CCAAGACGCCCGAGGATCTCGGCCTGCGCACGGAGCTGGCCAAGGCGTACCTCGACCGCGAGAACATGATGGGGACGTACGAGCAGACGCAGTACGTGCTCGAGCGCGCGCCGAAGGACCCGAAGGCGCTGACGTACCAGTCGATCGTGCGCATCGCCATGGGGCAGGTCGACTCCGCGCGGCAGATGCTCGACAGCGCGACGAAGGCCGACCCCAGCCTGCTCGACGCCTGGGTGGCGCTGGCCTGGGCCGACACGATCCAGAGCAAGGACGCCGAGGCGCAGAAGGCGATCGACGAGGCGTCGAAGCACCATCCGGATCAGAAGGAGCGCCTGACTGCGCTCCTCGCGCGCATGCGCCAGGATCAGAAGGCCACCGCGGCGAAGCTCCCCGCGAACCACCCGGCCGTCCCCCCGCCCGGCGAGGCCGCTGCCGCCGCGCCGTCCGAGGCGCCGCCCGCCCCCGCCGCCCCCGCGGCTGGCTCCATCAAAGTGACGTTGAACTTGGCCCCCGGCAAGACCATCCCGCCGAACGCCGTGATCTGGCTGTTGGCGCGCGATGCCGGCGTCAGCGCCGGCCCGCCGCTGGCCGTGAAGCGCGTGGCGATCGGCGCATTCCCGATGACCGTCGACTTCGGCGCCGCCGACTCGATGATGGGCCAGCCGCTCCCGGCCAAGATGCGCATCGACGCCCGCGTCGACACGCACGGCAATCCGATGGTGCACGATCCGAAGGATCCGGCCGCCGCGCAGGACGGGGTGGCCAGAGGCGGGGCCATCACGCTGACGCTGAAGTGATCGGGGGTCAGGTCTTCACTTTTCACTTTCTTATTTGTAGCCAGATATGCGTCTCACGCAAAATTCCTGTCGGTTTGCCGGCGGGCCGCGTTTCTTTGCCTTTCCTGCAAGAATGGCTACAAATAAGAAAGTGAAAAGTGAAGACCTGACCCCCAGCTACACCTCTACGGCACCATCTCCAGGTTTACCCACGTCACCTGCTGCGCGTGCACGACGACGGTGATGCGCATCGGCACGGCCGGCTGCGACTGCGCCGCGGTTGCCTGCACCTCGTACGTCCCCTCGGCGATCGGAACGCGGAACTCGCCCTTCTCGTCGGGCTTGATCGTCGCCGTCTCCTTCTTCTTCTCGCCCTCTTTCCAGACGTGCACGGCGGCGCCGGCGACCGGCGTGCCGCTGCGCGAGAAGACGTGGCCGCCGAGGGTGCCGGGCGGGGTGGCGGGGACGGCGGGCTTCTTCTTCGCGGCCGCGAGGCAGCAGAGCGCGAGGAGGAGGATGAGCGGGAGGCGGCGCACAAACATGGCCGCGGATGATACGTTTCCTGGGGTCAAAGTCACCATGATCCGGAGGTAACGATGAAACGAGCTCTTGGAATCCTTCTCCTGCTCATTCCCGCCGTGCTGTTCGCGCAGCCGCTCAAAGTCGTGAACGTCAATGCCCCGGCCGTCAACCACGTCTTCAGCCCCACCGGCGTCATCACCGTCACCGACACGACCGCGCCGTTCTGGAGCGGTGGCTTCCTGCAGTCGCGCTATTACCAGGCCCTGGCCGGCTCGCCGGCCGCGGGGAAGTACGTCTACGAATACCGCGTCGACCTGCGCCAATCCGCCGGAATCGTGGCTCTCGGCGCCGTCACGTCGGTCACGATCAACTTCGGGCCGAACGTGAAGACGCTCGACTTCAACGGCGACAAGAGCGCCGACGATGTCTTCGTCGTCACGTCCGGCGGCCTCGGCAGCGTCGGCCTGGCGTCGGCCATCCGCTCCGGCAACTCCATCACCTTCAACTTCGCGGGCGGCGGCGTGGCGCAGGGGAGCTCGCCCGGCAGCGGGCAGAGCAGTTACTTCTTCGGCATCGTCTCCACGCACCCGAAGCACAACGTGACGGCCAGCGTGGCCAACACCCTCGGCGCGCCGCTTTCGTTGGCTGCCTGGGCGCCGCACTACCTGATCAAAGTGCCGCCGATCAAGAAGCCGTGAACCGGCGGCGCCCGCGCGGCGCGCGCGACAATCGCCGCCGCCGTCGCAGCGCCGCGTCGAGGAAGCAGGTGCCGCAGAGCGGCGTGTCGTCGTCGATCACGGCGGCGCCATGCCCGCAGCGCGTGCAGTGAGATGCGAGGGCGGGCGCGGCGCGCCTGCCCTCCTCGCGAACGAAGGGATCGGAGTCCACAGTATCTGGACTGTTACGAACACGGACGTCCCGCCGTTGAACGCCGACCTATGGCACGCGGATGAACCTGTCTTCGCCCCAGATCACCGCGCCGGGCTTTTCGCCGCCGCTCCACTCGAAGAAGAGCGGCTCGCCGGTGCCGGGCGTCAGCTCGACGCGCGCCGACTCCGGCTTCGTGAACGCCTCGATGAGCGACGTCAGGCGCCCGATCGACGCGTACAACTTCCCGCCGCGCTCCTCGATCGCCATCGTGCCGAACACCGGATTCGTGTAGCGGCCCGTGTACGCCGCGTTCGGATGCGGGAGGCTCCACGGCCGCTGCGCGCGCTTGGCCACCTCGTCGATCATCATCTGCTTCGTCGTCACCACGCGGTCCTTCACCGCGACGATGCGCTTCGCGTAGTCGCGGGCGAGGTCCGGCTTGTCCGTCAGGCGGTCGAGGATGTACGAGACGATGAGGTCGGCCCCGTCGTCGGGCGGGCCGTTGATGTTCGTCAGTACGCCGGCGCCGACCTGCTGCTCCGGCAGCATCGTGAACCAGGAGTGCCATCCTTCGTAGCCGCCGCCGTGAAACATTGCGTGCTGGCCGTGGAAGTCGGCGTGGTACCAGCCGAAGGCGTAGCCGTTGCCTTTGAAGTCGCCGCGGTCGGCCTTCGCCGGCACCTGCAGCTTGAGCGCTTCGTCGAAGGCCGCGGCGGGGATGAGCTGCTTGCCATCGATGCGTCCCTTGCCGAGGTTTGCCAGCAGCCAGCGCGCGAGGTCGGCGGGCGTCGTGACGATGCCGCCCGCCGCATGCATCGTGGCGTCGACCTTCTCGAATTGCAGCGGCACGATGTCGCCGGCGCGGTTGCGGTAGTACGGCGTGGCCATGGTCCAGCGCTTTGCCTTCGACATGTAGGCCGTCGTGTGCGTCATGCCGAGGGGCTGGAAGACGAGTGCGTCGAGCGCTTGCTGCCACGGCTTGCCGGTGATGCGCTCGATGACGAGCGAGGCGACGACGTAGCCGAGGTTGTCGTAGCGGAAGCCGGGCTGGATCGTCCTGCTCTCGCGCAGCAGCGCCGCGAGCTGCTGCGGCGTGTGCTCGCCGCTGTAGGCGGTGCGGAAGACGATGCCGTCGTTGCGGATGCCCGAGGTGTGCGTGAGGAACGCGCGCAGTGTGATCGCGGTGTTCGACTCCGGCAGGTACTTGCTCACCGGCGCGTCGAGGTCGAGCTGCCCGCGCGCGGCCAGGATCGCGCAGGCCAGGCCGGTGTACGCCTTCGTCGTCGAGCCGATGTAGTACGCGGTGTCCGCGTTCTTCAGATAGACGACGCGGCCGTCCTTCACCGCGGCGACGCCGGCGCTCGGGAGGTCGGAGATCTCGCGAAGGACGACGGTGGCGAAGTGGTCGATGTCGTCGCTGGGCGGCGCTGCGGCGGCAACGCAGCCGAGGGCGAGGAAGAGCACGGCGAGAGCGTTTTTCATGCGATCGATCCTAGCAGCGCGAAATGCTGCGAAATGGAACGAAATCAACCTCGGGTCAGCAGGCGGTACGTCGTCGGCGTGACGCCGAGCTCGTGCGCGAACGTGCGCGCGAGGTGGCTGGCGTCGGCGAAGCCCGACTGCTGCGCGATCGCGCCGATGCTGTGTCGCGTCGACGACAGCTCGCGCCGCGCGCTGCGCAGCCGCCGCGCCCGGACGAAGCCGCGCATGGAGACGCCGCTGTGGCGGCGGAAGGCGCGCGAGGCGTAGACGGGGTGGAGGCCGAAGTCGCGCGCGAGGGCGTCGAAGCGGAGGTCGCTCTCGTCGAAGCGTGCGTCGAGGATGTCGCGCACCGCGGCGATCCACGCGGGCTCGTCGCCTTCCGGCGTTCGCATTGCGATGACCGACTCGATCAACGCAACGGCGCTGCTCTCGACGCCGGCCGCATCGCGCCGCGCGAACGCGCGCTGCAGCGCGAGCGCATCGCGCACGATCGACGGCTCGTCGAGCCACGTCCAGGCCCGCCCGCCGATGAGCGTGCCGAAGGGCGAGTCGGCCGCGAAGCGGATGGTCAGCGCCGCCGCGCCGCGCCCGCAGACGCGGTTCTCGTGCTCGCATCCCGCCGCCTTGACGACGACGCTCGACGGCCACGCGCAATACTCTCCGCCATCGGCGCACTCTTCGATCTGCCCGGCAGTGACGATGGTGACGTTGCTGTAGTCGTGCGCGTGCCGCCGCAAACGCAAGCCGGGCGCGTAGTGCGTCTCAGTCACCGTGAAGGTGCGGAAGTTCACGATGCCGTTGATTACGGGCGAGAGGCGGCGAGGTTAGCGCGCCCGCTCAAAAGGTCCGCTTCGGCGGCGCCTGGTCGGGACCGACGCGGCCGCTCTCGATCTGGGCGACGAAGTAGTTCTCGCCGCCGATGCCCGCGCCGGCCATCCGCCGCAGCATGGCGATCTGTCCGACATGCGTGAGCGCATCGGCAATCGGCCCCTGGAAGAGCCGCGTCAGCTCGCACAGCACCTCGGCGTCGGAGCCGAGGTAGTCGTCGAACGCCTGCAGCGCGGCGAAGAAGCGATCGCACTCCGCGTCCCACGACGTTGGCTCCGTGTCGTGCCACTTGCGCGTGCCGTTGGCCATCGAGAGGCCCCACTCCATCAGGTCGCCGAGGTGCGCGACGATCTTCAGCGGCGCGCGCCCGCCGCCGTCGAAGCTGGCGAAGGAAGGCGGCGCATCGCGCAGCGCTTTCGCGCCGCGGTAGGCGAGCGTGGCGAGGGTGTGGCGGATCATCTCCCGGTCGCTCATCGTGCGAACCTCTCGTAAAGGCGGTCGATCTCCGTTGCCAGCGCGAAGTCGCGCTCGCTGACGCCGCTGGTGTCGTGCGTCGTCAGCCGGATGGTCACGCGGTTGTAGACGTTGCTCCACTCCGGGTGATGGTTCGCCCGCTCCGCGCAGAGCGCCACGGAGGCCATGAAGCCGAAGGCCTCGACGAAGTCGCGGAAGCGCAGCTCGCGGTGGATGGCGTTGTCGCGGAGGTGCCAGTGGGGGAGGGATTGGAGTCGGTTGCGGACTTCCGAATCGTTCATGCGCGCCCCTTGAACTTCTCGTATTCGGCGTCGACCATCTTGGCCGTTTCGATGTCGAGCTTCGTGATCTTGTTGCCGACGTCCCACGTGGTCAATCGGATTCTGACCTTCTTCCAGTCGTTGCCCCAGCGCGGATGATGGGGAGGCTTGCGTTTGTCGAACAGCGGCGCGATTCGCCGCATGAATTTCATCGCCCTCTCGAAACTCTCGAAGTCGAACGTCCGCCGCAGCTCCTGGCGGATGCGCGGGAACTCCAGCGCCAGCGACTCGCCCCACTGTTCCCATTCGGGAATCTCTTCGTCCAGCGCCGCCGTCACCTGGCGTTCCGTCAGCGGGCGGAAGTGGCGCTGGATGTACTTCGACGGCGTCGGCTGGTCCTCCAGTTCGTTCCGGGTGAAGCCATGGTCCACGAGGATGTCGCTCAGCGCCCGGACGTCGCGTCCCCACTCGGCGGCGAGCCGCAGAACCGTCGCCTGCTTGTTGCGAAGCGCGCGAAGCTCGCGCGGGAGGTCGGCGCGCGAAGGAAGATTCTTCGTGTGGTTGATGGCGATCGGAATGACTTTGATCCGATGGCGCAGCGCGTAGAGAATCTCGTTGCGGACCCAGTCCGAACGGTCGAGGATGCGGCGCCTGCCCTTCTTGTCGGTCGCCTTGAGCCATCCAGGTCCGATCAGCACGAGCAGCACCGACGCCGTCTCCAGCCGCCGCCTGATCCGCGCCGGCCACGCCTCTCCGGCGCGGATCGAGTTCACATCCATGAAGAGCTGATCCGGTCCGAACATCTCCTTCAGCTGCAGGTATAGCGCTTGAGCGATCTGGGCCGTGTCGTCGCGCCGATAGCTGATGAATGCCCGTGCCATTTCCACATCGTACCCCCCAACGCTTGGCCGCTGGGGTGCTGATCGAAACCGGCTGAGAGACGGCGTCTAGCGCTGCAGACAGTTTTGTTTACGTACGCACTATTAGAGACGCAACGCTCCGGGTGCTTACCGTAGGAGATGAAGCGTTGCGACGTACGCCATCTTGGGTGGGACGGCGTTCCCGATCATCTCCGCGATCGCAGCACGGTTTACATCCCCGAAGGAAAAAAAGTCGGGGATGAACTGTAGCCGGGCAGCCTCGTGTGGAGTGATTGTTCGGCGCTGCTTCGGATGCACGTATCGCCCCTGGCCCATAGATCCAAACCCTGTCGTGATCGTCGGGGCTGGAGCGTTCCATCTCATCCTGCCGTAAACAGAGTTGTATGAGTGTTCCTTGTCGCGATGACATTTGGGTCGCTCACTATTCGGCAGGTCGTAGCAGTCGTTGTCAAAAAGATAGTCGATGCGATGCTTGTTGAGTGGGGACGGGGTACCCGTTGCATCCATGATCGGATGAGCTCTCGTCCTGATCAAATCGTCGCATGCCCAAGCGAATGATCGACTCGGCTGCCGGTAGCGGTCGAGGTCCTTCTCGAGCGGTGGCAGTTTCTCTTTAGAAGCAAGCAGGAAGACGCGTTGCCGGCGCTGCGGCACGCCGAGACTCTCACCTGAGAGCACGATAACCTCGACCGTGTAATCGAGCCGCTCGAGCGCGTCCTGAGCGACGCTCAAAACATTGTTCTCATCGTGGAGAACGCCACGAACATTCTCGATGATCATCCACGAAGGCTCGAAAACCTCCGCAAAGCGCACCATCCGCAAGTACAGTGCGTTTTTCGGATCACGACGTCGTGTATGGTTGTTGAGATCGGAGTGGCCTTGACACGGCGGTCCCCCGACGACGAGATCGACCCGGCCAACCCTTTTCTTGAGGGATCGTTCCCTTTCGGAGAGCGCAGAACCTATTGGCGAGTCGAGATTCTGTTCGATAAGGCCGGAATGGCTCCTTCTCGGTGTGAGGTTTTCCTTATACACGCCGAGTGCTTTACCGTTCATGTCGGCTGCGTACATGGCGTGCGCCGTTTTGCCGAGAGCACGGCACGCCTCGATGACGCCGACTGACATCGCACCACAACCGGCGAATAAGTCTGCGAATCGCACGTCGATCGTACCGGGAACCTTCGGAGGTTCGAACGAGCGTAGCCACGCTGCGTCGAAATCCGCCGCTAGGTCGCCCAACTTCGGGCGATGCACAGCGTGAATGCGCGATTCCACTTCCGACCCGGAACGGGATCGAACCGTTCGCACGATGGCCCATTCCGCTTCGTCCCAACGGAACGATTCGACCGGGTCGCGTTTCGCCCTCCCCGCGGCGACGTTCGGTATTGAAAGCTGCTCCACGACAGCAGCAATACTCATGCTTTCTTCCTGGCAGTGCGGAACCAGAACGCGTTCAGTCGCTTCCGAAGCTTTGCGAAGCGTGACAATTCGCATTCCCAAACAACTAGGACGTCGAACTGAAGCCGTCTGAGTTCGGCGATCTTGCGAGCGTCACGATCGACGTTCGCCGCGAGTTTGTCGCGCCAAAATTCCGCGTTGCTCTTCGGCACCGTGGCTTTCGGACAACCGCGATGCGCATGCCAGAAGCATCCATTCACGAAGATCGCTTTGTGCCTACGCTCTGACGAGATATCGGGAGAGCCGGGAAGGCCGCGCCGATTCACCCGAAAGCGACCGCCGATGGAGTGCAGGGTCTGCCGGACAATGAGTTCGTTGGCAGTACCCTTTTGTCTCACGCGGGACATCAGCGCAGATCGCTCGGGAGTCGTTCTCACGGTGTCACCAACAGGTAGAGCGCGGACAAGATTCGCTACGCTTAATCCGAACGGAAATGTAGCACGAATATATCGGTCCCGGAACGGGGTCGCGGAGTGCAGCGCTCCTCACGACGTGAGAGCCCCGGCGATCGACTCGAGATATCCAGCAGGCGACCGCAGGACGCGCCGATCGAGCAACTGGTTGAACAAGCGGCATGACGGTTCACCCACATGCAGGCATGCTACGCATGCTGCCCCGACTCTTCGACAGCCCGGATCCAGCGGGCACCGGTGATCGAGGCCGCGGATCGTCTCGAGGAATCGATGCAACTCCGTCTCGAAAACCGCTTGCAAACCTCCGAGCACAAAATCGCCTTTTGCTGCCGCGAAGATGAAGAACGCCAAGTGCCCCGGAACGAGGAACTCGGACAAGGAGTTGCGATCGACACCAGCGAAGACGGCGATTTGGCGCATGATCGTGTGTGCATACGAGTGAATGAGGGTGACGATCTCTCGACCAGCTTCATTCGTCGTGTTAGCCGCAAACTCATCGACCGGCGCCTGCCGCAGGAGATTCAGGCGTGCAGTCGCTGTGTCGGCGGCCGCGTCGATGGCGTGGCCACGCCGACGTAACCATTTCAACACCTGCAGTGGGTCGAGGCGGAAAAATAGGGCTTCCGTTCGACCTACTTCACCGTACACGACGTAAGCGTTGCTGCTTCGGTCGCGATACGGCACGAGGCGCGAATCGCCGGGACTGCTGCCTCCTCTCGTGTACCCGAAAACGCCGGTGAGCACTGGGAACCGATCGATAAGTTCGACTTCCTCGAATCCGCAGCCGGCGATCACGCGTGGATAGTCGCCGCGGTACAGCCGGCCCAATTCGCTTGCGTCGCTCGTTGCGGCGACCATGTGCGTTAGGCGCGTTCGTGATTCGAGAAGCGCGGTTGCGATACGCACCGCTTCCGCCTCTGCGGCACTTCGCACCTTGTCTGGCAGATCCGCCGCCGAAACGGTCTCCCTCAACTCGCCGGACGCAAGGGCGGTGGCTGCGAGTTGGTTGATCAAAGCTGCGGACAGTCCTTGTGCCGCGAGGTGAGCACGGAAGGAATCAACCGTCCCTGCGGCACCTTCCAGAGTATCAGCCGCCAATCCGCCGAGTACCCATGTCAGCGCTTGCGCGGCGCCTCCGGCATCGTTCAGCCGTCGAACGCGTTCGAGAGAGGGCGGATTAATCATCGCCATCGTCCGTGGTGTGAACACAGCGGCGGCTCGATGGATGTTCACCACCATTCGGCCTCGGCCGCATTCACATTGTGGGAACCCAAACCCCTTGCGCAGAACGGTTCGACAGACGGGACACTCGAATCGGATGTCGGTGGCCGTGGCTGTTCCGGGATACACGAGTCGAACCTGGCCATGTTGCGGGCAGATGGGAATATACGGTGCTTTCATTGCACCGCATTGGTCGTGATATGCGACGAATGCTAACTGACTTCGGCGTGGCGACCCACAGATGCAGTTGACGGTCAGTTTGTCGCGTAATCTCTTGCAGTCACTGCAGCGCCACCATCGGGGGAAGGGCTCGACCTTCACTCCCATCGCCTTGTTCAACGAAAGAATTTTGACGTCGACTCCTCGAAGGAGGTCTTGCGCGTATCCACCGTCATGGCCGGTATTCGCCCAGGGCGCAACCTGCTTACGCAGTTCTCGCCGTAAAGTCGGAGCGTCGACGCCCGGCCTATCCGGTTGAACCCATTCGGTGATCTTCCAAACGCCGTTCCGCAGATCGACCGTCTGCTCCGGCAAAAATCCGAAAAGAATCTGCGAACCGCTCCGAAACTCCCTCATCGTTCGACAGCTCCATAGACTGGTGCTTGTTCTTCGACATCACGAAGTGATTGCATTGGTTTGAGGCCGCCACAGAGGTCCGCCGCGCTTTCATAGGTGCCTGACGGGTCGGTAAGGTTTCGAAAGAACCGCGCGACCCAAGTGGTGACGTCATCGCGGAGCGGTGCGTCCAAGGTACTGCCGATGTCCAGACAAGCGATGAGGGCGTCGCGCTCGCTCTGCTCGGTCACGCCAGCGTCAGCGAAGTACTTGCGCACTTGCGACGCCCGATATAAGGAACGGCCGGCGTTAGGCTCGTGAAATTGCAGGACTCTGGCGAGCATGAGACCGGGTAGGGTACGTTCAAGGACGCGTCGGCTGCGACGGGTGATCGCGATTGGTTCGACGAAACGATCGCTTTGGGTCACGTAGCTTTCGAATGACCGGTATACCGAAGCGTCACGCTCACGGCCGATTTTGTGCAAAACGAAAACGACACCGGGCCAGCGTCGCCCGACACGAGCGGTGGCTTGGATGAACTCGGACGTGGTCAGCGGCAACCCGAGCATAGCCATCACATTCAATCGATCGACGTCAACGCCGTGAGACATCATTGAAGACGCTGCGATGACGTGAAGCCGATCCTCGAATGCCTCCTCGGGATTTTCAAGGCGTGCGAGGGTCTGCCGAACCTCGTCGAAAGCCGAACGGCCGGTGAGTGGTGCGGCGTTCACCGGGCCCTCAACGAGGATCTGCGACTCTACGGATCTCATTGCTGCGTCTAAGTCGCGGAGAGTGTTACCGTAGATGACATTAGTGCCATAGACCGACGCGAGAACGGATGCTGCTTCGACAGGAACACCGATTGCGCGGCAGGTTTCAACGGGCTCGCTCAGGAGCCGCCGGACAGCCGCTTGCGTATCCGTGGTCAGTCGGTCGAGTGCATATTCGATCGTTACGCCGCGTGGCGCTAGCGCAATGAACCGGCGCGAGAGATCCGATGTGTCGCGTGACCAGAATGAAGTTCGAGCCCGAGGTCCCGGCAAAGGGAAAACGCGAGCTGCGCGACCGTACAGCACGCCGACCTGGCGTTCGTAACCCGACAACGTCGCGGACGAGGCCAGAATCTTGGCCCGTCGTCCGGTGATCGCCATTTCGAGGGAGTCGAGCATCGACTCGTAGTGAGCATCAACCGCGCCGAGGCTGTCCCGGAGAAGATGCAACTCGTCCTGCAATCGGAATGTGGCGCGTAGCGCTCTTTCAGCATCTCCAGCGGGATTGTTTCACCACGACAGCCGGGGACGAGACAGCCATTCGGCCGTTCAGTGCGCGCGACGTACGTATACCCGTGGCCCGCCACCGAGCATTTCGCGACCGGTGCTGCAATAATGCCTCTCAGTGCACCTTGGACTGCGATAGACGCTGCCTTATCTAGAGTTCCAACCACGACCGTCGGCAGGAATCGAAAAATCTCTTGATCGACGATGTAGAATGGCAGTGCGTCTTCCGACCAAACGCAGGCGGCATTCGTGCAGTGATGTTGTAGTGTCCAAGTGAGCCGATCGAAACGCATCTCGATCGTTTTTTGAAGGCAGAACGGGCAAGTTTCCAGTATCTGATATCGCTTGGGCATTTCATCGTCATCGGGATCGGCGTCGTCGCCGCGGGAATCCTTTGATATCTTGTTCGGTGTCGAGCTCCCACCAACCAGGAACCCAACCGAGAACGGCTCCCCACCAATCGCGGTTTCACGTCGTACCGTCTCTGCTGCCGCCATCGTGTTCGTTACGCGTTGTGTCTGTTGAAGCGATAGCATGCGCAACGGAAAACGGCTCCATGCCGTCACTCCGGCGACACGACCGCTGAGGCGCTCGTAAAACGCCGCCGTGACGATCAGACCGAGATACGTTTCGGTCTTTCCGCCACCTGTTGCAAACCAGACTACGTCCGCAATGGTGGTGTCATCCGAGCTCGCAGCGACCGACACGAGGTTCGCGAGGAGAAAGCCGACTTGGAACGGGCGCCAGCGGTCGTACTTGCCCGCCGCAGACCGCGCCATTGCTCGGTTCATCAATCTGAAGGCTTCTCTAAGGAGACTGTTTTTCTGAAGAAGATCCAGCCCCGCAGCCAGGCGCGCAGCTTCATCACGAAATTTTTCAGCCGAGGCCGCAGCCGCCGCGCGCATTGCTCGGGACCATTGCTCCGTAGTTCTGCGTGATTCGAGCATCTCGTCGCTCCACTCCGCCGCCCCCCAAGCACGGTGACTTTCGACGAGTTGCTGGAGCGCCGCCAAGGGGTCAGCCGAAAGGGACCGGAAGGTGAGATCGGGCTCTGCGCCTGGACCGGTCCAGTAAGCGGGACGGGCCTGTTCGGCTGTAGGCATGTCGCTGGTCCGGAGACTACCCGCCTCGGCGCCTGCGACGACACCGCAGTTGATGCCGTATGCCGCTACGCTTCGTTCGTATCGAAATGCGTCAGGCAGCGCTTCGAGCGTGTAGGGACTGTGCGGCAGATTCGAGAGCGTAAGCGAGCACTCGTAAATATTTCGATCGGCCAGCCCCGCGACAGCTTGCGGTGTCGTATTGACCAGCAGAACGGTCAGTTCCGTGGCCCCGGCAGCATCGTGACCGACCTCGACGCGAATTTCGGCCGCGTAACCAGTTGCTCCCGTCGCAGTGGTTAGTGCGGCGGCGATTTCTTCGCCGCCGAGCGCCTGTTCTTCGATGTCTGTTCCCGTTGTCACGGTAACAGGTATCTCGATCTTCGGTGACTTGTGGAAAGTCTTATCTTGCTTGAGCCAACAGCACATCGAAACGGTGACAGTGAACGACCAGGGACCTGCCTCGATCGGCAACAGGCGAATGCCGATCGCACATGGTGAGAGTCGTTCGCCTCGATCGCCGAATCCAAGGTCCTCGACGGCTTCCTCGGAGGCTAACCGGCCGAGCCAAAATCGCCCGCTGGGCTGGACGCTAAGCTCCGTATCGCGGTCACCTCGTGCGCTCGTCAGTACCTCGTTGCACAACCAACCCAAAAAACGCGTGCCGGCTTCACTGATGTTCTTGTCGTCCATGTTAGCTCCGGTAATAGATTTCTAGATCGCGTGATCGTGCCGGATGTCGCAGCTTCTTCAGCGCGGCCGACTCGATCTGCCGTATGCGTTCCCGCGTGAGGTTGAATTGCCGGCCGATTTCCTCGAGAGTCTTTTCCTCTCCGTCCGCTAGGCCGAAACGGAGCTCAAGAATCGTTCTCTCGCGTTCGTCGAGTGCTTCGCAGGCACGTCGAATCGCGTCGCGGCAGTCAACGTCGAGAAGAAGGTGGTCCGGTCGGTATTCCTCGGATGCGGGAATCTTGGCGAGGCGCGTTGTCGAATTGCCGTCATCATCGGCAAGAGCCTCGTCCAGAGACGCTACCTCCTGGCTGATCTCTTGGAGGAAGGCGACGCGTTCCTCGTCTACTCCAAGGTGCAGTGCTATCTCCGCCAGGCTGACGGGACCACCCTCCAACTCGATCGCACGCGTGATGCGGCGCAGTTTCTGAACCTGTACGTACATACGCATCGGCAGTCGAATCATGCGCCCTTGATCTGCAATCGATCGAGCAATGGCCTG
>Ga0134128_10007298_pt1 | contig 13352 bp, 11 predicted proteins | sample KB31754_FD_96462 | JGI IMG/M metagenome (GOLD analysis project Ga0134128, IMG submission 96462) | Terrestrial soil microbial communities with excess Nitrogen fertilizer from Kellogg Biological Station, Michigan, USA - KB3-175-4 | ecosystem: Environmental > Terrestrial > Soil > Unclassified ... | reverse complement strand
TGAAGCGCGTATTTCCCGAAGGTGATGTCGGTAGCCCAAAAACGATGGTCGCCAAGCTGAGCCCCGAGCAGGTGGACAAGCCGAACCCTGTTGAAAAGGCCTAGGACGGCGCTAGAACGGCGTGGCTGCCGCGGAGAACGGCATCAAACCAGGTAAGGACAAAGCACCCGATGGCGCGGTGGTCCACGAACCTGAGCCTACGGAACCTGCGCACGACATAGCGGTGAGAAAGCAGCGCAAGCTAAACGACTTGGCCCGAAAGTATGACAAATATGGCAAACGTTTGTAGGTGGCGTCCTTACGGCGAAAGCGTTGCGAGAACACGCTTTTTGCTTCGTCAGCGCGATCAGCTTCCGGTTAGCGTGCTGCGCTCGTCGAGCAGTTGATCGACCTTACGACTAGACGGCTCGTCGCCATGCTTGCGGATGGACCAGCGCACCGCGGCCAGGAGCGGCCGTTCGGCGTCGATGGTCGCATGTACCGGAGCGCACGTCCGCCCGCGCGGCTGGCGCCACTTCGCTCGCGGCGCAACTCGTACAGCCCGCGCTTCCCTGTGATTTGTGCGGAATGGGCCAGCGTGCATATCAGTGTCGCCGTACTGGCCGTTGTGCAGACACCCGGCCATTGGTGCGGCTTCACGCGGTGACGGGAGTTCCGGGTTCGCAAGCAACGCGCCGAAGGCTTCGCCCAGGTCAAGCTGCCGTTTCAGCCAATGCGCCAGCTACACATATTGCGTAGGCAGTTACCTGATTCGCAGTGTTTATGCAGGTAGCTAGTACGTCTAGTCACAAGTACGAACGGTTGATGTCCCGCTGATCAAGCCGTCGGGATAACCGGGGTGTCGGCGTGGTTCATACTGAATGCAACACGTAGGGCTTCTCGTGTGGGCCGTTTTGACAGTGTTCCCGCCCGCAAGCGGGGACGGCGAGGTAGCAGAGATGACGAGGTTGGACTCGGTCGAGAGGGCGGTTGCCGACATTGCGGCCGGCAAGGCCGTCATCGTCATCGACGACGAGGACCGTGAGAACGAGGGCGACCTGATCTTCGCCGCCGAGAAGGCGACGCCGGAGATGGTGGCGTTCATGGTGCGCTACACCTCGGGATACCTGTGTGTGCCGCTGGACGGCGCGATCTGCGACCGCCTGGGGTTACTGCCGATGTACGCGGTGAACCAGGACAAGCATGGAACCGCCTACACCGTCACGGTGGACGCTAGAGATGGTGTGGGCACCGGCATTTCGGCTTCGGACCGGGCTACCACGATGCGCTTGCTGGCCAACCCCACCAGCATCGCCGACGATTTCACCCGTCCCGGTCACGTGGTTCCGTTGCGCGCCAAGGACGGTGGCGTGCTGCGCCGCCCCGGTCACACCGAGGCCGCGGTCGACCTGGCCCGAATGGCCGGCCTGCAGCCCGCGGGCGCGATCTGCGAGATCGTCAGCCAAAAAGACGAAGGCTCGATGGCGCAGACCGACGAGCTGCGGGTCTTCGCCGACGAACACGATCTCGCCATGATCACCATCGCCGACCTGATCGAGTGGCGGCGCAAACACGAGAAGCACATCGCCCGGATCGCCGAGGCCCGGATCCCGACTCGGCACGGCGAATTTCGTGCCATCGGCTACGCCAGCATCTACGAAGAAGTCGAACACGTCGCGCTGGTTCGCGGCGACATCGCCGGGCCGAACTCGGACGGCGACGACGTGCTGGTGCGCGTGCACTCCGAGTGCTTGACCGGTGACGTCTTCGGTTCCCGCCGCTGTGACTGCGGACCCCAGCTGGACGCCGCAATGGCGATGGTCGCCCGCGAGGGGCGCGGCATCGTCCTGTACATGCGCGGCCACGAGGGCCGCGGCATCGGTCTGATGCACAAACTGCAGGCCTATCAGCTGCAGGACGCCGGCGAAGACACCGTCGACGCCAACCTCAAGCTCGGATTGCCCGCCGACGCAAGGGATTACGGAATCGGCGCGCAGATCCTGGTGGACCTCGGGGTGCGCTCGATGCGGCTGCTGACCAACAACCCGGCCAAGCGGGTCGGGCTGGACGGGTACGGCTTGCACATCATCGAACGGGTTCCGCTTCCGGTGCGCGCCAACGCGGAGAACATCCGTTACCTGATGACCAAGCGGGACAAGATGGGTCATGACCTGGTCGGGCTGGACGACTTTCACGAATCCGTCCATCTGCCGGGCGAGTTCGGGGGCGCCTTATGAGCCCCGGGCCCGCTTGCCGGGGAGAGCGGCGCCGATGAGCGGTGGCGCCGGCGTGCCGGAAGTTCCGGCGCTTGACGCTTCTGGAGTGCGGCTCGGCATCGTGGCAAGCACCTGGCACAACGAGATTTGTGACGCGCTGCTGGCCGGCGCCCGCAAAGTCGCCGCCGAGTCGGGTGTCGACAACCCCACGGTGGTCCGCGTGCTCGGCGCCATCGAAATCCCGGTGGTGGCACAGGAGCTCACGCGTAACCACGATGCCGTCGTCGCGTTGGGTGTCGTGATCCGCGGGCAGACACCGCATTTCGAGTACGTCTGTGATGCGGTGACCCAGGGCCTGACCCGGGTTTCGCTGGACGCGTCGACGCCGGTTGCCAACGGGGTGCTGACCACCGACAACGAGGAGCAGGCGCTGGATCGGGCCGGGCTTCCGGCGTCGATCGAGGACAAAGGGGCCCAGGCGGCCGGGGCGGCGCTGTCCGCGGCGCTCACCCTGCGTGAGTTGCGCGCCCGGTCGTGACGTCGCCGGCCGACCGACAGACCTGGGATGCGGTGCTGCGTCCCCATCGCACACCGTTGTTCGCTTACGGGGCAGCGGTTCTCATCGCCGGCGCGCACATCGCGGTGGGGCTGTTGCTCAAGGTGAGGTCCACCGGGGTGGTCTTTCAGACCGCCGACCAGGTGGCGATGGTGGTGCTGGGGCTAGTCATTGCCGGCGCCGTGCTGTTGTTCGCACGCCCCCGGCTGCGGGTCGGTCCCGCCGGCGTATCGGTGAGAAACCTGTTGGGGGACAAGCTGATCGAATGGCGCGACGTTGTCGGCGTCTCGTTTCCGGTGGGTCACCGCTGGGCGCGGATCGACTTGCCTGACGACGAATACATCCCCGTGATGGCCATCCAGGCCGTCGACAAGGGCCGGGCGGTGGACGCCATGGACACGGTGCGCTGCCTGCTGGCGCGCTATCGTCCGGACCTGCAGACCCCCTGAGCGCAGCAACGACGCCTCCCCGGTCTGAGCCCGGGAGGCGTCGTCGCCTGGCGGCCTAACGCTCGAGTCGGAAAATCGGTAACGGACGCACTCAGTACCGGGTGCAGCTCGTCATCATCTGCTGGAAAATCGGCAGGGCCTGCTGGGCCCCCTGGTTGTGCTCGATCGCGTGCAGCAGATTCACCCGCTGATCGGGCGACGAGGCCAGGTACTGCTGCAAGAACTGCTGGTTGGGCGGCGATTGATCAAGGTACTGAGCGGCCATCGGGTTTTCCGCGTGCACCGCCCGCATCGCCTGGTCGTAGCTGCAGGTCGTGTTGATCATCGGACCGTAATCGGGGCTGGCCGATGCGACCCCGGCCCCAGCGGTCGACGCCAACGCCAGGCCGCCGACGGTGACGGCCAGTTTGGCCCACGAACGCTTCATCATTTACGGACTCCCTCCATTGCTGTGCCCCCACTCTAACGTTGAGTTAGAAGCTTGGTAGCCAGAACCGAGGCCGCCCAAACCGCCGGCAACGCGCGCGGGGCACTCAGAGGGCATCCACCCGCCCTGCTTCCGGACCCTCGTTTTCCGGCCCCCAGCTGCTCGGTAGCAGTGGCATTCGGGGTCCGTCGTCCAGGGAATCGCCGACGATTGTGGTTAACCCCACTGGAGCGGCATCCGCCCCGTGGGCGGTGCCGGCGAATCCCATGGGCCCCGCACCCCGGTCCGAGGCCGTCACCGGCGTTTTGCCGGCCGGATCCGCGTCCGAGTCCGCATCGAGGTATTCGTAGCGGCGCCCGGGGTTGATCAAGCCCAGCCGTTGGCGCCGACGGCGGTGGGCCTGCTCCCGCCGGGCCGGTGCGGCCGCCGCCGCGACAGCGGTGGGCTCGAACGACTTCTGTTCGGCCCGCGAGCCGGCGCGGATGTCCGCGCCGGCCCCGATGCCCGGCGGCCCGACGACGTACGGGTAACTGAAACCGGGGACGCCGGCCGCGGGCGTCGGCGCGGGCGCCGCGCTCGATGCCGGGGCCGCCGCCGGTGCGGGTGCGGGCGCCGGGGCCGGTGCCGGGGTTGCGGCGGGTGCGCTCAGACCGGGGGCCATCGCGACGGGCGCTCCCGGGTGGGACGGAGCCGGCGCGGCCGCCACGGCGGGCATCGCGGGCGCGGGCTCGGCGACGCCGGCCAACCCGGCCAGCCCCGCCAGGCCGGCCGCCCCCGCGACGGGGATGAAGGGGGCGATCAGGCCCACCGAGAGCTGCGACAATTGCGGCACTTGGGGAATGAAGGTGTAGAGCGACTCGCCCGCCCAGTGCGGAACCTTGAGGAGTAGCGGGTCAGTCAGCAGGCTGTGGATGGTCGTAGACGGGTTGGATCCAGAGCTCAGGTCCGTATTGAGTTCTTGGGCAACCATTTGCACGCGATCTACCCACCAGCTCAGCTGATCTGCCCCCCCGCCCGCATCTTGGTTGGGGGGGTTGGCCAGCTGGATCGGCGGGGGTGGCGCGGTGGGCGGGACCCACGTCATCGCGGTCTGGGACACCGCTTCATACATCGCCATCGCGGTGGCCGCCCGCAGCCACATCTGCAAATAGTCGAACTCGTTTTGCGCGATCGGAATCGTGTTGACACCAAGGAAATTCGTCGCTATCAGTGAAGCGTTCAGGGCTTTGTTGGCTGCTATCTCTGCCAGCGTCGGCATGGCCGCCAACGCGGCCTGGTAGGCCGCGACCACGGTGTCGTGCTCGAGGGCCGCCGCCGTGGCGTTGGCGCTGTTCTGTAACAGCCAGGCCAGGTACGGCACGTGCGCGGCCACAAAGGCCTCCGCGGTGGGGCCCTGCCACGTCCCGGCCTGCACCTCCGCCAACAAGTCGCTGAGTTCGGTGGCCGCCGTATCGTATTCGGCGCTCAACGCCAGCCAGGCCGCCTCCGAGTTCAGCAACGATGCGGGCCCGGGGCCGGTGGAGAGCGCCGCCGAATTCACTTCCGGCGGGAATGCGGCCCAGATCGGCATCGTCATCGTTGGCCACCCTCGTAGTTGCGAAACTGCGATCTCGTTCGAAGGCTCCGACGCCGATATCGCGTGGTGCCAGGTCAACTGACGCGTCGATAGGGGCAGCGGCGATGCGGACAGTGATCCGCATGTAGTGGAGTTTATCCCGAAACAAACCGTAAACGCGGACATGATTCCCGGCTTTCACCGGAAATGCGAAGCTAATTGTCAGCTATTGGACAGCCGGGCGAAGAACCCGTTCAGGAGCAGCGTCTGCACCAGCCCGGCCTGCTGCGGGGCGCTGAGCCCAGGCAGCTCGCCGACCCGAAACGGCTCGGTCCTCGAGGCGAGGAACCGCATCGCGGCTTCGTGGTCGGGGCCGGCACTCACCGACAATTGAGCGAAGTGCAGGACGACCCGATCGGCGACGCGGGTCACCCGCGCGTAGAGCGGTTCGTGCTTGCGCACCAGCGTCTGCCCGTCGACCCCGACCGTGTCGCTGACACTTCCGACCGGTGGGCAGCGGCCACGCCGGACCAAAACGTCCTCCAACGCGCCGAGACCGTCCGCGACGAACCCCGGTTCCTCGACCGTTCGCAGCGCGTCGCGCACCAGGTCGCCCAGGCCGGCGCGGACGCCCGCGTCGTCCAGGTGCCGCGGCGACAAGCGGGTGTGCAACCCGGGATCCCGCAGGCTCAGCGCGTAGAGCGCGTGCGTGATCAGCGTCAGCACGGTGGGCGCGTGCAGTCCGATCGTCAAATGGACGGACGGCTCCGAGCGCGTTTCGGCCGAATGCACCTGGCCGCGTGGCAGATACAGCACATCACCGGCGCGCAGGCGCACGTCGGTCGCCGACGTCGGCCCGTCGGTCCCGACCCCCTTGCGGCTCTGGATCTCGTGTGCTGGCACGGGCGCATCGGTGGACACATGCCACGTCTTGGACCCCTGGATTTGCAGGACGAGCACGTCGTGCGGGTCGTAGTGGGGGACAAAGCCCGTGGAGTCCGGCGGCGTGACGTAGGCATTGACTCGCGTCGGAAAGTTCAGCTCGACCTCGAGCGAATGTGACAGCGCGGCCACCGTGCGCAGGTACCGCTCGAGACCGTTGAGCACGATGGTGTACCCGTTCGCCAGGCCGTCGCGGGCGAGGTCCGGGTCGAGACTGCCGTCGCTGCGGCGGTAGCCGGCGGGATCCTTGTCCTGGCCGCCTTTTACCAGGCGCACGGCCGACGGTGCTGGCCGCACATGCTCGAGCAGTTCGTCGACGATCGAGGGTCCGGGCAGCAGGCGGTCGAAATAGCCCGGATGGCGCCGCTGGATGTGGTGGTACCTGGTCGCCCAGATCTCGTCGAGGAACGTGTCGACCGGCAGAGGCTGCAGCAACCAGGCGAGCGACGGCTCGACGGCCAAATCTCCTTCCAACCCTCCCAACCCTTTCCAACCTCTGCAAACGTTCGCGGGCGACCGGTAGGGACCACAGTAGACCGGCACCCCCACGCGCCCCGCCCTTCTCGGTAGGTCGTCCGCGGCTACTAGCCTGGATCTGTGCCCGATCCCGCCACGTATCGCCCCGCGCCCGGGTCCATCCCGGTCGAGCCGGGCGTCTACCGATTCCGGGATCCGCACGGCCGGGTCATCTACGTCGGCAAGGCCAAGAGCCTGCGGAGCCGGCTGACGTCCTACTTCGCCGATGTCGCCGGCCTGCATCCGCGGACGCGGCAGATGGTGACCACCGCGGCCAAGGTCGAGTGGACGGTGGTCAACACCGAAGTCGAGGCGTTGCAGCTCGAATACAACTGGATCAAAGAGTTCGACCCGCGCTTCAACGTCCGCTATCGCGACGACAAGTCCTATCCGGTGCTGGCGGTCACCGTCAACGAGGAGTTCCCGCGGCTGATGGTCTATCGCGGACCGCGCCGCAAAGGGGTGCGCTATTTCGGGCCCTACTCGCACGCGTGGGCCATCCGGGAGACGCTGGATCTGCTCACCCGGGTGTTTCCGGCGCGCACCTGTTCGGCGGGAGTGTTCAAGCGGCACAAGCAGATCGACCGTCCTTGCCTGCTGGGCTACATCGATAAATGCGCGGCGCCCTGCGTCGGCAGGGTCAGCGCCGAACAGCATCGCCAGATCGTGAACGATTTCTGCGACTTCCTGTCCGGCAAGACCGACCGGTTCGCCCGCGAGCTGGAACAGCAGATGAACGCCGCGGCCGAGCGGCTCGATTTCGAGCGGGCCGCGCGGCTGCGCGACGACCTCGGCGCGCTGAAGAGGGCGATGGAAAAGCAGGCCGTGGTGCTCGGTGACGGCACCGACGCCGATGTGGTGGCCTTCGCCGACGACGATCTCGAGGCCGCGGTGCAGGTGTTCCACGTGCGCGGTGGCCGGGTCCGCGGTCAGCGCGGCTGGATCGTCGAAAAGTCCGCCGACCCCGGCGATTCCGGTGAGGAGCAGTTGGTCGAGCAGTTCTTGACGCAGTTCTACGGCGAGCAGGCCGAATTGGGAGGCGCCGCAGACGAATCGGTGAACCCCGTGCCGCGCGAGGTGCTGGTGCCCTGCCTGCCCTCCAATGCCGACGAGCTGACGAGTTGGTTGTCCGGCCTGCGCGGATCCCGGGTGGCGCTGCGCGTGCCGCGGCGCGGCGACAAACGGGCACTGGCCGAAACGGTGCAGCGCAACGCGAAAGAAGCACTGCAGCAACACAAGCTGAAGCGCGCCGGTGACTTCAACGCCAGATCCGCTGCCCTGCAGAACATTCAGGAAGCCCTCGGTCTGCCCGAGGCACCGCTACGTATCGAATGTGTGGATATCAGCCACGTGCAGGGCACCGACGTGGTGGGCTCACTGGTGGTGTTCGAGGACGGCCTGCCGCGCAAATCAGACTACCGTCACTTCGGGATCCGGGAAGCCGCCGGGCAGGGACGCTCCGACGATGTCGCCTCCGTCGCCGAGGTGACCCGCCGCCGCTTCGCACGGCACCTGAGCGAACAAAACGACCCGAATATGCTTTCGCCGGAAGGGAAGTCTCGCCGTTTCGCCTACCCACCGAACCTGTACGTGGTCGACGGCGGCGCGCCGCAAGTCAACGCGGCCAGCGCGGTGCTCGAGGCACTCGGCGTCACCGATGTCGCGGTGATCGGTCTGGCCAAACGGCTGGAAGAGGTGTGGGTCCCCTCGGAACCCGACCCCGTCATCATGCCGCGCAACAGCGAGGGGCTTTACCTGCTGCAACGTGTCCGCGACGAGGCGCATCGGTTCGCGATCACCTACCATCGCAGCAAGCGATCCAAGCGAATGACGGCATCGGTGCTGGATTCGGTGCCAGGATTGGGCGAACATCGCCGTAAGGCATTGGTAAGCCATTTCGGATCGATAGCCCGCCTCAAGGAGGCCACCGTCGACCAGATCACCGCCGTTCCCGGCATCGGTGTCGCCACCGCGACCGCCGTCCTGGAGGCGCTGCGGCCCGAGCAGACCCCCGATGAGTCCAGGGTCGGGCAATGACGGACCCAGGTGAGTTGGCGGGGGGGCGCTCGGTGGAGGCCCCGGCGGGCATCGACGTCGTTCTGGTCACCGGGTTATCCGGTGCCGGGCGGGGTACCGCTGCCAAGGTGCTCGAGGACCTCGGCTGGTATGTGGCCGACAACCTGCCCCCGCAGCTGATCACCCGGATGGTCGATCTCGGCATGGACGCGGGGTCGCGGATCACCCAGCTGGCGGTGGTGATGGACGTGCGGTCGCGCGGCTTCACCGGTGATCTGGACTCGGTGCGCACCGAGCTGGCGACCCGAAACATCGCCCCGCGGGTGGTGTTCATGGAAGCATCCGACGACATGTTGGTGCGCCGCTACGAGCAGAATCGCCGCAGCCATCCGTTGCAGGGCGATCAGACGCTGGCCGAGGGCATTGCCGCCGAACGCCGGATGCTGGCTTCCGTTCGCGCCACCGCCGATCTGATCATCGACACGTCGACGCTGTCGGTGCGTGGCTTACGCGAGACCATCGAGCGGGCGTTCGGCGGTGACGCCAGCGCGACCATCAGCGTCACGGTCGAATCGTTCGGCTTCAAGTACGGCCTGCCGATGGATGCCGACATGGTGATGGACGTGCGATTCCTACCGAACCCGCACTGGGTCGACGAATTGCGCCCGCGCACCGGGCAGGACCCCGCGGTGCGGGATTACGTGTTGAGCCAGCCCGGCGCGGCCGAGTTCCTCGACGCCTACCATCGACTGCTGTCTCTGGTCGTCGACGGCTACCGCAGGGAGGGCAAGCGCTATATGACGGTCGCCATCGGCTGCACCGGCGGCAAGCATCGCAGTGTCGCGATCGCCGAGCAACTGATGCAGTTGCTGAACGCCCAGAAGGGTGCAGACCAGCTGTCGGTGCGGGTGCTGCACCGGGATCTGGGCCGCGAATGAGTGAGCCGATCAACCGGGGCATCGTCGCACTCGGCGGCGGACACGGCCTGTATGCGACGTTGTCGGCGGCGCGCCGGCTCACCCCGTACGTCACCGCCGTGGTGACCGTCGCCGACGACGGCGGGTCTTCCGGCCGGCTGCGCAGCGAACTCGACGTGGTGCCACCGGGTGATCTGCGAATGGCGTTGGCGGCCTTGGCATCTGACAGTCCGCATGGGCGACTGTGGGCGACCATCCTGCAGCACCGGTTCGGCGGCAGTGGCGCCCTGGCCGGGCATCCGATCGGCAACCTGATGCTGGCCGGCCTGTCCGAGGTGCTGGCCGATCCGGTGGCCGCCCTCGACGAGCTGGGCCGCATCCTCGGCGTCAAGGGCAGGGTGCTGCCGATGTGCCCGATCGCGCTGCAGATCGAGGCCGACGTATCCGGTCTGGAAGGCGACCCGCGGATGTTCCGGGTGATCCGCGGCCAGGTGGCGATCGCGACCACCCCGGGCAAGGTGCGACGGGTGCGGCTGCTGCCCGACAACCCCCCGGCAACAAGGCAGGCCGTCGACGCCATCATGGCCGCCGACCTGGTGGTGCTGGGCCCCGGGTCGTGGTTCACCAGCGTGATCCCGCATGTGCTGGTGCCCGAGCTGGCGGCGGCGCTGCGGGCGACTACCGCCCGGCGTGCCCTGGTGCTCAATCTGGTGGCCGAGCCGGGGGAGACGGCCGGCTTCTCCGTCGAACGTCATCTGCACGTGCTGGCCCAGCACGCACCGGAATTCACCGTGCACGACGTCATCATCGACGCCGGCCGGGTGCCGAGTGAGCGAGAACGCGAGCAACTGCGCCGCACCGCCACACTGCTACATGCCGAGGTCCACTTCGCCGACGTGACCCGACCTGGTACACCTTTACATGATCCAGGCAAGCTCGCGGCGGCCCTGGACGGGGTCCGGGCGGCCCGCAAGGCTCCGGAAGCGGCTCCGGTCACGGCCACTGCGGATATTCGGGTCGACGGCGCAAGCCCACCAACAGGTGGGGATGGACCCGCCGGCAGCGGACCAAGGGGTGACAACTCGTGGCGATGACGACCGAAGTCAAGGACGAACTGAGCCGCCTGGTCGTGAAGTCGGTCAGCGCCCGTCGCGCGGAAGTCACGTCCCTGCTGCGGTTCGCCGGCGGGCTGCACATCGTCGGCGGTCGCGTCGTGGTGGAGGCCGAGGTGGATCTGGGCAACATCGCGCGGCGGCTGCGCAAAGACATTTTCGAGCTTTACGGATACCCCGCCGTCGTACATGTATTGTCCGCCAGCGGGATTCGCAAGAGCACCCGATACGTGCTGCGGGTGGCCAACGATGGCGAGGCGCTGGCCCGCCAGACCGGCCTGCTCGACAACCGCGGCCGCCCGGTGCGCGGGCTGCCGGCCCAGGTGGTGGGCGGCAGTGTCGGTGACGCCGAAGCCGCGTGGCGGGGAGCCTTCCTGGCGCATGGGTCGCTGACCGAGCCGGGACGGTCCTCGGCATTGGAAGTCAGCTGCCCCGGCCCGGAGGCGGCGCTGGCGTTGGTGGGTGCGGCGCGCCGGCTGGGGGTCAGCGCGAAGGCCCGCGAGGTGCGTGGCGCCGACCGGGTGGTGGTTCGTGACGGCGAGGCGATCGGCGCGTTGCTGACCCGGATGGGCGCCCAGGACACCCGGCTGGTGTGGGAGGAGCGCCGGATGCGGCGCGAGGTGCGGGCGACGGCCAACCGGCTCGCCAATTTCGACGACGCCAACCTGCGCCGCTCGGCGCGGGCGGCGGTCGCGGCGGCCGCCCGGGTGGAGCGGGCGCTGGAGATCCTCAGCGACACCGTCCCCGACCATTTGGCCTCGGCCGGCAAGCTGCGCGTCGAGCACCGGCAGGCGTCGCTGGAGGAGCTCGGCCGGCTCGCCGACCCGCCGATGACGAAAGATGCTGTGGCCGGCCGTATTCGGCGGCTGCTGTCGATGGCCGACCGCAAGGCGAAGGTCGAGGGCATTCCCGACACGGAGTCGGCGGTGACGCCGGATCTGCTAGAGGACGCCTGACCAACCAGCGAATTTGCTGGGCGCGACGGGTCGGGGAGGGCTACGGTCGGGGAATGAAACGGCTTTCGAGCGTTGATGCGGCGTTTTGGTCGGCCGAAACCGCGGGCTGGCACATGCATGTGGGCGCACTCGCGATTTGCGACCCGAGGGACGCGCCGGGGTACAGCTTTCAGCGACTGCGCGAGCTGATCATCGAGCGGCTGCCGGAGCTGCCGCAGCTGCGGTGGCGGGTCGCCGGGGCGCCGCTCGGCCTGGACCGGCCGTGGTTCGTCGAGGACGAGGACCTGGACCCCGACTTCCACATCCGGCGCATCGCGGTTCCGGCGCCGGGCGGCCGCCGCGAACTCGAGGAGCTGGTGGGGCGGTTGATGTCCTACAAGCTGGACCGCGCCCGGCCGCTGTGGGAGATGTGGGTGATCGAGGGTGTCGAGGGCGGCCGGATCGCGTCGCTGACCAAGATGCACCACGCCATCGTCGACGGCGTCTCGGGCGCCGGCCTGGGTGAAATTCTGTTGGACATCACGCCGGAACCGCGGCCGCCGCAACAGGAAACGGTGGGATCGCTGGTGGGATTGCAGATTCCGGGCATCGAGCGGCGGGCGGTGGGCGCGCTCATCAACGTCGGCGTCAAGACGCCATTCCGCGTCGCGCGGCTGGTGGAGCAGACCGTGCGTCAACAGATCGCCGCGTTGGGTGTGAGCAGCAAGCCATCGCGCTACTTCGATGCGCCCAAAACCCGCTTCAATGCATCGGTATCGCCGCACCGGCGCATCACCGGCTGCCGCGTCGAACTGGCCCGCGCCAAGGTCATCAAGGACGCCTACGGCGTCAAGCTCAACGACGTCGTGCTGGCGCTGGTGGCCGGGGCCGCCCGCGACTACCTACTCAAACGTGGTGAGCTGCCCGCCAAACCGCTCATCGCGCAGATCCCCGTGTCGACGCGCACCGACGAGAACAAGGACGACGTCGGCAACAAGGTGGGTTCGATGACCGTCTCGTTGGCCACCCATATCGAAGACCCCGGGGACCGGCTGCAGGCCATCCACCAGAGCACCCAGAACGCCAAGCTGATGGCCAAAGCGCTGTCGGCGCATCAGATCATGGGACTGACCGAGACCACGCCGCCCGGGTTGCTGCAGCTGGCCGCGCGGGCCTACACCGCCAGTGGTTTGTCGCGAAACCTGGCCCCTATCAACCTGGTCGTCTCCAACGTGCCCGGCCCGCCGTTCCCGCTGTACATGGCCGGCGCCAAATTGGACTCGCTGGTGCCGCTGGGCCCGCCCGTGATGGACGTCGCGCTGAACATCACCTGCTTCTCCTACCAGGACTACCTGGACTTCGGTTTCGTGACGACGCCCGAGGTGGCCAATGACATCGACGACATGGCCGATCGGATCGAGCCGGCGTTGACCGACCTCGAGAAGGCCGCCGCGCGGGAGAACAGCTCCAGCTAGGCCTGCCCGGCGATCTCGCGCTACGGGTTGGCGCCAGCTGAACCAGTGGCGATCGCGAAGTGTTATGCGGCACCGGGATTGTCGGCTTCTTCGTCGTCGTCGCCGTCGCGTAGCAGTTTTTCGGGGTGGTGGAAGGTGTTGGTGCGGGGTTGGCCGCGCTCGAGGTGGGGTGGTGGGATCCATTCGGTGTCGCTTCGGGCGTTTTTGTGGGTGCTCCAGCCGCGGGGTGTGAGCATGCGGTGATGGGTGCCGCAGGC
>Ga0134128_10007297_pt1 | contig 13353 bp, 9 predicted proteins | sample KB31754_FD_96462 | JGI IMG/M metagenome (GOLD analysis project Ga0134128, IMG submission 96462) | Terrestrial soil microbial communities with excess Nitrogen fertilizer from Kellogg Biological Station, Michigan, USA - KB3-175-4 | ecosystem: Environmental > Terrestrial > Soil > Unclassified ... | reverse complement strand
TGAACGCGATCACGTCCTCCTCAACGCGGAGAGGGCGGGAAATTTCCGGGAGAGCATTCGGATACAGACTGGTTCGCGCTTCAGGCGCGAGGCTTTTCACCAAACGCGCATCGTTCTGGGAAGGCGTCAGCACAGTATCGAATTGCGGCAGCCATTCTCTCTCAAGACTTCGGCATCGCGCTCCGAATCGCCGCAGAGCCACAGCCGCAACCCAGCTTTCCGTCGCAGCCAAACGTTCATGCCAGACAGACTCGATATTATGCAAATCGAGGAGGACGCGGTCGCAATTTTGCCGAATTGCCGAAAGATAAGGCGCGCACCAGAAGTGTTCGATCACGCCGAGATCGTAATGGCGTTCTTGCGCGAATTCCCGCACCTGCCGATCAAAGCCGGCAAACCGATCCACCAGGGGCGGGACGCCAGTTGCCAGCCGGCGTAAATTGCGAAAAATTCGCGTGATTCCGTCCTTTCCATGAAACGGTAGTTCGAGAACGCGCGCATGCTCAACCAATTTTTCCGGAATCGCGGCCAGCGGGTCGTCATTTCCGGATTGCTTAAAGAAAATCGCGTCGACGGCATAGTAGCGATGGGCCAGCCAAGCCAACACGGAGGCCGACCGCATGGGGCCGCCGCCCATCAAGGGATAAGGAGGCTCAGGGCACAGAAAGAGCGCTCTCCGCATCGGACTTCCGAAATCGCCGGATGGCCTCATCGTAAACCTCGTGCGTGCGTTTCGCCGTATTGGTCCATGAAAATTCCCGAGCGCGGCAAATAGCCTTTTCCCGCAGGTCCCGAAGCCAATCCGGCTCCGCAAGCACGGCCTTCATCGCGTCTGCCCAAGCCTTCGGATCGGCGGGATCAAGGTGCAGCGCCGCGCCGCCCGAGACCTCTTCGAGCGCCGGATCTTTCGAGGCCAATACCGCGGCTCCGCACTGCATCGCCTCGAGCACCGGCAGGCCGAAGCCCTCGTACCACGACGGATAGAGACACGCGATCGCTCCTGAATACAGACCCGGCAGCGCCTCTTCCCGCACTTCGCCCATCAGACGGAGGCCCAGCTCCGGAGGCGGCTCGCGGAAATCCCGGCGCTTCCGCCCCGCGACCCATAGTTCCACATCCGGGTCGAATTTTCTCGCTTCGCGCCAAGCCTCGATGACCAGCCCAAGATTCTTCCGGGGTTCAAGGGTCCCAACACAGAGGAGATAACGGCGGCGGCCGATCTCCGGCTGCACGGGCCGGAAGCGTTCACCGGCGGCTTCGGGGACAGCGACGATCCGGCTCGGGGAAACGTGGAACCGCTCAATCGTCTGGCGGCGGACGGCTTGGGTGGGCGTGACGATCATGGTCGGCAGGCCGACGCGCAGCAGGACGGGCGTGCGCCGGCGGACGCGATCGGCATCGGCGTGCCAGTTGGGATCGAGCCACGGCGAAAGGTCGTGCAACGTCATCACGCTTGGCCGCACCGGGAGATAGGGAACGGAAAAATCGGTACCGTGGAAAACGTCGAGGTGGAGGCGCGAAATTTCGGCTTGCAATCCCCACAGCCACCACCGCCGTTCGAGCACGTTTTGCGCGCCGCGGCCCTTCTTGAGATTGGGCAGCCACGGGGACGGATGCGCATACTCCTGATCGGATAGCAGCCAGTAATCGTCTTCGGGAAAGCACACCGCGAGCGCGCCGCTAAGTTCCGCCGTATATCGCGCCACGCCACCCGTGGATACGGTCAGCGGCGTGGCATCGAGACCTGCTTTCACCATTCGATGATACGATCTAGTGTGGCTTCGCGCCGGTAAACAAAAGTGAGCATCGACGAGCGCCAATTTTATAAAGAATCACAGACCACGAAACCCGTGACGTTGAATTGTCCTTTCTGCCGGACAGCGGAAACGTACGATTTGCGATGGCTGGTCCGCACCAAGATCGACCGCCTTCCGGGGGGTGCCGATGAGCGCGATCGCGCGAAATTTCAGAAGGCGGCGAGTTATATGGTGCTGCTGGATGACAAAGTAATGTGCAAAAATATGCGCTGCCGCAAACGTTTTGACATCTCGGGCGTCAAGACGACGGCGTTTATCTAGCGGGGGAGGCCTAAGGCGGCTGCCAGCCACGATTGGCTGACCTGCAATCACCAGGCGTGGAAGTAGCCGTCACGGCGGACGAGATCGACGGGACGGCCGAAGAGGATGGTCAGGCGCTCCGCGGTGAGGAGTTCTTCTTTAGGGCCATCGCCGGCGATTTCGCCGTTGCGAAGCAGAATGACGCGCTCGATCTCGGGAATGATGTCCGAAAGATGATGCGTCACGAGAAGAATGCCTACGCCGGATTGCGCGAGCTTCCGAAGGGTCTGGCTTAGCTCGTGCTGCGCGGGGATGTCGAGGCTCGTGCTCGGCTCATCGAGCAACAGAGCCATGGGATCATGCACCAGCGCGCGACCGATCACGATGCGCCGGGCTTCGCCCGAGGACATTTCCGTAACGAAGCGATCGGCGAGATGGGGTGCTTCCAGCTTTTTGAGGATCTCATCCGCTTTATCGACCATGGCGGTGGTCACTTCATGATTCGGCCATACGCCGATACTGCTGAAGAATCCGGAAAGGACCGCCTCGCGCCCGGTGATTTCGCGAGTGCAGGTGCTCATGAGATCGTTTGAGACGAGTCCGAGCAGTGGACGCAGCTCGAAGACATTCCAGCGCTCGCGCCCGAGAATGCTGATGGACGATTCTTCTCTCGCGAGCGGATAACACTCGCGGGTCAGCGTTTTAATGAGGGTCGATTTGCCGCAGCCGTTGGGCCCAAGGATGGCGACGTGCTCGCCCGGTTCAATGCATAGAGTCAAGTCATTCAGCGCGAGCTTAGTCCCCCGCATGACAGACACGTGACGGAGATCCAACAGAGCGGGTTGTTCTTGTTTTATAGGAATCATCTACTTTTTTATTTTCGCCTTAGCGGCGAGGCGGGACCAGAGAGAGGCGGGCTGTTTGTCGAAAATTGTTCCGGGGGTGGCGGGCTCGACCGACCATAGTCTATTTTCTAATTCGTTGCGCAACTGCGCCGCGGACCAACCGCACAGACCCACGTACACGCGCACAGAGGCTGGCGAAGCCGCCGCGATCCTTTTCAGTTGAGAGCGATCGGACATGAGATAGATGCCGGGCATGACTTCAGAGGCGTGCTCAGGCTTAGTTCGCGAGCGCACTAGGCCGTTGATGCCGATTCGCATCGGGCCGCCCTGATATAGGGAAGTCGATCGAGCGGCCGGCGTTTTGAGATCGGGGAACAAGACCGAGAGTGGAACGGTAGTGGGGCGATTGACGATCAGGCCGATCGCGCCCTCAGCGCCGGAATGGACGAGCAGAATGACGGTGCGCGCGAAATCGTCGTCGGAAGAACTTGGAGCGGCGATGAGAAACCGGCCGGTTTGCGCTCCGTGCGCGGGCGATAGAAAGGCTGACAGGAGCACGGCGGACACGCAGAACAGGGAGGTCGTAGCCACGCTACCGTTATTGTCGCGCGGCGATGGCTTAGTGGATAAAGTGCCGGAGATGGCAACCCGTTCCTGTCGCATGGTATCCGCCTCACATCGCAAACGCTTACATCAATATTTTATTGGCGTAAGCACTTCCCGCCGCGCCGCATATCGCGCCTATCGGGAAGAAAGAACGATACGTCTCAGCGGGACTGATCCGTTAAGCCGCTGCCGTTCGACGAATTGGATGGCGTTTTATGAATGCGAGATCGCGAGCGCGTCAAATTTGTGCGAGCCGCCGAGGCGCTACGTGACCAACTCATCACCGACGACCGCAAGCCGGCTGGTTATCCATTTGATGAGACCGACTTATTAAGGTAATCGAGGCGCTTCCGGCCGTTAGCGTTCACCCCGACCCGGAAGCTCGACACATACATCGTGGCCTAATGCGAGTCGGCCGTGAACCCATTATTAAACTACTGGAAAGTTCTGCCGCTTCACCGGCGATGAGCGCTATCGGATCTGGCGAAGTTCATGCTCGACTTGCGGGGCGGTGAGAGCCTGCATCTTTGCTGAACAGTAATATTGATAACGCTTGCATGTTAGAGGATAAGGAGATCTTCAAAAAACCGTTAGAAATATTGGAAGATATCTTGCAACCGCTTGCAGACAAGCTGTATACTCCCAAACAACGGGTTTTCGAAACGACGAAAGTTTCGTCCCATCTAGGTTGATGAGGTGATCTACTATGTGCGGCATGACACTCTTTTTGTCCAACGCCAGCGATTCCCGTTTCAGTTCGCTGGTGAAGAAACGCGGGATTCTCGCGGCAACTGCTGTCGCGCTGCTCGCTCTCTGTTCGCTACCGGCCCCGGCCCAGGAACAGGGTACGATTTCCGGCTTGGTGACCGATGCCACCGGTTCCGTGATTCCTAACGCGCACGTTAAAGTAACCAATGAACAAACCGGATTGAGCAGAGATCTGGCCACCAATCAATCCGGCAATTACAACGCGCCGGCCCTCATCGTCGGTAAGTACACAGTCGAGATTTCCGCACCTGGTTTCGCCGGCTACAAGCAGACCAACATCGCGGTAAACGTCAACGACAACCTGCGCATCGACGCTCGCCTGGAGATTGGCGGCGTCCAGCAAAGCGTGGAGGTCCAGGCAAATGCCGTCCAGGTACAAGCTGAAGACGCAACCGTGGGGCAGGTCGTCAATGGGACACAGGTTGAATCGCTTTCCGTGAACGGACGAAATTTCACATCGCTGGCGGCCCTGGTACCGGGCGCATCCTCAACTCAACCCTCCTTGAATACGCCGGTCGGCGTAACTTCAAGTACTAGCATTTCATTTAATGGCATGCGTCAGAGCAATAACGTATGGCGCATGGACGGGCAAGAGAACTATGACCGTGGCTGTGGCGGCTGCGTCGCGGTTCTGCCGTCGGTCGAAGCGATTGCCGAGTTCAAAGTAGAAACTGCCGGCGCCGCCGTAAGCAACGGATTTGGGGATGCCGGACAAGTCAACGTGGCGACAAAGTCAGGGACTCGCGATTTTCACGGCACGGGTTGGGAATATGTGCGTAACGAGAAACTCGACGCGAACAATTACTTCACAAATCTGAATGGCCAGCCAAAGCCGCCTCTTCGCTTCAACGTCTACGGGTATAACATCGGCGGTCCTGTATTTATACCGAAACTTTATCCGAGGAGTAAGTCGCGGACGTTCTTCTTCTTCAATGAAGAGTGGCGGAAGTTACGGCAATCCTCGCTGTTCAACGTTCCGACTCCAAGCCTCGCCGAGCGAACGGGCGACTTCAGCGCGATTAAAACTCAGATCAAGGATCCAACTACAGGCCAGCCGCTTCCGGGGAATATCATACCGGCAAATCGAATCGACCCCAACGCATTGATTCTGGCGGCGCCTAATTTCCTTTTTCCCGCCCCAACCAATCCTAATGGGAACTTTACACAGTCGTTCAGCGTGCCGACGAATCTTCGCGAGGAAATACTTCGCCTCGACCATAGTTTCAGCGACAAGGAGCAAGTTTTCTTCCGGTATATTCAGGAAAGTAACACTCAGAACTTCACTAATAATCTATGGTCGAGCAGCAGTTATCCCACTACTACCACGTTACTGCTCAATCGGCCAAAGTTGTATTACGCCCAATTGACTTCTACGTTAACTCCCAGCACTGTGAATGAGGCTTCATTAGGCTATCTTGACCAGCCATTGAACTTATCCCTCAACGGCAACTATCAACGTCCATCGAGTTTGACTATTCCCCTCGTATTTCCGGGCGCAAATACAGCGAACAAAAATCCGAATATCTCGTTACAGCAAATGGGTGTCAATTACGATCTCGCTTCCTGGCCGTGGATCAACGAGATGGAAACGTGGACGATACAAGATAACCTCACGATGACTCGCGGAAAACATACCTTCACGTTCGGCGGCGTATGGATGCATTTCAATAAGCAGCAGGACCTGTTCGGGCCGACGCAAGGCGCGTTCACGTTTACGGGGCAGTACAGCGGTAACGATTTCGCGGATTTTCTCCTTGGATACCCATTTGAATTTCAGCAGTTACAGCAACAGACGGAACCGAACTATCTCAGCCGCAGCGGCGCTTTATGGATGCACGATAGTTGGAAAGCATCTTCCAAGTTAACGGTCACGGCGGGCTTACGATGGGACGCATTTCCGCACGCCTACACGGAAAAGAACGACGTCTCATCCTTTTTCGTTAATCTCTACAATCCAGCGGATGCTCCTCAAATCAACAGCGCGGGCCGAATCGTACCCGGGACCGGCAATCTATTGAATGGTCTTGGCATCGCGGGTAAAAATGGCATACCGCGAGGCCTGGTTGAGAATCACTGGAACACATTCGAGCCGAGGATCGGCATCGCGTGGCGGCCCTTCAGCGACGACACGGTGATCCGCGCAGGATTCGGCATTTACTACGAACGTGTCCAGGGGAACGACATTTACAACGTCGCTCCGAATCCGCCGTTCAGCAGCACCGCCACGATTTTCAACACGCAGCTAAGTAACCCAGGAGGAGGGCCGGGCGCAATACTTCCGGCTTCCCTGACCGTGTACGATCCGGCGTATCCGACTTCCTCGGTTAATCAATACAATTTCGGCGTCCAGCGCCGTCTTACTAAGAGCGTTGTCGCTGATGTATCCTATGTTGGAACCAAAGGTACCCACCTTTCCGACACGCGCAATATCAATCAGCCGTTCCCGGAGGGTGCCGCGCAAGTTCTAGCCAAAACGGCGAATGTGAATCAGGTACGGCCCTATCTTGGTTATGCGAACATCAACCAGTACTACAACGGCGGTAATTCCAATTACAACGCTTTGCAGGCCAGTCTCAGAACCAACGAGTTCCACGGCCTGACGCTGCAAGCCTCTTACACGTACTCTCATGCGATTGACGACGTTAGCGGCGACGTTCCTGGCAACGCCCATCAGGACGCTTATCGAGCTTATCTCGAATACGGTAACTCGAATTACGACCGCACGCAGATGCTAATCCTGAGTTACGTGTACAACATTCCGGCGCCATCGCAACAGCGGGTCGTAAAAGCGGTCTTAGGCAACTGGCAACTTTCGGGGATTAGCGTATTCGAGACTGGAACGCCGATCAACATCACTCTTCCCGGCGATAACGCTGGGGTCGGCGGCGCGCCTTATCGGCCGGACCTCATCGGCGATCCGACCGTAGGAGGTGGTTCCCGTCAGGTATGGTTTAATCCGGCGGCATTTGCCAAGCCACCGGCGGGCGCCTTCGGGAATGCGGGCCGGAACGTCGTCCGTAGCGCGGGAATCGACAACACGGACGCGTCCCTTTTCCGAAATTTCCCAGGTATCCTCAAACTTGAAAGCAGCGGCTTACAATTCCGGGCGGAGTTCTACAACATCTTCAACCATGTTAACTTTAGCGGTTTTGGCACAACCTTCGGATCGCCTAACTTCGGGCAGGCGACAGCGGCGAGGGATTCCAGAACCATACAGCTTGGGCTACGATTGTTCTTCTAACTTCATTTGGACCGGGCTGCTCGTATTAACCTTTGCACTAATGGGCGGCGCTTCGGTGGTGTCCGCCCAAACCGCGGAAGAGGCGAATCAAAAAGCGGCTGCCGCACTTACGGCTGGTAAGTTGGACGCGGCTGTTTCTGAGTTGCAAGCCTCTGCCCGGCGCTTTCCCGATGATACCCATATTCAGTTCAACCTAGGCTTGGCTCTCGTCCGGAAAGGGCGGTTAAAAGAAGCCATCGCCCCACTTCAAAAGGCGGCTGAGGACCCCGGTCTAGCGAGCGAAGCGCATTTCCTTCTTGGCGCGGATTATTTTGAGACGACGGATTATGCGAAAGCCGCCCGCGAACTCAGCGGCCTCGAAAATTCCGGTCATAGTGAACGCGTGTTGTACATGATCGAGGAAAGCAATCGCCGCACACAGCACATCGAGAAGGCCAAAGCCGCCTTCCACCAACTAATTACACGCTACCCGGATTCGGCTTGGACGCATTACTTACTTGGTACGGCCTATGAAGACCAAAAGCAACTGGATAAGGCTATTACAGAATATAAACTAGCGCTCGAAAAAGACCCCACGATTCCGAATGCCGACTTCGCTATCGGATACATTTATTGGCGGCAGCAATACACCGGGAACGCGCGGGAATGGCTCGAAAAGGAGGCGCTCAAAGGCTGCCACGCGCTGGCTAATTACTATCTTGGCGAGATCTCCCGAACGGAAGGCGACTTGCACAACGCGGAAGTTCGATACAAGCGGGCAATCAAGTGCGATCCATCAAATGGCGACGCGCATGTGCGCCTGGGGATCGTGATGGGCGACCAGAAGCGCTACCAAGGCGCGGTTTTTCAGTTAAAACAAGCCATCCGCCTCCAGCCTAATGAATCGTCGGCCCATTATCATCTTGCGTCCATCTACAAGCGAATGGGACGCACGGCCGACGCTGCAGCCGAGTACAAAAAGGTTCGTGAAATTCAAGCCGCAAAGGGTCCAGGTGCCGACGCAAGGTGAGGAAGCAAGCAATGATACTCGCGCGTCTGTTGTCGCAGGCGCTGAAGGTGGTAGTTTGCATTGTGCTTCGATTCAGGCCCTCCCCTCAAGGACGAAGAGTCGCCGGATCATTGCTACGAAGCGGGCGAGAACACCATCATCATCCGCGAAAAGGGCGTACCGGAAACGCCTCAATCGAACTTAGCCCGACATTCGGTCATCTTGTTCACGTTAGTACGTCTGCCGTCGAGCTAGGCTGCTCAATGTGAGCGCTGTCATAGTCTGAGTAGCTCGCACATTAAGGCGGTGGAGGATGACGCTTCGAGCGAAGTTATTCGCCGCGAGATCGTGAATCCCCGCCGGGCCCGGATGACTGGAGCGCCACGCGAATAGACGAACACCTGTGAAGCGCTGCCGGAGCGCCGAGAAAACAGATTGCCTGCCGTGCCCATGAAGCAAGCGTCTCTTGGGCCATATCCGCGATTCACCGATCATCGGAACGGTCTACGAATGAACGGGTTTAGATTGTCGCGACCTGATGATCGGGGCAGTCCAGATGCACCCGCGCATACAACTCGTCGATAATCCCCGAACCATACTGCGCGATGAACGGAAGAATGGCGTAGAACCGCTCCTGTAAATGCTTCTCCGGAAAGACAAGCCCGCTGAAAGACGCGGCATCGCGCAAAGCACGTTCATCGCGCCGGACCGCTTCGCGTTTGGTCTTGTCTTCCATTTTCGCGATCTGATAGAGAATCTTCGCCGAGCTCTTTTCCATCGCCTTGGCCAGCGTCGGGTCGAATCCGATTATGCTCGTTCGCAGCTTGTTCGTGAGGCGCTCGGCTTCGCGGCGCGATTCGGCGAATCGCCCTAACAATTCAGGCGGCGTCAACTTCGCGGCCATCCGCTCGCGGACTCGCTCTTCGCCTTCGAATAAGTCCGTCACCGCAAGGCCGTATCGCTCCATCCGCCGATGACTTCGCTCGTCGATGAGTGTGAACCCGGAGCGCGCGCGGGTCACGGGCATTCGCCCCAGCAGGTCCCGATACAGCACTTCGGATTGCGCCAGATACGCTACCTCGCCCGGACCGCCGATGTATGAGACCGTAGGTAAAAGATAATCCTGCATGACGGGCCGCAACAGCGCGTTGGGAGATAACTTGCCGCCAAAGTCCGCCAACTCCTCGCGCGAATACCGATGGCCAGGGGCTGCATAACCGCCGTCTCTTCGCCGAAGCCCGATTCGCCTTTCCCCATCCAGCACGAAGAACAAAGACGTATCGGCTTCGAAATGAACTTGCGCATGATAACCCGCGCCGGCGAGTTCACGTCCACGTTCGATCAGCTTCGCGCCGAGATCGTCCGATCGCAGAACCGCCTCGCGCAAGAACGGCGCCGCCAGATCCCGGATTTCCGGCTGCATCGGATCGAAGTAAACAAAATCCAACTTTCCAAGCAGGCACCGCATCAGCCGCTCGAACGCCTGGCCAATCCGCAATCCAGGCTGGTAAGATTCCTGGGCAACGGCAACGGCTTCCTTCGCGTAAGGCAGATGTTGCAGAGCCCGCTCGAGTTCCGTCAATGGAAACTCATCCGCGCACACGTACTCCATCGGCCGGCTCGCCGCGCCGTTCGCGGTTATCCGCAATTCCACCGGCCGTTGAGCTTCGTCAAACACGTGGCAGTGGTTGGCTTCGGCGAAATCGTGATCTTCCGTAGCAAGCCAAAACACCGGAACCGCGGGGATGCCCGCCCGGTTCAATTCCTCGGCTAGTTTCGCCGCAGTCAGCGCTTTGTAAATCGTGTATGCCGGGCCGCCGAACAGCGTCACCTGCTGGCCAGTGACAACCGCAACGGTTTCAGGCTTCGCCAGTCGCTCTAGCGCCAAAGAATTCCCCTGGCTCCTCCGTAATGCCTGGATCAGAGCCGCGCGCCGGTCGTCCGGGTACTGTATTTCCCGCGCTGCGGCGCGATACGATTCCAACTGTCCTGGGTCGTAGCCGAAGAATTGGGCGACCTTATCAAAACGGTATTGAAAATCCGCAAAAAGACGGGAGGTTCCGGGGATTTCGGTGTGGCGCAGACAAGCGTGCTCCATGCTAACGGTCCAAGCCTAGCAGATGATTCACGTTACGCCAAAGATCCGAATACTTTCGGAGCTTGCCGCGCGCTTGTTTTTCCTGATTCAATGAATTGAAGCCTCCTTGCTATGTTGGATGAACTCGAATTTCGCGATCGCGCGGACGAATCCCTGCACGCCCTTTACAAAAAGCTAGGGACCGCCTCTGAAGATGCCGATTTCGAAGCCGATTTCAACAACGGCGCGCTCACCATTGAATTTGACGAATCACCCGTCAGGTTTGTTATCAGCCCAAATTCGCCGGTTCGCCAGATATGGGTTTCCGCGCATTCCAAAAGCTTTAAGCTTGGCTGGGATTCCGGGCGCAATGCCTTTATTCTTCCGGATTCCGGCGAAACCCTGACCGATCTGATCCAGAGCGCCATCCGCCGGCAGCTCGGGGAAGAGATCGTTTTGTAGATGTCGGGCGTCTACGTATCCTATCCGTTTTGCGCACAAAAATGCACGTACTGTAACTTTGCCTCGGGCGTCTTCCCACGCGATCTGGAGCCACGCTACATTGGAGCGCTGTTGAAGGAATTGCGTTCAATCGAGTGGCCCTGGACTCCCGAGACCGTTTATTTGGGGGGCGGCACGCCGAGTCAGATGAATCCCGCCGATCTTGATCGGGTTCTCGCCGCGATTCCGGGATGTCCCTGGAGCGAGGCAACTCTGGAGGCCGCGCCCGGCTCTTTATCGCAGGAAACGGTGGTCTCGTGGAAGCGCTCGGGAATAAATCGCGTCAGTCTAGGAGTTCAATCTTTCGTGCAGCGCGAACTTGCTCGCACCGGCCGGAAACATACCGCCGAGGTCGTCGCGCATGATTTTGAGATGCTACGTAGGACCGGGATCGATAACCTCAGCGTCGATTTGATTGCGGGACTGCCCGGCCAGACTTCGGAGTCATGGCAATCTTCGCTCAATTGGATCGAGCGGCTTAGCCCGCCTCACGTCTCGCTCTATATGCTTGAGGTTGACGAAGACAGCCGCTTGGGGCACGAGGTGCTTTTTAATGGCAAGCGCTACGGCGCGCCGGAGATCCCGTCGGATGGATTGATCGTTGCATTTTATGAGACGGGCGTGGCGTTTCTGGAATCGCTCGGTCTGCGGCGCTATGAGATTTCAAACTTTGCTCGCGATGGTTTTGAGTCCGCTCACAACCTGAAATACTGGCGCCGCGAGTCTTACTTAGGCTTCGGCTCGGATGCACATTCGTTCGATGGTGAACTGCGCTGGCAGAACATTGAGTCGCCCTCCGATTATGTGGAAGCAATCGAACGTGGCGATTCTCCGCGCGAATCGGCAGAATTGGCGAATGCGACCGAAGAAAAGTTCTTTGTTGGACTCCGCCTCGCTTCCGGCATTCGTCCGGAAGGCGGCGAATGGGATCGTTTTCGCGAGCCGATCGACCAGTTCATCGCGCAAGGGCTGTTGGAAAGCAATGGCGGCACGCTCCGGCTTACGGACCGGGGAATTCTTTTCTCGAACGAGGTCTTTCAGGAATTTATCGGATATGACTGAGTTCATCGATCTGCGCAGCGACACCGTGACGCGTCCGTCGGCCGCGATGCGCAGCGCGATGTCTGAAGCCGAAGTGGGCGACGATGTTTACGGCGAAGATCCGACGCTTAACCGCCTGGAGCAGCGCGCCGCCGAAATCGCCGGCAAGGAAGCGGCTGTATTCGTACCAACCGGGACGATGGGAAACACCATCGGAATCAAGCTCCACACCGAGCATGGCCAGGAAATCGTGTGCGATTCGCGCGCTCACATTCTCGATTGGGAGCTTTCGATGACCGCCTGGTTTTCCGGTTGCCTCGCGCGTCCCATCTCAACGGAAGATGGCATCCTGACGTGGGCGGCAATTGAAAAGGTCTTGCGGGCTGGCGGACCTAATCACGCACCGACGGCCATGATTGAGATCGAGAACACACACAACATGGCCGGCGGCACGGTCTATCCACTGGAAACGATCCGCGAGATCTGCGATCAGGCGCATTCGAGAGGCTTGAAGGTTCACATGGATGGAGCGCGCGTCTTCAACGCCGCGTGCTATCTCAACCGCCCGATCGGCGAAATCGCCGAGAAGGCGGACACCGTGATGTTTTGTCTGTCGAAGGGGCTTGGCGCGCCGGTTGGTTCGCTGCTTGCCGGAACCGCGAAGGACATTGCACGCGGGCGATTGTATCGCAAACGGCTTGGCGGTGGAATGCGGCAGGCGGGTATTCTCGCGGCGGCCGGCCTTATCGCGCTTGAAGAGATGCCGCATCGTTTAGGTGAAGATCACGCGAATGCGCGCTTCCTAGCCGAAGAGATCGCGAAAATGCCCGGTGTTTCGCTCGATCCATCGCGCGTACAAACAAATATTGTGATCTTTGATATCGGCAGCACGGGTCTTTCGACGAAGGAGTTCAGCGCGGCGCTTAAAGCGCGCGGCATCCTGATGAACGCGATTGATACGACTCACATGCGCGCGGTTACACACTGCGATGTGACCCGCGCCGATTGCCAGCGTGCGATCGAAGTTTTGGCGGGTCGGCTCTCAAATCGCGCCGTCGCTCATTCGTTCGAAATAACCTCCGCTAGGCTGGAAGACCGCGAGCTTCCAAGGTAACTTGGAAGCCGAGCCTTCAGCCGTTTCACCAACCTGTTCTTGAGGCGCTGTGGATGCAGCTTACCGAAGAGTCGGGCGGAGGTCACGATACTCGACCGGATCTTTGAGAGTGCGG
>Ga0134128_10007294_pt1 | contig 13355 bp, 24 predicted proteins | sample KB31754_FD_96462 | JGI IMG/M metagenome (GOLD analysis project Ga0134128, IMG submission 96462) | Terrestrial soil microbial communities with excess Nitrogen fertilizer from Kellogg Biological Station, Michigan, USA - KB3-175-4 | ecosystem: Environmental > Terrestrial > Soil > Unclassified ... | reverse complement strand
TACGCGCGTACGCGGCGCGCGCCTCCGGCGAAGGCCGGCCGCGCCGGCGATGTCACATAAGGCACATGGACGCGCGCGCTACTCGGGTGGGCCGGTCTGCCCGAGCTGGCGGCGCGCCTCGGCGCGGATCGCGTCGGCCGACCACTCCGGATGCGCGAGGCGCGCGCGTAGCTGCAGCTCCACCAGGCGCCGGGCAGTTTCCTCCGACGTCGCCGGCGGCGCCGCCGGCCGCCCGAGCTCGAGCGGCGGCCCGCCTCGAGGCGCATCCCTGATCTTCGGGATCCGGAGCTCAGCCGAGATTTCCGCCGCGGCCGCGGCCGCGGCCGCCGCTCGAGCATCCGCGCGCGCCGTGGATCGCTTCGCGCGCGCCTTGGCCTGCGCGAGCTCGAGCTCGACCTTGAGGCCCAGCCGATGGAAGAAAAGCGGGTTCCAGCGCCGGATCGCCGGGTGGCCGCGCCAGCGGCTTTCCCCCGTGACCGGGTCGACCTCTTGCTCGCGAAATTGATAGGGACAGAGGCGCCCGGCGCTGTCGCGCTTCCCGAGCTGCCACCCGGCGCGCATGAGATCACCGAACGCCCGTTCGGTGCGCGGTGAGAGGTGCTCGCGCTTGCGTTCTCGACCTGGGTGGCGGGGTTTGCACGGGGCGCGCAGCCCACACCATTCGGCGAGCTGGCGCACCGAGATCCCCCCCACATGCTCGCCGTCGCCGGCGCCCTGGCCGATCACCAGCGCCGCGAGATCGGTGCGGAGAATTTCCGCCTTGAGCAGAAGGACGATCGCCTCGAGGCGTTCGGTGCGGCGCCGGCGATCGATTGACTTCGTGAGCTCCCGGAACTCTTTCGGGTGGTGGAAGATGCGATCGACGGCCGCCATGGCTTTGTAGATGAACGGCGGCATGTGCTCGGGGATCTTGCGCACGAGCTCGAGGCGCGGATTGCGGCGATCGTGCCCGAAGCTGTTCGGGGCGGGACCGGGCACGAGCCGCAGTTGCTTCGTCATGCGGCCGCCGGCGTCAGGAGTGGAGGAACGTTCGACGGCGGCAGGGACTCGATCGACACGTCGAGCGCGCCACCGGCACACTTGCCGAGATGGCGCAACGACGTCCCGATGGCGTCGTCCTTAAAACCGAGGATGTAGCAAGCCCAGTGCGGTCCTCGAGGCGAGGCGGGCCCGACTAGCACCACCTCCTTGCACGTGGTGCAGGTCAAGATCGCCCGCCACCACCAGTCGCGAACGATTTCGAGAGGCATCAGCGGAGGACCTCCCGCAGCACGTCGGCGACGTCACCGACGGCCGTCCGGTACTCGAGGCAATGCGTGGGTTCGTCGCAAGCCGGCGTCGCCTCGAGGCGGCGTAGCAGCGCCTCGAGCACGCGCCTCGAGGGGGTCTCAGGCTGGCCAGCGGCCGCCGCGGCCGCGGCGAGTTCGTCGGCGCTGATCTTGAGGCGCGCCAGCAAACCGGTCATTCGACGGACCCCCGGCGCGACGTCGCGAGGTATCGAACGTCGATGCATTCGTGCGGCTCGCTGAGCCCGCACCGGGGGCAGAACCGGCGCGGCGCCACGTCGGCGGCGATCGCGGCGGGGATCTCAACGTCGCGGGGGATGTGGCAGAGACGCCCGAGCCCGAGCTTTCGCCGTGACCACGCGAGATGCGCGCACACCGTCGCGCGCGTAATGCCGAGCCGCTGCGCGATGCGCTTCGGGCCCATACCGAGCCGCAGAAGCGCGAGCACCTGTTTTTCGCGGGTGGTGAGCGCGGATGGTCCGCGGGGGGCCCATGCGCCACCGGCGACGCTCATCGGGCCCGTCCACCGTCGGTGCGGGGGCCCACGGACCTGTCACCCTGTTCAGGGCGATTTGTCCGATAAGAAATAACCAGTGAACCGCCACCCGAAAGCGCCCACACCCAAAACCCGTCGCTGTGCGATGGGGTGGGAGTCTTGCGCCTAGGCTGTTCGGCTGTACAGTTAGGGCTCATTCCGGGGGTCACTTCCTCGGTTTGGGCATGGGGCCATCCGGGTGCTTTCCTCACCCGGGTGGCCCGTTTCTTTTCGGTGTCTAGAGGGGTTGGACCCACATCGTAGGGCCCCTAGGTAATTTCCTCAAGGGCTTGGATCGCTTACGCGGAGTCATCCGACCCTCCCGTCGGTTCCGGCACGGCTAGCCCCCTTGTGGACCGTCGAGGCCGCCCGACGCCGGCGCGATCTTCGACCACGGCCAGACGCTCACCCAGATCCCCGAGCCGGAAGCCCTGACCCTTCGCGGATTCGCGTGCATCGCGCTCCGTTTGCTTTAGGCGCGCTTCGAGAGACCGCAGCCGGGCCCCGATCGCTCCCCAGCTCGCGGCGACGCCAGCGACGCTTACCGCGAGCGAGAGGGCAAGCGTCAAAATGTTGGCGATCGTCACCCCCCCCTCCCCTCCCCTACCGAGGCACCGCGGGCGGTGTGGGAGCCTCGCTCGGGAAGCGCACACCGACGGTGACGTCCACCCCGAGCGCCCGCACGAACGCTTCGGGCGCCTCGAAGCCGGCGCACCGGCGCCCGGTCACCGCCTGCACCGCGTGCCAGTCCTCGCGCCAGTCCTCATCGATTCGGAAGACATTGGCGAAGCCGTGCCGATCGTCGATGCGCCGGAACCCCGGCAACACGAACCCGCTTTGCACCGCTTGGCCCGCGGGCGCGAGAGGGTAGGGGATGTACACCCGCCACCCGGGCCGGCTGCTGTTCGTGTGCCAGCTGAGCCCGCCCCCGGGCGGAAAGTAGTTCGCGCATTGAGCCTTCCACCCCGGTTCGCGGGGGATCATGTTGCGGACAATCACCCCGAGCTGCCCGAGCGGCGCCAGCCACCGCGGCGCCTTGTCGACCCGGTTCGTCGCCGGCGGCCCGGCGAGGAAATCCACGTCGAAGTTGCCATGGGTCTCGAGCACGGTGAGCCACGGCCGTTCGAGTAGATCGAGCACGCGGCAAAGCAGGGGGTGCCGGCCCACCGGCACCTGTTGCACCTCGATCACGGGGGCCGCCCGTCAGAGGTAGTTGTTGTACGGGTCGATCCCCGCTTCGGCGAGCGTCCCCAGATCCTTCTGGGAGAAGCCGGCATAATCGCCCGTGGAGCTGTCGATGTCCGGCCCGAAGAAAGGCATGTCGGGCAGCGTGTTGCCGCCAGTGGGGATTTCCGTCGCCTGCGACGTCGAACCCCCGCCGCCCGGGAACAGCTTGCCGAGCGCGCTCGTCAGGCCCGACAGCCCCGACAAATTGAAACCCGTCGAGCGCGTGGACGTCGACGGCGCGGCCGATCGCATCTTGACGATCAGGAACGCGCCCACCGCGAACACCAGCACCCAGATCCACGGAATCTCTTTCGATGAAGTGGCCATGTCAGTTGCCTCCCGGCCGCCAGCCGATCAGCGGCCCCGAGTTTCCGGGCGGCGCGATGCGCGCCCACGGGGTGCCGCTCGCGCCGCTGTAGAGTGATCGCCCGAGCGGTTGCCCGGTCGGCGGCCAGAGGTTCCCGCTCGCACCGGGCGCCCGCGCGCCGAGCGCGCCGGCCATGCCGACGTAAGGCATCAGCGGGGGCGCCGCCGTCGGGATGCCGATCGCGCCGGCGGTGTTCGCGCTCGGGGCGGTATTCGGCGACGGGGTGCCGTTGAGGATCCCGGAGATGCGCGCGGCGATGTCATCGACCGCGCTTCCCCCGCCTTGGCCGTTGGCCAGGAAGTACCACGCTACGATCGCTCCGATGATCCAGATCATGAGATTCCCCCCGGCGGCAGGTCGATCACCGCGGACAGCGCATCGGTAGCGGGGTCGCCCCCGATCGGGCGGCCGCCCGGGACCACGGTGTTCGAAAGGTTGACGGACGCCCACAACTGTCCCTGCGGCCCGATGCCGGCGAACAGGCCACCGCCGAAGCCGCTCCCCGCCGGCGGCACGGTCGGGCCCGCGCTCGCCGTCGTGCGCGGGAGCGCCGTCGACGGCTTCATCAGCAACACGACCGCGACGATCACCAAAAGCCAGATCATGCGTTCACCCTCCGATCAACTTCTGCAGCCCCGAGACGACGTCGGCCGCCCCCTCGATGCGCGTTTGATTGTTGGCCACGGCCTTGATCGCCCCCTCGTGCTTCCCGTAGAGGTAGCCGAGGTACGCGGCGGCCGCGGCGACGAGAAGCCACTTCATGCCTTGGCCCACCTCGACAGCACATTCGACTTGAGCACGGCCAGGGCGACGATCAGCAAGATGGCGATCGCGGCCGTCTTGCCCACGATGTCGGACAGGCCTCCGAAAAACTGGTCGAAAAAACCGTTTCGTTCCTTGAGTCGATTCTGCAAATCGGCAATTCGCGAATCGGCGACATCGATCACCGCTTGCGCGGAGGCCTCCGCTTTCTTCCCGGCGAGCTGCGCGTCGACGGACTGGACGTAGCCCACGAGCGCGGCGTACAGGTTCCAGGCGGCATCGTAGGCGGCCGATCGATCGTACTCGTCACTCCCCGTATCGTTGAGCACGTCGAGCGCGTTGCGAAAGCCTCCGAGCGCTTCATCGACGCGCGCGACGTTCCCGACATCGGGATTTGCCACGAACACCGCCCGCCAGCGAGTCGCGTTCGAGACCCAAGTCTCGACGGCCGAGATCAGGTCGCCCGTGGGCGCTGTCGATTCGGGGTAGCTGCTCATCGGTTGCTCTGCGCGGCGCACGCGAAGTGATCGATGTCGATGGCGCACCCGTCGACGAGCAGATCATCGTTCAAGGTTTGGGCATAGGGCATCAGCCACCCCGGCGTCAGGCCCCCGGGCGGCGCCGTGAACATGGCCGACGCGTCGACTTCCGCGGCCCCCTCGTCGATGCGCACCCACCACTTGTTCGCCCGGGTGTAAAGCTCCATGTCGTGCCAGACGTCGAGCGACGCGCCGGGGGCGATCGCCGGGTTCGCATCGACGAAGTTGGTCAAGTTGGCGCCGCCGGCGTTGCCCGCCACCGCGCCGAATTTCCCTTCTCCCTGGCCGCTCCCCACGCCGGCGACGGCCAGATTGGTGGGGTCCACCATGCCGATCACGAAACTGTGGTGAAGGTTGTCCCAGCCGTGATAGATGGGGTTCACTCCCGTCGTGCGCACCCTGAATCGCGCGAACATGTAAAGGCCAACGGGCGCCGCGACGTTGAGTGCGCCCACGAACGTGAACGCGGTTCCGAAGTTGTACGAGCGATCGGGGGACACCACCATCCCGCCCGAACCCACGTTGGGGGTCATCTGGATCACCCCGCCCGGTGCATCGTTCGGGTAGTAGAGATCGGCGGCGTGCGTGTTTTGCCACGGCGACGGGTTCAGATTGTTGTCGGTGCCCGGCACCGGAAAGACCATGAAGGGGTCAGACCAGTAGTTGAATGTGGCCATCCCCGTGAGCGTCGGGATGCGCTTTTTGATGAAGTCGTCGATCGAGTCGGGCACCCCGATCGTCTGTTCCGCCTGCCACTCCTCGGGGTGCCACGATGGGAGGAGCTTTTTGACGAACCCGCTCATGGGAGCGCCACCGCTGCGAAGTTCTTGAACCGCGCGTAAGACCCGAGCGCGACCGCGAGCCCGACCCACGTCGCGGTGTCGTTGAAACCGTCCTCGACGGACACGACGAGCGTCCACGTGGTGACGGACCCGACGCTGTTGCCGCGGTAGACGTCGATCGTGTCGCCATTGGCATCGACGCGGATGGAGTCCCACGCTCCAAAGGCCAAGTCGGCGACAACGTTGGTCGGCACGCCCGCCACGATCTTCGTAAGGGTGAGCTGCGTATCGTGCCGGATGATGGCGGCCCACAGGTTGAGCCGGTTCGCGGACGCACGGAACGTGCAGCCCATGCCGATGTTGTAGGCGGACTGATCGCCAGCTACGCACCCGGCGGGACGGCGGATCTGCACGCGGTGATTTCCCTGACCGCAGTTGACGAGCGGGGGCGTCGATTGCGCCGGGTTGCCGATCGGCACCGCGTTTCCCGAGAAAACCCCGAAGTTGTAAGTTTTTTGATTCGCGGTGTCCGGCGGCGCATAGTCCCACACCAGCGGCCCGAGCGACCCGGCTTCGGTGCTCCCGAGCGTCGGATCATTCGCGAACGTCACAGCGTCGGTGCGGTTGGTCTCGACGGCCGTCGAGCGCCGATCGCCGAAGGAATCCCAGATCAGGCACTTGGCCGCGATCTCGGCGGGGACAGGCTCGGGCGTTTTGATGTACGCGTTCGCCGTCGTCCGCGGACCGGGCAAGTAGATCGGGCACGTCTCATCTTTCACCCAGTGCGGGCGGGGGAAGCCCGCCGGCACTGCGTTCTGATCTTCGGTGTAGGGAATGAACGCGTTACCCGGGATGCCGGCGCCGAGCAACCCGTGGTGCAGCGGCCCGCCGCGGTAGCGGGTGCCGTCGAGCGGTGGAAGCTGGTTCGTTGCGACGTCCAGCAACATGTTCCCGGGCTTGGTAGCGTCGCCGGCGTAGTCGGGGAAGTAGCCCCCGCGTTGCGATTCCATCACGAACGACGGGCGCCAGCCCGACCACGCCGAAAACGGATCGCCCCAAGCGAACACGTTGGTGTCCCAGCCCTGCAGGAACGCGAGCCGCCCAAGCCAACCGTTGTGATCGGACCCGAACAGGTAGAGCGCGCCCGAAGCGACGCCGCTCCCACACCGCCGGTTATGCCCGCCCGACAGAAGGGCCCAGCCGGACAGGATCCCGTTGATCCAGATCTGGCAAGCCCCGATGTTGCCGAATTCCCACCCGATGGCGAAGTGGAACCATTCGCCGTAACGCAAAAAATCGCAGTCCTGCGCTAGGCACACCTGCTCGCCACCGACGTTGTCATCGGTGGCGAAGAAAGAAAGCCGCACGTGCCCGGCGGGGTCGGGGTCATCACTCAACGTCGACGGCGCCATCCCGAACAAGATCGCGTGGTCGCCGCCGTTTCCGTCGGAGATGAGGTATTGATTCCCCCCCGTCGGTCCCAGGCACATCGCCCAGCCCTGCCAAAAACAGTCGCCGATGATCGTGTGCGACGGCTGGGTCCAGAATTGCCCCGCGAAAACGTTGGGCCCGTTGTTCCCGGCGAAGTTGGGGCCGGGCGAGTTGTCGAGCACCCACGGCTCGACGAGCAGACTCGGCGGCGTTGGCGAGCTGCCAGAAAGCGGCTGCGTGCCGAAGGGCTGTCCACCGCCGCCCCCGGGCGCACCGAATGGCCACGTGCCGCCGCCGGCGCCGACGCTCACGCGACCCCCGTAGCGACGTCCGGCAGGCCCCCCCGCCAGAAAAACACCAGCTTATCCGGCGCAGAGGGGAGGGTGCCGGGTTGCTTCCCCTCGTCGGCCAGCGTGGCCACGAAAGCCGCGAATGTCGTCGTTCCTTCCTGGATCCCGAACGCGCGCCGATCGGCGAAGTTGACCGCGCCACCCGTCTGATCGGGATTCGCAAGCGCCCATTCGGCCGCGGCGAGATCAGATTCAAACGGATCGAGAGTGGTGGCGAAGCGCCCGGAGATCTGTCGGCCGAAGCGCTGGGCCCGCTCGGGCGTCTTGTGGTACAGCATCAGGTCCCAGAGCGACCAGCCGAGCGCGCGAGCCTGGTTTTGAGCCACGTTGGCCAGGTAGACCTTGGTGATCTGCCCGGCGGAACCCTCTTCAGACCGGACCATGCGCGCGAGCGCGTAGGCCTCACGGTCGATCGGGCGCCCGAGCGCGGCGCCGGCGGCGTCGACCAGCGCTTGCGGATCCTCGAGCACCACCCCGTCGGCGTTGAGCGTCGACGTGGTGAGCTGGCGGCCGCGCTCTGCAGCGTCCGAGATCATGCCGGCCCCGAGCTCTGCGAGATCGATCGGCGACACGTCCAGCAGGGCCCACAGGATGGCGAGCCCGACGATGACAGCCCAGAGCATCGGTGTCCCCTCATGATTCCGCCTGCAGGGCTTGCGCGCGGGGGCCGCGCACCTTGCAGCGGCCGAGCCAGTAACCGCGCTCCGCATCGGACATCACCACCCCTGGCGCGGGCTCGAAGGACGTGGAGGCCACCACGGCGCCGTTGACGTTCGACGTGAGCGCGAGCGTGTAATCGACCCGGATGAGCCGCACCGCCGACTGAGCCTCGTACGACCACGGCAACGGCTGATCGGCCGCCAGCACCTGCAGGGGGATCGGCCGGGAGTCGCTCACCCCCTGGCGCGCGCCCATGTACGCCGTCACCGTCATTTTCGCGGTGGTGCTGTCGAACGTTCCATCGTCCGACCCCGCGTTCGCGGGCCGGATGCCGATGCCGCTTAGCCAGCGGATTTTCGCGGACGGGATCTCGATCCAGTAGAACCCGGTGATCTCGGTGTCGCCCGCGCCGCCCGCCTCGACGTTCGCCAAAACGAGATCTTCGCGCTTGTCCGGCGGGCTGTTGCCAAAGGGGTTCGCGGGGTCCATGGCGTCACACGAACAGCGGCACGAGATTCCCCGCCAGCTTGGCCAGACTGCCGAAGGGATCCGGCGGCGGCGGCGGCGGCGGCTTCAGCGCCACGAAAAGGATCGCGCCCACTCCCAGCAGCACGATCAACATCGTCGCGTCCATTCAGCGACCCACCCACCCGCCGCCCGAGCTGCGAAGGGGCAGGCCAGTCACCACGAACGAACGAGACAACAGCGTCAGATCGCGCACCGCGGGCGGGTTTGCCGCCGGCGCCGGCGGCGCGCCGCGCGCGACCTGAGCCACGAGCGCGTTCGTGGGATAGACCGGGGTCGGCCCCGGCCCCCCCATCTGTTGCATCGCCACCCACACCGCCGCGCGCGCCGATGGATCGTGAGCGGCGGCCGCGTTGGCGACCATCGGCGGTTCCGGCGCCACCGCCACGCCCGAGCCCGCTCCCCGCGTCAGGAACAGGAACGCCACCGCGACCAGCACGACGACGATCACCACAGGCTCCCGATGAAGTTGCCGACCGATTTCACCGTCGAGATCGGATGAATGATGGCCGACGTCGCCGCCAGCGGCGGCGCGATCGCGGCGGCCGCCACCGCGTTGTGTGAAGCCCACGACAGGGCGCTCGATGCGGTGCCGGCCACCGTGCGCGTGAGGGTGCCCGAAGCGTTTCGGAGAAGCGTCGAGCCCGCCCCAACGGCGCCCGTGATCGTGTTCGTCAGGTTCGGTTGACCCGCGATCTGCTGTGCCTGCGCCTGGCGCTGGCGCACCACGAACCAGAGCGCGACGCCGAGCACCGCGATCAGGAGAATGTCTTTGGTCTCCACCGGCTTCCCTTCCGGGGAAGCCGGCGGCCGCTCATCGCGCCCGGGGCTTCCCGTGATCTCTCAGTCGACGGGGATCGTGATCGGCATGCCGAAGCCCGAACCGCGGACCTTGGCGTCCTCGGTGCCGAGCTTCTGCAGCAACCCCCACTTCGCGCGGGGGATCTGCGCGATGTCGAGCATCGCGGCCGCCGTCGCCTGGTTCAGCTGGCGCAGCTCATTCAGGTAGATCGGGAAGATCCCCGAATCGGGCACGTCGCTGAAAGTGCGCTGCAGGGTCAGGTTGCCCGAGTACTTCGGGTGCTTCCCGATCTCGGTGCCCATGGGCGGCGTGCGCCACGGGATAAACATCGCTTCCGTCTCGTTTCCCGACCCCGTCGTCTGCGTGTTCGGGTTGCCCGCGCCGTCCGCCCACGCGTCCGTGTTCGCCGTGTTGCCGCTGATCGGCGCCCCGCGCTCGTACATCGCGCGCTTGTACGCGCGGAAAAACGCGTTGACGTGCACCGTGACCTGCTGGCCGAGATCGCTGCAGGCGAACGACGTATACGCTTCCGCGTCGCTCGTACCCGCCACCGCGCCACCGAGGTAGCTGAGGCATTCGTAGATACCCGCGATTCGCGAGCCCGGGACCACACAGGTCAGTCCGTTCGGTGAACCCACGTTCTGGAGGATCGCATCCTGGCCACCGGCCGCCGGGGGCTCGTACCGCGTCCACTGCGACACCGAGTGGAGCACCGGCCGCTTCGTCGGCACGCTCTCGATGTACGCGTCGATCGACGGATTCGCGTAGGTCACCCCAAGCGATAGGTTCACGTCGAACGGCGACGATGCGAGCTGCACCGTCAGCTGCAGGTTGGCCAGCCACCCGATCCACGGGCAGAAATCGAGCGGCTGCACGAACGCGCATTGCGCGAACGGCAGGTATTGCCACACCTCAATCGTGACCGGCGGATCCTCGGTGTTGATGGGGATGCTGGCCACGGCCGCGTCGGCGTACTGATAGCCGAGCGACACGAATTCGACGATGTGTTTCGCCGCCAGCCCCTGGAACACCTGCGCCTTGTGCGTGGTCCCGAAAAGCGGGGTCTCGATCTCATGGTTCTCGTACACCGCGGGGAAATCGGTCCACGGCATCGCCGCCGTACCGCCCCCTTCGTTCGTCACGTCGAACGAACCGTGAACCATGATGCCGAGCGCACGCGGCCAGTTGGCGCGCACGTCCACCCGCGGGGTGGGGTAGGTCATCACGGCCGTTCCGCCGGCGCCTGGCGTGACCGCCTTGGCGCCGTTCGCGGAAAGATCTTGGATGATCGGTGTCGCGCCGGGGAGCATCTCAGGCCGCTCCGCTGATCTTGTTGGCGATGCCTCCCACGACGGGCAGACCGCCGAGGAAACCCATGATCTGATTCCGGAAGCGAAACGCCACCAGGATCACCACCAGCAACCCGACGGCGCCGATGATCTTGTGGCTCCCCTTCAGCCCCGAGAAGGGGGCCAGCACCTTGGACTTCGCGGCGGACACAACACCTTCGGCCATGACGAAACCTCCAGAAGAGCGATTGATCGCGCGCCTCCAAGCATCGGCCGAACCTGAACCCCTAAAGTCGTCAGATCAGCGCGCCCGTCGGTGACGGCGCGTCGAACGCGTCAGTCCTGCCACCACTCGATGTGGCCGCAGGACGAGCACGTGTGGTGTTCGATCGAGCCGAACCGCAGATCGGAGTGCGACCAGCGATGGCCGCATTCGCGGCAACGATGCGAGTGCCATCCGAGCGCGCGCCACGCCAGCGCGCCCACCACCAGCATCCACGCGCTCAATCCGACCAGGCCCAGCATGGTCAGTTGGGCCCGTAGATCGTCGTCGACACCTGAGGGTCGCCCGCCCGGTACAACAGGAATTCCCCGAGCTGCAGTCTCGAGATCACGTCGATCGTCGACGTCGGCAGGCGAAACAGGTCGATCACATAGTTCAGGGACCGAGCGTCGAGCCGCATGATGACGATCGCGCTCGCCAGGTCCACCACTTCGTTCGGCATGTTCTGGGGGATCTGGGTTCCCACGACGATCGAGGCCCCCCACCCGCGGCCCTCGCGCTCGATCACCCCCAACGCTTCGCCGTCCCACCGTTGCCGAGCGGCGATCGCTTTCGCCCCTTCGTCGATCAGCACCCACGTGGGGATGTTGCGATCGCGCGAGTTGTGGATCGCGCGCGCCGCGATCGGGTCTGCCGCCTGGCGGCTGATTCGATCGTTGAAGACGATGATCGGGGAATCCCCCGGCGCCGGCGGATTCGCGTCCAGCGCTTCGAGCGTCGGGCGCACGGTGCCCCCGTATTGCGGGGTGGGATCCTTCTGATCGTGAATGAACGCGATGCGCGCGACACCGCGGCGGATCGCTTCGACCGTCAGGCCTTCCCCTAGGTAGGTCTTACCCGAGCCCGACGCGCCGACGATGAAGATCCGGCGCCCCCACGCTTCGGCGCCCGGCGCCGCTTCTGCCTTCAGAATTTGGTCGTAGGCTTCGGCGACCGACGCTCGTAAAACCGGGCTTGTCGGAGCGCGTGCAACCTTGCTTCTCGCGCCCGCCGGTGCCGCGGGCACAGGCTCAACCGCGGGCGCTTCAGCCACGGCCGTCCGTCCCACTTTGCGCGGCCGCGCCACTGCCAGATCTCCCCGCACCTTAGGCACCGAACATGCCCGGCGGGAACACTCCGGCGGGGACCGGGGGCGGCCCCGGCATCGCCGCCGCTGTCTCCGTTGACGTGGCCGCAGGCCTCGCAGGGTGAGTGCCCGCCGGCGCGCCATCGATCACGCGCTTGGCGCCTATCCGCGCTTCGCCGTGGATCGCGATCGCCGCGACCATGATCTTTTTCCATGGGGACAACTCCGCGTCTGGGAACCACACCGCCAGCTGTTCGGCGCACCCTTCGGCGAAATCGTCGACGGTCGATTCGTTCGGCTCGTTCGCCTTGAGCTTCCCCCCGCGCTCGATGATCCAGCGATCAGCGATCACGAACAGCGGGGCGAGCCGCTTCGCCACCAGCGGACACCACGACGGGATCGGGACCGGCTCCCCCGGCGCCGGGGGGGGGATCTCTCCAGGAGAAACCCCGGGGGGGATCTCTCCAGGAGAAACCCCGGGGGGCAGCTCGGGCGCGGCGCCCGCGGACGCGGGGAAGATCTCCGCAACATCGGCTTCGGTCAGCTGCAGCGGCGGCGGCCGCCGCGCTCCGTTCGAGCCGTTCGGCTTCGCCTTGCGGTGCCCGGGGCCGCCGTAGGTGGCGGGACACCGCGAGCACGGTGTACCCACCACCGGCGGGTTCATGGTCCAACGGTGGTGCCGATCGCGGCAACTGGCGGGGATCACCGCCGCCATTACTTGAACGCCCCCAAGATCTGCACGACGATCGGCGCGAGCTTGCTTTTCCCCAGGTTTTCCCAGAGGCGCCGGCGGCCGCCAGGCATCATGTACGTGAGCCCGGCGGCTTCCCCCGCGGCCTTCAGCGCGTCGAACAGACCATCGTGGCCGCGCAGCGCGTTCACCAGCTGGCGGATCCCATCGATCGCGGCTTGCGCTTGCTCGGGCGGCACCGCCGCCCACGCGTCCGCGAGCGCATCACACTGCGCGATCACGCGTGCCCCACCCGCGGCGGGAGCCACCCCAGCCGAAATAGGCATTCCTCGAAGTTCCGGCCCGTGGCAAAAACCCGGTGTTTCCGTCGGACCGGGTGCATCTTGTGCGTGGTCCGCGTGCCGCGATCGCACCCGCCTCGACTGCGGCCGCGCCCGCCACAACACGCGGAGTGATCGACCACGAATTCGTCGGCTTCAGACTCGAAGCGGCCGATCACATGGAGCCCGTCGTGGGCGATCAGCGCCATGCCGAGCGCGCCCACGCGGCGGCGGATGATGGCCCGCACTTCGGCCATCGAGATCACTCCTCGCACACCGGCCGCTCGCGCGCGCGCCCCCCTTCATGGACGACGATCACCCGCGGCGCGGGCCGGAACACGAACACCCAGACGAAAAACATCGCGAGCGCGAGCGCGAGCGCTAGATGCCAAGTGCGCGCATCGAGCTGGATCTCGTCCATCGTTGCCGATGGTGCGCGC
>Ga0134128_10007293_pt1 | contig 13357 bp, 13 predicted proteins | sample KB31754_FD_96462 | JGI IMG/M metagenome (GOLD analysis project Ga0134128, IMG submission 96462) | Terrestrial soil microbial communities with excess Nitrogen fertilizer from Kellogg Biological Station, Michigan, USA - KB3-175-4 | ecosystem: Environmental > Terrestrial > Soil > Unclassified ... | reverse complement strand
CCGTCGGCAAGCTCGGTCACCGCGCTGCTCGGACTGGCCGTATTCTCGACCGCGGCCGCCTTCGTGATCTATTTCCGCCTGATCCAGACCCTGGGCTCGGTCGGCACCACCGCGCAGGCCTATCTGCGGGTGCCGATCGGGGTCGCGCTGAGCGTGATATTTCTCGGCGAGAGCCTGTCGCCGACAGCGTGGATCGGTCTCGCCTGTGTCGTCGCCGGAGTGGCCGCGATGACGATCCCGGCGCGGAAGGTGGCCGCTGCAAAGACGGCCTGATCCTGCTTGCTGCCTGCCGCCATTGTCGGCATCCTGTCCGCAAATCCGGACCAGAGTTCCGGGACAAGGGCAGGGGATGTGCGATGGGCGGGCGGTGGTTCGGCGTCTTGATCGGTGTGCTGGTGGCGTGGGGTGTGGCGCCGGCAGCCGCGCAAGACAACTTCCCGAGCCGCTCGATCCGCGTCGTCACGCCCTACGGGCCGGGGACCGTGGCAGATGTGTTCGGCCGCATCGTCGCGCAGAACATGGCCGCGCAGTGGAACAATGCCGCGATCGTGTTCGAATCCAAGTCCGGCGCCAACGGCTCCATCGCCGCCGAGGATGTCGCGCGCTCGGCGCCCGACGGCTACACGTGGCTGATCGTGACGACGTTCTTCGTCGCGAGCCCGGCGCTGTACAAGGAGTTGCGCTGGGATCCGCAACGCGATTTCGTGCCGGTCGGTGAGATCTGCCGGGCGCCGAACGTGTTCATCGTGCCGTCCAGCCTGCCCGTGAAGAACGTCGCCGAGTATGTCACCCTCGCCAAGTCAAAGCCGGGCACGCTGAACTACGGCCATCCCGGCAAGGGCTCGACCGGCCATCTCGGCTTCGAGCTGTTCAAGAAGGCCGCCGGGATCGATGTGACCGGCATCGGCTATCGCGGCTATCCGCAGATGGTGCCCGATATCGCCTCGGGCCTCGTTACGTCCTCGTTCTTCTCGGTGAACCAGGCGCTGGGACAGGTACAGACCGGCGCCATCCGCATCATCGGCACGATCAACGAAACCCGTACCAAATACTTCCCCGATGTGCCGACGCTCGCCGAACAGGGCTTTGCCGAGGCGCAGGTGACGCCGTGGTTCGGGATCGTCGTCTCGAAGGGAACGCCGCAGCCGATCGTCGAACGCATCGACAAGGCGCTGGAGGCCGCGCTGGCGACGGCCGAGGTGCGCGAGAAGCTCGATACCGCCGGGTGCGAGGCAAAGAGCGCGCCGCTCGGGGCTTTTGCCGACATCATCAAGTCGGACGTGGCGCTGTGGGCCAGGGTGGTCAAGGCGGCCGGCATCACCGCCGATTAGGCATCGGCGGTACCGCCCACCGCCATGGTCCGGCCGGAAAGTCCCGGCAGGATAGGTTAACGATAGCGGCCGCCTGGCTGCCCATTTCCCTCCCGTTCCCCCCGGGACGGAATATTTTGTATATATTGCGGGCTGGAGGCCCGGGCCGATCACCATGCCAGCGTTTGCGGCTATTTTTCAGCGTATCCGATCGTTTTCGCTCTCGATCGGCCAGTTGACCTTTGGCAGTTTTTTGCTGCTGCTCGCCGTCATCACCGCCACCAGCATGGCGAGCGTCATCGCCATGCGCCATCTGGATTCCACCTTTGCCGAATTGGCGCGGCTGCAGGATATCGGCGACCTCGCCGAGGAGATCGACCGCCGCCTGAACGAGTTGCGGCTTGCGGCGCGCGATTTCGTGACCGATCCCTCCGCGCGCCCCGACCGGGTCGGATTGGCGGCGTCGGAGCTGAGTGCGGTCCTGAAAAAGACCCGGCTGGGGCTCGCGTCCCAGCAGCAGGAGCTGATCGACGGCGTGACCCAACGCCTCGCCAACTACAGCAACGGCATCGAGCGCGTCTCGGGCCTGATCTCGCGCCGCGCCGGACTGCTCGCTGCACTCCCTCCGGCACGGGCGAAATTCGAGACGGCGATCGGCCAGGTCCCCGACCGTAGCCTGGCCAGAACGCTGTTCCTGGCGCAAAACCAGATCACGTCGGCGTTGTTGGCGCACGATGCCGTCGCGACCGTGCAATCGGCCGAGCGCATGCGGGCATTGTCGATTGACGATCCGGCGATGCGTGAAGCGACCAACAGCTACGTCGATGCCGTGATTGCCATCGCAGGGACGGAAGGCGAGATCGCCAGGCTCGACCAGGATGTGCTGGGCGCCGAAGGCCGGCAGATCGGGCGGGTGACCGAATTGTTGCGCGCCCGCAGCGCGCAGCAGGGCCGGGTGTTGTCGCACGACTTCGCGCGGACGCTGGCCGAGACCAAATGGCAGAGCATCATCCTCGGCTCGTCCGGCGTTCTGATTGCGATTTTTGCCGCGATGTTCGTGGTCCGCCGGACCGTGCGGCCATTGGCGGAGATCGCAAAGTCGATCCGGGCGGTTGCTGCCGGCAACAAGGACGCCTCGATTCCGGATACCCATGTCCGGAATGAGATCGGCGATATTGCCCGCGCGGCCGAGGTATTCCGCCGTACGCTCTCGGAGGCCGACAGCGCGCGCGAGGCGGCAGTCCGCGCTCTCGGCGAGCAGCGGCTTGCCGAAGAGAGCTACCGCAAATTGTTCGAGGGTTCGATCGACGGCATCTACGTGACGACGCCGGCCGGCGAACTGGTCAACGCCAACCCCGCGCTCGCGCGCATCATGGGCTACGACACTCCGGAGCAGCTTATCAGCAGTGCGAGCAGCGATGTCGCCCACAATGTCTATGTGGATCCTTCCGCACGGGAGGAGTTCCAGCGCCTGATGGAGCGCGACGGCATGGTGCGGGAGTTCGAATATCAGGTGCGCCAGCGCAACGGCGACATCCTCTGGCTTTCCGACAGCGCGACCGTGGTGCGCGACGAGGACGGCAACGTGGCGCGGTATGAGGGCGCGGTGCGGGACATCACCGACCAGAAGCGCGCCGAAGACGCGGTTGCGGAAGGCCGCCGCTTGCTGCAACAGGTCATCGACACCGTGCCCGCGGTGATCAACGTCAAGGACCGCGGCCTCCGCTACGTCCTGATGAACCGCTATATGGCGGGTATTTTCGGCGTCGATCCGTCGGAGGCGATCGGCCGCACCACGACCGACCTGATGTCGCGCTACGGTGCGCAAAAGACCGACGAGAACGACCAGCGCGTGCTGAAGAAAAAGGACGAACTCGGCTTCTACGAAGAAGAGTACCTGGATTCCGCGGGCCACCTGCGGCAATGGCTGGTCAACAAGCTGCCGCTGCTCGACGCCGATGGCGAGATCGACAAGATCGTGACCGTCGCGCTCGATATCGGCGAACGCAAGCGCAGCGAGCAGGAGATGCGCAAGGCGCGCGACTCCGCCGAGACTGCGCTGCGCAATCTGCGCGAAACCCAGGTGTCGCTGATCGAGGCGGAAAAGCTCGCAGCGCTCGGACGACTGGTGGCGGGCGTTGCGCATGAGGTCAACAATCCCGTCGGCATCAGCCTGACGGTCGCTTCCGCGCTGGAGCGCAAGACCTCGAACTTCGCCGCCGAGGTCGATCGCGGCGCTCTGCGCCGCTCGAGCCTGAACGATTTTCTCGCCACCAGCCGCGATGCATCCTCCCAGCTTGTCGCCAACCTCAATCGCGCCGCCGAGCTGATCCAGTCGTTCAAGCAGGTTGCCGCCGACCGCAACTATTCGGATCAGCGCGCGTTCGATCTCGCCGATCTCACCGAGCAGGTGGTGATGAGCTTGCGGCCGGGCCTGCGCAAGCACAATCTGACGCTCAATGTGGAGTGCCAGCCCAATCTCGGCATGAACAGCTATCCCGGTCCCTACGGCCAGGTGCTGACCAATCTTTTCCTCAATGCGGTGGCGCACGCCTTTCCCGACGGCCGGGCCGGAATCATCGAGATCCAGGCGCGCGCCTCCGGCAAGGACAATGTCGAGATCATCTTCGCCGACAACGGCTGCGGCATGTCGCTCGATGTCCGCCGCCGCGCCTTCGATCCGTTCTTCACCACCCGGCGGGACCAGGGCGGTACCGGACTCGGCCTTCATATCGTCTACAGCATCGTCACCAACCGGCTCGGCGGGCGTCTCGATCTCGATTCCGCGCCGGGGAACGGTACGCGCATCCAGATCATCCTGCCGCGCGTCGCGCCGCTGGAGCAGGCGGCGGAGTAGGCATGGCGTTTTCGGGCGAAGTGGAGACCGGTTCGCGTCAAAGCGCGTCAAACCGAGGAAGCTAGTCGATGTCGGCGAGCTTGTGCAGCGTGGCGCCGAAGATCTGGCTGGCCTTGCCGACCAGTGCGGTGCCATTCATGCTTCCGCGGGTGTCGGTGAACGTGCCGGAGACACCGATGCCAACCGGGGCGGGCCCGCCGAACAGTGGATTGTCGTTATCGCGGGGCGTGGTGTGGCGCTGCACCAGCACCTCGCCCTTGAAGGTGTTGTCCTTGACCGTGTAGCTGCCGGTATAGAACAGGTAGGCGTCGCCGCCGACGATCTTGCCGTCGCGGAACACAATAACCCCGCTGCCCTTGCCGACGCGCCCGTCCTGCAAGCTGACGTGAATCGAATACAGCCCGTTCTTCATAATGTCCCGGTGCCGGCCCCCATTGCCCAACGGAAGCCGGTTCCTTTTATGCCAAACAGAATCTCCGGGCGCAACGCGGCAGAATCACCGCTGGGCGGTGCGAGCGTCCGGGGGGTGATTCTATCGGCGCCTCGGCGAGACAAGAAATTGTGGGCGAATCGGCAGCGCCGGAGAAACTGGCCCGCCACATGCATGGTTGTCCCCGCACCCCGGGGTAGGTGCAGGAGCAAGGGAGCCATGAGCAACTGGAGCGATTCCGGCGGCGATGCGCCGCGTCCGTGGTGTGACGCGTACCTCAGTGAAGTCGTCTCAACTTGCCGTGCCGCGTGCTGGAAAACGCCGGTCCGGATAGCGTGTGCGTTGTTATTGTCCGCTTCCGCCGCGCCGTCGATGCATGCGCGGGATCTCGACGGGCGCTATGCGGCGCAGAACCCGGAACTCCACCAATGGTTCGAAGGCCTGAGGAGCGGGAAGGGGCCTTGCTGCTCGGATGCCGACGGTAGCGCGGTCTCCGACGTCGACTGGGAGACCGCCGGCAACCACTATCGGGTACGCATCGACGGGGCGTGGCTCGACGTGCCTGACGAAGCCGTAATCACCGAGCCCAACCGGATCGGCCGTACCATGGTCTGGCCGATCCGCGGCTATCTCGGGGTGACGATCCGCTGCTTCATGCCGGGGTCGATGACATGATCGCCCGGTATCGACGGCTCGTGCATCGCCTCATCCGGCGCCGCCTGCGGGGCAAGCGGAGAGGGGTGGTGTAGGCCGGGGCCGGCCGGCACGGGCGGGTGCTTACGCGTATTTCTTGTCGCGCTCGAGCAGTTCGACCGAGATGCCCTGCGGGCCGCGGATGAAGCAGATGCGCACGCCGGGCCGGATCGTTGTCGGCTCGCGCGTGAACTCGACGCCCTTGGCCTTGATCTCGGCCGCGACAGCGTCGATGTCCTTCACCGTCAGCCCGAAATGATCGAGACCCTGATACGGCGTGACCGGAGGCGAGTTGACGCCATCGCCCTGTTCGACCTTGGCGATGAACACATTGGCGCCGCCGAGCTTGACGTCGATGCGTCCGGGGCCGCGGATGATGACGCCGCCGAGCACATCCTCGAGCCAGGCGGCAGTCGCCTCCGGATCGGGGCTGCGCAGATGGACATGATCCCAGGTGACGATCGGCATGGCAAAAACTCTCCCATTGGCTGGTTAGCTGCGGCCTTGCTGCGGCGCGCGTTGGCCGCGAGGCTTGCGGCGAAAATGATGTTAGCGGCCGCACTACGGGCTGGCTATCCCTCGCACGCAGCCTAGTATCGCGCTATCCGAAATTTGCCTGCTTCGCATGCAACCATTTTCGGGATGGTGGATTTAGCTGACATGGCGGACCGTGTCGCGGCGATCGTCTCAGCAAGCCGTACGGCGTCACGTCCGTGCGGTTTTTTGCTTTGCGACGCAGCAGGCGCTCGGCGCCATGGGCTTGAGGGGCGTGACCATGATAGGACAAGCAAAGGTGTGGTTCGGGAAGGCCGGGCTGCTCAGCCACAGCCATCTGGCAACGCAGGTGGCGGTCTTGCTGCCCGTTGTCGTCATTGCCGGGTTGACCGCCTGGACCATGTCGGCGCCCAGCAGGGCCATGGGCCAATCCACTAGCCAAACGGTCGGCCTGTCAGCCCAGTCGCCGGCTTCCACCGAGGCCGCCCGGCCTGCGGCGGCCCAGGTCGCGGCGGTCGAACCGACCGCCGCCCCCGAACCGCGGGCGGTCAACGGCCTGAAGATCTCCTCGCAATCCTGGCGCCGGGGAGGGCTTGGATCCAAGGCGCTGGTCACCCTCACGTTGCGCAACGACAACGGCTATGCGGTGAAAGATATCGAGATTGCCTGCAGTTTCAGCCGCCGCGACGGCAGCCATCTGACCGACCGCAAGCGCGTTATCCCGGACGCCGTGGTCGATATGAAGAGCCGGAAGACTTTTGCCCGCGTGCACATCGGATTCGTAAACATTTATGCAAACAAGGCTAAATGTGAGCCGGTCGCCGCCAACCGGGTTTAAGGCCTCCTCGCGTAAAAGTGAGTTTACGCGTTGAACCCGGGCCTGCGTCCCGGAACCAACCGATATGTCGTCAATTGCCGGTTGATCCGCGCGGGGCGCGGGCGGGACGTATTTTCATGCCTTTGCTGCGTTATTTCTTTTTTGTCGGCGGCACTTTGATTGCCCTTTTGCTCGTTGCGAACGTCGCCCTTCCGACGGCTCCGCTCCCCGGGAATCCGGCATCGGGCGCTGACCTGCCGCCCATCCGCATCAAGTCCGAACGGAAATTGCCGGAGCGCGTGGTGATCGACACCAGCGTCGCCCTGCCGACCCAGACGGCTGCGGCACCGGTCGTGATCGCGCAGGCAAGGCCACAAGTGCAGCCCGCGGCTCCGGTCGCCCCAACCAAGGCTCAGGCCCTGGCGCCTCCGGCGATATCGGCGAAGGCGCGCGTGCGTGAAGCCTTCGCGCAATTGCCGCAGGAAGACGACGCCTTCGCGCCTAAGATGAGCGACATGGCGACCGTCGTGGTGCCCGAGCCGAAGATGTATCCGGCCCGCCAGCCGCTCAAGCACAAGGTTGCCGCAAAGCCTCGCAACGCGCATCCCTTGATGGTCGCCCAGCAGCCGCACTTCGGCGGGTTCAACAGCATCTGGTAAGCGTCGTGTCATAGGCCTGGCTTCGAATGGTGCCGCGGTTGCAAGCAGCCGTGGCATTTGTTTTTTGCGGGGTGCTGCTTCGTCGCCTGCCGCTCGAAGCCGTAACATGCGCTTCACGATACGCTGAACAAATCGAGCCTTCGCGCGTTCATGACCCATTCAGGCAGCGAACCCAAACATCCCCGCGCGCCTGGTGGAGAAACCGGATGAGATACTTCCTGAGCGCGGTCATGGCCGCCGGCTGGTTTTGCATCGCGATGGCCGCCTTTGCGCAATCCACCAGCGCGCCGCCGGCGCCGGTCGCGCCAGCGTCATCACTTTCGGCTGCAGAGGGCGTCGAGCCGTCATCGAACCCGTTCATGGCAAGGTAATTGAGCGCAGGCGAACAACTCGGCGCGTAGCTGGAAGCTTACCGTCGCGCTTTGGGATTTGTTCCTCGATCTGCCGCCGCAGACAGATTGACCGCAGGCTTTGCGACTAAATCGGCGCCAGGTGAACGATGATCATCCCGGTTACATCGCTGATCATCATCCGCCCGATGTTGTCGACAAAATTGATGTCGAGCGGAACGGCAATGGTTTCGATTTTGCGAACGCGTGGATGACCGCGGTACTCTCCCGGATAATCGCGGATCCAGCGGTCGCTCAAAAACGACGAACGCCAGTTGCGCATGTTTTGTAGATCGGCAGGGCTCCACGCGTTGAATTCCATATGCACGATAGCATTCTTCGCAAGTACGAGCGCTGCTTCTTTCGCCTTGGCAAAAATATTGTCGTCACAATGCATTGCCGCAGCCGATGTAAAGACGACGTCCACCTCGCCGAGGCCGTGGGTCGCCGCCAGTTGCATTGTGTCGGCCATCGAGCCTTGAATGAGCGTGGCGCCGCCGGGAACGACCTTTGCACTCCCATAGTCGATGGCGCGCTGGTTGAGTTCGATACCGTGGAGTTTGATCGAAGGATCAAGCGCGTGAATTTCGCGCAGGTTTGCTCCGACATTGCAGCCAAGCTCGAGGACGGACGAAGGTTTGAGACCTTCTACGAGTTGCCGCGCGAACCATTTTTTCAGGTCCGTGGAACGAGCATAGCCTGGTAGCTCGGCGTCGGAAATGGCTTCGCCCCAATGGCGTTGCCAAAAGGACGATTCCCTCGGGCGGGCCAGGATGGGAACCGGCGTCGCTCTCATGGCAAGCCGCCAAAGCCGGTGCTTCAGCGAGCCTGAGGAGAGCCGCAGCATTCTTTGGGCCATTGCGGTCGATCCTTGATGGGCGCGAGCGCAGCGCGCGAATATGCCTGCGATCGATTAGCGGTAAGAGCTGAATTTTCCGCGGTTCAAGCAGATATTTGGCATTCAATCAAGCGACGCGGTGGTGTTATCACTCCGGGGAGCGATGGGTTGAGTGCGAAAAAGGCCGCGGCTGTCGTGCCATGGCGATGGAATGCGCGCTCCGGCGCGCGGAAGGGCAGGGCGAATGATATTATGCACGCATGCGATTGTCGGTGGCGCAATCGGCTGCCTGTTGCCCTCCCATCCAGCCCTTGCCGCAATCGCGGGCTTCGCGAGTCATTTTGCGATCGATGCAATTCCGCATTGGGATTACCCGCTTCAATCGATCGCGGTCGGGAAGGGGGCCGACAACAGGCGCTTGAATCTGGACCGCCGTCTTATTCTTGATTTGGGCCTCATTGGGCTCGATGCTTGCGCCGGTTTGGCGCTTGCCATTTGGCTATTCGCCACGCCCGCCACCACCGCCGTCGTTGCCATCGGTGCCGTTGCCGGGATGCTTCCCGATCCGCTGCAGTTCGTGCAGAGCCTTTATCGGCGTGAGCCGCTCAATTCGCTGCAGCGTTTTCATGGATGGATACATTCGAAACGCAAGCTGGCCTGGCGTGTTGGCGTGAGTTCCCAGCTTGCCTTTGTTGCCGTAGTCGCCGGTATGGCCGTTTCGCTCCTCAATCGCTGACGGCCAATTTGGCGGATCCCGTCCATGATGGACGATGGGGTTGATGAATTGACCCCCGTCGTTCGGATCATCGGAGCTTAGCGAGGCAACTCGGCCATGCTCAGGGGTTTCGCCCCGTCACCGCTTCCTTCCAAACGCCGGCGCTTTCGTCCTGATGATCTTCCAATTGAAGAAGTCCTGATAGCCGGACCACGCATGGATCTCGGTATCGCAGACGCTGCATTTGAAATTGCCTGAACGCTTTTCGTGCTGCTCCTCTCGCGTCGCGGTGTAGTTCATTCCGCAACTGGAGCAGGTGAATTGTTCAGTCGTCCACAAACTGTTCGCCATGCCGGGAAGTGTACAGGGCGCGAATTGACGGAGGGTTGCGGCGTTCGCGTTCTCTCCGGGAGAGCCTGTTAATACACCGCTAACTTTGATCGGGCCGGACCGCGCAGAGGGCCGCCGCACCGATCGCGCCATTTCTGTCATACCGCCCAATGCGATCGAAGCGACCTATGTCGGCTATTCGGTCGGCGTCGGCGTCGAATACGCGTTCACGCAGAACCTTCTCGGGCGGGTGCAATACATCTGGAGCCGTTGCTGGTCGATATGCAGCGCCGGGTGAATTTTGCGGCCTTACCAAAGGATCCGTTTGTGGTGCGGTTCGAAGTTCGTGGCCAGCCGCGGCGCTTCATGTTGCTCAAGAAGACCGAAGCGTCGCTTTGTCATCGCAATCCGGGCTTTCCCGAGCCGGTGTGTGTGCGCGGACCGCTGGCCGCCCTCGTTGCCTGGTGGCGCGGCGACATGAGCTACATCGAGGCCCATCGAATGGGGCTGGCGATTGACGGACCCAAGGCACTCACCCGAACCTTCCCGAAGTGGTTCGACCTCTATCCTTTCGCCCACATCGGACCGGCCGCACAGGCAACAGCCGGTGGACGACAACTGAGAATGCTCCGCCAGCGCTGACGCCGACGTTCTCGCCGCAGCCAAGCTGTTCCATGCCCAGCGGTCAGGATTCCGTACCCCACGCCGATCGGCCGTCCGCCTATATCCCTCTCGTGACTGCATCCCGTAACGAGAGGAACGATCCATGTCGGCCCATCTGCTCATTCTCTATCCCACTCCAAAGGACGCTGCGAAATTCGACCGTGCCTATCGCGAGGAGCACTTGCCTTACGCAGGGCCGCGGCTTGAGGGCGCGAGCGGCGTCAAGACCCAGCGCGTCGTCGGACCGGGTTTCGCACCGCCGCCCTATTATCTCATGTCCGATGTCAGTTTCCCGACGCTCGATTCCCTGAAGGCCTGCGCGGCTTCCAAGGGGGGCCAGGAGGCGCTCGCGCATGCTGCTTCGATCAGTTCGGGCGGCGCGCCTATGCTCATCGCAATGAACGACGAAGCCTAGAGGATCACCCGGTTCGCGGACGACGTGGCGGCTTTCAGGACGCTGCCCGTCGGCTGCGACGGCGGAAACCGCCGTCGGCCTCCATTCCGGCAGCGCTTCAATGTGGTGGACAAGGCGCACGCGGCGGCAATAGGACACTCTTCCTGAATTCAGCATCCGAGCACGACCAATGAAGCGCCGGCGCCGATCGCACCGGAAGCTTGACCGGCAACGGCCGGGACGCTTTCTCGGCGGTTGAGGCGCTAACGTGGAATTAATCTGATCAGTCCATAACCTAGGGCAGTTTCATTGGGTGCCGCGTAAAGGAGCCGTCGCGAGGACGATCCAGCGACGGCTCCTTTTTTGTTCACTCATTTGGGGTCGATGCACGTGACCAAGACACCGGAAACGCAGAGCCAAACCGAACAACCCGAAGCCACACAACCCGAAGTCACCGCACCGAGCAAGCGGTCCAGCCGGAAATCGATCCTGGCCCTGTCGGTGTTCGCCCTTGGCCTAAATGCTACCGCGGCCGTCTATACACAGTCGCCTTCTGACTTTGCTCTGCCGAATGTCAGCAATCTGGCCGCACTGCTTCCGCACCAGCAAGCTTCCGATCCAACACCAGATCCGGTTCTCGCTGCTTTGAAGGATATCCAGTCGGCTCAGCAGCAACACGTTGCCTCGCTGCAGGAGCATGGCTCCTCGTTGCAACAGAACACGGCTCTGCTTCAGCAGGATTCAACTGCGCTTGTTTCTCTGAGACAGAGCATCACCGATGAGCAGGTCGATGTGAAGAAGATCTCTACTCAGATTTCCACGCTCATAGCGAAGGTCGACTCGCTACAAAATGCAATAGCGCCGGAAATAACTTCCTCCATTCCAAAAGGGCACGCTCGTAACCGGCTGTCCGCAGCGATGCGCAAAAGGATGGCTCGGCAGCCTAAACCTGTGGGGCCTGTCTCGATTGGCGGAGCTCCCCTGAGTTTTCCAGTCAGCAATCCAGGCTCACAAAGCTGAAGACCTGTCATACAGGAGAGCAGGGCGCGGGGCTTTGGTCCTGCGCTCGGCTTCTCGTTTGACTAGCTGTACGTCGATATCGGCTGCCTCGCCGGGGACAATTTGAGGGACGGGTTGGACGAATTTTGTCTCTCGCCCGGAAGTCCGTGCGTCGGCTTGCCTGGGCGCGGCAGAACGGTTCAATTGCGAACTCGTCTTCATGTTTGGGATACGGATTCGCTATCTAGCACCTGATTCGATCTTGCCCATGCATATGCAGATCGCGCGCCTCAGCCTGAGTTCGTCGGCGTGGCGGCCGTCTTCGCTGCGTACCTGTTTGACGAGTGCTGACGCAGACCGTGTAAATTCGGCAATCGGGCGTTCTCCAGAGAGACCGGCGGCGTTCGCGGCAAATCAGGAATCGTGAGCCTTGGCGTTGCCTGCGCGGTCGCGGCAAAGCAGCACCGCGACGACATCCAGTCAGAGCAAAATCATCGATCCAGGATCACATGGAAATTAGGAGGTAATCCCACGTTCGAAGTGACCAGAATGCAGGCGGGCGTAGATTGTATGAGGCATGGGCAGCAGGCATTTTCTGTTCCATTTGATGCCGCAATTCATATTCGCGTCTAGCAGCAAGCCCGATCGCGCTGCCGGGAGGTCGGATTCATGGCAATCATCACCGGCACCGAACTTGACGACCCCAATCTCAAAGGCACAGCGGCAGACGACACCATCTCGGGTCTCGGCGGGCGCGATCACCTCTACGGTGGCGCCGGTAACGATACGCTGCTGGGCGGGGCCGGTGACGACGCCATGCACGGTGATGCGGGCGCCGATATCATGTTCGGCGGAGCCGGCAACGACGACTATTACGTCGACGATGTCAACGACGTCATCAGCGAGACGACGGTGCCTGGCGTCGACGACGGCGGCAACGACAGGGTTTACAGCACCGTCAGCTATACTCTGCCTGCATTCTTCGAGCGGCTGGTGCTGCTCGAATCCGCTGTTGCCATCAGCGCCACGGGCAATGCCCAGGTCAATTCCATCGTCGGCAACTCCAACGACAACATCATCAACGGTGGTGGCGGCAAGGATACGCTCACCGGCGGCGCGGGCGCCGATACCTTTGTGCTCGGCCCGGCCAATGCCGCCAACACCGTCACCATCACGGATTTCGCGGCCGAGGACAGATTCGGCATCACGGCCAGCGACTACGGGCTGAGCCAGGCCAACGGCCTGGTCGACAATGGCGCCGGGACGCTCGTGCTGGACCCGGCCTGGTTTGCCACCGTGACGGGGACCCAGGGCACGGCCGCCGGCCACGGACAATTCCTGTACAATGCCACCACCCGGACAGTGATGTGGGACGCGGACGGCTCCGGTGCTGCCGCTGGTATTGCGCTGGCGAAATTGCAGGCAGGTGCCGTCGTCACCGCTGACAACTTCGCGATTTCCGGAGCCACCAGCAACCCGGTTGTCGGCGACATCTCGATCAACGACGTGAACATCACCGAGGGTAATTCCGGGACCGCGGTTGCCACCTTCACGGTCACGCGGAGCGGCGGGACCGCGGCCTTCGACGTCAACTTTGCCACGGCGGATGGCACGGCAACGGGCGGCAGCGACTATGTTGCGCAGCCGACCAGCCCGCTGAGCTTTGTCGCCAGCGATCTCACCAAGCCCGTTTCGGTGGCCATCAACGGCGACACGACGGTCGAACCCAACGAGACGTTTTTCGTCAATCTGTCGAACGCGACCAATG
>Ga0134128_10007292_pt1 | contig 13358 bp, 13 predicted proteins | sample KB31754_FD_96462 | JGI IMG/M metagenome (GOLD analysis project Ga0134128, IMG submission 96462) | Terrestrial soil microbial communities with excess Nitrogen fertilizer from Kellogg Biological Station, Michigan, USA - KB3-175-4 | ecosystem: Environmental > Terrestrial > Soil > Unclassified ... | reverse complement strand
TCACCGCGGCCGATCGGCAGGGGCTGGCCGACCGCACGCAGCGGCGGTTCTTCTCCGACGGAACGGTGCCGGCGAGCGTGGTCGTCGACAGGCTGACCACGCCCGCCGAGGTGATGCGCGACGCGCGCGAATCGCTTCCCTACGCCTTCCCGCGCGTCCCGCACCTCGACCGCCTGGCGGGGATGGGCGACGTCCACTACGCCTACGCCTCACCCGAGCCCGCCGCGGGGACCGGGGGGCCCGCCGCGCAGGCCAAGCGGCGCCTCTTCGCCTACCTGCGCGTCCCCGGCCGGGTCCGTTTCTTCCTCGACCGCGCCGTCTACCACGACAGCGCCCGGGCGCTCCTGCCCGAGATTGGCGGCTACGCGGCGGGGCTGATCGATTTCCTGTTTCGCGCCGAGATCCACCTCGACGTCAAGGCGGGAACGGTCGCCGTCGCGGTGACGGGCGCGCACGGCAACGTGCGCGGGGGCGAGGTGCGGCTCTACCTCGAGGACGGCAGCGGACGGCGGTCCGCCTTCGCCTCGGTCCCGGCCTCCACCACGCCGGCGACGCTCACGCTCCCCGCCGGCGCCCGCCGGATCGCGGCGGTGCTGCGGGGCGAGGACGACGGGGGCGCTTTGGTGGCGGTGGCGGAGCGGCCGATTCTCTGACCGACTGTCCGGTCGATTGTCCGATGACGGGCAGGCGCCGGCGCGGCACGACGACCTCGGCGGGCGCCACCGCGGCGAGCAGCGCCGCCGCCTCGGCCAAGGCGTCCGGATCGTCGTCGTCGGCGGCGGCCGCGGCGGCCCGGCGGAGCGATTCGACCAGGCCGGCGTCGCGCGCCAGCGCCTCGTCGCGCAGGGCAGTCGCCTCCGGCGCATCCCCGGCCGCGCGCGCGGCCCAGGCCAGGAGGCGCGCTCCGTCGGGGCCGGGCACCAGCGCCGCCGCCTGGCGAAAGGCAGCGACCGCCTTGGCGCGCTGCCCGTCGTCGAGCGCGACCCGGCCGAGGTCGAACCAGGGCCAGGGGTTGTCCGGGTCGAGCGCGGTCGCCTCGGCCAAGGCGTCTACCGCCGCCCTGGCCCGCCCGAGCCGCCGCAGCGCCACGCCGCGCGCGTGCGCCGCGCCGGCCGCGCCCGGATCCTGCTTGAGCGCCCGCTCGGCCTGACGGAGCGCCACCAGCGGCGTGACCTCCTCTCCCGAGGGGTCGAACATGTCGGGCGCGTACTCGCCGTCGGGACCGTAGAGCACCTGCTCGCGCGCCACCGTGGCGTCGAGCCAGGGGCCGAACCCCGAGCCGGCGACGGCGCGCTCGTCGGCGCCGGCGTCGTACCGCAGGACGCGCCCCGCGCCGTCCAGCACGTATCGGTCGCCGCTCGCCGCGACGGCGAAGGCGAGCTCGCCGGCTCGCTCCTGCGGCAGCTCGGCGAGCCGCAGGGGCGCCGCCGGACCGACGCCCGCGACGAGGACCGACTCGTGGAAGAGATCGGCGCCGTCGAACGAGCGCAGGAAGGCCTCGTACGCAGCGGGGAGGGGACGGCCGAGCGCCTCGACGGCGCGCGCCAGATCGGCCGGCGCCGCCGGCGGCATGACGCGGATGAGCCCCGCCGGCAAGCGCGCCGTCGCCGCGCGGAAGTGACCGAAGAACGGATCCAGCTCGCGGACCTCGGGCTTGCTCCGCTGGTGGCGAGTCACTTGTGGACGAGCGCGGACGGGAGCGGGCTGCCGGCGACCGTGAACGCCGCCGCCAGGCGCGCCGAGACCCCGCGCCCCTGCAACCGGCCGGCGCCGGGCTCGCGCCGGTTGCCGTCACCGTGGAATGCCAGCACCGAGTCGGCGGCCAGACTGGCCCCCTCGACACGCGGCTCGGCCACCTCGACGATGCGGACGGTACCGTCGGTGACAGCCACCACCTGAATGCAGAGGTCGAAGGCGCCCGCCACCAGCGCCGCGGCCGAGGCCGTCGTGGCGCCGAGCCCGGCCGACACGAGCGCGACCAGGCGGCCGAGCGTCTCGCTCGGCGAGCGCCCCGGGAGCGCCGCCACGATCCCCTCCTGGCCGCGCGAGGCGATCAACGCCAGCTCGCCCAGCTCGGGTCCGACCAACTCGCCGATCATGAGGTGATCGGCGCGCAGCGTGGCCGCCACGCGCAGGAGCCCAGCCATGTCGACGGCGAGGGCCAGATCGGTCCACCCGCCGCGCACGCGCGGCTGGGCGGCCCCGACGGCGACCACCCGGCGATCGGCCGGGATGGCCGCGCCGAGCGCGCCCAGGATCTGCGCCATCGCCGCGGCGTCGCCGGTCACCAGCAGGTTGCGGCGCGCGGTGATCGCGCTCTCGAGCAACGTCTGGGCGTCGCGGCTGCCGGCCGGGATCAGGTCGCCGAGCACCCGTTCGCCGAGCACCGGCCGTCGGATGGCGGCCACCACGCCCGTCGGCGAGGCGGGGGGGAAGGCGGCCGAGACGCGCGTCCCGTCAGCCAGCCGCACGTCCACCACTGGGTTGTCCGGGGCGGGCGGCGGAAAGGCGGTGTTGGCCAGGCGCCAGAGCGCGTCGGCCACGGCGTTCGGCTCGCCCAGGCTCCCCTCGTGGAGCGCCAACCCCGCGCCCCGATCGACCAGCGCGGCGTCGGGCGCCGTGATCAGGATCTGCGTGACGGCGTCGTCCGCGAGCAAGGCCTCGAACCCCGTGGCGCTGCCGTTGGCGTCGGTGCTCGTCGGCGGGGCAGCGCTGGCGGATCCGAACGCGGGGGCCGCGGCAGCCCCGGGGCGCGCGGCGGCGGACGGCTGTGGGCGGCGGCCGCTCTCGTCCTCCGCGCTGCCGGAGCGGGCGAACAGACCCACGCTACCGGTGTCGTCCGGCGGCTCCTCGCTCAGCGCCGGGGCGGCCGAGCCTCCGAAGCCGTCCTCGAAGTTGTCGCCGCCGAGAGAGCGGGCCGCGAGCGGCGTCGCCGGACGGCGCGGCAGCGGCGGGGGCGGGGGCGGGATCGGCACCCGCCCCGAGCCCGGCGGCCGCGCCGCCAGCCCGAGATCGTCGTCCTCCTCGCTGCCGGCGTACCCGCCGTCGTCGTTGTCGCCGTCGCCGTCGATCGGCATTTGGGCGGCGCTCGAGCCGGCCCGCCGCGGTGGCGGCGGGGGCGGGGGAATCGGCAGCCGGCGCGCCGCGCTCGTCGAGGAGGGGACGTCGGGCGAGAACTCGGCGGCCATGCCCCCTCCGAGGTCGATGCTGATCAGGAAGTCGCCCACGTAGACCCGGTCCGAGGCCGAGAGGAGCATCGGCCCGCCGATCTTGCGCCCGTTGACGTAGGTGCCGTTCGTGCTCTTGAGATCGGCGACCTCGATCTGCCCCGGGCTCTTCACCGTGAACCGCGAGTGCCGCTTCGAAACGTTCCCCTTGGCGAGAACGATGTCGTTGCCGGAGACGCGGCCGACCGTGATTTCGTCCTTGTCGAAAGTGAGCAGCTTCGGCTCACCGTTCTTCTCTGTCAGCGTCAGCTTGATCATGGAACCTCGGAAAGGGGTCAGTCCTGGGTCGGCGCCCTGCGACGTTATTCTTGCCGATCCCGCCGGTCAAGAACGGGCCCCCGCGGGTCGGGCGAGGGCTTAGCGACCGAGGAGCGCCAGGAGCGGCGCCGAGAAAATCGCCAGAATTCCCCCCACGGTCAACCCCACCATGCCGAGCACGACGACCAGCGACACGGGATCGCGCTCGGCGGCGCGCGGCGCGGATTTGTCCTTGGGCCCTGCCAGCATCGGGGGCAGTATACAAGGAAGCTCGCGACGAGGAGGCGACATGACGCGATGGACGCTGGCACTCTCCGCCGCGGTGGCGGCCGCAGGGGCACTGCAGGCAAGCCCGCTCCGGGCGGCGCCGAAGTATTACTTCCAGCTGCAACCGGTGAAGGCCGGTCCCGAGATAAGCGCCGATCTGAAGACCTTCACCGGCGAGGCGCTCAAGGCCGAGCTGGCCTCGCGCGCGCAGTGGGCCTCCGACGTCGGGGCCCCCGGGCAGCAGGGCCCCGGCAGCGATCGCACGGCGCTGGTGGCGGAGCTCAAGAAGCGGAACCTGCGCGGGTTCGACGTGACGGCGCGGATCGAAAAGTTAAAGCAAGAGGTGAAGGATCCCAAGCCAGGCGCCCGGAACAAGCAGCTGGCGGTCGAGTTTGAGGTGACGGTCTTCGGCACCACCATCCCCGACGCCAAGCTGGCCTTCAGCGGCGACGGCCAGTCGGCCAGCGAGGCGGAGGTCTCCGAGCGCCGGCTCGCCGCCGACACGGCCGACACGACCAAGGACGTCATCAAGGACGCCATCAAGCAGGCGGTCGATCAGGCGGAGTTCAAGCTCTCGCTCGGCAAGGCCGGCCCGATGACCGAGCACCACAAGAAGAAAAAATAGCCGCCTCGGCGCCGCCCCCCAGGGGCTTTTCGGGGCGGCGCCATTTTGCTAGCTTCGTGTGTCGGCCCGATGCAGCTCGTCGAGATTGCTCTTTTCGTCGCGGTCGTTTCGCTGGCGGTGACGCTGATCGGGTTCGCGGTACGGCCGTACCTGCGCGCCCGGCGCCGCCCGCCGCCGGGCGAGGTGGCCACCCCGGCGCCGCGGGTGGCGATCGATGTCGCGCCGCGGCCGCAGGCGCTCATTTGCCCGGCTTGCCACCGCGACTACGCCCCCGGGTTGCGGTTCTGCCCCCACGATGCGCGCGATCTGGTGCCGGCCAACGATCCGGAGGCGCGGGTGGCCGGCACCGGCGCCACCTGTCCGAGCTGCAGGCGTTCCTACGACGCCGGCAAGAAGTTCTGCCCCTTCGACGGCGAAGAGCTGCTGCCGCTGCCGCTGGCCATCGGTGGCGGCGATCCGGCTGGCGCGGCGTCGTTCGCCGGCGTGCTCGGCAAGATCTGCCCCAACTGCTCGCGCCGCTACGAGAGCGAAGCCACCTTCTGCGGCCGCGACGGCGAAGAGCTCGTCCCGGTGAACTAGGCGGCAACCCCGAGAGGGTTCTCCGTCACACGCGCGGCGGGCGTGACCTGCTAAAATACCGGCATGCGTTCAAGCTTCGCGCGCGGCCGTTTGCTGGTCGCGCTCGTGGGCGCGCTCGCCGCCTGCCACCGCGCGGCGCCGGACGTCGCCCCCGCCGCGCTCGGCGCGCCGGCGACCGTCGAGGTGCTCAAGGGGGGCCGGTGGCTCTTCACCTACGCCGAGCCGTCGGGCACGTTCTCCACCACCGACAAGCCGGAGACGATCCCCGCAGCGGCCCGGGGCCTCGTGCGGGTGCTCGAGCCGGACGAACAGATGAAGGGCGCCGCCGACCGCGTCTACGTGACCAACGTCGCGGAGCTCTTGGCGAAGGGGAAGTCGTCCGCCAAGGCGATGTCCCGCGAGGCGTTCGAGACGGCGGCGCTCGCCGCGCTCCCGGGCGGTCAGTCGTCGCCGTTCGCGGCGCAGCAGATGGCGCCCGCACCGATGCCGGCCCCCGCCGGGGCGCCCACCACGCCGCCGGGCGGGACGGCGCCGCCCGGAACGACGCCGGTGGTGACGATCTACGGGACCTCCTGGTGCGGCGCCTGCCGCGCGGCGCGCGAGTACATGGTGTCGCACAAGATTCCTTTCGCCGACAAGGACATCGAGCACGATCCGGCCGCCGCGCGAGAGCTCGAGACCAAGGCCGCCAAGATGGGGATCCCGACCGACCGCATTCCGATCATCGACGTGCGGGGGCGCCTCCTCTTGGGGTTCGATAAAGAGCGCATCGAGGCGCTCCTGGGGCAGCCCACGTGAAGCGCGGGGTGTTGCTGGCTGGCGCCCTCGCGGTCGCGGCCGGGCTCGCCGCCCCGCGGCCCGCCGAGGCTCGCCTCATCGACCTCTACGCCGGCGCGACGGCGGGAGGTATCGCGGGGTGGGGGACGACGCCCAAAACGCCCGACTTCTTCGACACCACGCGCGGCGGCGGCGTCGGGTTCGACCTCGGGCTCAAGCTGCTCATCTTCGATTTCCAGGGGAACTTCTTCCAGACGTTCAACGGCTCCGGAGCGTCGGGCACGCTGATCCAGTTCCTCCTCGGGACCGAGGTCGACATCCCGCTCGGCGACGCCAAGCTCTCGAACGGACCAAAAGAGGACGGCAAGCCGTCCGATGGACAGAGCCAAAATGTGCTCAAGCCCGAGATCGCGGCCGGCTTCGGGTTCGGCACGCCCGGCCCGGTGAGCCCGCCGCTGACCGACAGCCAGGTGTCGGCCAAGGGGGTGGTCGCCAACGCCAGCCTCGGCTACGAGCACTACTTCAATCCCTTCCTGGCGGTCGGCGCGGTGGGGACGTTCGGCTACCACTACTTCTTCGGCGGCGACGAGGTGAACGGCACCTCCGGTCACTCCTCCGGCTACCACCTGATAGGTCTCGGAACCTTCACCTTCCACCTCGGGTATTAAGGCGCTCGGGCCAGCAGCCCCAGGAACTGATCGGGCGGGACCAAGGTGTCGGTCTTGGCCACCAGCGTCCCGTCGCGGGAGAGAATGCGAATCGCGGGGAGGGTGTCGGCGCCGTACTTGTGCTTGATGATCCCCAGCGTCGGATCGTCGTCCTCGCGCGTGAGGTCGACGCGCAGGAGCGTGAACCGCTGCAGCTCGGCGGCCACCTCGGGGCGTGAAAACACCTTCACCTCGAACTCGCGGCAGGGGAGGCACCAGCTGGCGGCGAAGTCGACCAGCAGCGGGCGACCGGCCGCGCGGGCCGCCGCCACGGCGGTCGGCTCGTCGGAGAGCCAGGCGAGCTTGACGTCCCCCTTCGGGGCCAGGAGGTAGTTCGTGGCGCCGAAGAGGCCGATGGTGGTGAGGCCGACCGCCAGCGCCTTGCGCACCCGCTCGGCGGCGCCGCCGTGGAACCTGGCGTGGACGGCGCCCAGGCCGACGCCGACCAGCACCAGCGCCGCCATCTCCACCGCGAACCGCGTGGTCCCCGAGCCGAAGCGGGCCAGGGCCGGGACGACGTTCTTGAGGTAGTAGAGCGCGGCCGCGAAGAGGGCGATCCCGAACACGCTCTTCACCCACTCCATCCAGCGGCCCGGGCGGGGCAGCGACATGGAGAAGCCGGCCAGGAGCCAGAAGGGGAGGCCCACGCCGGCGCCGTAGGTGGCCAGCAGCAGGAAGCCCCAGCTGGCGTTGCGGGTGGTCGCCACGTACGCCAGCAGCGAGGCGAGCGGCGGCCCCGTGCAGGGGGCGGCGATGATCCCGGCGACCAGGCCCATGGCGAACGCGCCGACCAAGCCGCGTCCACCGACGCGCGAGAGGCGCCCCTGCAGCCCCGACGGCAGCGCCACCTCGAAGGCGCCGAACATCGAGAGGCCCATGGCGATGAAGAAGAGCGCCAGCGGCACGATGACCCAGGGGTTGCCGAGGAAGGTGCCGAACGCCCGACCGAGCAGGCCGAACGACGTGCCGAGCCCGCCGAACATCGCGGCGATGCCGGCGACGTAGGCGGTCGCCAGCGCCAGCGCGCGACCGCGCGGCACGCCGGCCTTGGCCCCGAAGATGCTGACGGTAATCGGGATCATCGGGTACACGCAGGGCGTGAGCGCGGTGAGGACCCCGTAGCCGAGCGCGAAGAGCAGACTGGGGTGGGCGCCGCCGTTCATCCGGAGTCTCCCTAGTATACGGTCCGAGGATTTCTACGCCCCAATACCGTTGCGGTTACGCGCGACAACCGGTAACTTTCGCCGCGGTGGCCCCCCAGCACGACCCGGTTCGCCCATGAGCACGCAGCGGCGCTGGTCTGGTCCCGCGCTCGGCCGGCTGGCCGTCATGGGCGCCGGTCAGATCGGCGGCTCGGTCGCGCTGGCGGCCCGTGCCGCGGGCGCCGTCTCCGAGGTGGTGGCCTGGAGCCGGACGCGTGAAAAGCTGGAGCGCGCGCAGGCGCTGGGGGTGATCGACCGCTCGGCGCCGTCGGCGGCCGAGGCGGCCCGCGGCGCGGCGCTGGTCGTGCTGGCCACGCCGGTGCGCAGCCTCGGCGAGATCGCCGCCGAGATCGCCCCCGCGCTCGCGCCGGGGGCCATCGTCATCGACGTGGGGTCGGTCAAGGCGACGGCCATCACCGCGGTCGAGCCCCGCCTGCCGCCTGGCGCGTACGTCGCTTGCCATCCGATCGCCGGGACCGAGCGGGTCGGCCCCGACGCCGCCAGCCCGCTGCTGTTCGAGGGGAAGCGCTGCGTCCTCTGCCCGACGGCGAAGAGTCGCCCGGAGGTGGTCGCCACCGTCGAGCGCCTGTGGGCGGCGATGGGCGCCGAGCCGGTGCAGATGAACGCCGAGCTGCACGATCGGGTGATGGCCGCCGGGAGCCACCTGCCGCACGTGGCGGCCTACGCGCTGGCCGGGACGCTGGGGGCGATCTCGGGCGACGTCATCGAAGGGTTGCGCCGGCTGCCGACGTCGAGCCTGCGCGACACGACGCGCGTCGCCGCCTCGGGGCCGGTGATGTGGCGCGACATCTTCCTCGACAACCGCGCCGAAGTGCTGCCGCTCATCGAGGCGCTCGGGCGCCAGGTCGAGGCGTTGCGCGCCGCCATCGCCGCCAGCGACGGAAAGCGGATCGAGCAGCTGCTCGAGTCCGGCAAGAGCGGGCGCGAGCGTCTCGTCCCAGGCTAGCGATGGCCGGTCGTTTGCGCGCGCCTCTCGCCGGGGTGGTCCTCGCTGCCGCGGCGGTCGTCCCTGGCTGGGGCTGCGCCGACATGTTCCAGCAGCAGCAGCCCGGCGCGAGCGCCTCGGCGGCGCCCGGACCGCGCACCGCGCCCGACGACAGCGATCTGTGGAACCTGGTGCAGGCGAGCGCGGACGTGGTGGCCGAGGCGGACATGGCCGCGCTGCGCGCCTCGCCCTGGTCGAGCTCGATTATGCAGACCAACCACCAGGCCCAGCTCGCGGGACAGCTGCTGTTCGGGTACGACATCTTCACCGAGTCCGATCGCTTGATGCAGGTGACGTTCGACGCGGCCGGCGCGCAGCGCAACCTGACGATCCTCAGGGGGACCTTCGATCCCGCGCGGGTCCACGCTGCCTTCGTCGCCGCGACGCCCGGGGCCACCGAAGGGCGCTGGCGGGAGAGCCCGATCTGGGAAGGGAACGGCCGGGCCGTCGCGCTGGTGACGCCACGGACGCTGGTGCAGGGCGATCCGGGCGACGTGCGCGGCGCCATCGACGCCGCCTGGGGCGTCGTTCCCGACGCTCGCGCGGTTCCGCTCGGCGCCGCGCGACGGTCGCTCGACGCCGATCGCCCTGGACCCGCGGCGTTCATCGCCTTCAACGTCACCGAGGGGATGCAGGGTCGCGCGGCCAGCATGGGCTTTGGGCAGGTCCCGCCCGGGCTGGCGCTGGGCGCCGCGCGGCTCGACCTCGGCGACGACCTCAACGCCGAGGTGCTGGGGATCTTCGACACGCCCGCCAACGCGGTGGCGGCGGCGGCGGGCGGCACGGTGGCCGTCCGCACCTACGCTCAGAACGTCATGGTCCGGATGCTGGGGCTCGGGCCCGTCCTCAACGGCGTCGTGCTGGGCACCGAGGGGACCCGCCTGCACGGCCACCTGCGGATCCCCGCCGACCGGCGCGAAGGGCTGGGCGACAAGGTGGCGCAGATCGTGAAGATGATCGCCGCCGCGCACCCCTGAGCGCGCCCGCCCGCGCGATCTCGTGGTAGTGAAAGCGACGATGTCGTCCTCGCTCCGTGTCCGCCGCTCGGGTCCCCTGCGCGGCACCTGCCGGGTGCCGGGCGACAAGTCGATCTCCCACCGCGCGCTCCTGTTCGGCGCGCTCTGCGACGGCGTCGTCGAGGCGAGCGGCCTCGGGCAGGGGGGCGACAATCTCTCCACCGCCGCCGCGCTGCGGGCGCTGGGCGTGGACGTCCAGCTCGAGGCGGGCCAGGCCCGCATCGCCGGGGTCGGCTTCGGCGGGCTGCAGGCGGCGGCCGAGGCGCTCGACTGCGGCAACTCGGGAACCACGATTCGCCTGCTGATGGGTCTCGTGGCGGGGCGGCCGTTCGAGACCGAGCTGCGGGGCGACGCCTCGCTCACCCGGCGCCCGATGGGGCGGGTGGCGGCGCCGCTGCGCCAGATGGGGGCGACGATCGACGGCCGCGGCGATCCGGCCCGCCCGGGCGACGTCTTTCCGCCGCTGCGCGTGCGCGGCGGCGCGCTCAACGGGATCAAGCACCAGCTCAAGGTCGCGAGCGCTCAGCTCAAGAGCGCGCTCATCCTCGCGGCCCTGCAGGCGCGTGGCCCGAGCGAGCTCGTCGAGCCCGCGCGCTCGCGCGACCACACCGAGCGCATGCTCGGCTTCCTCGGCGCGCCGATCGCCGTCGCCGCCAGCGGCGCGATCGTCGTCGACCCGAGCGGCTGGAACGGCCGGCTCAAGCCGGCGCGGCTGACCATCCCCGGCGATCTGTCGTCGGCGACGTTCCTGATCGTGGCGGCGCTGATCGTCCCCGGCAGCGACGTCGTCATCGAGAACGTGGGCCTCAACCCGACCCGCGCCGGCGCGCTCGATGTGCTGCGCGCGATGGGCGCGGACCTGACCATCGAGCCTACCGGCGAGGCGATGGGGGAGCCGGTCGGCCGGGTGCGGGCCCGCGCCAGCAAGCTGCGCGGCGCGCGCGTGGCGGGCGAGCTGGCGCTGCGCGCCATCGACGAGATCCCGGCCCTGGCGGTGGCGGCCGCGGCCGCCGACGGCGAGACGACCTTCGCCGACCTCACCGAGCTGCGCATCAAGGAGTCGGACCGCATCGCGGCGCTGGCGCGCGAGCTGGGACGCGCCGGCGCGCGCGTCGACGAGCGCCCGGACGGCTTCGTCGTGACCGGCCTCGCCGGCCGGCCGCCCGCGGGCGGCGCCGTCGTCCCCGAGCACGACCATCGCATCGCCATGTCGGGCGCGATCCTCGGCCTCACCGGCGCCGACGAGACCACCGTCCCGACAGCCGACATCGGCACCTCGTTCCCGACCTTCGCCGAGACGCTGGGCGCGCTCGGCGCCCCGATCGACGTCGGCTAGTTCCCGCCGGCGTCGCTTCCGCCCGGGCAGACCTTGGCGACCGGACACTTGGCGTACAGGGTCGACAAAACGTCGAGACCGTTCATGCAGAGCGTGGAGTTGATCGCATCGATGCACACCGTCAGCGCGGACTGGTCGACTTTCCCCTGACAGGCGGTGTCGGGCCACATTCCCGTCCAGTAGGACAAGACCTGGGTCTGACAGTCGGCGTAGGTATCGAACGTGTCGCCCGTCGCGGTGCCGATCTGGTTGCACATCTGGTAGTAGTTGCAGCTGGCGGTCGTCGCCTTGGTGCGCGCCGACGCGATGTCGCTGCCCGAGACGCCGCCGCAGCCGACCGCGCCGCCGAGCCCTGCCCCCAAGCCTCCGATGAGCACCGCGATCGCCAGCTTGCCGGTTGTCGTCATCGCCGCTCCTTTTCGTGGTCGTCCGTCGTCCATCACCAGCGCACGCCGACGGCGACCCCGTTGATGGGATCTCCGCCGTGCGCCCGCACGATCGTCACGTAGGCGCCGGTCAAGGTCAGGGCCGCGCCGGCGCCGATGAGCACGCCGCCGCCGATGTTGCGGGAGCGGTTCTCCGAGCAGGCGGTCGCGGTGCAGCTCGCCTGCGACGCCAGCACGGCTGACCCGGCCGCCACCGCCAGCGCGCCGAGCATCGTGAGGAGCGCCGGGCCGGTGAGGTGCGGCGCCGGTGGGGGAAGGGGCGGCACCACCGGCGCGGTCGCGGGGGTCGACTCGTCGATGTGCGTGCGGACGGCGTCCGCCAGCCGCAGCAGGGTGGCGCGCGCCTCGGCGACCGTGCAGACGTCGCAGCTCTTCGACTCGGTGGCGATGGGGAGCGCGGCCGGCGCGGCCCCTTCCGTCGAGTAGAGGCGCGCCACGCTCTTGTAGCTGTTCCCCGCGACCTCGACCTTCACCTTGAGCAGATAGCCGACGTCGAGCACCTGGCCGATCGACTTGAGGCAGGGCGAGGCGTCGCAGTGCTGCAGCTCGGGGTGGCCCTCGAGCTTGTGCGCGGTGTCGCCGGGATCGACGACCTGGATGCCGGCGCGCACGAGCCCCAACACGAAGCCGTCCTGCAGCTGGTTGGTCAGCGCGGGCGCGCCGCCCTCGATCTGAAACTCGGGGATCGTGACGCGCGCACGGGCGTGGGCACGAGGCGCAGCGAAGGCGAGGACGGTCAGGCCCAGCACCACGGCGGGAAAGAGGCGCATCCTCGACGACATGTTACCTCATCGGCGGGTCGAGCGATCGCTGGAGGGCGCCACAGTTTACGGAATCACCGCGGCGTCGATACCGCCGGAGGCGTCCCGGGAACCCCCATCGGAGATCCCACCGTCGGGCGGCGGCGCGCAGGTGGGCGGCAGGCCGTGGGCGGGCAGGTCGAAGCAATAGTGAACGGAGCCGTGCTCCGGCAGCTGCGGGCAACGCGCCGCCGCCCAGCAGGCCGCGCGGGGCGCGTCGGTCTCGCACGAAAACACCGCGCGCGAAGGCGAGGAGAGGTAGTCGAGCTCCATCCGGGCCCGCCCGAACGCGGCCGCGCCGACCAGCCCGTCCAGCTCGGGCCCCTCGGGCAGGACGTCGAACCGCAGCCCCTGCAGAAACAGCTCGTCGTCGGCGATGACCGCCACCGGGATGGCGCCGCTCAACTCCAGGTAGGCGGCGCTGTTCTGCGCGACGCCGGCGTTGTTCGGATCGAGATCGCAGGGCGCCCCGCAGAGATCGAGCTCGGGATGGACGACCGTGTTGTACGAAACGATCTCCGTGCGCCGCGCGCGCCCGAGCTCGACGCAGGGACCAGGGTCGTCGTTGTTCCCGATCTCCAGGTTGACCAGCGCGTAGCGGGGGATGGCGGCCCACAGCAGGACGTCGATCGGCTCCGGCCAACTGGCGACGTAGAGCGGCGGCGGCGGGGGCGACGCCGGGCTCGACGGTGCCGGCGGCAGGACGATCGGCGACGGCGTGGCCTTCGCCGCGGCGGCCACCACGCGCGCCCACGCCGACGCGGCGAGCACGATGGGTCCCACGCCGGTGTCGACCATCAGCGCCAGATCGACGCCGCTCGCCTGGGCGATGGCCGCCGCCGGCGTCGTGCAGCCCGCGATCGACAGCTTCGGCGAACCTTTGTCCGGCGAGAACGCGTCGGGGACCATGCAGGTACGCAGGACCACGCGCGTGGCGGGGACGTCGAGCGGGCCGCGCAGCCCCAGGAAGTCGGGATCGCCGTCGGCGGTGACCTCGCCGCCGCCGAAGGCGGTGAAATACACGACCGCGTAGCCGGCGTCCTCCAGCAGCGACGCGTCCTCGCCCAGGTGGTTCCAGAAGGTCATCGAGGTACAGAGGGCCGACCCGCCGG
>Ga0134128_10007289_pt1 | contig 13360 bp, 12 predicted proteins | sample KB31754_FD_96462 | JGI IMG/M metagenome (GOLD analysis project Ga0134128, IMG submission 96462) | Terrestrial soil microbial communities with excess Nitrogen fertilizer from Kellogg Biological Station, Michigan, USA - KB3-175-4 | ecosystem: Environmental > Terrestrial > Soil > Unclassified ... | reverse complement strand
GCCGGCTACAGCAAGCGCACCGTCTTTTATGCGCTCGACTTTGCCCATGTCCCGTCCATGGGCCGGGCCTTCGCCGCCGCGCGTGGTGGCAAGCTCTCCGATCGGATGGATGAGCAGATCAGTTTTTTTCACAAGCCAAACTATTTTTGCTTGCCCGTAACAGCAAATTGTTTTGGCCCGAGATACATTTCGAGTTCGTCGACGTGCGCTGTTTCCTCGATGAGAATCTGCTCCATCATCAAACGCAGCGGCGTATTGTCGGCCATTATTTCCATTTGCTTTTCGTATAGCGCCAGATGTTCTTTTTCCATCTCCAGATCTTCGCGAAGCATCTCTTCTATGGTTTGTTCGCCCGGCTCATAGACCTCGTGAACTTTCACCGACGGATGTCCGCCCAGTGCGCAAATCTTTTCACCAAGCTTGATGGCATGCTGCATGGAATCTTCGGCTTGCCTGCGGAACATTTGCACCAGCGGGCCTCTGGTGGGACCAGTGATGATGAACGAGTGGTGGAGGTAGCGAACAATCGCTGCCATTTCGTGTTCGAGGTCGAGGTTCAACGCATCTAGAACCTTCTTTTTGTCCATGAGCTCCTCCAGGCGGCGCTTTATATATACGAAAGCCCACATTATACCTGGAGATGGTGATGCGGTTGCCAAGCCGCTTACGCGCAGTAGCCGACATTGTCCTTTTCACAAACTTGTGATTTCACACCGCCCATGGCAATACATTCCTGCAAGAAGTGGCATCGCTTGCACAAAGATGAACGATGGGGGGCAAATTCCTGCTCTTCTTTTATTTCGTCGATAGTTTTCAAAACCTCGGGCCAGTGGAGACGCACAACCGCCTCGTCCAGCTCGACGGATACCGGCACCAAGCCGTTGCTTTGCAACTGGCAGAACGTGAAGACAAGCTTGTCGAAAGGCCAGCGTCCGCGCAATCTTTGCGCGAGAAAATGTCGAATCAAAAGAGTTGCCGCCGGCCACGCGGGATCAAAAGGCTTGAGCGGTTGCAAATGAAAATCCACAAGCTCGAGTATGCGCTTTTCCGGATGCCACAAAATCAAATCGAACGAGTCTTCCAGATAAGCCTTGCTGTGCACAACGCGCGCGCGCACTTTCAAGCTGACGGCAGCCACCTCGGAACCTTGCGGCTTGTAGGGTGCCTTGATGTAGTGCATCAAAATTCGATAGACAAAACGGAAAGCCTGAATCGTCTTCTCTTGCGCGTCACTATCGTCCTGAGAAACCAGCCTATCGGCCGGCCAATTCTGCCCGAGATATTTTTGAACTTGCGGCAACGTATGAATGCGGGAACGATTGATTTCCGCCAATGCCTTTAATAGGAATCGCTTACATAAGGTACTGAGACGCGTCGGCTCGCCGGCTGTCCCTTGCTTCGAGTGAAACGCAAGCTGATAGGCGCGGCGGCATACACGGAATGTTTCGATCATCGGGGGAGTAAATAGCGTGCGGTCCATAAAAAAGCTCCCTTTGGGAAACCCAGCCGTACATTTGTATGTCATACTAATATATAGTATGACAACAGGTCCGGTCAAATGAAAGATCGTCTTCGGCAATCCGATCGTTCCCGCCAGGTCGGCTGGCCGAAACCCGCATGGCATCTCACTTCTAAGCGATACGAAATATATGCGCCAGGGGTCACATTGTTGACAATTCAAATATACGATACGGTCACAACCGATATAAATACGCCATCCGAGTGATATTCAAAGAGGCAAAATAAAAAAGATCGCATCTTGCTTTTGATCGATGACAAACCACTACATTCGGCACGGTGCGCGGCTTGTGGATATTTTGGGATAATGAAAGTCCGTTCGAACTTTTTGCGGTTTGCTGACGTATTACATACGTCGAGCAAATAGCTTCTTCCACTAAATAAATGAATACAGCTCTCAACCAACGACCATACCCTGTCCTGTCGGTGTCCCAGTTCACCGCCCAAATTAAGGGCGTGCTGGAAAATACTTTCCACGACGTCGCCGTCGTCGGCGAGGTCAGCAACTTCAAGACCCAACCTTCAGGACACTGGTATTTCTCTCTCAAGGATGAAAATTCCACGCTCGTGTGCGCGTGCTTTCGCAATGCCAACGCCGCCATCAAGTTCGATCTGCAAGACGGACTGAAAGTAATCGCGCGCGGCCGCCTGGATGTTTATCCACCTCGAGGCAGCTATCAATTAATAGTGCAAACGATCGAGCCGGTCGGCATTGGGCAATGGCAGCTGGCATTCGATCAATTAAAAGAGAAGTTGGGCAAAGAAGGCTTGCTCGAGGCAGCACGCAAACGCCCGATTCCATTGATGCCTCGCAAAGTCGGCATTGTCACGAGCACAAAAGCTGCTGCCCTTAGAGATGTGCTCACTGCCCTGCGTCGCCGCAATCCCAACGTGCAGGTGGTGATTGCGCACACGCGCGTGCAAGGCGACGGCGTGGAAAATGAGATCGCCCAGGCAATCAAAGACATTCAACAAATTGACGACATCGAAGTGATGCTCGTGGTCCGCGGCGGCGGATCAATAGAAGATCTCTGGTGCTTCAACACGGAAGTGGTGGCACGCGCTGTCAGCCAATCGCGCATTCCGGTAATCTCCGGAGTCGGTCACGAGACGGACATAACCATATGCGATCTCGTCGCCGATTTGCGGGCGCCTACTCCCACTGCCGCGGCAGAGCTCGTCTCTCGGGGCCGGGCAGAGCTTTTGCAACGCTGGTCCAACGTGACGCGGTTGTTGTTTGCCGGCATGGAGCACAAGCTCACTTCCGCCCACCGCAATTTGGAAAGGCTCAACCCGCGACATGCGCTATCGCGGCAACAAGAGAAGTTGAACAAGCTGCAACTTCTGCTTGCCGGCAGACAGCAGCGACTTGTCACTGCCATGGACAATATCACGCAGCGACGCGAAAGCACGCTGCACCGTCTCGATGAAAAATTGAAAGCGCTCAGTCCGCTCAACGTGGTGCAGCGCGGTTTCGCCATCGTGCGCAAACCCGACGGCACGGTGGTGCAGGACGTTTCTCAAGTAAAGCCGGGCGACCTGCTTGAAGCATGGTTGCACAAGGGTAAATTGCGCCTGAAAGTCGAAGAATGTCTCGAGGACTGGCAATCATGAGCGACCAACCCGAGCAATTGCGCATTTCATTGGGCGACGGCCCAGCCCAGCAGACAAGCAAGCCAAAAACGGCCAAAACTGCAGACGAAGCCGAAGCCCGCAAGGCGCAAAGCGCGAATCACATTTCCAGCACGCAAGCCCGCCAACCGAAAAGTCCACAACCGTCCGATGGAGCGAACACTATGCCAGAGTCCACCACCAAATCCGCCGATTTCGAGACCATGCTTGCCGAGCTGGAAAAGGTCGTCGGACAGCTCGAAGGCGAGCTCAAACTGGAAGAAGCGCTGGCGCTTTTCGAGCGCGGACTCGGTCTGAGCCAGGACTGCGAGAAGCTTTTGAAAGCCGCGCAGCAAAAAATCGAAGTGCTCAAACGCACCGGCAGCGGTATAACAACAGAGCCTTTCGCCGAAGAGTCCGAGCCTGTGGTCTGACGCAAATTCCACGCATAACCACACCAGCGCTGACGATTTAATCATGCAGCCTCAGGGAACAATCTTGACAAGGTTCTCAGAGAGTCTGCCATGCGCCGTTTTGCCTCATTTTGGCTTGCCTTATCGTTGTCTCTTGTCGCCGTCGCTCAGCCGCCGCGCGCCGGCGCTGAGACCAGCGACGCCATGCCCGCACCTATAAAGCCACCGCCCGGTGTCACGCGCGAGCAAATCGAAAAGCACAACACCATGGCCAAACTGGTGCACCAGGCGTACGTCGACATCAAAGCCCGGCGCTGGTACTCAGCAGACGCCGAACTCAAAGACGCTCTGGCAGTCGATCCGACCTGCGTTGAAGCACACCTCGACCTGGTCGTCGTTTTCTGCGCCATGCAAAAATACGACGAAGCGGCAAGCGAAGCGGACTGCGTCATCAAGCTCGAGCCGCGCACGCCGCGCGGCTATATGTCCAAAGCAGCGGTGCTTGAAGAGCGCGGCGACTTGAAGGGCGCCCTTACGGTCATGGAGAAAATCATCCAGCAGTTTCCCCAGATGCCCGACCTCGCCCTGCAGAAATCGAAAGTGGCGCTGCTGAAAAAAGAACTGGCCAATGAATCCATTGTTAGCAAGAAAGGTGCCAATTGCTCGGAGGACTTCTTTGACTTTGTCACCACCGGTGGTGTCAAGAAATGGACGCCGGACAAGTTTCCACTAAAGGTGCATGTTCCGAATGATCAAGAAGCGGCTCAAGTTAGCGGTTACAAACCGGAATTCGGCGTGGCTTTAAAAGAAGCGTTCAACACCTGGCAAATCGATTCCAGCGAGCAAGTGCGGTTTGAATTCGTCGATAATGCGGCCGATGCCGCCATCGATTGCCAATGGGTTTCCGATTCCACCAAGTTGACCAACTCTTCTGAAGCCGGCGAAGCACGCGTCAAAGCCAGCCCGCTTACCGGCATCGAACATGCCGACATCAAGCTGCTCACGGTTGCCGTCGGCAAGAATGCCTGGAAAACTCCCAGCACAAGCGATGTCGAACAAGTTTGCCTGCATGAGATAGGACACGCGCTCGGACTGAGCGGACACAGCCCGAATGCGCAGGACATCATGTATCCGTCGGAAGAACTGAGCGCCGATGCACGCAAGCTTACCGAGCGCGACTTGAGAACGCTCGCTCATCTCTACGACCCGCAGGTGGTTCCTTCAGCGCGCCCGGGCAGCGTCGAAGACGTGGCGACGCTTAACGCGCAAGGCATAGAACTTGCGAAACAAGGCGACTACACAGGCGCTATGCAGAAGTTCGAGAGCGCGTACAAGTACGATCCAAAGTCGCAACCGCTGAAACAGAACATATCGTGGTGTCTGAGCAAACGAGCAGCGGACTTGGCCAAAGACGGCGATTACCAAGCCGCGCTTTCATTTTTGCAGCGAGCACTGGCAATGCAGGGCGAGCGCGGCGACGTCACCATGCGCACAAACATCATGCACAATCTGGTGATCGTTTACAAACGCTTGGACCGACCGGCAGATGCTCAAGCTGCGGAAGATTCGCTGCAAAAGCTGACCATGGAAAAACCGGCGAAACCTTAGCGATTAAATTCGCGCCCGTTCGATTTTGATCTTCGTATCACACTCGCTGAGGTTGTCACCAAGGTCACGGTAGAGCTGTCCAACCGATGAGAAGTTCGGATTTACGGTTTCCTCGTACGCCCGCCGATTGGAACTAAGCAGCTCGCTTGTTGCCGCGACCTGTCCGTTTGTAGGCTTTGCGCGTGCTCGTTGCGGTTTTGCTCTTGCGCGTTCTGGTTTTACCCTTGCTTGCTCCCACATTCTTGCTGCGCGATGTGGTGGCGAGTTTTGTGCGGTCTTTGTTTTTGCCGATTGCACTGGTTTTAACGCGGCGTTTCAATTGTTCTTTGCGCGCGCGAATCTGTTGTCCAAGCAGCTCGAGATCCGTGTCCGTCTTCTTAAGTTCGGGCAACAGCTTCGATTCTTCTTCTTTGACGTGGTGTTTCACCAGATCGCGCACCACCATCATTTTCGCTTTGAGCTTTCGCGGTGAGGCATCGGCAGCAGCGAGATCAGCCAGAGCCATTTTCAAAACGTGGTGCTCTTCTTCGGCTTCGTCTGCGCCCTGGACAACTTTGTCCTTATCGGAATTCTCGAGTATGGGATAAACGAGATCTTCTTCCACAGATGCATGTATGGAAAGCTCTTCAATGATTTTGTTCATGAGTGCTTTCTTGTTGCCATCGCTCGCGAGAAATTCGTTGATCAACATTTCTACTTTGCGGTGATCGGTTTTGAGCAAGTTAACGGCATCTGTTTTTCCGGACTCGAACATCAACTCGACCTTGTTGATGATTTCGTCTACGCCCTTAGTCATGGTCGCTACCTCATCGTTGTGTACTTTCCAGGTAATGAAGAACGTGAGGCGAATCGGTTCCTTCCGTACCACGCAAAAAAGCCGTCGCTTTCGCGACGGCTATAGAGTGTTTGGCAATTTGCTCGCGAAGTTTAGGCAGTGACGGCGTTGTGTTCCACCACTTCGACCATGAACTCCGCTTGCACTTCCGGCGCCAGGCGCACGGTTGCTTTGTAGCTGCCCAGAGCATTGATATCTTCGGCGGTTTTGACCGCGCGCTTGTCGATGTCATGCTCTGCGGCTTTGCTGAGAACCTCAGCGATTTGCTGAGTGGTGACTTTACCGTAGAGGCGACCGCCTTCTCCGGCTTTGGCTTCGATGCGAACGGTGGCGATGCCTTGAATTCGCTCAGCCAGAGCCACGGCAGCCTGATGCTGCTCTTCGGCTTTCTTGCGCAGCGCTTCCAAATCTTCTTCGCGCTTCTTCAGCGCGCCGGGGCTGGCGACGACAGCCAATCCTCTGGGCTGCAGGAAGTTGCGGAAATAACCAGGCGCCGCCTCAACAACGTCGCCGGCTTTGCCTAGCGCTTGCACGGGCTTTTGCAGAATAACCTTCATACGTACTCCGAAAATATTGCCTTGATTCGATGCGCGGGTAGCCTGCGGCAGCGGCCACGGCCCCCTAAACCACCAGAATTAGGCTTAGGAACGAATATAGAAATTTACCATGACTTGGGGCGCAGGCAGGCGTGTGTTTTGACGGTATTAATGATCTGACACCAAAGAGCAGGCTTACGCCGGCCGCTACAGGTTCACATGCGCTCGCGGAACATGCCGCGCACGCCGGAGGGATCGGTTGAAAAGCCGAACCGGCGATAAAACGAATCCGTGCCGGGGTCTGCGTAGAGAGTGACGAGAGGAATCTCATATTGGTCGAGCTCTTTTAACAGCTCACCCATGACAAGGCGACCGATTCCTTTGCGTTGATGGCTGGGGCGCACTGCGACATCCCAAACGGTGGCGTTAAACACATGATCGCCTGTGGCCCGGGCAAAGCCCACCAGCACGCCGTTTTCCCAGGCACTGACTACCGCCAAACTGTTGAGCAGCGCGCGTGAAATCAGCACCGGCTCGCGTCGACTCCAGCCGACAGATGCGCAAAGTTCCTGAACGTCCCGAGGCGGCACGCATTTGTCGTGGCTGATTCGGATGTTCTTCAGGACGTCGTCGTCCTTAGAACCGTCTTGCTTCTTCCAAATGCCCGAAAGGACCAAGTGCGTGCTCCTTCTTACGTCGATATTAGCAGCTGGGGTCGATACAAGAGCGACGGAAAACCGCTAATTTAGGTGCCTTGCCTGTCCAAAACGGTCACAGATTCCACGTGGTACGTTTGGGGAAACATATCGACAGGCTGAATTCGCTTAGTTTTATACCCGTTATCCTCAAGAATTCTCAAATCGCGAGCCAGTGTGGCTGGGTTGCAACTGACATAGGCGATACGCCGGGGAGCCAGCGCCACCAGCGCGCTCACCAGGCTCGGGTGCAGTCCCTTGCGCGGCGGGTCGACAACAATCACATCTGCTTTTACGCCCTGCGCAACCAGCCGCAGCGCCTCATCCTCGACTTTCGCCTCGATCAATTCAACGTTGTCAATGCCGTTTAACCGGCAATTAATGGCTGCATCCTGCACGGCCGCCGGCCATTCTTCGATGGCGAACACACGTTCGGCTATCGCAGACAACCACAGCGCCATGGTGCCGACACCGCTGTAAGCGTCGATCAAAAGTGGCACCTTTGGCAAACTCATCGGCTCGCCGCTTTCACCCGCGCGATCAATTACCGCCGACAGCAGCTGATCCAACAAAACAGCCGCCTGCTTGGAATTGACTTGGAAGAAACTGGTGCTGGATAGCTGGTATTTAATGCCGTGACGCAAAAGCTCAGGCGCCCAGTTGAGATTGCTGCGCAGCACTTCGATCAAATGCGAATCGCCGGCCAAGCTTACAACCTGATCGCCCATGATGCGATTACCGCGCGTGCTGTTGAAATTGGCGCAGACGCCCGCTGCTTCGGGAACCTCACGCAATATTTCGGCAGCTACCGCCTGCAATTGTTTGGTTAATGGCGCATTGTCGGGAAGATCGTTAACAACGAGCGTCACCAACACGCGGTTGGCCGCGAAGCTGTAACGCATTGCAATGTGACGCAGCAAGCCGGCGCCCGTTTGTTCATCGTAAGTGGATAGTTTGTGCTTCTGTGCAATCTGCTTGCAGGCATCCAGTGCCCGATCGAGCGGCTCCGGCTGTACGGGGCAGTGCTTGATATTAACCAGCTCGTGCGAGCCTTCTTTGTAGTAGCCGGCCAGTATGCGGCCGGTGGCGGCCACGGAATCCACGGGAAACTGCACCTTGTTGCGGTAGAACAGCGGATCTACCGCGCCGATTGTAGGCAGCACCAAATCCGGTGACAACTTGCCGATGTGCTTGATCGCCTGTCTGAGAATGTCAGCTTTGGCTTCCAGTTGCGCTGCGTAATCCACATGCTGCCACTGGCAGCCGCCGCAGACTTTGAAAATTTTGCATGGCGGTTCAACACGCACGGCCGCTGGTTCGATCACAGTAACGACCGCACCGCGCGCGAAGTCTTTGCGCACATCAAAGAGCTTGACCTCGGCGAGATCGCCGGGAGCCACGCGGTTGACGAACACGGGAATGCCAAGATCGCGCGAAACCCCCTCACCGCCCGGTGCAAGCGAAGCAATGCGCAACTTATGTGTCTCGCCTTTCTTCAATGAAACGAGCGCTCCTGCGACGCCAGGCGCCTGTTGATTGAGCTGGAAAGCGCATCCAGGCAATGCTGCGTTTGCACTCGATCGCCGCGTCGGGCGCTGTCTTCGACGTGCAAAAACTGGCGGCGCAAGTCGCCGGCGTACAAGCCCTTTTGCTCCAGCGAGGAAATGCGCACCAAAGTGTAAGTTCGCCTGTCACGCAGGGGACCTTTGACGATGCCGAGTTGTCTAGTCATGTCCTCGTAGGACAACGGCGCATAGTCTTTCGCCAACGGATTGGCACGGCAGGCCGTAAGGCGAGCCGATTTGATCACTTCTTCGCCGGTAAGCGCGCCCTGAGCAAACGCGGCCACGGATGAGACAGGCACGGCGACCTGCCAGAAATTCCCGGAATCAAAAATCTGATAAAACGCCACCACTACCTTTTCCACCGAAGGTACCGATTGGTGGATGGCGTGCGCGATCAGCACCGCGTCGATCTGGCAATCATACGGTTGGGCGTCAGGGTCGCGATAGACAGCGATAGCAGCGGCGCCGGCAGTGGTAGTTATATTGATGTGGTGCCGATAATACGTGGGCACCAGATTGGCGGACTCGATGGCGGCACGAATTCGCTCCGCAACCGAATCGTGGGCGGCATATACGGGAGCAAACAACTGTCCGGAAAGCAAGATTCCGAAAATTATTGCTCTTAAGCCCGACACGCGTAATAACACCGGCAACTCCAAAAGATTCATCTAATTTTATCGCGAAGAGATGAACTATTCACAGCCGGAATGCGTATTAACTGATAAGTTCTATAGCTCCAAGAGGCAACTCGACATGTCACCGAAGCCAATCAGCCTCGTTCATACTTCCGATATTCATCTTGGCTCCGGCGAAAGTCACGGGCGCATTAATCCTAAAACCGGGCACAACGTCCGCTTCGAAGATTTTGTATCGGCTTTTTCGCGATCGGTGGACTTCGCCATCGAGCAACAGGCGCACATTTACCTGTTCAGCGGCGACGCCTACCGTAATGCCGCCCCCGAGCCGATGTATCAAAAGGCATTCGCCGATCAGCTCAGGCGGCTATCACAGGCCGGGGTGACGACGATTTTATTGGTCGGTAATCACGATCAAATCCTGAAATCAAGCGGCAGCCATTCGATGTCCGTGTTTCAAAGTCTTGCCGTTCCCAACGTGATTACAATCGATCAGCCCAAACTGCTGACCATTGATACCGCTCACGGTGCATGCCAGCTGATCGGCATACCGCACGTCACGCGACATCTGTTGATGACCCATGAGAAGTACGCCTCGCTGCCGGCAGCCGAAATTGAGAAGACGATGGTCCGACACGTGGGAGATATTCTGCGCTCCTTTTACGATCAGCTCGATCCACAACTGCCCACGATCGCCACCGCGCACATGATGGTTGACAGAGCACGCGCTGGCGCCGAGCAAGAACTCATGGTCGGATATTCCATGACGTTTCCAGTCGATCTGTTCGTAGACCCCCGCATAGATTACGTTGCGCTCGGACACGTTCATGGGCACCAGGTCTTACGGCGCTCCTCGCCTGCCATTGTCTATGCCGGCTCAATCGAACGTGTCGACTTCGGCGAAGCGGATGAAGACAAAGGATTTGTCCATGTCCTGCTTCAAAGGCAAGATACGCGTTATCAGTTTCATTCGCTGCAGCCGCGTCCCTTTATCACCGTCGAGCTTGACGTCTCTAGCTGCAAAGACCCGACGGCGCAGCTTGTCGAGAAGATAAAACGCCACGTGGTCGCCGGCTGCGTCTTGCGTGTGCGGTTCGAAATCACCGAAGAGCAAGCCCCGCACCTCGATGAATCAGCGATTCGCGAAGCGGCGCAAGGCGCATTATCGCTACAGATCAAACCCCACATCGCCTATCATCAGCGAACCGTGCGCATGCCGCAGCTTACCGAATCTTCCGTCGTCGCACCATTAAACGCGCTTTCGACCTACCTTGATCAAGTGGCGCCCGAACGCAAAGATGTGCTGCTTGAACGCGCGGCCGATCTTTGTAGACAGCTTGATTGCGACCAGTCTACGTGAGCATCCGGCGCCATCTACCTTTCATCGTCAGCATCACTAATGTGCTACATTAGCCATCGGCGAACACACGTGTTTTAGGACTGGAGGAAACTTTGGCTATGAGGCCCCGCACGTATCCGTGGCAGCGTGTGACGTCCAGTCTGGTTTCGCTATTGCTTGCCTCTGCATACTCATGCCAATCGGCGACTATAGCCGCGCCGATGCCGGAAAAAAGCGGGCTTCCGCCGGCCGCCGCTATAAAAGACAAAGTCGCACCCATAAAAATCGGATTCGTCACTTCGTTGTCGGGTGTTGCAGCCGGAAGCGGTCGCGAACTACTGAGCGGCATCCAGCTTTATCTCGAGCAAGTCCACAACCAAATTGCTGGACGTCCGGTCGAACTTATCATCGAAAGCGACGACAGCAGCCAGGCCATCGCCAAAGCAAAGATTCACAAATTAGTTTCGGTAGATCACATTGATTTGCTGGATGGCATTCTGCTGGCGAACATCGGCTATGCCGTGGCACCGATCGTGGATGAATACAAATTGCCCGCTGTTTATGCCGTATCACCAGGCGACGAGCTAACAAAACAAAAGCATTTCGATTGGGTTGTGCGCACGAGCTGGAGCGCCAGTCAGCCGTCTAATCCGTTCGGGGACTATGCCTTCAAAACACTCGGCTACAAAAGAGTGGTGACATTTGCCCTCGACTATCCTTTCGGTTGGGAAGTTGCCGGTGGATTCCAGAAGTCGTTTGAAGAAGCCGGTGGCAAGGTTGTTCAAAAGTTGTGGGCTCCCATCGGCATGCGCGACTTCGAGCCGCTGCTGAGGAAAATACGCAAGGACGCCGATGCCGTGTTTGTGGTGACCACCGTCGGGGCAGCTCCGATCTTTCCGAAGCAGTACGCGCAGTTCGGTCCGCGTCTGCCAATTATCGCCGGTGGTACCAGCTTCGACGAGAGCGTGCTCAGTCGTGTCGGCGACGAAGCCGTCGGCGCCGTCAGCGCGCACATTTATAGCGCAGCGCTGGACACACCCGAAAACAGAAAGTTTGTGAAAGCATATCGCGCCAAATTTAACGGCATAGATCCATCTTGCTTTGCAGAATGTGGATATACTTCCGGATTGTGGATCGGCAAAGCAATTGAATCGCTCAAGGGAAAAACAGACGACAAGCAAAAGCTGTTGGCGGCGCTGAAAAAAGTTCAGCTCACTGATGCCCCGAGAGGACCGCTCAAATTAGACGACCGCGCCAACCCGATTGAAAATGTCTACGTGCGCAAAGTCGAGCGCGTCCATGGTCGGCTGGAAAATTCGGTGTCCCATACATTCCCCAACGTCTCGCAATTCTGGAAATGGAACCCTGAGGAAACTATCAAGCAACCATCGTACAGTCCCGACTATCCCCCTTGCAAATACTGCAATCAGTAAAACGTCGCTTTAAAAAAGGATTTCTCAATGAATGCAAATCCGCAAAAACGCGGGCAAAAGTGGCACCCGATACTAGCGGCGGTGTCACTGATGGTAATTCCGATGTCCGCGACAATATTCAGCGTCGGCAAGGCGGCGACTCCGCCTGCTGCCGCACCGATCAAAATCGGATTCGTCGCTTCGCTGTCCGGGGTGGGCGCAGATCCCTCCAAAGATATGGAGAACGGCATCAGGCTGTGGTTGGAGCAATGTCACGGTAAAGTCGCCGGCAGAGACGTGCAGCTCATCGTGGAAAACGACGAGAGCAACCCGGCGACAGCGGTGGCGAAAGTAAAAAAACTCGTCGATCAAGACAAAGTGGATGTGCTCGACGGATTGCTGCTGGCCAATATCGGCTACAAGGTGGCGCCTGTAGTTGAAGAAGCCAAAATGCCGATGATTTACGCCGTATGCGCTTCCGACGATCTCACCCAGCGCAAACGCTCGCATTGGATTGTGCGCACAAGCTATACGTCGAGCCAGGCATCGCATCCATTCGGCGAATATGTGGCGAAAAAATTGGGCTACAAGCGGGTGGTCACTATAGGCATGGACTACCCTTACGGCTATGAAACGGTAGGCGGGTTTCAAGACGCCTACGAAAACTCCGGCGGACAAGTTGTCCAAAAGCTATGGGCACCGCTTGGATTTAGAGACTTTTCCCAACAGCTCTCAAAGATCCGTCCTGACGCTGATGCCATCTACCTGTGCACTACCAGCGCCGCGGCCGAATTGTTCCCACATCAATACAAGGAGTCCGGATTGAAGCTTCCGATCGTCGCCTGCAGCTCGAGCTATGATGAGGTAATCCTGCCTCATCTGGGCGACGACGCTCTCAATGCAATCAGCGCGGCAAATTACAGCGCAGCGCTCGACAATGCCGCAAACAAAAAGTTTGTCGCCGAGTATCGGGCCAAATACCAGGCTGATCCTTCCGGCTATGCAGCCGACGCCTATGTCAGCGGGCAGTGGATCCAGAAAGCCATCGAAATACTCAAGGGCGACGTTTCAGACAAAACCAAACTTCTTGCCACTCTGAAAAAGGTCGAACTGAAGGATTCGCCGCGCGGACCAGTTAAACTCGATGACTTCGGCAACGTGGTTGAGAACATCTACGTGCGCAAGGTCGAGCG
>Ga0134128_10007288_pt1 | contig 13361 bp, 9 predicted proteins | sample KB31754_FD_96462 | JGI IMG/M metagenome (GOLD analysis project Ga0134128, IMG submission 96462) | Terrestrial soil microbial communities with excess Nitrogen fertilizer from Kellogg Biological Station, Michigan, USA - KB3-175-4 | ecosystem: Environmental > Terrestrial > Soil > Unclassified ... | reverse complement strand
TTCCACTCGCCCTGTGGGCGAGCGGCCTACTTTTGGCATTACTTCGGGCATCCTGCCCTTCGCCGCTACGCGGCCAGCTTCGCTGTTCGCGCCGCTCCTGCGGCGCAGTGCCCAAAAGTAGGCAAAAGGCTAGGCACCGGACGCGGTGTTTTGCCGCGCTTCGTGCGCGGCAAAATTCCCTGCGCTTCTCGCCCGCGCCGGGTTGCTCAGACAGTACGTCCATGTACTGCTTCGCAAGCACGGCGATCCATCGCCGCGCCCCTGCGGGCATTTTCCGGCGCGGGCTGCGATGCTCGGCACCGCGAACGGCGCCGTTGACCCCCGAATCCGTGCGTCCCTGCACTACGTCGAGGAATGCGAATACGTCTGGTGATGCGAGTTCTCGGCTTCTGCGGCAGGAAGCCGCCCAGCCGGGGCCCCCTGTGGCGCGGCGAGGGTGCGCAGGATCAGTCCGAAGGAGGCCGCGCACGACGCGCGGCCGTTCGCTGAATGTACACGGACGTACATCCAGCGAACCCCGGAGCACCCTCGCGCACTCGCAGGGCAGGATGCCCGCAGAGCGCGCCACCGGGGGTGGCCTTCTCTTTGGTTACTTTCTCTTGGCCACACAAGAGAAAGTAACCCGCTCGCCGTCGGTGAGCGGAAGCTCTGCTCTTGTCATGAACCTTGCAAACCCCGTCACAGACCTCACTTGACGATTAACCCCCGTGCGATCACGCTGCGAGCGTGTCGGGCGAATCGATCTGGCAGTTCAGGAATCGGAATGGAAAAAGCCGCAAAAACACAATCTGTCGCGAGCAATGACATCAGCGAACTGCCGGTGCTGCCGCTGCGCGATGTCGTCGTCTATCCACACATGGTCATCCCGCTGTTCGTCGGCAGGGAAAAGTCGGTGCGTGCGCTCGAGATTGCCATGGAGGGTGACAAGCGCATCCTGCTGGTCGCTCAGCGCAGTCCGGATGTCGACGATCCGCAAGCCGGTGATCTGTATTCGATCGGCACGGTCGCCACCGTGCTGCAACTGCTCAAGCTTCCGGACGGAACCATCAAGGTCCTGGTCGAAGGCGCTTCGCGCGCGGAGATCGTCAGCGTCATGGACCGCGAAGGCCTGTTGATCGGCTTCGTGCGCACGCTCGATGCGGCGTATACGCGCGAATCGCGCGAGATCGAGGTCGTGTCGCGCTCGCTGGTGTCGATGTTCGAGCAGTTCGTGAAGCTGAACCGCAAGATTCCGCCCGAGCTGCTGACGACACTCGCCGGCATCGATGACTCGAGCCGCCTCGGCGACACGATTGCGGCACACCTGTCGATCCGCCTGCAGGACAAGCAGCGCGTGCTGGAGACCGTCGATGTCGGCGATCGCCTGGAGATGCTGCTCGGCTTCGTCGACGGCGAGATCGACGTACAGCAGATCGAGAAGCGCATCCGCGGACGCGTCAAGTCGCAGATGGAGAAAAGCCAGCGCGAGTACTACCTCAACGAACAGATGAAGGCGATCCAGAAGGAACTGGGCGAGAGCGAAGACGCGCCGAACGAAGTCGAAGACCTCGGCAAGAAGATCCAGAAGGCCGGCATGCCCAAGCCTGTGGAGGCGAAGGCGAAGGCGGAGCTGAACAAGCTCAAGCAGATGTCGCCGATGTCGGCCGAGGCGACCGTCGTGCGCAACTACATCGACTGGCTGGTGGGCGTGCCGTGGAAGAAGCGCAGCAAGGTGCGGCGCGACTTGAAGCAGGCAGAAGTCGTGCTCGACGAAGACCATTTTGGCCTGGAAAAGGTCAAGGAGCGCATCGTCGAGTATCTCGCGGTGCAGCAACGCGTGAAGAAGATGAAGGGTCCGATCTTGTGCCTGGTCGGGCCGCCGGGCGTGGGCAAGACCTCGCTCGGCCAGTCGATCGCGCGTGCGACCAACCGCAAGTTCGTGCGCATGTCGCTCGGCGGTGTGCGCGACGAGGCCGAGATCCGCGGCCATCGCCGCACCTACATCGGCTCGATGCCGGGACGCATCGTGCAGAACATGTCGAAGGTCGGCACGCGCAATCCGCTGTTCGTGCTGGATGAAATCGACAAGATGTCGATGGATTTCCGCGGCGATCCGTCGTCGGCGCTGCTCGAAGTGCTCGACCCGGAGCAGAACCACACGTTCAACGATCATTATCTCGAGGTCGATTTCGACCTGTCCGAGGTGATGTTCATTGCGACGGCCAATTCGCTGAACATTCCCGGCCCGCTGCTCGACCGCATGGAGGTCATTCGCATCCCGGGCTATACCGAGGAAGAGAAGATCAACATCGCGCAGCGCTACCTGATGTCCAAGCAGGTCAAGGCCAACGGCTTGAGGCCCGAGGAAATCCACGTCGCCGAATCCGCGATCCGCGACATGATCCGCTACTACTCGCGCGAGTCGGGCGTGCGCAACCTCGAGCGCGAGCTGGCCAAGATCTGCCGCAAGGTGGTCAAGGAGCTGACGCTGGCTGCCGACAAGAGCAAGGCGACCGGCAAGACGGTCAGGCGCGGCAAGGCCAACATCACCAGCAAGAACCTCGAGCACTACCTGGGCGTGCGCAAGTTCACTTACGGGCGCGCCGAACAGCAGAACGAGGTTGGACTGGTCACCGGCCTGGCCTGGACCCAGGTCGGCGGCGACCTGCTCAGCATCGAGGCGACGGTCGTGCCCGGCAAGGGCAAGCTGATCCACACCGGCCAGCTCGGGGACGTGATGCAGGAATCCATCCACGCCGCCTTGTCCGTCGTTCGTGCGCGGGCGGACCGGCTCGGCATCGATCCGGAGTTCCACCAGAAGCACGACCTGCACATCCACGTACCGGAGGGGGCCACACCGAAGGATGGACCGAGCGCAGGTATCGCGATGTGCACGGCACTGGTATCGGCGCTGACCAAGGTGCCGGTCCGTTCGGAAGTGGCGATGACGGGTGAGATCACGCTGCGCGGCCGCGTGCTGCCGATCGGCGGACTCAAGGAGAAGCTGCTGGCGGCGCATCGCGGCGGCATCGAAACCGTGATCATCCCGGACGAGAACGTCAAGGATCTGGCCGACATCCCGAAGAACGTCACCGAGTCGCTCAGCATCCGACCGGTGCGCTGGATCGACGAGGTGCTCGACATCGCGCTGGAACGGCCGCTGACGCCGAATAATGCAAAAGTGGAAGATGCGGCAAAAGCGGCGGCATCGGATACGCCGAAGGAGCCGGTCGCACCGACGCCGGTTCGACCGCACTGACTTTTTCCCGCGCGCGGCGAACGCGTCCGTCCGCCCATCTTCGACCCCTCCCGCAAGGAGGGGTCATCGTTGCATCGTTTCGACGTTTCAGCGCGTCCGCGCCGGCGACGCGCGACATGCAACTTTCCAACCATCGTGTCAAGCGGCGGCGGTCGATTCGGGCAAGAATCGGCGTATCGGAAAAATGCCTGCAGCCCGCGCCACGCTTGATGTTGCGCCGGATGGAGGGGGCTGGTATAAAGTCTGCGCCGCGATCCACGAGGACACCAGAGTCCGGGCGATCGCGGGGTAGCGAGGCAGTGTCATCAAGCTCGCGCAATGCATAATTACCTGCGTCGCAAAAATTCAACAACGCGTTGCGGTCGCTGATTCAAAAGTCGGGAGACATAAATGAACAAAGCTGAATTCGTTTCTGCCGTGTCCGATGCCGCCGGCCTGAGCAAGGTTGACGGTGCCAAGGCCGTGGAGGCCTTCATCGAAACCGTCAAGAAGGCACTGAAGAAGGGCGACACTGTCGCGCTCGTCGGTTTCGGCACGTTCGTCGTGCGCAAGCGCGCTGCCCGTACCGGCCGCAATCCGCGAACCGGTCAGCAGATCAAGATCAAGGCTTCGAAGAATCCGTCTTTCAAGGCTGGCAAAGCGCTCAAGGATGCAATAAACTAATGCGCTTTCGTCTTGTTGGGTGCTTAGCTCAGCGGTAGAGCGTCGCCCTTACAAGGCGAGGGTCGGGGGTTCGAAACCCTCAGCACCCACCAATCGTTGAATGCGGCAAGTAGCACGAGAAGTCCGGCCCATGACCGGACTTTCGATTACTCCGCAGAAAGCACGGCCGGCGCTGGCGCGCTTTTGCTCAAGGAAACGCGGAGTGGTAGTTCAGCTGGTTAGAATACCGGCCTGTCACGCCGGGGGTCGCGGGTTCGAGTCCCGTCCACTCCGCCACGATCCGAAAGGGCGCCGTAACAGGCGCCCTTTTTTTTCGCGATTTCCAACTCGGTTTTCGCGATGTGTGTATGAATATACAAGTATAAATTATCGGGCGCTTGCCGGCGCCCCAACGAAACCGGATTGCGGGCCTCACCATGCTGCAGACACTTCACGACAGGTTTTCGGGTGTGATCGCCAAGTTCGTGCTTGGCGTCATCGTCATCGTGTTCGGCGGATTCTTCGGCATCGAGTCGTACATGAATCCGCGCACCGAGACGTACGTCGCCCGCGTCAATGGACATGAAATCTCGCAAGACGAGTTCCGTGATCGCTACAACCAGTATCGCTCGCAGATGCAGCGCATGTACGGCAAGCAGTTCGATGCGCTCGCGTTCGACACGCCGCAGCGCAAGCGCGAGATGCTCGACCAGATGGTCAACGAGCAGTTGATCGTCGATGCGAACGAGAAAATGGGCGCGGCCGTTCCGCCGGCACGCATCCAGAGCACGATCATGCAGGAGCCGAGCTTCCAGGTGGACGGGAAGTTCGACAAGGAACGCTATCGCCTGGTGCTGGCCGCCAGCCAGAAGAGTCCGGAGTGGTTTCAGGAGCAGGTGCGGCACGACCTGGCGGTGCGCCAGATTCCGCTTGAACTCACGCGCAGCAGCGTCATCACCGATGCCGAGGTCGACGCCTACCTGCGGCTGCGCGATCAGACGCGCGACTTTCGTTTCGTCAAGCTCGACAAGCCGACGGCCGACATCAAGGTTGCCGACGCCGATATCGAGGCGTACTACAAGGACCATGGCGACGAGTTCATGACGCCGGAACGCGTGGCGCTGGAATACGTCGAGGTCGATGCCGCGAAGATCCAAGCGGACGTCAAGGCCGACGACGCCACGCTGAAGCAGAAATACGACGAGCAGAAAAGTCGCTTCGTGACGCCCGAGCAGCGCCTGGCTTCGCACATCCTGGTCAAGGTTGATGCCAATGCCGATGCGGCCGCGCAGAAAGCGGCGCTCGAGCAGGCGCAGGCGATCGCTGCCGAAGCCAAGAGCGGCAAGGATTTCGCTGCCCTGGCAAAAGCCGATTCCGCCGATCTGGGCTCCAAGGCGCAGGGCGGTGATCTCGGCTGGCTGGAAAAGGGCGTCACCGACCCGGCTTTCGAGAGCGCGCTGTTCGCGCTCAACAAGGGCGACATTTCCGATCCGGTGAAGACCGACGAGGGCTATCACATCATCCAGCTGCGCGATGTGCGGCCGGAAAAGGTACGCCCGTTCGACGAGGTGAAGGCCGAGCTGAGCAAGCAGTACGTCGATTCGGAGCGCGAGCGGCTGTACAGCGAAACCTCGGGCAAGCTGATCGATGCGGTCTATCAGGATCCGACGTCGCTGGCCGCGGCAGCCAAGGAACTGGGATTGCCGTTGCAGAAGACCGGCCTGTTCACGCGCGCCGGCGGTGAAGGTATCGCGGCGAATCCCGCGGTCGTCAAGGCTGCGTTTTCCAGCACCGTGCTGACCGAAGGCAACGCCTCCGATCCGGTGGAACTGGGTCCGAACCATATCGTCATCGTGCGCGTCGATCAGCACGAGAAGTCGGTGGCGAAACCGCTCGAACAGGTGCGCGATCAGATCAGCAAGAAACTCATCGACAAGCAGATTGCAGCGCAGGCGAAGGAACAGGCCGGCGTGCTCTATGCGCGCTTGGCAAAAGGCGAAACGCTCGAGCAGATCGCCGCCCCGCTGAAGCTCAAGGTCGAGCAGGAAAAAGACATCGGCCGCAGCGCGGTAAATCTGGATCAGGCGTTGGTTGGCGAGGTGTTCAAGCTGGCCCGCCCCCAGGAAGGCAAGCCGACGACGGCGCAGGTGGCCCTCGCGAACGACGCCTACGCGCTGGTCGCGCTCGACGCGGTCAAGGATGCCGATCCGGCCAAGCTCGACGCCAAGTCACGCGAGGCCGCACGCAACCAGCTGACCCAAAGCTTCGGCGAGGAAGCCGTGCGTGGATACGTCGACACCCTGCGCAAGGGCGCGAAGATAGAAATCGCCGAAGATCGGCTGCAGTAGGGGCAGGGGCGGTGGGCCGACACTCGAGCGCGAACGCGCTTGCGTCCCTCACCCCTGGGCCTTCAGATCAAATCCCCGTCATCCCCAGCGTGTTGTAACCGGCGTCCACGTAGGTGACTTCGCCGGTGATCCCCGACGCAAGATCCGAGCACAGGAATGCCGCCGCGTTGCCGACCTCGTCGATGCTCACGCTGCGACGCAATGGCGCGTTGTGTTCGACGTGCTCGAGCATCTTGCGAAAATTGGCGATGCCGGCGGCGGCGAGTGTCTTGATCGGCCCGGCCGAGATCGCGTTGACGCGGGTGCCCTCCGGGCCGAGGTTGAACGCGAGATACCGCACGGCGGCTTCGAGGCTCGCCTTGGCCAGCCCCATCACGTTGTAGTTGGCCAACGCGCGCTCGGCGCCCAGGTAGGTCAGCGTGAGAATCGCTCCGCTGCGTCCCTTCATCATCGGACGTGCTGCCTTGGCCAGCGCCGGCAGGCTGTATGCGGAGATATCGTGCGCGATGCGGAAGTTTTCGCGCGTCAGGCCGTCGAGGAACTCGCCGGCCAGCGCGTCGCCGGGCGCAAAGCCGATCGAGTGCACGAGTATGTCCAGGCCGTCCCAGTGCTTGCCCAGTTCGCTGAACAGGGTCGAGACCTGCGTGTCGTCGGTCACGTCGCAGGGCAGCACGATATTGGAACCGAAGCTGTTCGCCGCCTCGTCGACGCGAGGCTTGAGCTTGTCGTTGACATAGGTGAATGCCAGCTGCGCGCCTTCCCGATGCATGGCGTTGGCGATCCCCCACGCGATCGAACGCTGGCTGAGGATGCCGGTGATCAGCGCGCGCTTGCCGTGCAGAAATCCCATGTTGCCTCCGCAGTGAATTTGGTCGTCGGCGCCTGGCGCCGCAAGCGGCGTATTTTAGCCGAGATCGCTGCCTGCACGCTGGTGGCGGGAGGAGCGATGGCTGCGGCGATCAGCGTCGACCTTCGTTGCCGGGTTCGTTCAACAACAGGTGCTGGCCCAGGCGCAACGTCGCATTTTTCGTGAGCCCGTTCCAGCGCAGAAGATCGTCGACATGCAGGCCGTAGCGATGCGCGATATCCCACAGCGTGTCTCCGGCATGCACGACGAGCGAGTCGGGCGGCTCGGCCAGGCTGTCGTCGCCGGACGGCGGAGCCGGCTCGGCAACGGCAAGATCGGTGTCTTTGGCCATGCCGGGCAGCAGCAGCCGCGTGCCCGGCGGCAGCGCGGCATCGGCCTTGACGCCGTTGACCGTGGCCAGGGCCGTGGGATCGACGTCGCCGAGCATCGCAAACAGGTCGACGGTTTCGGTTTGCTTGAGCACCACTTCGTGCCAGTTGCGCCAGACGTATTGTGGCAGTTTGCCGAGCGTCTGCTCGACTGCCAGGCGCCGCGTAGCGGGAATCAGCAACTGGAACGGGCCGTTGGCCGGCATCTGCCCGCGCAGGAAACCCGGATTCAACTGGCGCAGGCGCGACAGTTCGATGCCGGCCAGGCGCGCGGCCAGTTGCAGGTCGACCGGAGCGGGCAGGTCGAGCACGACCACGGGATCGTCGACCTGCGGCTCGGGCAGGCGTACGTGGAAGCGCGCCGGGTCGGCGACGATGCACGACAAGGCCAGCAGTTTGGCCAGGTGATCGTGCGTGCCGGAACTGACGGCCAGGCGTCCCAGTTCGCGCGCCGACCAGCCGTCGTGCGGGCGCTTGCCCAGCAGCGCCCGCACTTTGTAGAAGCCGGCATTGAAGGCCATGTCGGCCATGCGCCAGTCGCCGAACTCGTCATGGTAGCGGCGCAGCAGGTCGATTGCGCCGAGGGTCGAGGCATATATGTCGAGACGGCCGTCGTAATCCGGCGCGATGCGGAGGCCCGCTTCCAGCGCCGTGTCCGGCATCAGCTGCCAAATTCCGGCCGCGCGGTCCCCGCTCGAGGCGATCGGCGTGTAGTTGCTCTCCAGGTACGGCAGGAAGGCAAACTCGCCCGGCAGCCGATGCCGCTCGAGCTGGTCGACAACCAGAAGCAGGTAAGGCATGGCTTCGGCGAGCGAGTCGGAGAACTCGCGCGGGCTCTGCGCATACATGCGCGTCCAGTGCTGGACCGCCGCGTTGTAGTTGCAGGCCGGAATCTCGAAGGTTGCACGCAGCCTTGGCCACGGCGAAGCCGGGGCAGGCGGTGCCGCCGGCAAGACCGGTTTTGGCGGCGGAGCGGCGGCCTCCTGTGCCGGCGCCGGCGGCGGCGTCGCAGGAGCGGCCACCGGCTCCACGCGCGGAGCATTGCCGGCGCAAGCTGCCAGCAGCAGGCAGGCGCCGCCCAGGGTCGTGCAGCAAGCGCCGAAGACGGCCAGGCGCAGGTCGCGCGCCTTCGACTCCCCGACGAACCGCGGACGCCTCACGTCGACGCGGCTCCCGTTGCCGTTGCCGCGCACGTTTGCACACCATGCTGGCTGCGTGCACCGCGTACGCGGACGCTGTGAAGTCTGACCATGCGGCTGACACCGTCGCGGCGTGCTGCCAGCCGCAGGGGCCGGAACTATATCAGTTTGCCCCCGGCGGACGCCCGTGATCGCTGATGCACCGCAACAACGGCTTAACCTTCGACGCCGTTTCCCGCACAATCCGTGCTCCGACGCTCAGGCACGTGCTGAATGACGCCCGATCAATCCCGCCTCTACGCGCAGGGACCATTGATGACCCTGTTGCGGTGCGAGCTGGCGATGCTCGAATCGATCCTCGGTGGCGTATTCGGCGTATGGGGGCTGCACATGCGGCCGCACCGGCAGGCTCCGACCGGCCTGCCGCCGCACCTGCTCAGCGCCATCAACGAGTTGTCGCTGGCGGCAGACGGGACGCTGGAAGGCGACACGCGTTGCGAACCCCAGCGGCTGCCCTTCGCGAGCGAAAGCTTCAAGCTCGTCATCGCGCAGCACGTACTCGAGCAGACCGCCGCACCGGACGAGGTTGCCGGAGAGATTGCGCGAGTGCTGGCGGCCGAAGGCATCGCGCTGATGTTCGGTTTCAATCCCGCGAGTCTGTGGCGTCCGTGGCTTGCGCGGCGACTGCCTGGCAACTGGCGGTTCCATGCAGCCTCGGGCTGGCGCGACGTGCTGGCTCGCGCCCGCCTCGATGTCCTGCAGGTGCGCTACTCCGGTCTGTGGAGTCCCTGGGCGGCTGGCGACGGGCCGCCGAACGAAACGGCTGTACGCTGGCCGCGGCCGCTCGGCCGGTTTTGCGGCAGCTGGCTGCTGCTGGCCCGCAAGCGCCACAGCGCGCTCACGCCATTGCGTCTGGCCGCGGTTCGCTCCGACCTGAAGATGAAGCCGAGCTTCGTGCCCGGCACGCGCCGGGAGTGTGCATGACGGCGGCCGCGCCGCCGGTCGAGATGTTCACCGACGGCGCCTGCCTCGGCAATCCGGGTCCGGGCGGCTGGGCCGTATTGTTGCGTTACCGGGCGATCGAACGCATCCTGTCCGGCGGCGAGCCGGAAACGACGAACAATCGCATGGAACTGATGGCCGCCATCGCCGGGCTCGAGGCGTTGAAGAAGCCGTCGAACGTGCGCCTGACGACCGATTCGCAATACGTCAAGCAGGGGATCGAATTGTGGCTGGCGCGCTGGCAGGCCAACGGTTGGCGAACGGCCGATCGCAAGCCGGTGAAGAACCAGGATCTGTGGCAGCGCTTGAGCGTTGCCGCGGGAATGCATCATGTAACGTGGCACTGGACGCGCGGGCATTCCGGCCACGCCGAGAACGAGCTGGTGGACCAGCACGCGCGCCAGGCGGCGGAGCGTGCCGCGGCGGCGCGGTAAGTCGTTCGAGGCATTGCGCGGCTGCGTAGTCTTTCAATGAGGTGGCAATGCGTCAGGTCGTGCTCGATACGGAAACCACGGGACTGGAAGTCGGCAAGGGTCATCGCCTGATCGAGATCGGCTGCATCGAACTGCTCGAACGCCGTCCGACGCAGCGCCGCTTTCATCGTTACCTCAATCCGCAGCGCGCGATCGACGAGGGCGCAAGGGCGGTTACCGGCATCAGTGACGAATTCCTGCTGGACAAGCCGCTGTTCGCGCACGTGGCGGCCGAGTTGCTCGAGTTCATCGGCGACGCCGAGCTGATTATCCACAACGCCGCATTCGATCTGGCCTTTATCGACGCGGAATTGACCCTGGCCGGCCTGCCGCACTGCCGGCTGGCCGGCCGCCAACCGGTGCTCGATACGCTGGCGCTTGCGCGCGAGAAATATCCGGGTCAAAAAAACAGTCTCGATGCGCTCTGCCGGCGGCTGGAGGTCGACAATACGCACCGCGAGTTGCACGGCGCGTTGCTCGACGCCGAATTGCTCGCCGACGTGTACCTGGCGATGACGACCGGGCAGGGCGACCTGGGCCTTGCGGCGGTGGTCAGCGCGATGACGCCCATACGCGAAGCAGTTCGTGCGACCGCGCGTGCCGCGTTGAAGGTGCTCGTCGCGACGGCCGATGAAGTTGCCGCGCACGCCGCGCGCCTGAGCTCGATCGACAACGCCAGCAAGGGACGTTGCCGCTGGCGCCTGTCGTAGGCGCAAAGCCATTGCAATTTCGCGCGCCGTGGCCTGAAAATGCATTACCGCAGGGACCATGCGGCGGAGACCGCCAGACTGGGGAGTATGGCAATGAGAGCGCTACTGGGTTCCTTGTTGTTGCTCGCTGCAGCCAGCGCCTGCGCCGAAACGGCGGTCGAAGCGATCGCGGCCCACAGGCACATGGGCGTGGCCACCTGCAGCAACAGCGTTTGTCACGGCGCCTCGCAGCCGTTCCGCGATTCGGACGTGATGCAGAACGAATTTGCGATCTGGCAGGAATTCGATCCGCACGCCAGGACCTATGCCACGCTGTCCAAGCCCGAGGCGAAGGCCATCACTGCCAAGCTCGGACTCGGCGACCCGACGCAGGCGAAGGTCTGTCTGGATTGCCACAACGACAACCAGCCGGCCGACCGGCGCGGCGAGCGTTTCCAGGTCTCCGACGGCGTGGGCTGCGAAGCCTGCCACGGCGGTGCGGAGCTGTGGCTCAACGCGCATGCCGATCGCAGCGTCACCCACGCCGACAATCTCGCCAAGGGCATGTACCCGACCGACGATCCGATCAAGCGCGCGCAGTTGTGCCTGTCATGCCACATGGGCGAGAAGGAACGCATGATCACGCACCGGATCATGGGCGCCGGCCATCCGCGCCTGTCATTCGAACTGGATACGTTCACCTGGCTGCATCCGCACTACAAGATCGGCGACAAGTGGATCAAGCGCAAGGGCGAGTGGAACGGGGTGCGCGACTGGGCAGTCGGCCAGGGCGTGGCTGCCGAAAACCTGCTCGACCTTCTGCTCGATCCGAAGACCGGCTCGAATGGCCTTTTCCCCGAGCTGGTGCTGTTCGATTGTCATGCCTGTCACAAGCTGATGCAGGGCAGGAAGTGGGGCCCGCGCCAGGGCACGGGGCTGGGTCCGGGCGTGGTGCGCCTCAACGATGCAAACCTCGTGATGTTCCGCTACGTGCTGGCACCGGTCGACAAGGCAGCGGCGCAGCGCGTGCTCGACGAGACGCGTGCGCTGCACCGTGCGACCACCGAAAGCCGCGACGCAACGTCGGTTGCCGCGCGCCGCTTGCGCGCAACGCTGGCCGACCTGCTGCCGCGCGTGGCCAAGTACGACTATGACGCGGCATCGCTGGACCAGATCCTTGCCGCGGCCGTGGCCGACGCCGAGCGCGGCGAGTTCCGCGACTTCGCGGCGGCCGAACAGGTCGCGATGGCGTCGCAGTCGGTCGTCGTCGCCTTCGAGAACGACGGGAAGCTCGACAAGGACCGTGCGGCGAAACTGCACGCCCGGCTCGATGCGTTGTACGACGCGGTCAAGGACGAGAACAACTACGCCATGGCCCGCTTCAATGGTGCGCTCAAGGACCTGCGCACGGCAGCGCCGTAGTACGATTCCGCGCATGAGTCCGCGATGTCCCGGCGCCCGCCGGGACTGCCGCTTGCCGTTGCCGGCCCACGATCGAAAACGCACGACCGACAGAACGTGAGCGACGACGTCCGGATCCCTGGTTATCGCGTGCTGCGGACGCTTGGCGTCGGCGGCATGGCGACCGTATACCTCGCCGAGCAGCAGTCGCTCGAGCGCGAGGTCGCGCTCAAGGTCATGGCTCCGACGCTCGCGGCCAGCGCGGACTTCTGCCAGCAGTTCCTGAAGGAAGGCCGCATCACGGCGAAGCTGAGCCATCCGAACCTCGTCACGGTTTACGACATCGGTTCTCACGACGGCGTCTACTACATGGCCAGCGAATATCTGCCGGCCGGTTCATTGCGCGAGCGCCTGGACGCGGGACTCGGTGTCACGGACGCCTTGGAAATCGCCCGCGACATCGCATCGGGGCTGAGCTACGCGCATGAAATGGGCTTCGTGCATCGCGACGTGAAGCCCGGCAACATCCTGTTCCGCAACAACGGCTCGGCCGTGCTGGCCGACTTCGGCATTGCCAAGGCGATCAAGTCGGTCAGCACGATGACGATGGCGGGAAACGCCATCGGCACGCCCGATTACATGAGTCCCGAGCAGGCCCAGGCGAACCTCGTCGACGGCCGCACCGACCTGTACAGCCTCGGCGCAGTCCTGTTCGAGATGTTGACCGGCAGCAAGCCGTACATCGCCAGGGATCCGTACGCGGTCGCACTGCGGCACGTCACCGATCCGGTACCATCGTTGCCGGAAGGCATGGCATGGCTGCAGCCGTTGATCGACATGATGATGGCGAAGGATCGCGAGCAGCGCTGCCCGACCGGCGACGTATTCATTGCAGCCTGCGACGAACTGCTCGGCGGCCACCCGGAATACACGCTGCGGCAAAAGAGCGTCACGCCGCCGCCGCAGCCCGCATCGTTGCCCAGGGCGAGCAAGGGCCGCCTCATCGCGCAGGCAGGCGTGGCCCGCATCCGCCGCTTCGCGCCGTTCGTGCTGCTGGTACCCGTCGTGGCGCTCCTGCTCGTCTGGCGCGGTCGCGCACCCGACAGGCCTGCGGCCGTACCTGCTGCGACCGAGGCGCCGGGCCGCAGTCCCGCGCTGCCTGCCGGCCCGCCGCTGGCACCGCCGATGCCGGC
>Ga0134128_10007287_pt1 | contig 13361 bp, 8 predicted proteins | sample KB31754_FD_96462 | JGI IMG/M metagenome (GOLD analysis project Ga0134128, IMG submission 96462) | Terrestrial soil microbial communities with excess Nitrogen fertilizer from Kellogg Biological Station, Michigan, USA - KB3-175-4 | ecosystem: Environmental > Terrestrial > Soil > Unclassified ... | reverse complement strand
GCTGAAGAAGGACAGCCGCTCACGCTGGATCCCGCGAGCTTCGGCGAATTGGTCCATGCGATGCTGAAGGAGGTCATCACATCCCTTGAGCCTGAGCCCGGGCTCGCGAAAGCAACACGATCTGATGTCGATCGAGCCGTATCTTCCGCGCTGAACCGAATTGGCGAGTCCTGGCCGTTGTTGCGCGCTGTACCTCCCGCGTTACTGTGGCGTCATACGCTCAACGAGGCCGCGAAATTTGCGACTAGGGCGCTTTCGCTGGACGGCGGCCTGATGGCGGACACGAGGGCTTGGGCCGAGATCGACTTCGGCCAGACAGTCGGTGCGTCGCGTAACGCGAATGCCCCATGGAAGACAGACCAACCGGTCATTGTTCCCGGGACATCAATTCAGATCAAAGGCACCATCGATCGCGTCGATCTACGCCCAGCCGGCGACGCCGTCCGCGTGACAGACTACAAGACGGGGGCGGTCCCTCCTAACTCTCAGCGAATCCGCTTCGGTTATGGCGGCGAGTTGCAGCGGGTGATTTACTCCATCGCCGCTCGAACCTTGGTTCCGGGAGCGCCAAAGGTCGTCGCGCGACTGGTCTTTCTCGCGACTGAACCACCCCAGACCCAAAGCCTGAAACCCGCGGAGGTCGAGGAGGCCATCAGTGATTGCGCGGCCATGCTGCGGGACGCGAGCCTTGCCCTTCAACGAGGCCATACCTTACCCGGTCCGGACTCGATATCAGTGTGGAGCGATCTGCGCATCGCGTTGCCTTGCGCCATCGAGGCCTACTCGGCGCGCAAGATGCCGGCCGTGCGGCGCGCCTTCGGCGCGGCCTTCACGAGCGTCTGGGGGCTGGAATGATTGCTGATGCCGCAGCACGAACGCGTGCATTGACTGACCTTCGCTCGACTCTCCTCGTCGAGGCCGCGGCGGGGACGGGCAAGACCGCGCTCATCGCGGGGCGCGTCGTTATGCTGCTAGCCGAGGGTGTTCCGCCCGCCCGCATCGCAGCGATCACCTTTACCGAACTTGCAGCGAGCGAGCTCGCATCGCGGGTGCGGAAATACGTCAACGAACTTCGGTCAGGATCAATTCCCGTTGCGTTGGCTCTTGCATTTCCAAGAGGGCTGTCGGACGGCGCAAAGACCCGGCTCGTCGATGGCGCGTCGCGACTCGACGAGTTGACCGCGGCCACAATCCACAGCTTTTGCCAGCGGCTCATTTTGTCGCACGTAGTCGAGGCCGACATTGACCCGGGCGCGGTCATTATCGATGCCGATCAGGCGGACGCCGCGTTTCAATCGGTTGTGAGCTCCTGGCTGAAACGACGGCTCGACGAAAGCGCGGATCCCTCCGATCCCATCGTAGTTCTCTCGCGTGCGGATCCCCGAGGGGTCGTGGAAACGCTCAGGTTGCTCGCGCGCTTCCGCCGTGACTATCGAAGAGCAGAAATCCTGCCGGCGAATCTATCCGGGCGCCCGGACGCAGCCCTCTTGGAGTCGATCCGCTCCCTGGGGAGCTGGCTTGGAGAGCAACCGCCGGAGAGCATGTCGCTCAAGTTCTTCGAGTCTCTCGAACTGCTGGGCTCCTTCTATGCTGGAAGCTTCGAAAAGGCATGGGACTTCGAGCGGCTATGGCACTTTGCTCGGCCGCCGTACATCGCCGCGATGCGCAAAGACACCCGCGAGCTGCTCCGTCCCGGCGCCAAATTTAGAGGCGCGTGGAACCGGATAGACAAGTCGAGGGGCCCGCAGCTGTACGACGAGTTCCTCGCGCACTTTGATCGTGTGGATGCGGCGTATCGAACTCTGCTGGGGAAGCTCTCTTCGGCGATTGTGGCTGCCATGGCGGAGCATTTACGCGAAATTCTCGAGGAGTACGCAGCTTTCAAGCGCCGCGCGGCGGTCCTCGATTTTGACGACTTGATCGAGAAGGCGGTAGATCTGGTCGAAGACAGTGACGCCGCACGCATCGCACTCGGCCGTCAGTATGAGTACATCCTGGTCGACGAATTTCAGGATACCGATCAGGCTCAGTGTCGCATCTTGTTCAGGATCGCGGCCACACAACGCGGCGCCTGGGATTGCGCACCTTTGCGGCCTGGAGCGTTGTTCCTCGTAGGCGACCCGAAGCAAGCAATCTACGGATTCCGCGGCGCGTCGGTCGAAACCTACCGCCATGCGCGGGAAACCATCACCCGGCAGGACGCCGGCGATGTAGTGCGCCTCACAGGAAACTTTCGTTCGCGCCCGCCGATCCTTGAGCACGTCAATAAGTGTTTCGAAAAGCCACTCTCCGAGGCCGCGCAGCCCGGCTACGTTGCCCTAACGCCGACGTTGCCCGCCGCCGAACATTCCATTCCCTGCGTGGCAAAGCTCGAAATTCAGCTTGATCCGTCCGCGAAGGCGCGTGACGTTCGTCGGCAGGAGGCAGCTGCGGTCGCCGACCTTTGTCATCGCCTCCTCTCAACCTTTGAGTATCGCAATGGCAAAGGCGACCTAACGAGATTGCGACCGGGGGACATCGCCCTGCTGGCGCCACAATTTACGAGCCTGGTCATCTACGAGGAGACCTTCGAAGAAGCGGGTTTGCCATTCGCATCGCAGGCGGGGAAGGGTCTGTATCGGCGGCAGGAAGCACAGGATCTCTTGGCGTTGGTGCGAGCCTTGGCTGATTCGCGGGACACAGCCGCGTTCGGAGCTCTCCTCAGGGGGCCATTGGTCGGATTGGCCGATCAAGCGCTTTTGGATATCACAGCGCGTCTTGGCGTTGACGCGGCGGGGCGCCCGGAGCGTTTTACGATCCTTACGGAAGCGTCTCGCGTCGAGAGTCCCATCGCCAAGGCGGTGCTCGCGACTCTTCAGGACCTGAAAAAGCAGGCCCGTTCAACAACACCTACCCTTCTGCTTTCGCACGCTTTGGAACGGCTTATGGTGATGCCGATCTTAAAACTGCGGGGAGGTGTGCGCTGGGACCAAATGGCGGCAAACGTTGAGACGATTCTGTCTCGAGCGCGAAACTACGACGTCGGCGGCCTCAAGGCGCTCGCCCAGGATCTGCAGCAGGAATGGGCCGACCGAATTCCGTACCGAGAGGGGCGGGTCGACGCGGCCGACGCCATCTCGGTCATCACGATGCACAGTGCCAAGGGCCTCGAGTGGCCCGTCGTTATCCCAATCAACATGGTGAGCCAGTTTCCGCGGCGCAAGCAGCATATCTACCGCCCGTCCGACAATACGCTCCATTGGCTTCTTGGCGACGTGGCCTCACCGGATCTCTTAGACGCGCTTGAGCAGGACGCTCAAGCCACACTGCGCGAGCGCGAGCGACTGATGTATGTCGCCTGTACACGAGCGCGCGAACTCCTCATCATTCCGGACCTGCAACGCAACGATGGTGGCACGTGGACCAGCCTCGTTGACTTGTCGCTCGCTACGGTTCCTAACATACGGCTCCAACCGGCTCGGTGGACCTTGCCGACAAAACCTGAAATCCTCAATGGGCAGACGCCGGCGGTCTTTGCGGCGGAAGGTCAGCGCGTGTCCGAGGCGTGCGCGCCCACTTCGTGGATTAGGCCGACCGATCACGACACCGACCGCTCGATGTCGTTCGAGATCGCCTCACCTGAGGGCGAGATCGTGAAAACGACCCCAGCCGTGGGCGCAGGACGTGTTCGCGGCCTCATCCTCCACAAGTTGATGGAGGAGATTCTCAACGGCGAGATCGAGGACTCACCCGACGTCCTGCGGACCCGGTCCGAAGAGCTGATCGCTCAGCTTCTGGTCGATGAGGGCGCCCCCGGGCCGCCTCCAGAACCCGCGGAAATGGCTGCGACAGTACAGAAGACATTGGCGCATCCGGAAATCGCGCCGCTACGCGAGTCCCTCACCGCGGAGGTTCCGGTGTACACGACCTTCACGGCGTCGGACGGCAAATCGATCGCACTGGCGGGACGCGTGGACGCCCTGGCGACACGCCCGGGCTTGCCTGCTCTGCCGATTGACTGGAAGAGCGACACTGCACCTAGCCCGGCCCTGGTCGAGTCGCACGCGGCGCAACTGGGACAATACCTGCGCGCGCTTGGCGCCCCGCGAGGCGCGCTCGTCTACATGACGACAGGGATAGTGCACTGGGTGAGCTTGAAAGCCGAAGCGGCAGGCACCGCCTAGCGCCGCCCTTGCTTGCAGGGCAAGCATTTGCGGCCATAGGCACCTCCGCCCTCTCGCAGGTCCGGATCCCAGAAGTCGTCAACAGAACGTACCTTGCCGCAAGTCGCACACACCTTTGAGTCTCCGTTCTGCAGATCCTCGGCCGTCGTGCGGATTGACTCCACGACCGGGTTGGTGCGGTCTTCGTGCGCGGCTCTCACCAAGCTTTCCAAACGCTCAGAAAGCACCGACACGGGGTCGCGTCCGAGGTTGAAGCGATTTATACGGAGGAACTTGTATCCGTACCCCTCCAGGATCAGCTGTCGCTCGACGTCTTCCGGCTTGTAATAGTCGGGGTAATTCGTCTGATCCACCTCGGTGTGATGGTCGAAGTGAAACTCAAACCCGTCGTATTCAACGATGATGTTCACCGCCCGCCCCAAGCCCGAAACTCGAATGAGAAAATCGCAGCGGTAGGCCGGATGTTTGTAAAGGGGGTCGAGCTGCCGGAGGTACTCGCCAATCGGGAATTGCGCCTGAATTTGCAGTCTCTCTTGGTGTTTCCGGAAGAACTCCGTCTGCTTCAGGTAGTCGAGCACTTTGGCTTCCATCGGGGAGCGCGCATCGGTGTCGCCGGCCCTGGGCAGCCGCGAATCGTCCTCGAGGACCTGTCGATAGTGCGCCAGCACACGCCCGGCGGTACCTTTGAATTCGTCGATGGGTTTTGAAATCACGAAGTGCATGGTCTCCTTGGCCCGGGATAGGCCCACGTTGAGTCGCTGAACCTTGAGCTTTTCCTCGACATCGTCGGAGATATTCTCGAGGGCCACGGGGAAGATATAGTTGAGCAGATCGCGTTCTCGCGTGGCGACCATCGAGTAGAGGATGATGTCGCGCTCCTCACCCTGGCATGTGTCGAACGTCATGATCTTGAGACGGAGTCTCTCCGTGAACTGCTGCGACTTCGCATGGCGGAGGATTACGCGTGTGAGCAGGGCCTGTTGCTCCCGGAAGGGCGTGATGATGCCCACCGTTTCGCGGGCGTCGGAGGAGAGAAGATGCTCCAGCTCGCTCACGATGAACTCCACCTCCCGCCCATTGGTGTTGCCCGCGTCCCCTTGCGACTCGGCGGGTGGAAGCAGCGTGAATCGAATGACCTCCTCGATGGGTCGGCTGCGGATCTTGATCGCCTGAAGGACCTTGTCGTAAAAGTACTTCGAGGAAAACGAGATGGTCTCCATGTAGCCGCGGAAGTGCTTCTTCAGAACCACCTCGTTGTTCGCGATGAGGTCGAAGAAGTCCAAGATCGATCGCTTCACGTCGAAATGCTTGAGGCGCTGGATCTTGTCAGCCTGCGTGGAGATGCGTTCGCGGAAGAAGCCTTCGAGTTCGTTCAGCCAGCCCCGGTTGAGTTCCTTGGATGCGGTCGCGGACTTGACGTTAGAGAATTGGTGTCGATCCCCGAGAACGACGGCCTTCTTGGCCCGCAAGAGCGCTGGAAAGGCCTGCGCCACGGACACCTGACTCGCCTCATCGATCACGACCACGTCGAATAGCGCCTCCTTGAGCGGAATGTACTCCGCAAACTCCCGGATGCCTGCGATCACGCATGGGAAGGCTTCCTTCAGCGGACCGAACTGATCCTGCGGAAATTGTTGCTTAGCCTTGATAACCCCCGCGAGGCTTTTGGCAAGCCCTCGATGCGAATCCACAAACCCTATGAAGCGTCCGTCGATCTCGCGGGTCATGGAGGTCACATGCAGCTGTTCCAGCTCGCCCTTTAAGCCCAAGAAGTCGTAGCTTGGCACTTTGCTGAATTGGCTCTCCAATTTGTGCCAGAGGCTGCCGTAGCGAGCGGCGTCGCACAGCATCGTGACCAAGTCCGCAAAGGTCGGGAATTTTCGAGTCCCGATGACGTCCAGAATCTCGCGACCGTAGCAGTGTTCGAACGACCGCAGCATGATGACCAGTGTCGTCGCCGACGGCGCAGCCGGCTTGCCTTCCCGCAGGCGGCCCCAGACGCCGATGCCGAAGTCGCTCGAGACCTTCCAGCGCTCCAAGGCCTTGTCGACCGCGAGCATGGTGTCGAGCAGGCCCTGAATGCGGCGTGAATCCTTGCGTACGTCGACGGATTCGGCCCGGGGGCCGAGCAGATCGACGAGTCGCAGGTTGATGTCGGCCACCTTGGCGCCCACGAAGAGATATCCGAAGAGAGGCCACCTCACGGCCTCGGCTTCAGCTAGTGCCTTGCGGACCGCGAGGCGGGCGTCGGTGCCGATCCAGCCCGCTAGCGAGACGTGCTGCAAGGGCATGTCTCGCTGCATTTCGCCCGCCAGACCCTCTATCAGCGCCGCTTGGTAGAGGTGCGCAATAGTCTTCGGGCGGTCGGACGGAATGAAGGCGGTCGCGGTTGTCGAGTTTCCAACCTTGGCGGCGTTGTCGGCCAGCGCGTAAAGCGAAGCCGGCGCCCCGACTTTGCGCAAGTGCGCGACCAACTCCGGGTGGACGCGTCCGAGGCTCGCCTCCAGCCGATGAAGCTCGGCGAGCTCAGACATGTTGACCGCGGAATACGCGGCGATCGTTTGGTCGATCAGGGACTTGAGGCGCGCCTGCTTTTTTGAGCGTTCCTCGTCGAGTTGGGCCGCGGCGGCCGACTGAGAGCGGTGGTAGTTGCGAATCTTTTCTTGGGATCCTGCCGACAGGAGCCGGGTGTAGGTGCCCCCTTGGCGGCCCAACCGCAAGATCGGATCGGGAAAGTCGTCGTCGGTCCGAACGGATGCCAACGCATCGCGAAGTTTGTCCTCGACGACATCTAGGGCTTCCTGCTTGTCCGAGAGGACCAGGACGTTGCGGCCGGACAGGATACAGTCGAACGCGATGGCCGTGATGGTATGGCTCTTGCCCGTGCCGGGCGGACCTTGGACCACCAGGAATCGCCCTTGGTCGTGACGCAGCGTGTTGAGGATCTTGCGTTGCTCTTCGTTCAGCGGTATGGGTGAGTTTGCGACCAGGCGGTCGGCCACCGGGACCTCCGCCCATGCGGCTTCCACCTCCCATTTCACGCTCACCGGCTCTTGCAGAAGCATTCCGCCGATGATGTCCTGGAAGAGCTGGCTGGCCCGCGCGTCTTCGGCGTTAAGAACCGAAAGCAATGCCTCGTAGTCGTTGAGGACGCTTTCGTCTGAGCGATCGAACGCGGCGAGGTAGGCGGCATTTGTGATCTTGACCGCGGCGTTGTCGGCCTGCTGCAACTGCGGCAATTTCACGTCGACAAACCCTGAAAGCCCGAGGGAAAGCTGCAGCTTGCCGAGTACGGGAATCATCTCATCGACGACGGAGCGCGCCTCCTCGATGTGGACGATTCTCTTTTCCACCGCACTGATGGCCGTGCGATGCGCCGAGCCCTCGACTTCCTGGACCACAAAATCGATGGCCTGCTTGTGGACATAGAGCAGGGGCTCGAGTGTGAGCTCGAGCGCGTTGGTCTCCGGGTGTATCGCGATATTGAGAGGCAGGTAGAAGAGCGGAAAGTTGGTTGCGCGATGCTTGATATCGCAGAGATACAGATAGAAGCTCAAGCCTTCCGTGCCTGTCTTTACGTAGCTCATGACCTCCATGAGCTCGTCCTGAAGGTCGGCGGCCGCAAAGTCACGGAAGAAGTCGAGCAGCAGGCGCTCGATGTCGACTTCTGTGAAGAAAGTGTCCAGCACTTCCTTGAACGCCGCCTCGTCGCCTTTGACCATGAGGGCCACCAACGGCTTGGCCATCTGCTCTACGGCGGGGCGCGTGATCATAGCGACGAGATCGGTCTCGACCTCGTAGACCGAATCCACGGCGGAGAGCGAGGTCCTCTCGAAAGCGCGCTCTAGCAGCTGCAGCACCGGTGCCACGATCTCGCGCGCGACCGATTCCACAAAGGCCGCTTGCACCCGTTAAACGTATTGCTCGGGGTCCTGGATCCCTAAAGGACGCTGAGACCGCGCGAAGTCGAGTGCCTGCAGGCGGACCTGTGCGAAAGTGGATTCCGGCAGCGCGCTTGTGTGCGCCTCGATAAGGCCGATCAGAGTAGGACTGATCTTCGCGGTGAACTGCTTCTTTCGGATCCGCAGCTGTCGGTTCCCGCCGGGCTTCGCGGCCAGGGCCCAGACCGCCTCATAGAAATCCGGATACTTGCGAAGGTTGATGGCGGTGCGCAGCCCCAGGTCATTCTTGAGCTGAATGCGCCGCTTCGGCAGCTTGGCACGCCGGAAATCGGTGTCCAGGAACTCCAAGAAGTAACGCGAAACCTTGGTAGCGAAGTCGCGGATTGCGCCGGTGCCGGTGCCGGAGGCGGGTGCCGCCTGAGCCTTCGTCTGCATGACGGTGGGCATCGTGGCTCCGGCCTAGGGGGTGGGCACTGGCAAGAGGGCCGCGCCCGCGGCCGTCTTGGTCGCCGGCGTAGCCGCCGCACCGTGACCGATGAGCCTCGCCAAACGCTCGATCGCCGCCGTGGGCTCCGCTCCCAAGCCGGGTGTGAAGGAGAGTACTGCTTCATGGCGCGATCGGAAACGCAGGCCTCTGACCACCACTGAGGTCCCTAGACCGCTGTTGGATAGGTTGAGCCTCAGCGGCCAGATGGAAAAACTCTTTCGGATATAGAAGCCCATGCGCCCCTTGCGTTAAGGACCCCCAGGCAGGCCGTGACAATGCTGAGGTTTCTGTTAATTAGCGTGAATCATGGGGCTCGCCGCCGAAGTGCGTCAACACACCCGCGGGCTTCCCTACTCGGCTGATCTTAGCGATGAATCGGCTGACGCGGTCATGGATGCACACGAAGGCGGTGCCAGTCATTAAGCCCCTTTCGGCCTCGTCCGCGATTCACGGCCGAGCAAGGGCGCTTCCGGATCGGAATCTCGAAATTGCCACAACTGAGCTTGCCGCACCCTACGACCGCGCAGCGCGCCACGTGGCAGCGCGGTCGAATTTATGTGAGTTGATTGGTGAGATGCTCCGGCAGGCTGCCGACGACCACAACGTTCACCACCTTCGTCATAGAAGTAGTAAATACGTAGGCAATGGCGCACTTCGCGGGTGTTGCCCTTTTTAGATGCCACTCGAGCAGCTTGGTGCTATTTCTCCCGTGGCCGTAATCAACGTAATATTGGCGCTCGTATTCGCCCGGCTGTGTCGGCGAAATCGATTTCGCGACGTCAATCCTAAGCTCTTGGCATCGTTGCTCAAACTGCTGCTTAGCATTTCGCGCCGTTTCCCCAGAGCTGTGCTCGAGCCGCAAACTATACGGCCAGCTCTTCGTTTGTGGCGATCGGCGAGGCACCCGCGGGGAGCCAAAAGAAGTGAAGGGCTAACCTAAGGCTAACCCCTTGAAGGATTGGTGCTGTTGAGTGGACTCGAACTGCCGCCCTACTGATTACGGAAGGTTGAGGGGCCATACACGCGCGCCGCGCGCAATAGGGCTGCTCACGCCCGGCGGGACCGTATAGCGACGAGTGTTGTCCTCAAGATGACCGCGCTCTTGCGCGCTTGCCGGCTTTACGAACGGCCGGTTGTTGTTCACGTTTGACACCTCCCATCACAAGCATCTTGGAAGTCGCTGCTTCGACAGAGGCGCGTACTGGATCGATGTGCAATCGCGCATAGATTGCGGTAGCCGCCGGGCTCTTGTGCCCAAGGCTTCGGCCGACGATCGGCAGGGAAGCACCAAGAATGGCTTGCCAGCTGCCGAGGGAGCGACGCAAGTCGTGGAGGCGCAAGTCATGAAGCCGCGCACCGCGCGTGTCTATCTTCAGTTCTGACGTCATTGCCCTCGCCCGGATGAGTGCGCGCTCCAACGACTCCGTACCATCGCTCAACCACTTGAACTCCCCACCGACGGCGGCAATGCGTTTCGTGAGCTCGGTAAGCTCGGCTCGATCGAAGAGTTGTGCCCACCGCTTCTTTGGTGGGGTCATATGCCCGGTCTTTGAGTCCGCTGGGAACACAAACGATCCACTAGCATTAGGCTTGCGCGCGGTGAGGATCGATATTGCTTCGGGCACCAATGGGATATCCATCAACTCCCCGTTCTTGAACTCCGCGCCGCGAATTCGCCACACGGCCCTGTCAAAGTCGATGTCCGCCCACCGCATCGCCAGCACGTTTCCGCGTCGAGCACCAGTCAGCAAGGCGAGGGTGACAAAATCCCGGAAATCGGTGCTCGTGTCTTCGGACAGCGCACTGAAGAATCGGGGCAGCTCGGCTTCCTGGAGGAAGCGGTCGCGCTTCTGCTCCTTGAACGGCTTGATACCTGCCGTGGGATTCTGAAGTCCGAGGCGGTTGAATATCGCGCTCAGGAGCTCGATGACCCGGTTCGCAAGGATCGGCGTTGTTTTACCCATAGCGACGTGGAGCTTCTCGACGTCGTCGCGCGTGATCTGGCCGAGCTTGGTGCCGTCCCAGTTGACGCCTTGAGGATGCTTGGTTCGCGGCCGGGAATGCTTCTTCTTCGGTGTGTCGGGCATCTTTCCCAGGCAGCGCTCCCACATCTGTATGAGATTGTCGGCGCTCTTGATGCCGTGGGCGACGACATGGTTCGACATGTACGTTCGGAAGGCTTCCCCAAGCGTCAATTCGGACTTGGCTTCGCGCTTTGCCTCGGCCGGGTTCTTGCCCTCGGCAAACTGACCGAGGATCTTGGCGGCCTGCTTGCGTGCCTGCTCCACGGTCATCTCCGACAAGCTGCCCAGATGGAGCCATTCCATCTCCCCGCGAACGCGCGTCACCACATAGAAGGTCCGAGCGCCGGCGTGTGTCACGCGGCATGCAAGCTTGGGGATCTTCGTGTCGTAGACAGTGATGCGCTGACCCTTATCGGGCAAGGCCAAGGCCTCGAGCGCGGTCTTCGAAAAGGCGAATCTTCGCGGCTCCGCGCGACTTTGGTTTGGCATCAGTCGGATTCTTTGCTTGAGGTTCGGGCTAGCGGTGGGCTAGCATGGGCTAGCAAATTTCGGCTAACTTGGTGCTAGCCGAGCAACAGAAGTATGCGCCTAGTAGCTATGAAAATAAAGGACAATCTAACTCGAACTCAATGGGTAAAGCGATCGACCCGCGGGCTACGAACCAGGGGGTCGTGGGTTCAAATCCTGCCGGGCGCGCCAATCAATTCAAGGCCCTGTCGAGAGACAGGGCCTTTTCTTTGCAGGCCAGGGCAGCGGTTCGTAAAGCGTGGCGTTACACGATACAAGCGTAAGCCTCCCCTCGGCGTAGACATTTCTAAGTTGGACCTTTCTGGCAGGATTTTGCATCCAGGGAGGTTCAATGAAGAAATCGAAGTTAAGCGAGTCGCAGATCGTTGCGATCCTTAAGGAGGGTGAGGCCGGCGTTACGGTCGAGCAGATCTTGCGCAAGCACGGGATCAGTCGCGCGACCTATTATGGCTGGAAGTCGAAGTACGACGGCGCCACGGTCGCCGAATTAAGGCGTCTGAAAGAGCTCGAGGCGGAGAACGCGAAGCTCAAGCGCATGTACGCTGACCAGGCGCTGGAGATCGCCGCGATCAAGGAGGTCCTGAACCGAAAGCTGTGACGCCGTCGGCCAAGCGCGAGGCCATCCGCATCATGACCGAAGAGATGGGGTTGAAGGTCACTCGCGCTTGCTCTACGGCCCGGCTATCGCGGGCGGCGTATTACCGAGCCGGAATCGATCGAGCCGAACGGGATCGGCCTGTCGTCGAAGCGCTCAACGAGATCGTGGCGAGGAGTTGCGGTGGGGCTTCTGGAAGTGCTACGACCGCCTGCGTCACCTGGGGCAGCCGTGGAACCACAAGCGCGTGCATCGCGTTTACTGCGATATGAGACTCAACCAGCTACGTCGGACCAAGAAGCGCATTCTCAAGCGCGAGCGCATTCCCTTCTTGATCGATCCCCGGCCCAATGCGGTATGGGCGATCGACTACATGCACGATGCCTTGTACGGCGGCCGGAAGTTTCGCTGCTTCAACGTGATCGACGAGGCCGATCGCGGGGGCCTCGGCATCGAGATCGCCACGAGCCTTCCCGCGGCTCGCATCGTTCGGATGCTCGAGGAACTCATCGAGCTCTACGGCAAGCCCGGTGCGATCCGCTGCGACAACGGGCACGAATTCCTCAGCCGCGTCTTCACCGACTGGTGCAAGGACCGGGGAATCAGGATCCTGTACATCCAGCCCGGCAAGCCCGATCAGAACGCGATCATCGAACGCTTCAACCGCAGCTTCCGCCGCGAAGTGCTCGACGCTGTTCGACGCGCGCGACATCGCTGAGGACTGGCTGCGGCGCTATAACGAGATCCGCCCACACGATTCGCTGGGAAGCCTGCCGCCAGCCTACGCGCCGTAGGCCGCCATGAAGACCCGTACGGCCTCGCGCAGAAGAGCACTGTTTTCCCGGGAATCCGGCATCTCGAGCTTTAGCAGTCCGCGGATGTGCCCGGAGCCCAGGAACATCGACAGGAACAGGTCCGCTGCCTGACGCGGGTTCCGCACTTTCAGCGAACCCACCGAGTGGGCACGGCGCAGATATGTAGCCAGCTCGCCGTTCACGCGCTCAGGGCCGTCCTCGTAGAACGCACGGCAGACTTCCGGCTGCGCCCCGGCGACGCCGTAGACAGAGCGCAGCGCGCCCAGGGCGTCGACCCCGCGCGCGAGTTCGAGGAACCGGGCGCCGATTGCCAGCAGCGCCGTCTCCGGCTGGTCCGGGTCCACCGCCCCGGCGCCCGGGACGCCAGCCACCACTGTCGCCGTCCTGTCGCGCACGACCGCCTGGAACAGCCCCTCCTTGGAGCCAAAGTTGCTGTACACCGTCATCTTGGACACACCGGCGTCCGCGGCGATGGCATCCACGCTGGCACGCTCCAGGCCATGTTCGTTGAAGTGGCTTTGCGCCGCTTCCAGGATGCGCCGCTTGCGCTCGGGATCGCGTGGCCGCCCGCGCTGGGGCCTGGGAGCGGGAACTGAGAGGCGAGCCATGTGCAGATTTAGTGGACTTGACAGTTCATGATATCTCACACATTATTGGACTTGTAAGTCTAGTAATGGACGCCGACCCGAGGAGCAGCCCCCTCCGTCCACAATACGGAGGCCACCACCATGGATGACGTCATCATCATCGGCGGCAGCTTTGCCGGCCTCGCCGCCGCCCTGCAGCTCGGCCGTGCCCGCCGCAAGGTCACCGTTCTCGATACCGGCCTGCCGCGCAATCGCTTCGC
>Ga0134128_10007283_pt1 | contig 13363 bp, 12 predicted proteins | sample KB31754_FD_96462 | JGI IMG/M metagenome (GOLD analysis project Ga0134128, IMG submission 96462) | Terrestrial soil microbial communities with excess Nitrogen fertilizer from Kellogg Biological Station, Michigan, USA - KB3-175-4 | ecosystem: Environmental > Terrestrial > Soil > Unclassified ... | reverse complement strand
CGAGCTTGCCCTTGGATTGCTCATCGCGAATGAGGCGCAGCTTTTCCTCGGGCGTGGCTTGCGCCAGGAAATCGTCAACACCGGCTTCCGCCGCGATAGCGGCTGCGGTCATCGGATTGTCACCCGTGATCATGATAGTGCGGATGCCCATGCGGCGCAGTTCGGCGAAGCGCTCGCGGATGCCGCCCTTGACGATGTCCTTGAGGTGAATGACGCCGAGCACCTTGCCGTCCTTGGCGACGGCAAGCGGCGTACCGCCCGATTTGGCAATGGTATCGGCGATGGCGTTGAGCTCGCGCACCGTTTCGGCGCTGATGTTGGGACGTAGCGCTTGGACCGCGCTGCCGGAGCTGGCAACCGCCGGCGGTGTACCATTGAGAAAATTGAGGATCGCATCCACCGCGCCTTTGCGGACCCACGAACTGCCGATCTCGACGCCACTCATGCGGGTTTGCGCGGAAAACGGAATGAAATTCGCCTTCATCTCCGCAAGCTCGCGGCCGCGAATGCCGTATTTTTCCTTGGCCAGCACCACGATCGAGCGGCCCTCGGGAGTCTCGTCGGCGAGCGAAGCAAGCTGCGCGGCATCGGCCAGTTCCTGCTCGGTGACCCCGCGCACTGGCTTGAACTCGGTAGCTTGGCGGTTGCCGAGCGTGATCGTGCCGGTCTTGTCGAGGAGGAGCGTATCGACATCGCCAGCCGCCTCGACGGCGCGGCCAGACATGGCGAGGACGTTAAAACGCACCAGGCGATCCATGCCGGCGATGCCGATCGCGGACAGCAGTGCGCCGATCGTAGTCGGAATCAGCGTGACGAACAGCGCAACCAGTACCACGACCGAGATCGAGCTTCCAGCATAGTGGACGAAGCTCGGAATCGTTGCCGTCGCAAATACGAAAATGATGGTAAGACCGATCAGCAGAATATTAAGCGCGATTTCGTTCGGCGTTTTTTGCCGCTCGGCGCCTTCGACCAGCCGAATCATGCGGTCGAGGAAGGTCGAGCCCGGTGCCGCCGTGATGCGCACACGGATCCAGTCGGACAGCACCTGCGTGCCACCTGTGACGGCAGAGCGGTCGCCGCCGGATTCGCGGATGACCGGCGCGGACTCGCCGGTAATCGCCGCTTCGTTGACCGAAGCCATGCCTTCGACGACTTCACCATCGGAGGGGATCATGTCGCCGGGCTCTACGAGAACGAGATCGCCGACCTTGAGGTTGGTGCTCGGAACAAGACGGTAGTTCTGCTGGTCGCTGCCGCCGGCAATCAGCTTGGCCTGCGTCTCGGTACGCTGCCGCCGCAAGGTGTCGGCTTGCGCCTTGCCGCGCCCCTCGGCGACGGCTTCGGCGAAATTGGCGAACAGCACCGTGAACCACAGCCAGAGAATGATCTGGAACTCGAATCCGATCTTTCCGCCGCCGGTGATTAGGTCGCGAACGAGGATCACAGTCGTAAGGATGGTCACGATCTCCAGCACGAACATGACTGGATTCTTGATCAGCGTGCGCGGATCGAGCTTGACGAACGCTGAGCCAATGGCCGGCATGACGATCTTCGGATCGAACAGCGCCGATACCGGCATGCGTTTGCGCAATTGGGTGGTTTCCATCGAATTGACTCCGAGAGCCTAATTGGAAGCGAACAAGGTGCCGGCGTTCTGTGCCAGCTGCTCGACGATGGGCCCGAGCGCAAGCGCCGGGAAGAATGTCAGCCCGCCGACAATCACGATGACGCCGACGACAAGCCCGACGAACAGTCCGCCGGTCGTGGGGAAGGTGCCTGAGGACGGCGGGATCGACTTTTTGGCGGCGAGCGATCCGGCGATCGCCATGGCCGGAATGATCATCAGGAAGCGGCCGACGAACATGGCGACGGCGCCGCTGAGATTGAAGAACATCGTGTTGGCGCTCAGCCCGGCGAAGGCAGAGCCATTGTTGGCGTCCTGCGAGACGTAGGCGTAGAGCACCTCGCTGAAGCCGTGTGGCCCGGGATTACCCATCGCGCTGACGGCGGACGGCACGTGCATCGCGACGGCAGTCCAGCCCAGATACATCAGCGGCAGGACAAGCAGCGCGAGCATCGCCATTTTGACTTCCTTCGCTTCGATCTTCTTGCCGACATATTCGGGCGTGCGACCCACCATCAGGCCGGCAACGAAGATCGCGACGATGACGAACAGCAGCATGCCATAGAGCCCGGCGCCGACGCCGCCGACGATGACTTCGCCGAGCTGCATGTTGATCAGCGGGATCATGCCGCCGATCGCGGTGAAGGAATCGTGCATGGCATTGACCGCACCGCACGAAGCAGCCGTAGTGATCACGGCGAATAACGAGGAAGCGATTATGCCGAAGCGGACTTCCTTGCCCTCCATATTGCCGCCGGTCAGCCCGAGCGCGTTGAGGGCTTCATTGCCGTGTGCTTCGGCCGCATAACAGACGACGACCGCGGCGATAAACAGCACTCCCATCGCGGCGAGAATGGCCCACCCTTGTCTTTGGTTGCCGACCATCCTGCCGAATACGTTGGTCAGCGCCGCGCCGATCGCGAAGATTGAGATCATCTGCACGAAATTCGACAGCGCCGTCGGATTCTCGAACGGGTGCGCGGCATTGACGTTGAAGAAGCCGCCGCCGTTGGTGCCGAGCATCTTGATCGCGATCTGCGAGGCGACTGGGCCGATCGCAATGGTTTGCTTCGCGCCCTCCAGCGTGGTGGCGTCGATATAATTGCTGAGCGTCTGCGGGATGCCCTGCCAGACCAGGAACAGCGCATACGGTATGCAAAGTGGAATAAGGACGTAGAGCGTGCAGCGCGTGACATCGACCCAGAAATTACCGACGGTGCGGGCGGAGTGGCGGGCAAAACCGCGAACCAACGCCATTGCCAGGGCGATGCCGGTCGCCGCCGACAGGTAGTTTTGATGCGTCAGGCCAAGCATCTGCACGAGATAGGACATCGTGCTTTCGCCGCCGTAGTTCTGCCAGTTGGTATTGGTGATAAAGCTGATCGCCGTGTTGAATGACAGGTCGGGGGCGACCGCGGTTTGCTCCGCGGGGTTGAACGGCAGCCATTGCTGCACGCGCATGAGCACGTAAAGGATAAGAAATCCGCCGACGTGGAACAGCAGCATGGCGACCGTGTAGGTCACAGCATGTTGTTCCTGACGCTCGTCAACGCCGCTGATCTTGTAGATGCCGACCTCGATCGGACGGAGGATAGGCGAAAGCCACGTCCGGTCGCCGTTGAACACGCGTGTCATATAGGCGCCGAGCACCGGCGTAATCGCAACGATGATGACGCAATAGAGCAGAATCTGTCCCCAACCGATGGCGGTCATGGTTGCTTATCCCTTAGAACAGCTCGGGCTTGAGCAGCGCGTAGAGTAAATAGATGAGCAGCCCCGCAGTCACGAGACCGGCCAGCGTATAGTCGAAGATCATGTGCGGCTCCTCACAGCTGATCGCAGGCGTAGACGTAGGCGATCGACACGGCGAAGAAAGCAAAAGCAATCGCCAACATGATGACGTCCAACATGGGAATGCTCCGGGCAAACGATGCGGCAATTATTTAGCAGATACCCTATAGGCGGTACCGGCCCTTGACTTAAGTCAACGCCGGCAAAAGTGTCGCCTGTCCGCTGGTAACTGTCACCATTCGTGTAGGAATTCGAGAGGGCGACGAGCGTAATCGTATAGGAATCCTATAAAGGTCACCGCACTTATGCAGCCTTTATGAGAATGCGGCCGCTCCCGTCTCGAATTCATTATGGCCTTGTGCGCACATTGGGCGCAACGCAACGAAGACAGGAGGGCTCCCATGGGTGTCATTCCTAACAGCACAGTCTGTAACGCGACGATCGAGACCGAGCCGCGGCCGTTTTGGCAAAGAATTGCACAGGCGGTCGATCGCTTTATGGCTCAGCGCAGTCAGCGAGCCATTCCTACGCCGGTGCTCCGTCGATCCAGAGAAGACATCAAGCGGTGCCATCGGCTGATATCTCACGCCTCGCCGATTGCAATTTCCAGGGGAGGCCGGCCGCACACGGCGCGCGGCCCGCCGCTCTAATTATTCAAATCGAACATGAGCAGAGCGCTGCCAGAACGTGACGCGGCAGATGCCAGTTCCTCCGGCGTTGCGCAAATCCTGCGAAGCTTCTTTGCTATGGCAATCGAGGAATGGCGAAAGCTCGTCTCCGATGTAGTCCGCGCTTTCGGCGGAAAGCTCGATCATCCTGCCGATGCGATCGAGGAGAAGCGGTTTGGAGATGTCTTGGCGATAGCGCTGCTCAGTCGGGCATTTCAGAACGAACACAACTTCAGGTTCCTCTCGATGCGCTGCAGGATCGGCGTCTCGCCGCGCTGAAATGTCGCCCCGGTGATTTGCTCGTACATGGCGATGTAGCGGCGCGACAGTTCATCAACCAGTTCCGGCGGGGCCGCCGGCAATGTGGCATCGCGGTACGGGTCGCAATGGTCGCGAAACCACAGCCGTAGAAATTCCTTGTCGAAATATTGCGGTTCCTCACCGGCGGCGAAGCGCGCGGCGTAGGAATCGCGCTGCCAGAAACGCGACGAATCTGGTGTATGAATTTCGTCAATCAGAACGAGCGCGCCGTGTTCGTCGGTGCCGAATTCGTATTTCGTATCGACCAGGATCAGGCCGCTGCGCGCCGCAATCTCCTGACCGCGCGCAAACAGTTTGAGTGTCGTGCCTTTGACGCGGTCGAAGAGATCCTGCGTGATAAAGCCCTCGGCGATCATCTGATGCGGCGACAGGGTACGGTCGTGCGTCGCCTCTTTGGTTGTCGGATCGAAGATCGGTTGCGGCAACTCCTGATTCTTGCGCATGCCGTCGGGCAGGATCGTGCCGCCAAAATCGCGCGTCCCTGCCGCATATCGCGTCCACGCTGCCGTATCGGTGACGCCCGTAAGATAGCCGCGCACCACGGCCTCGATGGGGACCATCGTGCATTTTCGCGCGATGGTGACATTCGGATCGGGAACTGCGAGCACGTGATTGGGCACGATATCCTTGGTTTTGTCGAACCACCACGCGCTCAGCTGATTGAGTACCTGCCCCTTCCAGGGAATGTGGGCGATGATGCGATCGAACGAGGAATGCCGGTCGGTCGTGATCAGCACGAGGTTTCCGCCGCGTTCGTACATATCGCGGACTTTTCCCGTCTTTTTCGGGCCGAGAAAGGAGAAGTCTGTTTCCTGAAGTATGTCCATGGGTATGGGTTCGTTCAACGTCCCTAGGGTTCGATCAGCCGCCCTGCCGCGGCCTTGATGACCGCCTCAGTGCGAGTCGCGGTGCCGAGTTTATCCCGCGCATTATCGATGTGAAAATCGATCGTGCGTTTGGTCAAGCCGAGAATCCGCGCAATCTCCATCGATGTTTTGCCGCGGGCGACCCAGGTCAGCACTTCGACTTCGCGATCGTTGAGCCTGACCGTCTGAGGCCAAACGCCGTTGCGGGCGATCCCGGCAAGCCGCGCATTGATGATGGCAGCGAGCATGTCGAAATCGATCGGCTTGATGACGTAATCGTCGGCGCCCAATTGCCGCCCCTTCAGCTCATTGGCGCGGTCAGTCAGCGCAGTCAGAAATATGAACGGCATTCGTGAAAAGCGCGGCGCCAGCGAGACCAGCCTGTCGAGCAACTCAAAGCCCGACATGGCCGGCATGCTGATATCGGAGAGCACCAGATCAGGCATGGTCTTAAGGATGGTGGCCAAGCCTTCGCGGCCGTCATGCGCCAGCCCAACCTCGTAGCCGCGGTCGATCAACTCTTCCGCGATCAGCGCCGCGGTTTCGCGATCGTCGTCGATGCAGAGGATCTTCTTAGGCACGTTGGCCATGCGTGCGGTAACCCGATCCGAGGAATTTGTCCTGGTCGCTATTTAGCTGAGAAATTCCTTGTGGGGCAATATTTTATGGAAGGTTGCGGCCTTCAGGTCTGGGTGCCGATACAAGTGACAGGGGCGGGCCGTATCGCTTATGGTGGTGCTTCGAGGACTCGATTCATGCGGCAGCTACCATCGATTCGCATCCACTTGGCCGCGGTGTTTCTGTTGTTCTTTGCGCTGATCGCAGTGCTGGGGATGTTCAACCTTTTGCGATTGAGAAATTTCAATCTGTTGTCGGCCGAAGTTGCCGAGATCTGGCTGCCGACGATGCGCGCGGTCGGCGACCTTAATAACTACACGTCGGATTTCCGCGCCATCGAAGGCGGCAACCTTTTAGCTTCGGATGCGGCAGGGGTTGCCGCTTCCGAAAAGAACATGGCAGGTCTCGACCGGTCGATAGCCGGGTCCGAGCGGGCCTTCGAAGCGATTTCGCACGATGTGGCGGTTGAGACTCTCTATCGTGACTTTGTGGCTCGGTGGGCGGCGTACCGCGTGATCGTCAACCAGATGCTGGACCTGTCGCGCAGCGGGCAAAAATCCGCTGCGCTTGCGATCTATAACGGTTCCTCGCGCACCGCCTACGACACAGCCAGCGACACGCTCGGCCAACTTACCGATCACGCCGTTGCCGATGCCAAAGTGGCGAGCGATCGGCTCCGAGCCGCCTATCGCCGAGCCGTATGGCTGATCGGGATCGTCATGCTGATCGCGGGCGTGATGGTGGTCGCAGCGCTGATCCATATCAGCCGGTCGATTTCGCGGCCGCTGCTCGTACTTGCCGATCGCATGCGGCGGCTCGCCGCCAGCGACACCGAGGTCGGCATCCCCGGGACAGAGCGGCGCGACGAAATCGGCGAGATGGCAAAGGCCACCATCGTGTTCCGTAACAATGCCATCGAGTTGATGCGGAGCCAGCGCACGCTGGCGCAGCAGGCTGCCATGCTTAAACAGCAGTTGGCGCAGGAGCAGCGTTTGGCTTTGCTGCAGCGTAATTTCGTCTCCATGGCCTCGCACGAGTTCCGCACGCCGCTCACCATCATCGATGGCCACGCCCGGCGCCTCGACAAGACCCGGGAAGCGGTGCAGCCGTCCGAGATCGGTGAACGCGCCGGAAAGATTCGCGGCGCCGTGCTGCGCATGACCCATTTGATCGACAATATGTTGAATTCTTCGCGCTTGATGGATAGCGGCGCCGAGCTGTATTTTCAGCCAGCCGAGTTGGATTTGGTCGCGCTTCTAAAAGAAGTCTGCCAGCTGCACCGTGAGATGGTGCCGGGGGCTCCAATAACCGAACGATTCGCGGTCGGCTCGATCTCGATAGCCGGTGATGCGAAATTGTTGTTTCAGATGTTCAGCAATCTCCTCGGCAACGCGATCAAGTATTCGCCGGCCGGCGGGGCCATCGAGGTCGACGCCACGATATGCGCACACGAGGTCAATGTCATCGTGGCTGACCGCGGCATCGGGATTCCGGCGGACGATCTCGTTCGGCTGTTCGAACGTTATCATCGGGTCAGCAACGTCTCGGGCATCGTCGGCACCGGTGTCGGCCTTTATCTGGTCAAGATGGTGGTTGAGCTGCACGGCGGCCGCATCGCAGTCGACAGCACGGAGGGCGAGGGCTCACGCTTTACCGTGTCGCTGCCGCTCAAAGGTGCCGCCGGAGCGACGCTAGGGCCACCAGTCCGCATGCAATCCTCGCAGACGCCGGCGACGACGCCGTCGCTGTCGGAACAATCTGGCAGGGCGCAACGGGCTCTCACTGACGAACAAAACGAGGAATGATTTGTCCATATCTCCGGTGTTTGCGGGCCTAGGCCGTTTGATGTCCCGGCTTGTTGTGGTTGTGACCTTCGCGCTGACGCTTTTGCCTGTCACCGCGGGCGCGTTTCCGCCGTTGCCAAACGAGAAAGTTCATGGGGTGACGGGCGTGCCGATTGTTGCCGTAGACTGGCAGGGACCGCGGTCGCTGCCGCCGCGTTTCCGCAATCATTGCCGCTACGATCCCGTTCGCGGCCGCTGGTACTGCGCCAATCATTGCGGCCCGGATTATCAGTTCTATTTCTGCTCGCCGGAGTCTTTCGGCTGTTGCCATCCGGGATACGGTTATTGCGATTGGAAGGGGCATCTGCGTTGTGCGCCATGAAACGAGTTTTCTGCGCCGGCGCGACCAGCTGTTCGCCACGCCGCCCGCGATAGTGGCGCGAATCGAGAAGGCACTGTCGGCGCCCTAGCAGGCCGGCTCGCATGTCGCGGTACGCAGATCGGCCCTTTGGCTGCGGTTATGGACCGAAGCCGCCGAGTCGTTTAAATTTCGCCAAATCCTCAAGGAGATAGAAGAATCATGCTGACGGACCACCATCATCAGGGCCGCTTCCGCTGGCCGGACAATGCGCGCGTCGCGGTGACGCTGACCTTCGATTTCCAGGGCGGCGAGGACGTGCGGCCGTTGCCCGACGGCACGCGTGATCACGAGGAATACACCCAGTGCGAATACGGTCCGCACACCGGGATCTGGCGCATCTTGCGCATTCTCGACGAGGAAAAGGTCAAGGCGACCTTCCTGACATGCGGCGGGATTGCCGAGCGCTTTCCCGATGCCGTTAAGGCCATCGTCGCCAACGGCCATGAGATCGCCGGCCACGGCTATCATCATGAGGTCGCGCGCAACCTGACCCGCGATCAGGAGCGCGAGGTCATGCGCAAGACCGTCGACATGATCCGTGGCCGCACCGGGCAGCGGCCCTTCGGCTGGCGATCGTGCACGCAGAGTCCCAACAGCCTCGAACTACTGATGGAGCACGGCTTCCTCTGGAACAGCAATTCGTTCTCGCACGATTTGCCATTTCTCTGGGAATCCAATGGCCGGACGCTGGTCGAATTGCCGCGCCAGCCGTTTGGCGACGGCCGGACCTATCAGCATCGGCACAACGACGCCGGCAATCCGCACGACACGTTGCTGATCTGGAAGGCCATGTTCGACGAATTTCACGATGAGTCGAAAATCGCGCCGACCTACTGTCCGTTCCAGTTCCATCCGTACATTTCCAGCCGTCCCGGACGCGCAACGACGTTGCGCCGCATCATCCAGCACATGAAAGCCGCCGAAGGCGTCTGGTTCGCATCCGGCAGCGAGATGGCGCGATGGTGCCTCGACGAAATCTTCAAGGTTGAGCGTGCCGCCGCCGTGCCGCTGCGCGCTGCGGTGTCGTAACGACACGCCCGAAGGCCGCGCGATCAGCCGTTCGCCGTCACCTGCAGAATGACAGCGATGATTGCGCGCGCCGATCGCGTGACGACCTGCGAAATGATGTCGAGGTTCAGCCCAAACTGTGCGCCGAGGAGCGGCAGCACGATGAGGAGTCCGATCAGGAGCGGCAACCCGTACGGTTCGACTCGCGATACCGGTCTCGCCAACACCTGCGGCAGAAGCCCGACGAGAATCCGCCCGCCGTCGAGCGGCGGAACGGGGATCAGATTGAACACCGCGAGCACGACATTGAGAATGAGCGAGTTTTTCAAATTGTCGGCAATGAACCGACCGGTCACATCCGGGACGTAGTCGATCAAGTGGAAGGCCGCGGCCGACAGCGTCGCCAGCAGCAGGTTAATGGCTGGTCCAGCGGCCGCCACCAGAATCGAATCCCGGCGCGGATGGCGCAGCGCGCGGAAATTCACCGGCACCGGCTTGGCGTAACCGAACAGGAACGGCGACCGCACCAATAACAGCAGCACCGGCAGCACAATGGTGCCGAAAGGATCGATGTGCTTGAACGGGTTAAAGCTCACCCGACCCTGACGCCAGGCGGTGTCGTCGCCGAGCAGATACGCGACGAAGCCGTGCGCCGCCTCATGAAAGGTGACGGCGATCAGGATCGGCAGCAGCCAGACCGAGATCTGGAGCGCGATAAAGTTGAGCGGTTGATTCATCATTATGGCTTTATCAGCCGGCCGGCGGTTCTGCCAGCCGCGGCCTTGACTGCGGTCCGGAACAGGTGCGAACCAGCGGCATTGGCTTAATGGCTGGATTCGGCAGTCCTGTCGGCCAGGCAGCGGTCCGGTCCGGGAGACGAGCATGAATTACCGCAAGAAATTTGTCGTCGCGCCCGGCGCAACGCTGCGCCTGGGTAAGGTCGACCCGTCTTACTCCGGCAAGCACGAGTCGCACGAGGTGGCGGCCGCGGAGCTCGCCAAGGACGTGGCCCGTATCGATCGGCTGCAATATTTGCTCTATGCCGATGCCTCGTACTCGATGCTGATCGTGCTGCAGGGGCTCGATGCTGCCGGCAAGGATGGCGTGATCCGTCATCTTTTTACCGGCATGAACCCGCAAGGCACGTACGTGGCGCCGTTCAAGCAACCCAACAAGACCGAGCTCGCGCACGACTTTCTCTGGCGCGTGCATCGGTGCGCGCCCGGCAAAGGCGAAGTGGGTATTTTCAACCGCTCACATTACGAGGATGTCCTGGTGGTGCGTGTGCACAAGCTAGTCCCGCGCTCCGTCTGGTCGGAGCGTTACGATCTGATCAACGGCTTCGAGCGTATGCTGAGCGAAAATGGGACGCGCATCCTGAAATTTTATCTGCACATCAGCCGGGAGGAACAGCTTGAGCGTTTCAAGCAGCGGCTCGACGACCCGGCGCGGCAATGGAAGATCAGCGACAGCGACTATTCCGAGCGCGAGTTGTGGCCCGAATATCTTGAGGCTTACGAGGAGGCGATCGAACGGACGAGCACCAAATATGCGCCGTGGTACGTCGTTCCATCCAACCATAAATGGTTCCGCAACCTGGCGATTTCGCGGATCATCGCCGATACGATGGACGGAATGGGGTTGAAGGCGCCGAAGCCGCGCGTCGACCTTGCGGAGATCCGGCGCAGGTATCACGCCGCCAAGCGCGAGGCGGATGGGCGAAACAAGAAATGACAGCCCGCTGAGTATTCAAAATGCGACGGAAGCCCCGCGCCCGTGCGGACGGGGGGCTTCAAAAGTCGCTTCCGCGACGGCAGCCGTCGATGGCTACTGCGACGCGTTATTACCCTTCGTCGTGTCGGGCACCCATTTCGTCGCCTGGCGATCGTACTTGAAGCCGGGCGCAGACTTCAGGTCGTTCTTGGTGGTGTTCATCGTCAGGTAGATCGAGTTGTCTTTCGTGGTCCGCTTGACGGCGCTGAAGTCTACCGCGACGTCTTTTTCCCCGGCGCCGAGAAAGCCGCCGACGCCGACGATCAGAGAGTTAACCTTGCCGTCGGGCGACACCAAGACGTCCATGACTTGGCCGATCTTGTTGTTCTGCGGATCGTAGACATCCTGCTTGTACCAGTCGGTGACCGTCACGCTGTTTGATGGGATGCTGGTCATCAGGTCGGTTGCGGCCATGGCGCTGCCTGTAGCGACGAGTAGGCCGGCGCCGAGGGCGAGGAGTGGAAGGCGTTTCATTGGGGATTGACTCCGTATTGGTTATTGACACCCATCCCAACGTGCGAAGTGAAAATTTGTGCCCGCCGGCGAAAAAAATTGCCGGTGACGACAGCGTTTATTTGAGTGCGTAGGAGACTCGTCTGAAGTCGCGATTCCGCCGCAAGCGTGAATCGGGAAACTTTATCGTTGTACGCGCGTTTGGTGTTGTCGCGCTTTGCGACCGACCGTGCTCCGTTCACTGAGGCCTTCCGGGTTGCGGCATGGCGACCGGTCCCACTCAGGCAATTCCTTGCTCAGCGCGTCCTTGAGAGCTTGCGCCGTCCGGGCTAACCTCAGCGCAAAGCAGCCTAGATGCCGGAAGGAAACGCCATGCAGGACACCATTGACCTCGAGGTGACGCCATTGGCGCCGGCCTGCGGCGCCGAGATCAAGGGCATCGACCTGTCGAAGCCGCTCAGCGCCCACGAGGTTCAGGCGGTCAGAGATGCGTGGAACCAGCATCTCGTATTGGTGTTCCGGGGCCAGCAGGTCTCGCAGGACGACCAGCTGCGCTTTGCCTCCTATTTCGGCGATCTCGGCAGCCGCAAGAAGGCGCCTGAGCCATTGCGCGCCCGTGCCGAAGGCGTCCAGCAGGACCATGAGAAGGTCCTGCTCGTCACCAACATCAAGGTCGACGGCAAGGCGATCGGCGCGTTCGGCGACGGCGAATTCTGGTTTCACATCGATTCCGGCTATTCGGCGCGGCCGTACAAGTACACCTTCCTTTATGCGCTTGAGCTGCCGTCGCGCGGCGGCAACACCATGTTTTCCAACATGTACAAGGCCTATGAGGCGGTGCCGCCGGCGCTGAAAGAGAAACTCAGAGGTAAAAAAGCTCTGCACATTCACGAGTACAACCGCGCCAAGCAGGCGAGCTCTTCGGGCGACATCAGCGGTATCCCGCACTTTTATCATCCGCTCTTCATCACCCATCCCGAGACCGGGCGGAAAACGTTGTTCGTTGACCGGCTGATGACCACTCGGATCGAAGGCATGAGCGAAGCCGAAAGTGACGCCGCGCTCGACCAGCTTTACGAGATCGGCGAGCGGCGCGACTTTATCTTCGAGCATGAATGGCGGCTCGGCGATTTTCTGATGTGGGACAATCGCTGCACTATCCACGCGCGCACCGATTTTCCGAAAGAGGAGCGGCGGCTGTTGCGGCGTTGCACCGTCGAGGGCGAGCCGTTGTATGAATAGACTTTCCCTTTCCAGCGCGCGGGGAGAGCACGAAGTAAAGGAATACACCAATGCCGAATTCTCGCCTGCCGGTACTTGACAAATTCATCGACGAGCTGCGCGCGATCTGGGCCGAAGATGCCGATGACGGCCGCCGTATGGCGAAAGCGAAGCCGCTGCTTGAGCAACTGGTGAAGGACCCGGGCTTGAAAGCGCATTCGGCGGCGTGGCCGTCGACCGAGGGCCGCAAGAATCTGTTGTTCTACGTCGACCACGATTATCACTTCGTCATCAACGGCGTGGTGCGGGTGCCAGGGCGGACCGGCAGCATTCACGATCACGCCGACGCCTGGGTGCTCTACGGGGTGTTGGACGGCACCGAAAGCCTCGAACGGTTCGACCGGATCGATGATGGCAGCCGTCCGGGCTATGCCGAGGTCAAGCTGTCGTCGGTCACGACCGGTTCGCAGGGCAAGGTCGATCTGGTGCCGCCGCGCGCCATCCACGCGGAGCAGGGCGGTCCGAGCCGATCTGTCGCGGTCATCGTGCGCAGCCAAAAACTCGGCGAGGGCACCGTGCTGCAGCATCGTTACGATCGCGACACCGGGATCGTGGTCGAGCAATACGGGCCGACGCAGATTCCGTACGAGCTGTCGGCTTAAAGCCGTTCGGTGATGGCAACGGCAACCGTCATCGCGCCAGTCTCTGCGGACGGCCGTGAACGCGCCGCCGCGTTCGATCTCAAGCGGCTCGATCCGGCATTCCTCGACGATCCCTATCCGACATACCGAGCGCTGCGCGAGCACGACCCT
>Ga0134128_10007282_pt1 | contig 13364 bp, 6 predicted proteins | sample KB31754_FD_96462 | JGI IMG/M metagenome (GOLD analysis project Ga0134128, IMG submission 96462) | Terrestrial soil microbial communities with excess Nitrogen fertilizer from Kellogg Biological Station, Michigan, USA - KB3-175-4 | ecosystem: Environmental > Terrestrial > Soil > Unclassified ... | reverse complement strand
CCGCGACGATATTCCCTTCCATTTCGCGCTGGCGGAGACCTTCACGCTCTGCGATGAATACCACTGTTCCGTCCTGGGGCCCACGTATCCAAATCGAATGCACCTGATGACGGGAACGATCGATCCCGAAGGCCGTTACGGCGGTCCGATGATCAGCAACACAACCCCTGAGGATGGTTTTATGTGGACCACGTATCCCGAACGTCTGGAGCAGGCGGGTATTTCCTGGAAGGTCTATCAACAGAAGAACAACTTCGGCTGCAACATGCTGGAATATTTTCGGACATTTCTACAGGCGCCGAACGGTTCTTCCCTTTACAACCGCGGCGTCATCCGCGAACCGGAAGGGCGGTTCGAATACGACGCCATGAACGACAAGCTGCCGACCGTCTCCTGGATCATTCCAACCAGCATTCAATCGGAGCATCCGGACTTTCTACCGGCGGACGGAGCGGCATTTATCGCAAGCAAAATCGATGCGGTTGCTGCCAATCCCGACGTGTGGGCAAAGACGCTGTTCATCTTGAATTACGACGAAAATGACGGCATCTTCGACCATGTTCCGCCCCCGGTTCCTCCACCGGGAACGCCGGGAGAATTCGTTGACGGTGAGCCAATCGGGGCAGGCTTCCGCGTTCCATGCATTCTGATCTCGCCCTGGACCACCGGGGGATGGGTGTGCAGTCAGCAGTTCGACCATACTTCCGTCTTGAAGTTTCTGGAACGATTTACAGGAGTTCGCGAACCCAATATCAGCGACTGGCGCCGGCGGACGTTTGGCGATCTGACGGAAGCATTCCGGCCACACGCAAAAGAGAAGAAGCCGCCCAAGCTGACCGCGACCAGCGATCTGCTTAATCTCGCGCTCTATGAGACCACTCAGCTTCCGGCACCGGTGTTTCCAGAAGCGGATCAAGCGTTCCCGATGCAGGAGAAAGGCTCCCGCAAAAAGGTTTGATTGCGGTTGCGCGGGTACAGGCTACGCGGGCTTGTCATCGGCGATTATCACGAGCGGATGGCGGAGATATCGAGGTCGATCTTGACTTCGTCGCCAACCAGCAGGCCGCCGGTTTCGAGGGTGGCGTTGAATTTCACGCCGAAATCGTCGCGTTTGATTTTCGTCGAAGCCGATGCACCGATGCGGGTATTGCCGAAGGGATCTTTTGCCTCGGCGGTCGGACCTTCCACATCGAGAGTCGTTTCTTTCGCAACGCCACGGATGGTCAGGTGGCCGGAAACCTTCCACTGGCCGTCGCCGGCACGGGAGATTCTGCTGCTTTTGAATGTTATGGTGGGATACTGCGCGGCGTCGAAGAAATCCGGGCTCTTCAAATGCGCGTCGCGCTTTTCATCAAGCGTGCTGATGCTGTTGACATCGATGACGGCATCGATGCTGGACCGTTCCGGATGGTCCGCGTCATATTCGATGATGCCCTGGACGCTGCCAAAGCTGCCGCGGACGTTGGAGATCATCATGTGACGGACGGTGAAGTGGGCGCTTGAATGCGCGGGGTCAATCTTGTACGTGATTTTCACGGATAGCTCCTTCAGTTGGCCGGAAAGTGGCTCGGCTTTCAGATAGATGTCAAGAGACGTTGAAGAGATGCGACTCATTTTCCGCGGAACAATTTCGGAGATGAAGCCCATTTCGGTGTTCCCGGCGGTCCACTTGACGGAAACACGCACTGCGCCTGTGCATACTCGCGATAAACTTTATTTTCATGGAATTGATTGCAACGAATCTGCCGGGAGTGCTGCGTCTCCGTCCACGGATGTTCTCCGACGACCGCGGCTGGTTCGCCGAAATATGGAACGAGATGCGCTTTCAAGAACACGGCCTGCCCTCCCGCTTTGTTCAAGATAACCAATCCCGATCCAAACAACACGTGCTGCGCGGATTGCATTTCCAGTTGCAGCATCCCCAAGGCAAACTGGTTCGCGCCGTGGCGGGTCGAATTTTCGATGTTGCGGTCGACGTCCGCCGCTCTTCCGCCCATTTTGGGCAATGGACCAGCGTTGAACTGAACGCGGACACCCCGGAGATGCTTTGGATTCCGCCTGGGTTTGCCCACGGATTTCTGGTGCTATCGCAGTCGGCCGATGTACTGTACAAAACCACAGATTACTATTCGCCCGCCTCCGAGCGCACCGTCCTCTGGAATGATCCAGCGCTCGCGATAGCGTGGCCGCTTTCGGCGCCCCCGATTATTTCGGCAAAGGACGCGGCCGGCTCCCCATTGCACCACGCAGATTTGCCCGGCGCGTGAGTCGGCGGAAGAACCTTGTAGTCGTACCTACGCGGTTCTTCCGCCGAAGCGAATCATCAAGCTGCGCTTACTGCGAGACCACCAGAAACAGTTGCGAACTGCCTGCCGGATTCTGATTTCCAACCGCCGGTTGGAAGATCGCATATCCGTAGTAATTCCCTGGCGGCGTCCCTGCCGGCAGCGTTTTTGAAAAGGTTGTGATGCCGCCAAGACCGGCTGTGCCCACAGGATTCGGTCCGTCCGCTACATGAACGGTCCCGTCAGGCAGAATGATATAAAGCGTGAGCGTTCCAACCGGGTTATGTCGCGCCGGTCCCGCTGTACCAATCGTGACGGAATATGTGATCGGAGTTGTCGGCGTGATCGGATTCGGCGTGGCCGACAAGACTACCGTTGTCCCGGCCACCCGGACATTAAAGCCCGAGCCCGTCAAAGTGTACGGCTGGTACAGCGTGTCTCCGGAATAGAGCACCGCAAAATGATGCAGGCCAGAGCCGAGGTTCGGCAGTGAGAGCGATCCTGTGCCGCTGCTGAGCGGAATAGAATTGGACGGCGTGCCATCGGTATCGTCAAAAATGATGCTGCCCGTCGGTGTCGTGGTTCCTCGCACTGGGCTTACCGTCGCGGCGAGCATGACCGGTTCATTGTATGCGAGTGTCCCGCCGGGCGAATGGCTGAAGGCGATGTTTGTGCCCGAGCTATTCAGCAGCACGTTCAAGCTGGGATGCCCGTTTGGTACGGGTGGAAATTGGCCCATGTATTGATAAATGTAGGCGGGGATCGTCAGATTGACGCGGTTGAAAGTGTTCGCGGTGGCGATATCCAGTTTGCCGTCGTGGTTGAGATCCGCCAGCGCGACTGCCCAGGGCTGCTGGCCGGAGGCGAACTCCACCCGCTGCTGGAATGTTCCATCTCCTTTGCCCAGCAGGATGGCCACCTGGTTGAAGTTGGGCGCAACCGTCACCAGGTCGAGAATGCCATCGCCATTTACATCGCCCGCGGCAATGGAGTCCGGAAAGTTCAGCGCAAAACTGTTCACCGCACCCTGGAACGTCCCATCGCCATTACCCGCGAAAAACGAAACATTGTTCGCGATCGAATTTCCGGTCACGATGTCCAGCTTGCCGTCGCGATTGAAGTCGCCCAGCACCAGCGATGTTGGGTTCAGATCGGTCGAATACATCACCGGCGAATCAAAGGTTGTCGGCAATGGCGGCGGCATGAAGGGCTGCATTCCGCTGTTCAGGAACACTTCCATCTGCGCGGTGTGGAAACAGGTGACCGCAACGTCGTTTTGGCCGCTGTGACGGAAGTCGCCGATCGCGACGCCATACGGATTCGTGCAGGTGGGGAGGGCCTGCGATGTCTGGAAGGGGTTGTTTAGCGCTCCATACAGAATGGAGACGGTGTTATCGCCGTAGTTCGCCACGGCAACGTCAGGAATCCCATCTCCGTTTAGATCGCCAACGGCGAGTTGATACGGCAATCTCCCGACGGTATAAGTGATGGCTGCCGAAAAGGTACCGCTTCCGTCCGCCTTATTCATCAGCACGCTGATTGTGCCGTCGGTGGTGTTGGCGGTAACCAGATCGGCGTAGCCGTCGTTATTCAGGTCCGCCACCACGACCCAGTATGGCTGTTTGCCTACGGGATATACAGCTGCGGTTTGAAAATCTCCATTCCCGGATCCCATCAGCACGCGGACAGAATTGTCTTCCAGGTACGTTGCCGCGATATCAGGTTTGCCATCATGGTTAAAGTCGGCAACGGCGATGCCATCGGCCATGTTGCCATGCCCGTTCGACAAGGTATGCGCAGCCGCGAAATTCAGGGAACCCGGCTCGGGTGTCGGCAGCGTGTTGTTGATCAGCAATGAGACGGTGTTGCCCGTGCCCTGCGTCACCGCCAGGTCCGGCTTGCCGTCGCGATTGAAATCGCCCGCCGCCAGATAGGCAGGGCCATTGGCAACTGGTAGATTCAGCACGGACTGGAAACCGCCGCTCGCTGTGTTGAGCAGCATAGCAAGCGAATTTCCGAGCGTGTTGCCGACGACGAGATCCGTGCGGCCAATCCCGCGGATATCCATCGCCGAGATAAAACTGGAGCCTGTCCCGGTGGCCGCCCCGATCGAAATCGGCGTCAACGGAGTAAAGCTGCCATTTCCCTGTCCTTGCAGAATGCTGACCGTCCCGGAGCCGGCATTGACCACCGCGAGATCGGTAAAGCCGTCGCGATTGAAATCGCCCGCAACGATGCCATTGGGAGTCCCTTGAGTCGAGACCGACGAACTCTGAGTGAAGTTTCCGGTACCGTCTCCGGTGAGGACACGAACCGTCTGGGTCGAGGAATCCGCCACAGCTAAATCGACGTTGCCGGACGTGGTGAAATTTCCGGCGGTAATTGCCGTCGGGGTACCTAATCCTGTCAGCGTCTTCACGGTGTAGTAGGTGAAATCGTTCGCGGGATTGCTGAGGAACAGGGTTACTGTCCCGTCGCCCATGTTGGCGGTCGCCAGGTCGGGATGTCCGTCGTTGTTGAAATCGGCGGAAACAATGGAGACCGGGGCAAGTCCCGTGCCGAGCACGATGTTGGTCACCCCATCGACAGTCGGATTGAATGTACCGTTGCCAAGATTCAGCCAGACTTGGATCACATTGGACGAAGGCGTATTGCAAGTGACCACGATGTCAGGCAATCCCGTCAGATCAAGGTCCTCCGCCAGCGCCGCTGTGGGGCCTCCGCAGGTAGGGTATTTTGTCGGCGGGGCAAAGGTCTCCGGCCCAGTGGAGAGATACACGCTGATCGATCCCGTCGTTCCTACGCTGGTGTCGGCATAATTCGCCACAACCAGGTCGGGATAGCCATCATGGTTAAAATCCGCGACCGCGACGCCTTTCGGTGTCGTACCAGCCGAAAGAGTGAGGCTCTTGGTATTCAGGGCGGTCAACGGCTGAAATAGAGCCTGCGCGGCGGCGGTTCCGGATGCCAGTACGAAAGTGGATGCGATGGAAACGGAGAATATGCGGAGAAAAAAACGGGCTGCGCGATCCAACATGACCTTAGACCTCAAAAGGAAATTCGCTAACGAGGGAGATTCCTTCAACGACTTGAAGTGGGCAGTTCAGCAGAAATAGAACCCACTTCGGGTGAAATCCAAACTAGTCCTCTAGTGTTACTAGCGGATATACATTTTGATTGTCTGTGGTGGTAATCCTTTAAAATCCGCAGTACAATCGCGTGCTCTCGTTGGATGCGCTGAGCGGAAAAGGGGTTAGCCGCGATAAACACGAGGGCCGGACAACTTGTCCGGTCCTCGTGTTTCACCCTCTATTCGATATCCCGTGACCGGGAATCAGAAAAGAAAGAGTGGCGTTGGTCGTCGGGAATTGTTGGCCAGTCCCCCAAACGTACCATTTCCTCCCAACCCGCTGAATGAATCCAGAGGACTGAACGGGTTTGTACGACCCAGGCAGATGAAGATACAACCGCCGGTTGTACTGTTGGATGACGCCAGATAATTGCTCTGCTGCGGGAAGGTTGCCGTTACGGTGAATGTCCCAACGATCTCGGTGAAGCTGAAGTTGGCCTGGCCATTCGCTCCGATGGTTTCCGTTGTGGGAGTACCGCCATTGACAGAAAAATTGACGATATTTCCCGCGGGCACGGGAGTGTTTGTCGTCGATGCGGTTACTGTCGCGGTGCACGGTACGCTGAGGAAGCCGAATCCACAGGAGAGCGCCAGTGTCGTCGGTTCACCCGTGACGGTCAGCATCTGATTTGACGACGACCCCGCAGGATAGCCATTCGTCGACGTGTAATCGCCGTAAATCTGATACGTGCCGACATTGAGGTTCGGGCCGACCGCTGTATACGTTCCCGAGCCGGTACCGGCCGCATTGAGCGTAATCGTGCCGAGGGTAAATGTGGAAGCGCCGTTGGTGCCGTACACCGTCACCGTTCCCTGCGGGATCGGGGCGGATCCTGTCACGCTGACGGAAACCGTAGACGAGTTGGCATAGGAAACCGAAGCCGGGCTCAGGCTCAGCGTCACGGGCGTTCCCGTAACTGTGACCGTCACCGCGTTGCCAGCCAGGGTTGTCGGCTGGAAATTGGCGTCTCCGGAATAGAGAGTCGTGAATTGATATTGTCCGCTGCCGAGGCGGCCGGTCGGAATCGATACCGCCCCGCCGGTCAAGCTATAGGGGCCGGTCCCCAGAGGCGAGCCGGTGGCATCTTCAAAGATGACGTAGCCGGTGGGTGTGGCGCCGCTTAACGCCGGCTGCACATTCGCCGTAACCGTCGTTCCCGTGTTGTTGTAGGGAAGAGGCGATCCGGGATTTGTCGTCACGAAGATGCTCGCGCCGGACTGGTTCGACAGAACGTCGATGCTCGGATTCCCAGCCGGAATGGGCGGATATTGCGCAATGTACCGGGCCTGATGGACCGTATCCGCGATGTTGACCTGGTTGTAGGTGTTGGCGGTGACGATATCGAGCTTGCCATCGTTGTTAAAATCGCCCGCCGCGATGCCCCATGGCTGCTTGGCCGCTGAGAACTGGCCGGCCGCCCGCTGCTGGAAGGTACCGAAGGTACCGTCGCCAACTCCGAGCGTGACCATAATCGCGTTGAAATTCGGAGCGACCCCGGCGATGTCCAGAATGCCATCCCCGTTGAAGTCGCCTGCAACGATCGTCGAGGGGAAATTCAGCGAAGGCCCGGCGACGCCCGCCGCAAAGGTTCCGTTGCCATTGCCGGCAAAGAAGGAGATGTCGTTCGCGGTCGTATTGCCGGTTACGATGTCCAGTTTGCCGTCACGATTGAAGTCGCCCGCCACCAGGGACGCCGGAGCGGTTCCGGTCGCGGTGATGAAAGCAGAGCCAAACGTCCCGTTTCCATTATTCGGGAAAATGTACAGTTGCGAAGTCTGATTGCAGGTGATGGCGACGTCCGGAAATCCATTGTGCGAGAAATCTCCGATGACCACGCCATACGGACCGCATCCCGCGCCGGGATTCAGCGTGGAGGCGGTAGTGAACGTACCCCCCGTCTGCCCGAACAGGATGGTGACGGAATTGCCGCCATAATTCGTCACTGCCAGGTCCGGGATGCCATCCCCGTTCACATCGCCAATGGCGACCTGGAACGGTTGTTTTCCCACGGTATAAGTCGAAGCCGCGGCGAACGTCCCATTGCCGGATTTGCCGTTGTTCAGCAGCACGCTGATCGTGCCATCCGCCGTGTTTGCGGTGACCAGGTCAGGGTATCCGTCCCCATTCAGGTCGCCGGACGCCACGGAGTACGGTTGGTTGCCGACCGCATAGGCCGTAGCCGTCCCAAAGCTTCCGCCCGTATTCAAAAGCACGCGCACCCCCGCATCGGACATGTATGCAACCGCGATATCGGGATAGCCGTCCTTATTGAAATCGCCGACAGTCACGCTGTCCGCCATATTGCCTTTGCCGTTCGTCAAGGCACTGGCTGCGGAAAAGCTGCGGCCGTACGTGTATTGCGTGGTGATCGTGTTGTTGATCAGCAGCGACGCCGTGTTGGCGGTCTTCTGTGCAATCGCTAGGTCCGGCTTGCCATCCCGATTGAAGTCGGCAACTGCGCCCTGGATGCCGGGAACACTCGTGAGGGTTACGGTCTGCGCGTTCTGTAGCGTGCCGTCGCCGTTGCCCAGCAGGACTGAATACGCACCCGTCGAAGCGGTCACAGAATCGTAGGCGACCACATCCGGAAAGCCGTCGCTGTTCACGTCGGTTACGGAAAGGCCGATAGGATCGGTCCCCGCCGAGGTGGTGCTTGCGGTTATGAAGGTCCCGGAAGAACTTCCCGCCAGAATGCTGACATTATTGCTGCCCGCGTTGGTGAGCGCGAGGTCGAGATTGCCGTCGTTATTGAAGTCCGCGGCCGCCACCGCACTTGGGCTCGTTCCCGCCGAATAGCTGGCAGAAAGTGTAAAGTTGCCGGTTCCATTGCCGAAAAGAACATGGACGTTATTGTCGGCGCTGTCGGAAACCGCGAGATCAAGATATCCGTCATGGTTGAAATCGCCAGTTGCAATTCCGGACAAGGTGCCGATCAGTGCGACTGTCCGAGTTACGACCGTGCCTCCAACATTCAAGAAGATGGTCAGCCCGCCGCTTCCGCTCGCCACTGCCGCATCGATGGTACCCGTGCCCAAAAAGTCTCCCGCGACAATCGCCACTGGGTTCGTCACCGTGAGGGGAATTGCTGCCGCAAAGGTGCCCGGCGAACTGGCACCGTTGTTCTCAAAAACATCCACGGTGTTGGAGCTGGGACAGATGACGACGATATCAGGGTAGCCGTCGCTATTGATATCGCGAGCCACCACTCCCGTCGGACCGGTGCAGGTCGCATAGGTGAAGCCGGACGCAAACGTCCCGGGTCCCGTGGCCAGGAATACCCTCATGCTCCTGCTCGAGCTGTTGGTGACAACCAGACTTTGATAGCCGGAAAGCGCGAAATCGGCGGCAGCCACTGCCTGGGGAGCCACGCCGACGGTCAGCGTCGAAGAGGGCGCCTGGAACAGACCCTGGCCCTGCGCGGAACCGGTGCCCAGAAGCATTGTGGCCATAAATGCGACGCCGCCGAGAGAGCTGGCGGTGCGTGCGATAGAACGGGCGGCAAGTCGAAACATAAGGGGACCTCGAAGAAAATTGGAATTTCGCACCAGCTGGCTGCCGGATCGATCCGGTAAGCCGTTGTGCAACCATCCGGACGCCTCGCCACGGCGAGTCAGTCCGGCTACGGCAAAGGCGGCTGGAGTGTTGCCAGGGGAACCAGTTTGCCTGCGTTGTTGCCGCCAAATGTTTGAAGTTCACGCTTTTACGAAGGCCGGACAGATACCGGCCAGCACGTTCATGCAATGCGGGCGATCCAGCCGGGTACTCCCCTGCGGATACTTGACCTGCAAAACAGCGCCGAAAACTCTGTTGGATCGGAGCTAAGCAGGCTGCCGGCGATTCCATGAAATGCTGCCTGAGTCTATCCCATTTCAGGAAGGAACACGATGAAAAAAACCATCGTAATCTAGACAAAGAACCAGATTTGATAGGTTTGCATTTAAAAAATCTTGGACAAACAAGGAGGGGCACTCTATCTGGTATTAACTATTCGATAAACGACGCATATAGAAATCCATACTTCACAATCGCTCCGGCAGACTATTTCAGCAAGCCAAATACAGCCACGCCTTTCGTCGTCCCCACATACACCTTGCCATTCACGATCATCGGGGTGACGTATTTATTTCCAGGGCCGTAATGATCGCGTCCTGCCGCGGCCTGGTTGCTATCGTACAGTTCGTTCGACAGATTGGTCGCATCGTAGGCATAAAGAACAGCCGGATTGCTGTTGTCCTCTACCCAGACGATCCCGTTGGAAGTTCCATTTGAGGAAACGCTCGGCGTCGCGCCGGGATACGGGAAGGTATGACTGCTCTGCGAAGAGGGACTGGTCGCCAGCTTTGCCTGCGAGATGGGATAGGCCCGGATTGCGTCGCCGACGCCGCCGTAATAAACGGTGTTATTCCAGTAGGCGGGCATGGCAAACTCCTCGCCTTTCAGTGCTCCCGGAAGTTCCTGATAGATGTTGTTGGTGCTGGCGCTGAATTTTCCCAGGTTGTCCCGATCGACCACATAAATGTTCCGGTCTTTACCTGCCCCCACCGCAAGGTGGCGCACAGTCCCGGAGGCGTCGGTTTCATCCGGCAACAGCAAGGCTCCACCGGAACCAAGATCCTGGTCTGCGCCGGATTCCGCCCTGGTGTTCGACATGGCAAAATAGTCGGCCACGGCTAATCTATTGCCAGTGGTGGATAGTTTCACGAACGCATTTCCGTAGTCGCCCTTGTTCGGCATGCCATTGGAGTCCAGCGTGATATCGAACGTACCGTTGGCATCGAGAAAATAGATATTTCCACTTCCGTCCGCAGCGGGTCCCGCCCCGGACTGCCAGATCGACCCTTCATAGCCGTTGGGTGTCAGGTTCAGAACACTGGTTTGTGCAAGGGTGTTTTCGTTGTATCCCATCATCCAGCCGGTGTAAGGCTCGATATCGCAATGCGAGGAGAAAGCGATGTAGACGACGCCATTCAGTAGCAACAGCCCGGCGCGCTCGTTGTATTGTTTGGGATCGAATACCACCTGTCCATTGGCGCTTTCCGGTCCCATGCTGGGAAACGTGGCCGTGATCTCAGCGGGGCTGCCCGACTGCTCCGCACCGGTGGTCAAATCGAGCGCGTGAAGACGCTGATGGTAATTGCCGGAGCTGTCCTTGGAAGCCGCAACAAAATAGATTGTGCCGTGCGCTCCCGCTTTGGGATCGATGACAGGCGTGTTGGTAATGCCAATCTCCGGCGTAACCTGACTGCAATTCCGTTGATCGCTGGCGGTCTCATTTTGGCCCAGCGCGGAGACATGCCACAACACGGTCCCGTTGTCGGCATCGAAGGCATAGGCGGAATCATGCTCCGTAACTACATAAAGAACATTGTGGGTGCCGCTGTTGATGGTTTCGCCGCCCACATAGAGCGGCTCGGCGTCGACCTTTCCGTCGGCAGAATAAAAGCCGATCTTACCGAAAGATCCGGCATTGACATTCGCGGTCGTCAGGATGGTCTCCTGCGTATTCTGACCGGTGCGCATGTTGTCATTGTGATACGTCAATACCGCAGCAGAGGTGGATGGCATTCCACCGCCGGTGCTGCCAGTCGTCCCGGTGGCGCCAGTGCTGCCGGTTGTTGTTCCTGTGCTGCCGGTGGTTCCAGTACTTCCGGTTGTTCCGCTGGACGAGCCGTTGGAGCTTGAGCTGGAACTGCAACCGCTGCATCCGACCAGGCACGCGATAACAGCGGAACACAAAATTGGAGCCAATCGGAAAGAACGATTCCGGTGCATGAGAAACCTCTCTTATCCATGCAGACGCGGCTGCATATCTTTAAGATGCACACAATTGTGCCGGCTTGCGCCAGAAATGCCAAACGTCTGCGCTCCACAACCTTCCGGCAGAGCCTGCGGCCTGTGAGACGATGGACAGTGATGGAACCGAACGAATTTGCGATTGCAATCCTAGCCGCGGGAAAAGGAACGCGGCTGAAGTCGAAGCGCGCCAAAGTTTTGCATTCCATTGGCGGAAAACCCTTGCTGCAGCATGTAGTGGTTGCGGTCCTGAAGGTGGTACCCGCGAACCAGATTTACGTTGTGATTGGCCATCAAGCGGAAGACGTCGAGAAAGGTGTTGCAACGTCTGGATTGAAGTTCATCCGGCAAGAGGAACAACTTGGCACCGGTCATGCGGTGCAGTGCCTGCGCGGGGCGGTCGGCAAATCGGAAAATCTGCTGGTTCTCTCCGGCGACGTTCCTCTGATACGGCCGGAGACTATCCAACGCTTGTGCGATTTCCATCTCGCGCAGCGGGCCGCAATGACCATTCTGACCGCTCGCCCGGAAAATCCATTTGGCTACGGACGCATTCTACGGGTAGAGCCAACCGGTGCGGACGTGGCGGCCATAATCGAGCAGAAGGCGCTGACGCCGGAGCAGCAAAATCTCGGCGAAATCAACTCCGGCATTTACGCGTTTCGCACGGACGCGCTGTATCGGCACATCGACGCGTTACATTCGGACAATGCGCACCGCGAATATTACCTGACCGATATGGCCGCGATTCTGCGCGCGGCGGGAGAGCGTGTGGTGGCACTCGAAAGCGGCGATGCAACCGAGTTGTTGGGCGCGAATACCATCGCCGAAATGATGGAATTGGACGCCGCGTTTCGTCTTCGCAACGCGAAGCGGCTGATGGCCGAGGGAGTCACGATTTTCCGGCCGGAAACCTGCGTCATCGACGCGGATGTTGCAGTGGGTGCGGACACAATCGTGGAGCCTTTCGTGCAATTGCTGGGAAAAACAAGGATTGGGGAAGACTGCCGCATCCGGTCGTATTCCGTGATTCAAAATTCCACGCTGGGCAACAATGTGTTGGTGCGGAATGGCTGTGTGATTGACGAAGCGGCCATCGAGGACAGCGCTTCCATCGGTCCGTTCGCGCATCTGCGTCCGCAAAGCAGTATTGGCCGCGAGGCGCATGTGGGCAATTTTGTGGAGACGAAAAAAACCCGGCTGGGGGAGCGCTCGAAGGCAAACCATCTGGCCTATCTCGGCGACGCGAGCATTGGAGATGGGTGCAACATCGGCGCGGGCGTGATCACCTGCAATTACGACGGCGTGGATAAGCATCCGACACAGATTGGCGACGGAGTTTTTGTCGGCAGCAATGCGACGCTGGTCGCGCCGGTGAAGCTGGGATACGAAAGCTACATCGCGGCGGCCTCCTGCATTACGGAGACCGTAGCTTCCGGCGCGCTGGCACTGGGACGTGCCCGACAAGAGAACAAACCGGGCTGGGTCGCGAAACGGAAGGCGCGGAAGCGGAAATCGTGAACCCAGGTCTCAGAATCGATTACCCGGGCACCCCGATTTTTTGTGGCAAAGAAGGCTCTTACGTCTGGATGTTCACTAGCTCCGGATGGTTCTGCGGCATTCCAGGAGAGACCTCGTCGGTCTGCGGCGCGCGCCAGTGATCGATGTAGGAGACCTGATGCACGCAGGAGATGGTGCAGTTGGGAGCACAGGTTTTCCGGGTAAGAAATTCGCGCTGAATGTCTTCGCGCCGGTATTGCGACAGCGGCACTCCTGGACAGCCGCGCTGCTGCGAACAATAATGCACCAGCCCGTTCTCGCAGATGTATAAATAGCGCGCGCCCGCGCGACAACGCCAGTCGTTCGGCTGACCATTGGCGATGGCTTCCTGAAAATGGTTGAAGCGGGAGTAGTTTCGCTTGCTCAATCCCCGCACCTCAAGAAAAATCTTCCGTTCCTCGTCGCCCAGCGGCTTCAGTTGCCCGTCGCCGTCGTGGATGATCCCGATGGTGGATGTAAAACCCAATTCCAGCGCGCGTCGCGCGATCGTCAGCGCATCCTGTGGATGCTTAATGCCTCCGCCGACAACGGAGTTGATGTTGACGTGGAACTCCGCATGTTCAGCCAGCATCTGCAATTTTTTGTCGAGCACCTT
>Ga0134128_10007277_pt1 | contig 13372 bp, 15 predicted proteins | sample KB31754_FD_96462 | JGI IMG/M metagenome (GOLD analysis project Ga0134128, IMG submission 96462) | Terrestrial soil microbial communities with excess Nitrogen fertilizer from Kellogg Biological Station, Michigan, USA - KB3-175-4 | ecosystem: Environmental > Terrestrial > Soil > Unclassified ... | reverse complement strand
TGCGCCGGTGTCCGGCGGCATCGCTGCCGCTGCCGCCGGAACCCTCGCCTTCATGGTCGGTGGTTCGCCGCAAGCGTTGGCCAAGGCCAAACCGTTCATCGAGCCGATGGCGAAGGCGGTAATTCACGCCGGCGGGCCGGGAGCCGGCCAGGCGGCGAAGATCTGCAACAACATGATCCTCGGCGCGACCATGGCCGTCACCTGCGAAGGCTTCGTCCTGGCACAGAAGCTGGGCCTCGACCCAAAGGTCTTCTTCGACATTTCGTCGCAGGCTTCGGGTCAGAGCTGGTCGATGACGAGCTACTGCCCGGTGCCCGGCGTGGGGCCGAAAACGCCGGCCGACAACGACTACGAAGGCGGGTTCGCCGCCGCGCTCATGCTCAAGGACCTGAAGCTTGCGGACGAGGCCGCGAAGAGCGTCGGAGCCTATACGCCGATGGGCGGCGAGGCCGAGGAGCTGTTCCAGCGCTTCGTCGATCGCGGCGGCGGGAACAAAGACTTCTCCGGAATCATCAAAATGATCGACGACAGCTGGAAAGTGCCGGACGAACACTAGGAGACGACATGCGTTCGAAGCTTATTGCCGCCGCGGTGGCGTGTGCATCGCTGGCGGCCTGTAGCGGGTGGAAGTCCGGCCAGGCGAACAGCGCCCAGGGCAATATCAGCAAGGACAACCGGCCGCCCGCGACCGCGAAGGCGAGCGCCGTCACCAATGGCGCAATGACCAATGGCATGGTCATGCTCGCGGTGCCGCTGCCGAAGGACCGCGCCCTGCAGGTCATGAAAGTCCGCCACGACGGGATGGAAGCGATCGGCGACGCCAACAAGGCGCTTCATCGGGCGCTCGGCTCCTCCGACATTCCGACCGTCCGGGCCAATGCGGCAAAGATCGCGCAATTGTCGCAGCAGGCGTCCACCTGGTTCCCGGCCGGCACCGGACCCGACGTCGGCAAGACGCGCGCCAAACCCGACATCTGGCAGAATTCGGAGGATTTCGCAGCGAAGCTTCGCGCCTTCCAGACGGCGGCACGGGCGCTCCAGCTCGCGGCCGGAGGGAATGACGTCGGCGCGATGAATGCGCGCTTCGCCGCGCTCGGCGGCGCGTGCAAGGCGTGCCACGACAAATATCGCGCGGAGGAAAGCCGCTGAGGCAGGTCGTCTGGGACCTGCCGGTCCGTCTTTTCCACTGGCTGCTCGCCGCCCTGATCGCGTTCAGCTGGTGGACGGTCCACCACCACCATACGGACTGGCACATCTGGTCGGGGTGCGCGATCCTGACCTTGCTGATCTTCCGAATCCTGTGGGGGTTTGCGGGAAGCTCGACCGCGCGGTTTGCGAGCTTCGTTCGGGGCCCGCGCGCGATCGCCGCCTACTGGCGCGGCCAATGGGTGGGGATCGGCCATAACCCGCTCGGCGCGCTCAGCGTCCTCGTCCTGCTCTTCGCCATAGCGGTCCAGGTCGGGCTCGGGCTGATCGCCGAGGACGAGGACGGCATCTACATGGGGCCGCTCGCCGGACTCGTCAGCACCGACACGTCGGACAAGGCGCGGCACATCCACGAGCTATGGTTCGACGTCATCCTGGCGCTGATCGCGCTCCACCTGCTGGCGATTGTCTATTACCGTTTTCGCGGAAAGAAGCTGACGCTGCCGATGATCACCGGCCGCGCCGACGTCCAGCCGGGGGCCGAACCGATGCGGCGCGGAAAATGGTGGGTCGCGCTGATCTGCCTCGCGATCGGCATCGGCATCACCCGCTGGATCATCGCGGGGGCGCCGCCGTTGGGTTCTTGATTGCAACGCAATCGGGGACCACATTGCGCGCATGCTGATCCGCACCGAGCAGACTCCGAACCCCGTTACCCGCAAGTTCCTTCCGGGACAGACGGTCGTGCAAGTCGGCACGCGCGACTTTGCCGATGCGGAATCGGCGAAGGCCTCGCCGCTCGCAAGCGCCTTGTTCGACAGCGGCATGGTCGAGGGCGTGTTCTACGGGCGTGACTTCGTCTCGGTGACCGCGGCTCCGGGGGTCGCCTGGAACGACCTGGAGCCGCTGGTGCTGGAGACGCTGCTCGATCATTTCGTCAGCGCGGCGCCATTGTTCGCGCCGGGTAGCGCAGCCGGGATTGAGGTCGCCGGGGACAGCGATTTCGACGAGAACCCCGAGGACGCCGAGATCATCGACCAGATCAAGGAGCTGATCGAAACTCGCGTTCGGCCCGCGGTGGCGCAGGACGGGGGCGACATCGCCTACAAGGGCTATCGCGACGGCCGGCTCTATCTGACGATGCACGGCGCCTGTTCCGGGTGCCCTTCGTCGGCGATCACCCTCAAGCGCGGCATCGAAAGCCTCATCCGCCATTACGTGCCCGAAGTGGAATCCGTAGAGGCGGTCTAATTCAGGCACTTGCAGCGTTGTGCCGCATGTGCCCACTATTACGCCCATGCTCCTGGCGTTCGACACTTCAAGCGTCGCCTGCACCGCCGCCCTCTTCGACGGCGCCCGATGCATCGCCCGTCGCGATGAGCTGATCGGCCGCGGCCATGCCGAGCGGCTGGTGCCGATGATCGCAGAGCTGCTTGAGGGCCGGCGACCGGAGCGCATCCTCGTCGGTGTCGGGCCCGGAAGCTTCACCGGAATTCGAGTCGCGATCGCCGCCGCGCATGGTCTGGCGATCGGCTGGGGCGCGGAGCTGTCGGGCATGTCCTCGCTGGCGCTGCTCGCCGCCGGAGCAGCAATCACGGCGGATGTCGCCACAGCCGTAATCGGCGGCCACGGCGAGCTGTTCGTGCAGCAGTTCGACGGTCGAACGGCCGAGCCGGCATCGGAGCTGCGCAATCTCGTCCCGGCAGAAGCGGCGCGCTTCGCGACGGCGCCCATCGTCGTCGGTTCAGGCGCGTCCGCGCTGGTCGAAGCGCGCGGCTGGGGCGAGGCGCGCGAAGCCTGGCCATCCGCCGCCGACGCACTCAAGCTTCCCGAGGGACTTCGGACGCTGGCGCCCAAGCCGGTCTATGCACGAGCGCCCGACGCTCGGGCTCGGGAGGCGGCCTGATGGCGACCCCCGCCCTCGCCGATGAAGTCCGGATCGCGCCGGGCACCGCCGACCAGCTCGATTCCGTGATGCGCGTGATGGATGCCGCGTTCGGCGACAAGTTCGGCGAAGCCTGGACTCAATCCCAGCTCACCGGAATCCTGCCGATGGCAGGCGTTTTCCTCGTCCTGGCCGTGGACCGGGTGACTAACAGCGTGGTCGGATTTTCGCTGTCGCGCGCGGTGGCCGATGAAGCCGAGCTTCTGCTGATCGCCGTTCTGCCTGACGAGCAGCGGCGGGGGGTCGGAACGTTGCTTCTGGACAATTTTCTGGACAGCGCGCGGGACAAGGGCGCAAGCCGGGTGCACCTCGAAGTGAGGGACGGCAATCCGGCGATCGGCATGTATCGAGCCGCCGGTTTCTCGGCGGTCGGCCGACGCCGCAACTATTACCACGCCAGAAGCGGCAAAAGGTACGACGCGATCACGCTAGCTTACAAACTTTAGTAAATATCTTTGTCTTTTCGGCTTCTTCGCTGGACTTGCGCGGGGCAATAGGCGCGCCTAGTGCGCAAGTCGCGCATTCATCTGCGCGCCACTCTGCTCACTTTTTTCAGGACTATTCCCGATGGCCGACAATCAAGCTGCCGAAGATACGCTGCTGACTCTCACCGCGGACATCGTCGCCGCGCACGTCAGCAACAACAGTGTGGCCGTGAACGATCTTCCGAACCTTATCCAGAACGTCCATGCGGCGCTGAACGGGATTTCGAACGCGCCTTCCGCCCCGGAGCCGAAGCCGGAGCCGAAAGTGTCGATCCGGTCGTCCGTGAAGCCGGATTTCATCGTCTGTCTCGAAGACGGAAAGAAGCTCAAGATGCTGAAACGGCATCTGATGACGCACTACAACATGACCCCCGAACAATATCGGCAGAAATGGGGACTTTCGGCCGACTATCCGATGGTTGCGCCCAATTATGCCGAACAGCGCCGTAGGCTCGCGAAATCGATCGGCCTCGGAACGAAGCGGCGGCGTACACGCAAATAGCGTTGCTGGACGATTCCGCCGCGCGCACCTAATTTAGCGGCATGACGCGCACCATCGACATCGAGGCGCTGTGCGCCGACAAGGGCCTCAGGATCACCGAGCAGCGCAAGGTGATCGCGCGCGTCCTCGGCGACAGCGAAGACCACCCCGATGTCGAGACGCTGCACGCGCGCGCGGCAGCGATCGACCCGAACATCTCGATTGCGACGGTGTACCGGACCGTTCGGCTGTTCGAAGAAGCGGGCATCCTCGAGCGGCATGAGTTCGGCGACGGGCGCTCGCGTTACGAGGCCGCGTCGGAATCGCACCACGACCATTTGATCGACGTCGAAACCGGGAACGTCATCGAGTTCGCGGACGACGAGCTCGAAGCGCTGCAGAAGCGCATCGCCGAGAAGTTGGGCTTCCGCCTCGTCGACCACCGCATGGAACTCTACGGAGTCTCGCTCGATCGCGACCGCTGAAGGAGTTCGCCTGAACGGGAGAGCAATCCTCCGGATCGCCGGACTGCTGCTGCTGTTTGCCGTCCTCGTGCCGATCCACGTCCTGACCAAGCTCCTCTTCCGCCATTCGCACTGGCCGCATCGCTTCCTTTCGGCCGCGGCATGGATCATTGGCCTGCGACCGCGCGTCACAGGTCACCGCGCGGGCAGTCACACATTGCTGGTCGCCAACCATACGAGCTGGCTCGACATCCTGATTCTCGGCGGAGCGCTTCGCAGCACCTTCGTTTCCAAGGCCGAACTGGGCCATCCGCTCATCCACTGGCTCGCCGACCAGAACAGCACCGTCTACGTCCGGCGCACCGAGCGAAAGGCGGCGCGCGAACAGGCGGTTGCAGTCGCCGCGGCGCTCGAGGGGACGAAACCCGTCACAATCTTTCCCGAGGGGACAACCGGCCCCGGCACGCACCTCCTGCCGTTCCGTTCGACCCTCTTGGAAGCCGCCAATTTCGCTTCGCGCGACGTGCTCGTGCGGCCAGTCGCGGTGGATTACGGAGCGTCGCGCGCCGAGGTAGGCTGGTTCGTCGAATCCGGCGCGGACAATGTGAAGCGCATGCTCGGCCGCCGAGGAACCCTGCCTGTCACGGTTCACGTGCTTGGTCCGCTCGACCCGACCGTCGGACGCAAGCAGCTGACGCACGACGCCCGCGAGGCGATCGCCGAAACGCTCGGCTTAACCTCGCACCTCCACTCGCCTATAGGCGAGGGAGGATGAGACCCAAGACCTTCAAAATCAAAAGCTTCGGCTGCCAGATGAACGTCTATGACGGCGAACGCATGGCCGAGTTGCTCGGCGCCCAGGGCATGACTGCCGCGGAGGCGAGCGAGGCCGACCTCGTCGTGCTCAACACTTGCCACATCCGCGAGAAAGCCGCCGAGAAGGCATATTCGGACGTCGGCCGCCTGCGGCGCGAGGACGGGTCGAAGCCGCTGATCGCGCTCGCCGGCTGCGTCGCCCAGGCGGAAGGAGCGGAAGCGAAGCGCCGTTCGCCGATGATCGATATCGTCGTCGGCCCGCAGGCCTATCACCGCTTGCCCGAGATGGTCGCCGAAGCGTCCAGCGGCGCTCGTCCGGTCGACACCGAGCTTCCGCCGCTCGGCAAGTTCGACGCTTTCCCTCCCCGCCAGCGCGCCAATCCGAGCGCCTTCCTCACCGTGCAGGAAGGCTGTGACAAATTCTGCACTTATTGCGTCGTGCCTTACACGCGCGGCGCCGAAATCTCGCGGCCGTGGAGCGACATCGCCGGGGAGGCGCAGGCGCTGGTCGACGCCGGTGCGCGCGAGATCGTGCTGCTCGGCCAGAACGTGAACGCCTGGGCTCACGAAGGCCGCGACCTTGCCGACCTGATTCGCACGCTGGCCAGGATCGATGGGCTGGAGCGGATCCGCTACACGACCAGCCATCCCGCCGACATGAATGACGACCTGATTGCGGCGCATGGCGAGGTCGAAAAGCTGATGCCCTACCTCCATTTGCCGGTGCAGTCGGGAAGCAACCGCATTTTGAAGGCGATGAACCGCAGCCACAGCGCCGAAACCTACCTCGCGACGATCGAGAAAATGCGCGCGGCCCGTCCCGATATCGCGCTGTCGAGCGACTTCATCGTCGGCTTTCCGGGCGAGACCGAACAGGACTTCGAAGCGACACTGCGGATGGTCGATGCGGTCGGTTACGCCTCGGCTTATTCGTTCAAGTATAGCGCGCGGCCCGGCACGCCGGCGGCGACGATGGAGGACCAGATTCCGCCCGAAATCATGGACGACCGGCTGCAGCGGCTGCAGGCGCGGATCAATGCCCACCAGGTTGCGTTCAACAAGGCGAAAGTGGGCGTGGAGACGCAGGTTCTGATCGAACGCAAGGGCAGGCATTCGGGCCAGATGATCGGCCGTTCACCGTGGCTCCAGTCGGTCCATGTCGACACGGGCGCGCGTCCGGGCGAAATGATCGATGTGACCCTTGTTGCCGCGGGACCGAACAGCATGACCGGCGCGGTCCTCCAGAAGGCCGCCGCCTAATGGCGCGCCGCGACCTTGCCGCGGTTCCCGACCGCGCGCGCCTCGAGATCGAGTTCGAGCAGCCGTACCTGCTCGGCCCGCTGTTCGGCGACTACGACCGTCACCTGATCACCATCGAGCAAAGGCTTGGAGTCCACATTGCTGCGCGCGGCAACCGCGTGCAGATCGAGGGTGACCCCGATGCCGCGGCCCGGGCTCGCGACGTGCTGATTGGTCTCTACAACCGGCTCGACCACGGCCATGACGTCGACGCCGAAGCGGTTGAGGCGGTGCTCGGCATGGCCGCCCAGCCGAACCTCGACGGGATCATCCAGGAAGAAGTCACCTCCGCGCCGCGCGTGATGATCCGCACACGCAAGAAGACGATCGTCCCGCGCTCGGCGATGCAGACTCCGTACATGGAGGCGCTTGCCCGCGACGAGATGATCTTCGGCCTCGGCCCCGCGGGAACCGGTAAGACCTATCTCGCGGTCGCGCAGGCGGTGTCGCAGCTGATCAGCGGAAGCGTCGATCGACTGATCCTCTCGCGCCCGGCGGTCGAGGCCGGCGAGCGGCTCGGATTCCTCCCCGGCGATATGAAGGAGAAGGTCGATCCCTATCTCCGCCCCTTGTACGACGCGCTCTATGACATGCTTCCGACCGAGCAGGTCGAGCGCCGGATTGCCTCGGGCGAGATCGAGATCGCGCCGCTAGCCTTCATGCGCGGTCGCACGCTCAACGACGCCTTCATCATCCTCGACGAAGCGCAGAACACCACGCCGCTGCAGATGAAGATGTTCCTGACCCGCTTCGGAATGCGCAGCCGGATGGTCATCTGCGGCGACCCGTACCAGGTGGATCTCCCCGATCCGTCCAAGTCCGGCCTTGCAGACGCGGTCAATCGCCTGAGCGGCGTCAAGGGCATCGCGGTGGTGCGCTTCACCGCCGCCGACGTGGTGCGCCACCCGCTGGTCGGCCGCATCGTCGACGCCTATGAAGGCCCGGGGGCCTGATGCTCGAGATTGCGCTCGACAGCGATGAGGAATGGGACAGTAGCCGCTCCTGGCTGCCGCTGGTCCGAAAGGCCGCCGAGGCGGCGATCGCCGAGAGCGCTTATCCCGACCTCGCCGAGGCCGATCGCCCGGTTGAGATTTCGATCACGCTGACGGGCAATGACGAGGTCCGGGCGCTCAACGCCAGGTGGCGCGACAAGGACAAGCCCACCAACGTCCTCTCCTTTCCCATGGCGGACGAACGCGACTTGACCAGAGCAAATCTTGCTCAAAGTGAACTGTTGCTCGGTGACATAGTCCTCGCCCGCGGCGTGTGTGAAGTGGAAGCCGCCCAAAAGGGCGTCGCCGTCGAGGACCACACCATCCACCTCGTCGTCCACGGCACGCTGCATCTGCTCGGCTACGACCATCACGACGACCGCGGCGCCGCAGACATGGAGGCGCGCGAGGTTCGGGCGCTCAAGCGCCTGGGGATCGCCAACCCTTACGAGATTCCCGCCTGATGGCCACGCGCAACGACGACAGCGGCTCGCGGCTGTGGCGCGGAATGCGCTACCTCATTTTCGGCGAGGATTCCGAGCCAACGCTTCGCGAAGAGATCGAGGAGGCGATCGATGAGGCGGAGGAGAGCGACGGCGCCGCCCCGGCCGCCGGCGACCTTTCCGCCGCAGAGCGGCAGATGCTCCGCAACCTGCTTCACTTCGGCGAACAGACGGCCGGCGACATCTGCGTCACTCGCGGCGACATCATGGCGGTGCCCAGCGACATCGGGTTCGACGAGCTCGTCCGCGCCTTCGTCGATGCGGGGCACAGTCGTCTTCCCGTCTACGGCGAAAGCCTCGATGAGGTGACCGGCATGGTCCACATCAAGGACGTCTTCCTCGCCAGCGTCGATCCGTCCCGCGACCGATCACTCGGCGCGCTGATGCGCGAGCCTTTGTTCGTTCCCGAATCGATGGGCGTGATCGAGCTGCTCGCGCGGATGCGGGCCGAGCGGATCCATCTCGCGATCGTTGTCGACGAGTTCGGCGGGACCGAGGGGCTGGTGACGATCGAGGACGTGGTCGAGGAAATCGTCGGCGAGATCGAGGACGAGCACGACGACGCCGAAGCGGCGATGCTGACCATGCTCGACGACGGCCTGTGGGAAGCCGACGCACGGATCGAGCTCGAGGAGCTGGCGGAGGCGGTCGACCGCCGTCTGTCTTCGGAAGAGGATGAGGTGGACACGCTCGGCGGGCTTGTCTTCCTGCTCGCCGGCCACATCCCGGCGAAGGGCGAATGCGTCGAACACCCGTCAGGCTGGAAGCTCGAAACCGTCGATTCCGATCCGCGCCGCGTCGTTCGCGTGCGGCTTCACGCCCCGGCTGGCGACGCGCAAGCCGACTAATTCTTCGCGAACAGTTTCGCCGGGTCGGTCATCGCCTTGAACTCGAGCGCGTTCCCGGCGGGGTCGAGGAAGAACATCGTTGCCTGCTCTCCCGGCTGCCCTTCGAACCGCACCGTCGGCGGAATCACGAAGTCGACCCGCGCCTCCTCGAGGCGGGCGGCGAGCGCTTTCCACTGTTCCATCGGCAGGACGATCCCGAAGTGCGGAACGGGCACCTCCTCGCCATCGACCGGATTGGTCGCGCGCGCCCGCGCAGTCTCCGGCGCCAGGTGCGCCACGATCTGGTGCCCGTAGAGGTCGAAATCGACCCACTCCTCGGCGCTCCGTCCCTCCGGGCAGCCGAGCAACTCACCATAGAAGCCCCGCGCGGCAGCGAGATCGTCGACCGGAAAGGCAAGATGGAACGGCGGCAGGCCCATCCCGCTGCCCTGCAAGCAGGCAGGCGATTTGTCGAGGCTTTCGTTAGCGCCGCGTAACCGCTAGCCAGCAGCAGCGATGCTTATCCTGCTCTACGCATTCGTCGCCGGCGCGGTGTCGGCTTTCGGGTTCGAACCCGTGGGCTGGTGGCCGCTGCTGCTTGTCGCATTCGCGGTCCTGTGTGAGCTTCTGGACCGGACGAAATCCTTCGGCCGGAGCCTGGCGCTCGGCTGGTTGTTCGGCCTCGGCCAGTTCGTCGTCGGGCTGAACTGGCTCGCGACCGCCTTCACCTACCAGGCGACGATGCCGCCGTGGCTCGGATGGGTCGCCGTGGTCCTGCTTTCGATTTACCTCGCGATTTATCCGGCGATGGCGACGGGAATCGCGTGGCGATTCGGCCGCGACGATCGAGTTGTCCTGGTGACCGTCCTCGGCGGCGCGTGGGCGATCGCCGAGTGGCTCCGCGGGACGATCTTCACGGGCTTCCCGTGGAATCCTGCCGCCGCCGCGCTTGCCCCGACACCGCTGATCGGCGTGAGTCCGCTGATCGGCACCTACGGGCTCTCGGGGCTCGTGGTCCTCCTGGGCGGTGCGATCTGGCTCGAATATTATCGCAAGTGGCTTCAGCTGCTGGTCATCCTCGCCGCCGCCGTTTTCCTGTGGGTGCTCCCCTCTTCCGCGGTACCGCCCGATCCGCTCACCATCCGCAACGCGCGCATCGTCCAGCCCAATATCGGCGAAGGCGACAAGTGGCGGCCGGGCTTCGAGGAAGAGACTGCGCGGCGCTTTGCAAACCTGTCCGGCGCGCCCTCGGGCGAGCCGCGCCTGCTGCTGTGGCCGGAAGCCGCGATCACCAGCCCGCTCGAGGACCAGCGCATCGCGGGCAAGGCCGCGGCCGAGTCCCAACGGGCCTGGGCTTCGTCGCTGCTCGGGCCGGGTGACCTGTTGCTGACCGGCGGCCTTGCCGTTTTCTCGCGCGACGGAGTCGGCGTGGCCGGCGCCACGAACAGCATTTTCGTGCTCGGACCCGGCGGCCGCATCGTCGCCCGCTACGACAAGTCGCACCTGGTCCCGTACGGCGAATATCTGCCGATGCGGCCGCTGCTCTCGGCGCTCGGGCTGTCGCGGCTCGCGCCCGGCGACATGGATTTCCTTTCCGGTCCCGGCCCGCGCTCCGTCGATCTCGGCGGCGAATGGGGCAAGGTCGGGTTCGACGTCTGCTACGAGATCATCTTCTCCGGCCACGTCGTGGACGAGCGCAACCGGCCCGATTTCATCTTCAACGCCTCGAACGACGCCTGGTACGGATCGTGGGGACCGCCGCAGCACCTGGCGCAGGCGCGGCTCCGGGCGGCGGAAGAAGGGATCCCCGTCCTCCGAGCCACACCGACCGGCATCAGCGCGGTGATCGACGGGCGCGGCAATGTCGTCAAAGCACTTCCGTGGCGGACCGCGGGGGTGATCGACGCCGTCCTCCCCCCGGCCGCAAATTCGGCGCCGCCGTTCGCGAGGTTCGGCAACGCAATCCCGATCCTGCTCGGTTTCCTGCTCATCGCGGGCGGCATTGTGCTCGGCCGCAAGCGCCGCTAGAGGCGGGATATAAAGACTTCCTTATATCCTGATATTCACCTCCTGAGGGCCGCCTTCATCCCATGCGCAGCAGCAACTTCCTCTTCACCTCCGAATCCGTCTCCGAAGGGCATCCCGACAAGGTCGCGGACCAGATTTCCGACGCGATCGTCGACCTGTTCCTGCGCAAGGACAATGAGGCGCGGGTGGCCTGCGAAACGATGACGACCACGAACACGGTCGTGCTCGCCGGTGAGATCCGCGGCGAAGGGATCATGGACCGCGAAGGCAATTGGGCGCCTGGCGTCGAGAAGGAAATCGAGGACACGGTCCGCGGCGTGGTCAAGCGCATCGGCTACGAGCAGAGCGGCTTCCATTGGAACACCTTCCGCTTCGAGAACAACCTGCACCCCCAGTCGGCGCACATCGCCCAGGGCGTCGATGCCGCCGAGGGCAAGGAGGAAGGCGCCGGCGACCAGGGGATCATGTTCGGCTTCGCGTGCGACGAGACTCCGGATTTGATGCCGGCGACGCTCGACTACAGCCACAAGATCCTGATGGAGATGGCCAGCGACCGGCACGAAGGCCGAGCGCCGTTCCTGGAGCCGGACGCGAAGAGCCAGGTCACGCTTCGCTTCGAGGAAGGCAAACCCGCCAAGGCAACCGCAATCGTCGTGTCGACCCAGCACAAGCCCGGGTACGACAAGGGCGAGAAGCAGGCCGAGTTGCATGCCTATGTGAAGGGCGTCGTCGCGCGCGTGCTGCCGCCCCAGCTGCTCGGCAACGAGACGGTCTATCACATCAACCCGACCGGCAGCTTCGAGATCGGCGGACCCGACGGCGACGCGGGCCTCACGGGGCGCAAGATCATTGTCGACACCTACGGCGGAGCGGCGCCCCACGGCGGCGGCGCTTTCTCAGGGAAGGACCCGACCAAGGTCGACCGCTCGGCGGCTTATGCCGCACGCTATCTCGCCAAGAACATCGTCGCCGCGGGCCTGGCGAAGCGCTGCACGATCCAGCTCGCTTATGCGATTGGAGTCAGCGAGCCCCTCTCGCTCTACGTCGACACGCACGGCACGGGCATCGTCGGCGACGAGCGCATCGAGGCGGCGATCGGCCGCATCGGAAAGCTCGGCGGCCTGACGCCGCGGGGAATTCGGACGCATCTTGGGCTCAACAAGCCGATCTACGAGCCGACCGCGGCCTATGGCCACTTCGGGCGCAAGGCCGAAGGCGAATTCTTCCCTTGGGAGCGGGTTGACCTGGTCGAGGACCTGAAAGCCGCAGTCGCCGCCTAGCGGCCGGCGTAGCTCACCCGCCAGACGGTCTTGCCGGCATCGTCGGCGACGAGGAGCGCCCCGGTGCGGTCGAGCGCCACGCCCACCGGCCGGCCGCGCGCCTCGCCCTTTGAATTCAGGAAGCCGCCGACGAAGGTGACGGGCATGCCTGCGGGCCGCCCGCCTGCGAACGGAATGTACACAACCCGATAGCCGTTGAGCTCAGCGCGGTTCCAGCTTCCGTGCTCGCCGATGAAGGCGCCTCCGCGATAGGCCGCGGGGAAGCTCGCGCCGGTGTAGAACGCCAGTCCAAGCACCGCGACATGCGCGCCGAGCGCATAATCGGGAACAATGGCCCTCGCGACCAGGTCCGGACGCTGCGGGCGCACGCGCGGATCCACGTGCTGTCCGAAATAACTGTAGGGCCAGCCATAGAAGCCGCCGGGCCGAATCGCGGTGATGTAATCGGGGACGAGGTTCGGCCCGAGCTCGTCGCGTTCCTGAACCGCCGCCCACAAGCTGTTCGAGCCAGGATAGAAGCTCAGCGCTGTGGGGTTCCGCGTGCCCGTCGCAATCAGCCGGTGAGCGCCGCTCGCGACGTCCACTTCCCAGATCGCCGCCCGGTCGGTTTCCGCCTCCGGCCCGCGTTCCTGGACATTGCTGTTGGAGCCGACGCCCACGTAGAGCTTCGAGCCGTCGGGGCTGACGGTTAGGCTTTTGGTCCAATGGTGATCGATGAGTCCGCCCGGAAGACCGAGCACTTTCTCAGCCGGCGCATTGATCTGCGTCTGCCCCGGCGTGAACGGATAGCGGACCAGCGAGTCCGTATTGGCGACGTAGAGATAGCCATTGAGATAGGCGACTCCAAACGGCGAATTGAGATGGTCGACGAGGATTGTCCGGAGCTCCGGACGGCCGTCGCCGTCGGAATCGCGAAGCAAGGTGATCCGCTGCGGCGGCGGCGGGCCGGACTTCGCGATCAGCCCTCCTCCATGCGACAGGCGCATGACAAAGCCGCGCACCGGAACCTTGGGCCGGTCGATCGGCTCCGTTCTCGTGATCTGCGTTTCGACGACGAGGATGTCGCCGTTCGGGAGCGTATAGACGGTGCGCGGATTGGCGAGACC